>Ga0207708_10001133_pt1 | contig 20048 bp, 18 predicted proteins | sample KBSK5101metaG_FD_184340 | JGI IMG/M metagenome (GOLD analysis project Ga0207708, IMG submission 184340) | Corn, switchgrass and miscanthus rhizosphere microbial communities from Kellogg Biological Station, Michigan, USA - KBS K5-10-1 metaG... | ecosystem: Host-associated > Plants > Roots >...
GTTCGTCGCCCGGATGAACGGTGCGCCGGAGCAGTCCGCGATCGTCAAGGCGATCATGTCGCTGGCCGAAAACCTCGGGATGGAGGTGGTCGCCGAGGGGATCGAGACGCGCGCTCAGCTCGACGCCCTGCGCGCGCTCCGCTGCCGCCGCGGGCAGGGGTTTCTGTTCTCGTGGCCGATCCCCGCCGACGAAGCGGAGGCGTTGCTCGCCAATCCGCTCGCCCTCCCGATCAAAGAACCCTGATAGGGTCGAGCCAGTGACGCGGCGATTCGCAGCAGTGCTCGCCGCGACGACGCTCCTCGCCGCGCGCGCACCCGCGCAGGCCGACGCGCCCGCGAAGCGCGCGAAGCCTCCCAGCACGCGGCTGCAGGGCGTGACGAGGTCGATGGCGGCGCGGTGGGGTCTGGTCGCGAAGGGCAGCGGGCAGCTCCGCTTCCTCCCGGCGGGGACGGCGAAGTGGCAGACGCTGCACAAGGTCCCGGGCGACTCGCTCTATCGGGTCGCCATGGACGACGCGGGCCGGCTGCTGGCGACGTGGGAGAAGGAGCCTCACTTTCACCTCTTCGACACGAAGACGAATCAGCACCTCACGTTCGCCAAGCCTCCGGCGCCGTCGGCGGAGTTCAAGTACGGCTACAACGTCGAGAACCTCTACTTCACGAAGGACGGATCGGCCGCGATCGTCTACATGCACGGCTTCACAGGCGGACGGTCGTGGACGACGGTCGCTTACCGCTACGACCTCGGCCGCCCGTCGGAGCCGGCGCTGCTGTTCCGCCAGCCGGGCTACGAGCTCCACAGCTCGTCGCGCCTCGCGGTCTATGCGCTCCCGCAAAACGAGCAGAGCGCGTGCGAGGACAACAGCTGCTATCCGCTGGGCGCGATCATCGGCTGGGAGATCTCGGGCGCGACGGCGACGAAGCGGATCCTTCTGAGCGGCGCGCCGAACAACAAGCTCTCCCGGGTCCGCCCGGTCTGGGGCAGCGACGACGAAAGGGTCGGCGTGCTGATCGACGAGCATCCGCGCGGGCGTCAACTGCTCCGCTGGCACGCGGGTGACGCGAACGCCGCGGTCCGACCGCTGGCGCCCGGACCGGATTACGACGCGGAGGCGGTCCACCTGACGAAGTCAGACGACTTCATCGAGGCCTGGCTGACGGGCGAGCGCGGCCTCGAGATCAGGCGCCACGCGCCGAAGGGTGACGCGAAGATCACCGCGCTGGCGCCGCTTCCCCGCCGCACGCCCCACGATCACCCGCTGTTCAGCGTCACCGAGGTGATCGATCGCAAGAACGGCGGTCTGATCGTCAACTGGGGCGAGTACCTGGTCCTGCTTCCGCCCGCCGGCCCGCCCCGGCGTCTGGACCTGCGGTCGCTGTTCGGCCTCAGGAGCGAGTTCGAGGGCCAGGTCATCTATGTTCCGGCGCCCGAGGGCCTCTGGTTCGGTGTCAGGGCCGCGTCCACCGTCGATTTTTCCTACCTCACGCTCGCCGATCTGGAAGCGCGCGCGCAGCCGCTGCCCTGATTCGACTATCGGACGACAACGGTGGCCGTCGTGAAGTCGATGGTGCCGGTGCTGTCTTGCGCCTCCACGAGCAGCTTGGCCTCGTACAGTTTTCCCAGCTGCAGGCCCAGCCTGGTCCACTCGGAAAAGTGCGTGGAGATGGAGATGTGCCCGCACTGGCGCGCCGTCCGCCGGATGCTGAAGTACTGATCGAAGGTCTGGTCCGTGCCCGTGATGTTGGGCTTGTTCACGCGCGTCTTCTTCCAGACGTCGTAGATCTCTCCGTCGACGGTGATTGTGCCGACGCTGGTGCGCGGCGTACCGTCAGACGCAACACCAGCGGGCTTCGTGCTGCCCCAGTCATCGAGGATGTAGTACTCGCGCAGCGGGTCGACCGTCCAGCCGTAGATCCCGACGTAGACCAGGCCATCGCTGCCGGTCTTCGTCTCGGCAAAGTCCGATGAGATGGTTCCGATCTGAGTGGGCGTCTTGGTCTGGTCGAAGTTCAGGCCGATGCGAGCCAGGAAATCCTCGACGCCGGTCCAGGTGGCGCTGAACTTCGCGTCGGAACGATAGACGGTCATGCATCCCGTGCCCGTTCCCTCCGCCCAGAGCTCGTAAGAATAGTTGCCGCCGGCGCTGCCCTTGGAGTTCGAGCAGTACTTCGTGCCGCCCGTCGGTGGCGTGGCCGGCGGGCAGGTGTTCGTCGAGCCGCCGGTGCCGCCGCCACCGCTGGTGCCGCCGGCGCCCGTGGTTCCGGCCGCGCCGGTGGTGCCGCCGCGTCCACCACCGATGCCGGCAGTTCCCGTCGTGCCGCCGCGTCCGCCGCCCGCACCGGTGGTGCCGGCCGCGCCGGTGACGCCGGCACCGCCGCTGGTTCCGGCCGCGCCGGTGACGCCGCCTGCGCCGGTGACGCCGCCCGAACCGGTGACGCCACCCGCGCCCGTCGTACCGCCCCCGGTTGAGCCGGCCGCGCCCGTGGTGCCGGCGGTTCCGGTGGTGCCGCCCGCGGTGCTGCCACCCGCGCCGGTCACGCCGCCGCTGCCGCCGCCCATCCCGCCCGCTCCGGTCGAACCGCCCGCCGACGTTCCCGCGCTCCCACTGTCGCCGCCGCCGGAGCTGGCGCACCCTGTCAGGCAAGCGTCGGCAACGCACGCCGCGAACGCACCCAGGAACGTGAGGGCCTGTCGTGGGTTACGCACCACGAGTTGAAGATGCCCGGGTCCGCGCATCCGGATCAGTCCACTGGTGACGGCGGCCGCTTTTCCGCGCCCAGCCGCAGGCTTACTCTATGTGCCAACCATGGTGCGATTTACGACCACCACTTTGTCGCTCGCGACGGCCCTCGTGATCCTCGCGTCCGGCTGTTCGAGTCAGCTCGTCAGCGGTGCGGACGCGGCGTCCGGTCTTGGATCCTGCGCGACGCTGGTGATCGCCGATCCAGCGACATCCCTCGACGGCTACACCCGCTTCCTTCCCGATGACAAGCGGAACAACCCCAGCGCCGGCGATCCGTCATACGTCTATTTGCATGCGGGGACGGAGGCGGTCGTGATCGCCGGCCCCGACGTGGCGAACGCCGGCGGGCTGTTCACCCTGATGTATCCCGGCATCGCTCTCGACGGCGCGGACGTTGTCCCGGACGGATACACCGTCAGGGTCAACAGCCAGCTCGGTTACGGGGTCGCCATCGAAGACTTCGAGTACGAGGTCGCCCTCGCGCGCGTCGAGATGTGCGAGGTGAATCAGGTGATCCAGAGCCGGTTCGTCTTCGCCGCCAACCCGACAGCGAGCGGCGTCGCCCACAATATCGGCATCACGGCCACCGGCGTTCCAGCGCAGTCCGCCACCGCGCCCGTCACCGTCGAAGTCCGCTGACGAGAAACAGCAGCGCCGCGACGGCCAGCGACACGCGCACGCCGCGCGCGATCCAGACCTGCCGCATCGATCGCGGCTCGACCTGACGGCGTAGCCACTGTCCGAGCTCCTCCACCGCCGCGCGCCCGCGCGCATCGATCCGACTCGGCTCGGGTGTCTCGAGCAGCGCCTTCGCGGCCTGGTAGCGTTCCGGCAACGGCGGCAGCGCGCCGGTGCGCGCCAGCTCCTCCACCTTTGCGAGGGCCGCCTGCAGGTCGAGGGTCGGATCGGGCGGCGCGAGATCTCTCGCGACGAGCAACGCGCTCGCCATGAGAGGGATCGCCTCTCGATACAGCGTCACCGCCGCGGCCGCGTACCAGCTGTCCGTGGACTCGTCGGCGAGCGCCATGCGCGTCGCGGCCGCGTCGTAGAGCTGCCGAACGCCCGCCTGCCGCTCCGGCGTGTAGCCGCGCACGATCGCCTCGGCTCGTCCCAGCAGGAAACGGTCGCGCACCAGCCGCCAGAGACGAGAGAAGACCGCCCTAATCATCTTTGCGCTCGTAAAGACTGGTTCCGCCCCGGCCGTTCGCGACCAGGTGCGACGGTCCCTGGATCGCCAGGCGGTATCGCTCGCGCAGGAACCGGGTGAAACGGGCCGACGATGTGGCGGCCATCTCCCGGGGATTGAACCACGCTGAAACGATGAACTTCGGCGGATGCGCCTCGAGGTCGTCCATGTAGCGGTCGTACGTCCGGGCGAACTCCTTGCCGAAATACCCGGACCGTTTGATGACGTCGACCACATCGCCGCAATCGGCGACCTCTCCGCTGTAGCGGACCTTGTAGAGGTGCGCGTTCTCACTGACGATCGACTGGCCCTCGGTCCGTGCGTTGACCTGATCGAGGAAGGACTGGGACTGCGCGGTGAGCTCGCGGAAGTGGCGCGCTTGCGCGAAGAGGGGCTGCCACGGATAGAACCAGATGAACAGACCTGCGACCGCGACCTGGGCCAGCGGTCGCCAGCGACCAGGCCGGCGCAGCGCGTGAAGGACGAGGAACCACGCCATCAGGAGGTACGGGTAGTAGTAGTGCGGGCCGCCGCCGATCCGATTCGCGTAGAAGGCGTAGGAATGCACGACCCAGCCGAGCGGCAGCACCAGCAGCCAGACGATCAGCTGCGCGCGCTCGCGACGGAGCTGGTAAAGCGCCGCGAGCGCCAGCGCCGCGAACAGCAGGAGGAGCGCGACGCGCGATTCGTGGATCTCGGCGGGGAACAGCTGAAACTTCGCGCCCGGGTGCGCGCCCCAGCCGCTCGCGTGCGTGAAGAAGCCGAGCGAGCGGCGATAGAAAAGCTGGAAGTCGCCGTGCAGCTCGAACACGAGCGTCGGCAGCCAGACCAGGGCGAACCCGCCGACGTAGAGCCCGATCGCGGCGAACGCCGTGCGCCAGAGCCGATAGCTCGACTCGGCCACTTGCTTCGCGAACGTCAGCAGCACCATGACCCCGATGGTGGGAAAGATCCGCCAGTTGATCAGGAACATCACCGCGCCGCACGCGCCGAGCGCGACCTGCAAGGCCACGTAGCGACGGTTGGTCCAGTTCCGGTGGCGGGTGACGAGCAGCGCGTGTGTCAGCGCGAAGCCGATCGCCGCGGCGCAGAGCAACGTCGCGTCGCTGCGACCGAGCATCACCGTGAGGGTGATGTGGACGAACAGGAGGTGGAGCGCCCCGGCGGCGAGCAGCGCGGTCGTCCAGCTGCGCCGGCACACGTAGTACGCCGAGCCGAGCAACAAGAACGGAAAGAGAAGGACAAAGAACCGAACGACGACGTGGCCCGCCAGCGACGGGATGTGCGTTCCGATCCATCCCTTCAGCACGGCGTCCATCGGGCCGTGATTCATGTTCGCGAAGGCGACCCGGCTGGAGTCGTAGATGTCCACGCCGGCACGCTTGGCGAGCACGAGGATCCAGACCGACCCTTCGCGAATCTCGAGGTCCAGCGGCACCATCAGCGCCGTCCACGCGAACCAGACGGACACCGCGAACACCCCGCCCGCGGCGACGAAGGCCGCCAGCCTTGCGATCCACAGCAGGCGGCCGAGGCGCGAGCCCGTGTTCATGAACGCCGGCCATCTTAATCGATACAGTGGCGGCGCTGCTCGTCGAGGACGATGCCGCGAGCTCGAGCTCGCTCAGCGAGGCGCTTCGCGAGGACGGATGGGACGCGTGATCGTCGGACGCCGAGCGGTCAGGTGCGCAGCTCGCGCCCGCGGCGCGGGACGTTCGTCCCGAGGTGCGCGTCGATCCAGGCCTGGATGTCCGCCATGACCTGCTGCTTGCCGATGTCCGCCAGCAGGTCGTGGAAGTGCCCTTCGTACAGCTTCAACGTCTTGTCGCTGGAGCCCGTCTTCTCGTAGAACTCCTGGCTGCCGTGCGGCTTCGTCACCTTGTCCGCGGTGCCGTGCAGGATGAGGAGCGGCAGGGTGATCTTCTGGAAGTTCTTCTTCAGCAGCTCGTCGGCGCGCACCAGTTCGGCCACCGTCTCACTCGGCTGCTTCTCGCCGGCGATCAGCGGGTCCGCGTTCAGCGCTGCGACGACCGCCGGATCGCGCGAGAAGTCCTCGTTCTTCAGCTTGAGCACGTGCGCGTGCGGCGCCACCTTGCTGACCCCTTTCAGGATCGCCAGCGCGATGTCGGGCGCCGGGATCTGGTACGCGATGTCCTCGACGATGAGGCCGGCGATCTCGTCCTGGTGGGCCAGCGTGTAGCCGGAGGCGATCACGCCGCCGGCGCTGTGGCCGAGCAGGAACACCGGTAGGCCCGGCTCGCGTGACTTGACGATGTCGATGAACGTCGCGAGGTCCTCCGTCCAGTCCGAGAACTTCTCGACGAAGAAACGCTCGCCCTCGGAGCGGCCGCGGCCACGATGATCCAGGGCGTAGACGGCGAGCCCGTTGGAGGTGAACTGCTGGGCCGCCCATTCGTAAAGGCCGCTGTGCGCGTTCAATCCATGGGAGATGACGACCACGCCGTGCGGTTTACCCGCCGGCTGCCACTCGCGCGTGAAGATCGTGACCCCGCCGACGCCCTCGAAGCTTCCTTCAGTCATGCGATGAATCTCGTCATTCGACGCGATTGAACAAGCGCGACGCTTCCGCGACGACTCTAGTCGGGCCCGGACTTACACCGCGCCTCTGATAGGCTGCCGCGCGTGAACGCAACCGACCTGTGGACGAAATACGTGGCCTGGCTGGAACGGAACGCGCCTCTGGCGCACGCGAACCTGGCGGGCCCGGCGTCCGCGCAGGAGATCGCCGAGGTCGAGCGCGTGACCGGCTACGCGCTGCCGGAGGGTGTGAAGGACGTGTGGCGGCTGAACAACGGCCAGAAGGAGACGATGATCGCGACGACGACCAACGACGCCGTCGTCTGCATCCCGACGCTGTCCTTCCTGTCGACGGGGCTGACGGTGTCGATCTGGCGCGTGTGGGACCAGCTCCGCCGGACGGACGCCGGCATCGAAGAGCTGCAGTCCGGCGGCAGCTCGCCGGAGGAGGGCGTGGTTCAGCCGCTGTACACACACGCGGGGTGGATCCCGCTGTGGAGCGATCCGACCGGCGCCGACTTCATCGGCGTGGACCTCGCGCCCGGCGAGAAAGGGCAGGTCGGCCAGATCATCAACTTCGGTCGCGACGAGGAAGAGCACCGGTGCTACGCGCGCTTCGAAGATCTGCTGCAGATCCTGCTCGATGAGGTCGAGAGCGGCGCGTGGCCCGCGAGCGAGCGCACCGGATCGAACGGCGCGAAGCAGCCGTGGCTCGGCGACCCGCAGGAACACTTCTTCAACACGCTGTACGCGCGCTGGAAGGCGCGCATGCCGCCCGATCCGCGGGAGCTGGTTCAGAACGCGAAGGCGGCGATCAAGGCCCGCGAATACCAGCGTGCAGGCGCGCTGCTGGCGCAGGCGCGCAGCCTGGGCATGAAGGAAGGCGGTGTCTCCTGGTCGCTGACCGCGCAGGCGTTTGCGGGCCAGGAGCAGTACATGGAAGCGGAGACGGCGTGGGCGGAAGCGACCCGGCTGGCGCCGAAGATCGCGGCGCACTGGGAGGCGCGCATCGACAACCTGGTCGACAACCTGCGCGATCTGGAGAACGCGGACGCGGTGGCGGTGGCGGCGAGCGCGGCCCACCCCGACGCGGCCGTGTTCGTGCTGGAGCGCGCGCGCATCGCGTATTTTCAGAAGGAGTATGCGAACGCGCTGCCGTTCTACGCCCGCTACGCCGAGCTGAACCCGGACGACGCGTCCGCCCGCTCCAACCACGCCTGGGCGCTGGGCGCGAACGGCAAGGTCGACGCCGCGGTCGCCGAGGCCGGGGCGGCCTTCGACGCCGCGGGCGAGGACGCCGGCGCGGTCGCCGTCGAGGCCGGCTTCTATCTGTACGCGCTCGCGAGCCGCGCCGAGCAACCCGAACGGCTCGCTCGCTTACGCGCGCTGCTGGACGCCGACACGCGCACTGATGACTGGAACTTCGACCCGATCATCGCCACCGCCGCCGCGCAGAAGCACCCGGAGATCGCCTGGCTCCCCAAGCTCGCCAGCGTCGCCAACGGCGTCGCCGGCATCGACCAGCTGGCGGCGTGGCCGGCCTGGACGGCGGCCGCGAGGTGATGCGCGGATGAACTGAAGCGCGTCGCGGTCAGGGCGCGCGCGCGCAGCGGACGCCGAAGTTGCTGTCGCGGCCTTCGGGGGCGATGTCGCCGCCGCGCACGGTGGGGACCAGGTTGTTGATCGAGCCGCCGAAGTTGTCGCCGCGGACGATCCTGTACGACGCCTTCGTCAGGCTGACGCAGTCGGTGCACGGGTTCACGTAGGTGTTCTTCCAGTCGAGGGCCCACTCCCAGATCTCGCCGGCGAGATCGAGATGGCCCCAGCGCCCGGCGCCCAACGTCGCCGTTCCCACCGGCGCGAGACCGGTCGTGTTGCCCGTGTAGTTCGAGCCGTAGATCGCGTACTGGTTCATGGTCCCCGGCGCGGCGGTGCCCCACGGATACTGGCGCTGCTCGCTGCCGCCGGCGGCGGCGTACTCCCATTCCGCCTCGCTGGGCAGAAAGCCGCCGTCCCAGATGCAGAACGCGTACGCCTCGTACCAGTTCGCGCAGTTGAGCGGCAGGTTCTCGCGGCCGCCGGTCGCCGCCGCGGTCCACGTCGCGTGCGTCGAGTCGCAATAGCTTCCGCCCGTGAGGCTGGCCGTCGTCGGGCGAACGTTCGTCGTCCAGGTCGCGTCCCATCCGGTCTCGACGCCGCCCGCGGTCGCCGTCAGGCCGCCCCCCGTCAGGTACGCGTGCGTGCCCGAGCCTGCCGCCGGCCGCCATCCGGCGGTCCACGCCGCGGCGAACTGGCGATAGCGGCCGACGGTCACCAGGTACTTGTCGAGCTGGAAGTTGCTCACCGTCGCCGGGTCGGCCTGCCCCGTCGGGCCGCTGCCGCTGTTCCGGTACGTCCGGTTGTACGTCCCGCCGGTGACGGGGAGGCTGGTGCAGCAGCTCTCGTGGCCCGGGCCGCAGTCGCTCGTACCGGGCCCGGCCGGAGCGCAGCTCGGCGCCGTCGCGGTGCCGTTGCCGCCGCCACCACTTGCGCCGCCAGTCCCCGTCGCGCCGGCTGCGCCGGTCGTCCCCGATGCACCGCCGCGGCCGCTCGCGCCGGCGCCGCCTCCTGCGCCTCCGCGTCCAGCGGCGCCGCCCGTGCCCGCGCCGCCGGCGCCGCCCCCGCCCGCGCCGCCGCCGCTCGCGCCCGAGCCCGCGAGACCACCGGTGCCGGCAGCGCCGCCGACGCCGGCCGTGCTGATGGCGCCGCCGCTGCCGCTCGCTCCGTCCCCGCCGCTACCGCCCGTTCCGGCGGCGCTTCCGCCGCCACGGCCACCATCGCCCGTTCCCGACACGCCTCCCTGGCCCGTGGTGCCACCGACGCCGGAACCGTCGCCGGTCGCGGCCGGCGCGCACGCGGAGATCATCGCGAGCAGTCCGATCAGCGCGCGACCACCAAACCGGCAAGGCAGGGTCAGGCCCATTCCCGTGGATTTCCGGAAGGCCCCCGATCCACGGCACAAAGTGGAGGGCGCCCGTCGCAGCAGCGACGCGCTAGAACGGCGTCGTGTCAGCCGGCGGCTTGGCCGGCTTCGGTCGCGCGGCCTTCTGCGCGGCCTTGATTCGTTCGACGACCGCAGGCACGTCGGCCAGCTCGATGCGTTGCTCGGTTCCGTCGGCCGCGCGATGGATGACGGCGACGACGTTGAGATGATCGATGGCCACCTTCACGTTGCGGTTCTTGCCGCGCGACGTCGTCGTCACCTCGATCTTCGCGCGCAGCGAGGGCCGGCGATCGCGAAGCATGCGCGCCAGGAACGGCCGCACCGTGTTGCTGAACTTCAGCCCGAACCGCCGGCGCATCTCGCCAGTGACCAGATCGATGGAGATCAGCTCGTCGCCGCGGGCGGCCCAATCGTTCGCGACGGTTTCGGCCGCCGGGTACAGCGCCTCCAGCTCCGTCATCTTGAAGCCGTACTCGGACAGCTTGTCCGCGACCCACTGCGCGTCGACCGACAGCGGCGCGCTGACGTTGCGCGGCGTTGCGCGCGCGGGCAAGTCCAGCTGGTCCATGAGGGCAGTGTACTCCCATGTCGATTTCGGCACCGCTCGTTCGTCGTCCTCATGAAGGAGGCGACCATGGGCTTCGACTTCGAGGAGCGGGCATCCGACGTGCCCCTGGTTCAGACGGTATGGCGTACGCAGAGCGCCCGGGCCGGCGCGTTCACCTCGGTGGCGGTGAGCCGCTGGGAGATGGTGTTGACCAGGCGGAAGGGGCGGACGACCTTGACCGTGCGCGGCCCGGAGACGAGGGCTACGCGCGCGCCCATCCCATCCGACGCCGAGTTCTTCGGGATCGCCTTCAACCACGGGGCGTTCATGCCCGAGCTGTCGCCCGAGGCGCTGGTGGACGGGGCGATCAACCTGCCGCAGGCGGGCAGCCGATCGTTCTGGTTGCACGGCCGTGCCTGGCAGTTTCCGAGCTTCGACAACGCCGACACGTTCGTGCAGCGCCTGGTACGCGAGGGCCTGCTGGTGCGCGACCCTGTGGTGGATGAAGCGCTTCGCGGACGGCCCACGGGATTGACACCGCGTTCGGTGCGGCGCCGGGTCCTGCGCGCGACCGGGCTTACGCCCGGCGTGATTCGCCAGATCGATCGTGCCCGGCAGGCGACGGCGCTCTTGCAGCGCGGGGTCTCGATCATCGACACCGTGAACGAGACCGCCTACTTCGATCAGCCGCATCTCACGCGGGCGTTGCGGCGGTTCGCAGGCCACACGCCGGCGGAGATCGCGCGCATGAACGGTTTCGCCGACATGTCCCTTTCATACAAGACGCGCGAGTTCAGCCAGGCTATGCCTGGCGCCCGGAGGTGACCAGTGGGAGCAATACACGTGCACGAGTTCATGAGCCTCGACGGCGTGATCGACGCGCCGACGTGGACCGCCGACTACCGATTCACGCCCGAGATGGAAAAGGTCGTCGGCGCGGTGACGAAACGTTGCAACGGCATCCTGCTCGGGCGCACGACCTACCAGATGTTCGAGCCCGCGTGGTCGCCGCGGACCGCGAAGGAGGATCCAGGGGCGCCGTTCTTCAACGACACGACCAAGTACGTCGTCTCCGCGACGCTCGCCCCGGCGAAGGCGACCTGGAGGAACTCGAAGGTCATCGGGGCGTACGACCCCGACGCGATCCGGAAGCTGAAGGCCGACGTCGGCGATCTCTACGTGTCCGGCAGCGGCACGCTGGTGCGTGCGATGCTGGCGGACGGGCTGGTCGACGAGTTGCACCTCCTCGTCTACCCGGTCACGCGCGGAGCCGGTCCGCGCCTCTTCCCCGACCGCGCCGCGCCCGGCAAGCTCTCGCTCGCGGCCTGCGAATCATTCGGTCACGGCGTGGTGTACCTCTCGTATCGACCCCAGCGCTGAATCGGGTCTGTCGCTGGGAGCGGTGGGGCGCCGCTTTTCTTGCGGCCGCCGGGTCGCGCGCCTACGCTCGCCGACGATGGACAAACAGTTCCTGGTTGCGCAGCTAGTGGAGAAGCTGCGGGATTCCGTGCACGTCGCGCGCAAGGCGGGCGAGGCTGCCGCCGAGGAGGCACGCGCCGGAGCGACGCCCGCCGAAAAACGCGAGGACGGGCGCGTCGCGATGGAGTACGCCGGCCTCGCGCGTGGACAGAAGCAGCGCGCCGATAGGGCCGCCGCGGACGTGTCGCTGCTCGAGACGTTTCGGCCCCGGCCGCTGCCGTCGCGTGCCCCGATCTCCCTCGGAGCGGTCGTCGAGGTGGAGGACGGCTCGCATGGTCGCACGTTCTTCCTTGCGCCGGCCGGCGCGGGTGTCGAGCTGACGGGTCCCGGCGGCGACGGCTATCTGTCCGTCGTCACGCCGGCGTCCCCGATCGGCAAGGCTGTCATGGGCCGGCGGGTCGGTGACACCGTCGAGGTGCTCGTGAAGGGCGAGCCCCTCGAGTGGGCGATCACCTTCGTCGGGTAGCCGCGCCCGACTGTCCTAGTACGACCAGCAGCCGTAACGACCCTCGCGCCCGCCGGCGAGGATGCGCTGGTACAGATCGACGAAGCCTTCGAACGGCCCGGCGGCATGGGCCCGGACGCGCCTGTGCGCGTCGTCGTCGCCGACGACGATATCGCCTCCGACGAACCGCCAGAGCAGCTCGCGGACGGAATCCGGGTCGTCGCCCGCATCTGCCGCCAGCGCTGCGAAGTCGGGATGGATCGGCACGATCTCGTCGAGCAGCGCGCGCAGGCCGCGGCCCGCGCCGGCGACGAGCGCGTCCGGCGGAATCGGATCCTCGCGCGGACCGATCCCCGCCGCGCGAAGCCGTTGCGCGGGATCGTTCCAGGCCGCCCACTTCAAGCTGCCGATGCAGCGCGCGTCGATCCCCGGAAAGATCACGCGGCCGTCGGCGTCGGGCCGTACGAGGTAAAGCTCGATTCCCACGCGCGCGATCGTACCAGCGTCACCGGGCGTCCGGTGATCGCGCGCTCGGCAGCGCCTATTTTTGCAGGCGCGTGCGCCGTCGGCCGAGGACGACGGCCGCCAGCGCGAACGCGATCGTGAACGCGTGATTGCCGCCGACGGGCGCGGCGCCGACCTCGCAGCTACACCCGCCGCCCACCTCACCGGGTCCCTGCGTTCCGCCGGCGCCGCTGCCCGTCGCGGCCCCTCCCGTTCCCGAACCTGTGGTGCCGGCGCCGCCCGTGGCGCCGTTCGTGCCGGCGACGCCGCTGGTGCCGGTCGTACCCGCGGCGCTGCCGCCCGCGACACCGCCGCCGGCCGCGCCGGTGGTTCCGCTCTGGCCGCCGGTCGCGGTCGCGCCCCCCGCGCCTGTGCTGCCGCTGGCGCCCGCCGCGCCTGTCGTCCCGCCGCGCCCGGCCGCGCCGCTGGAACCCGCCGCGCCCGTCGTCCCGCCGCGACCCGCTGCGCCGCCGGCGCCCGCCGTGCCCGTCGTCCCGCCGCGCCCGGCTGCGCCGCTGGCACCGGCCGTGCCCGTCGTTCCGCCACGTCCCGCTGCGCCCGTGCCGCCGGTGCCGCCTGTCCCGGTGGTGCCGCCCGCGCCGCCCATGCACGTGGTCGGTCCCGAGCCCGCGAGCTGCGTCGTTCCGTCCATGCAGGTGTTCGGCGAGCCCGCGCCGTCGATCGTCACGGTGACGACGGCGCCGGCCGGCGCGATGCTGGTGACCGCAAACGTCACGCCGCCCGCCGGATCGGTGAACGACGTTCCGGCGAGCATCCCGTTTTGCTTGCTGTTGGACGGGATCATGTCCAGGTGGACGCTGCGAGCGCAGACCTTGTTCGGCGCCGCGATGTCGTCCGACGCGACGACGTGTACCGCCGGCGTCATCCCGGTGTCGAGGCCGGTGCCGTTGCGATACTCGAGGTAGTAGTACTTGATCGGCGCCGTGGTCGTCTGCGCCGGATCGAACTGGCGCGTCGTGACCGGCATCGGAATCTGCAGCGCCTGCACGCCGCCGCTGCACGGCGTTTCGATGGGAAGCAGGTTGAACGTGCCGCTCGATCGCACGCGAACGCCGTTGCAGCCCTTGAACCACCCCGCGTACCACTTCTCCAGCGCCATCATGTGGCCGTTCGCCAGATTCCCCATGATGGAGATCTCGCTGCCGTATTCGGTCGTGGTGCAGGTCAGCGGATCGTTCGCCAGCGGCGTCCCGCTGCACCTGATCGACGACGCGTGTTGATAGCCGAGGTTGTGACCGATCTCGTGCGTGATCGCGCCGTCGAACAGCGCGCCGTTGAACCAGACGTTGCTCGACGGCGTGTTCCAGTTGCCCAGGCTGCCCCAGCCGTATTCGCACGCCGACTGCTTCGAGCCGTAGTACCAGATGTTGTGGCCGTACGTCGTCGACAGCATCGGGCGCAGCATGCTGGCGAGCTGGCTGCCGCCGGAGCCGTTGCACGCGGCGCCGCCCGTCCAGGACAGCGGCCCCTCGACCGCGCCCGAGACGTTGAACAGGCCGAAGCTGGTCTCGTCATAAAACTGCAGGACGGACTTGTCGCCCGTCCCGATTCCCAGCGTCGGTCCCGGGTTGGTCATGCTGAACATGAACGTCTCGGCGGCTGTCTTCGTGACGTTGACGCCGGAGCCGTAGTCCACCATCACGAACGCCACGGTGCGCGTCCGCTCGGGCGTCACGCCGGTGAGCGCGCTCTCGCGCAGCGTGCTGGATCCGGTCGATCCCAGCGCGTCGTCGAACGCCGTCACGCGCAGCCGCGGCCCGTCGATACGCCCGTTCACGCCGATGCGCGCGCCCGATCCCGAGGTCGGATCGACGTCGAACGCCAGCTCGAGCGGCTCCGACCCGTCGTCCGGCATCAGGAAGTGCTTCGTTCCCCCGTGCTCCCCTTCGACGACGATGGTTTCCAGCCGTCCCTCGAGCAGCCACGCGCTGCGTCCTGTAGTGCCGTCGTTCGGATCGTTCGCGCAGGCCACGAAGAACGCGGGCACGACGAGGGCTCCCAAAGCCAACGATGGACGGACAGGCTGCATGCCTTTGTAGAGGCACCAGCTCGGAAACGGGGCCACTCCGGCGCGACGTTTTTTTCGCCGTCTACTGTCCGATGAGGTCGCAAACCCCGCCGGTGTCGATGCCGGTCTCGTCCCGGTCCATGCGACCGTTGCTGCAGTGGTTGCCGTTGAATGGTTCGCCCCGCCGCCAGTGTCGGGCGAGCTGGTGGCTGTAGTAGGCGTCCCGGTTCGGGCACGCCGCCGCGCCGCATGCGACGTAGTCCGGATCGGTCGTGCAGTCGTCGACGTAGGGGAACCAGCGCGTGGTGTCCGGGTCACCCTGACCGCAGGGCGGGTAGTCGCGGTCGTAGAGATCGGGCGCCTGCATCACGTCGCGCAGTCCGAAATAGAGCTGGACCATCCAGGTGAAGATCAACGACACCGGCTGATCGCAGCTGGCCGACCCCGCCATCCACGTGTACGCGCTGCCACCGATCACGCCCTTGGCGAACCAGTTGGTTCCCGAGCAGGAATCAACCCGGGGCGCCAGGCCCGAATCAGGATCGTCGGCGCCGGTGACCGCGTAGACGAAGTCGGTTTCGCGGCTGACCATCGGCAATGCCACCGGGGCCAGCGCGGCCGGCTCCAGGAAAAACCCGAAGACGAAGGGCGACAACCCCGCTTCGATCGCCGGGACGTCGTGCAACCGGAGGTCGAGGTTGATGTCCCCGCCGCTCTCCTGGAAGACGCGCGTGCGAAGCGCGTTCATGGCCTCGCTGACGGCAGCCACGCGGCTGTCGTCGAGGACGAGGCGGAAGCACTGCACCTGCTGTCCGCCCATCGTCGCGGGATCGCCCGGCGGTACGAAACGGAGCGCGGCAGGATCGTACTGGACCCGCGCTCCGTTGCGGTCGGTGATGTAGAAACACTGCTCCCGATCGGGAGAGGCGCAGGCCGGGCCGACGGCGCAGCTGGAGACGGCGCGAACCAGGAACACGTCGACGCGCGGATTCGAGCTGGGCGGTGTGCTGCCGTCGACGCGCTCCAGGATCTTCGCCGAGTTGCCGTTGCAGGCCGACCCGCCGGCGATGGCCAGGGCCGCGAAAGCCGCGACGGCGCGCGCGCCGGGCTTCATCCGCCCCATCCGATCGCCAGCGTTCCCGACAGCCACTGACCGGCGACGGAGATCTGCGGACCGTCGTCGACCAGGCCCGCCACCGTGCGCAGAACGATTCCCCCTTCGACGCCGGCGGCCGCAACCAGGTGCCAGAATCGCCGGCCCACGCCCACGTAAGCGATCGGTCCGGCCCACGTCCCCGCCAGCGTGCTGCCTCGCGTGGTGGTGGAATCGGCGGGCGTGCCCTCCAGCCGAACCACGCCGCCGCGCGCGCCCGCGCCGGCGTCCAGCCACGATCGCCCGCGCACGAACCTGAACGACGCGCGCAGCGCCGCGCTCCAGACAGAGACATCCACGGACCCGAGGCCGCGGCTGACGTCGTTGCGCACGGCGGTCAATTCGAGGTCGAGGCCGTATCGCCGGATCCAGGCGTCGTTCTCGACCGGCGCGCCGCCCGGCGTCCATCCGAAACGCAGACCGCCGCCCCAGGCGACACCGATCCCGTCGAACGGACCAACCGCCTGGGCCACGGCCAGCACGTAACCGGTGCTGGCGCCGCGCGACATCTGGCGTTGCGCGCGCTCCTGCGCGGCGCGCCGCAGCTCCGGCGCCGCGGGCGTGTCCGTCGGCGGCGGCGCCGCTGAAGCGCGCGGCATCGTCAGCTCCATCCAGCTGGTGAGCACCAGCTCGGCGACGGCGATGGCGACCAGCCGGGCCGCGGCCTGCGCGTCGCGTGCTTCCAGCGCCATCGTCCGCGTGAGCAGCTTGTTGGTCACGCGATCGGTGACCTTCAGCTCGACCTGCGTGCCCGCGCACGCGACCTCGACGCGCGTCGATTGCTCAGCGGCGCGATCGGGGGCCGCGACGCGGGCGTCGAGCTCCAGCGCCACCAGCTTGAACAGGTGATCACGCGCCAGGAACGAACATCGATCGGCGTCCAGGCTCACCTCCAGCGCGGACGCTGCGGAGCGCGTGACGGACGGCGGATCGGCGGGAGACGCGATCGCGGCGGCCAGGGCCGCCACCGCGACGATCATGGCGCCGACTTTTCGAGCCCTCCGACCCGCAGCACGGCAGCGAGACGCGACCCGTTCGGATATTGCTTGCGATACAGCTCCGCGCGCCGGCGGGCCAGCGTCGGCTCACCGGCTGCGGCCCACGCGTCCACTTCGCGAGCGAGCGCGTCCTCCGCCAGCGGGGCGCCTTTGGCCAGCACGCGCGCCTGTTCGAACGACGCAGCGGCCTGGCGCGGCTGGTGCAACGACTCGAGCAGCAGGCGCCCGATCGTGAACGCCGCCGCCTGCGCGTGCGGATCGCCCGGAAAGCGATCGATCACCGTTCGCAGCTGGGCGATCGCGAGCTCGGGCTTGCCAGCCTTGCGCGCGCTATCCGCGTGCGCGAACAGCACGTCCGGCCCCGGTTCCGGCGCGTGTCGCCGCGCAGACGGCGAGCCCGCCGCGGGCGCGGGTGCCACGACCTGTTCCGGCGGGAAGGCTCCTTCCTCGCCCGGTCCCAGCTCTCGCGATCCGCCCCACCAGGAGACCAGCACGCGTCCTTGCGTGACCGCCACGCGCGATCGATCGTCCGAACGCTCCACCAGGAAACGCGTTCCGATCACCTGCACCGTCACCGGGCCCGCGTGGACGCGGAACGTCCGCGAGGGACGTCGGGCGACCTCGAAGTGCGCGCCGCCGGCGCGCAGCTCGTAAAGCACGTCGTCGGCTGTTTCGACCGCCTTCTCGATCACCGTGGTCGGCCCGTCGGACGTGATGCGCGAGCCGTCGGCCAGCACCTGCGTGCCCGGGTCGCCGGGGTCAGAAGCGGGGCGGGGCTGCGGCATCGCCGCCGACGCGGCGATCGGGTCGTGCGGCGTCCCGGGGCCCAGCTGTCGCCAGCCGACGATCGCCAGCAGCACGGCCGCCGCGCAGGCGATCGCGAGCGCCGGCCGCCGACTGCGGCGACGACCGTCGACGTGCGAGAGCACCGCCCATCGCCACTGCTGGCCGCGGCCGGGCGTCAGCGCCGGCGCCGCGCGGCGCGCCGCCTCCAGCGTTCGCCCGAGCGCACCGGCGTCCTCCAATCCGCCTTCGCCGTCGTCCAGACCGTCCGAACCGCTGCGATCAGTCATGCCCGAGCGCGCCCTTCACCGCGCGCTGCGCGCTCGCGATCCGGCGCTTGGCCGTCCGCTTCGAACAGCCACACAAGCGGGCGACGTCTTCGATCCGTTCTTGCTCGAGGTAGCGGAGGGTCCAGGCGATGCGCGCGTTCACGCCCACGCTCTCGAGGGCCACGTGCACGGCTCTGAACGCGGCGCGGTCCTCCGGCGAGCTGCCGCTGTCGCGCGCCTCCGCCAGCCCTGTGTCGTCGCTGAGACCGAGCAGCATCCTGAGGCGCTTCATGCGCAGGCGACGGCGGGTCAGCCGCACCGTCGTCGTCGCCAGCCACGCCCGCACGGCGCTCGCCTGCCGGATTCGATCGATGTGACGCAGCAGCAAGACGAAGACGTCCTGCACGACGTCGTCGATCTCGACGTCCCGGCCCATCAATCGATAGGCGAGGCGCGCCACATAGGTGGAGTGCTCCTTGAAGAGATCGTCCAGCTGCAGGCGTACGGCGTCGCGATCGGGGCGCTGAATGCGCGCCGACGCGGCCACGACACGGCGGACTGGGACCGTCACTCACGAATCACAACAAAGTCCTCCGCGCGAAGCAATAAGAGAGAGTGGACACAAGAAATCGACGCGACGTGCAAGAGGGCTCCCTCTGTAGAGAGGCTCGAGCGGTGGGTTCGGGGCCACGAGAAAGCGCTGGTCACGGGGGGCCAGATCGCCTCGTCGTGTCTCTATATGTGCGATGACGTCGCGATCGCTGCGACTGGCGGCGCTGCTCGCCCTCGCGAACCTTGGCTGTGAAGGCGCCGGAGGCAGCGAGCCAACCGAGACCATCCGCGCGGGAGCCGTGGGCACGCCCGCCTCGATTCTGCGGGCGGCGACCCGGCCGGGTATCCGGTCGTCCTATCCGGGCGTCTTCGTTCTGAACCTGACGACCGACACGGGTGAGGTCGTCCCCGTCATCGCGCGGAGCTACGAGTTCACGGGGGACTACCTGGCGATCGACGGCGCGGCCCGTGAATCAGAGACGTCTTCCTTCATCCTGAAGGGCGACGGCGAGAACATCTATGGCTGGCTCGTGCTGCCGGAGCGCGACGCCGCCTTCGAGTACACCACCTCCGCGCAGGGAATGGTGGTGGTTCAGCGCGTGCCGATCTCGAAGATCTATCCGGTGTGCAACGACGGCCCGCCCGACGCGGACGACGCCCCTCCGTTCGAGCCGCCCACCGTGGCGCTGGCGGGCGAGCCGCCGCACGTCGGCGACTACGACGGGTCGGACACCAACAAGCTGCAGAGCCGGCCGGGGTCGACGAAGGTGCTGTTCATGGACATCTCGATCCTCACGCTCGCCAAGGCCGAGCTGTGGAAAGCCTGGGAGATCGTCTCGGGCGCGTACTCCGCGTTCGACGTCAACGTGACCACCGACGTCGCCGTCTACGACGCGACCCCGGCTCGCAATCGAGGCAAGGCCTGCATCAGCAACGAGGACGGCCGTTCCAGCTGCTCGCTCAACGCGTTCGGGACGTCGAGGTGCTGCACCGTCTACAACAAGGGCAGCGGCTACTACCAGGGGAACACCACCGCGCACGAGCTGGGGCACCTGATGGGCCTCAACCACGACGGCAGCTCGTCGACGGAGTACTTCGGCGGCTTCTCGTCTTTCAAGTGGGTCCCCATGATGGGGGACAGCGTGCCGAAGACCAGCTGGGGCGCGCAGGCCTTGTTCCAGTGGAGCAAGGGCGAATACAGCGGGGCCAACAACACCGAGGATGATCTGACGATCATCACGCGGAACCTCGCGTACCGGGACGACGACATTCCGGACTCGAGGGCGCTGGTCATCGCGAACGGTGGACAGGTGTCCGCCGTCGACAATCGCGGGCAGATCGCGCGCAACACCGACAGCGATACCTTCACCTTCAGCGTCGGCAGCGGCGGGGGACACGCGACGCTGGTCGTCGATCGCATCGAGGTCATCGGCGGCGCGTACCTGGACGTCGACGCCGAAATTCAGAACGGGGGCGGCACGCGGATCGCTCAGAGCAACGACAGCGCCGCCCGCACGGCGAAGTTCGATGTCGCGCTGCCGGCGGGGGAGTACCGCTTGATCATCAAGGGAGGCGCCGAGGGGACGCCGCAGAACGGATTCTCGAACTACTCATCGCTCGGGTTCTACGGAATCTCGGGCACGATCATGGGCGGCGTCGTCGGGGGCACGGGTGGGACGGGAGGCATGGGCACGGGCGGTACCGGCGGCGCCGGCGGTTCAGGCGGGAGCGCGGGCGGGGCGGGCGGCCGGGGCGGCACCACCGGCGGCGCCGGCACCGGAGGAGCGGGCGGCCGAGGCGGCACGACCGGCGCGGCCGGCAGCGCCGGCGGTCGTGGC
>Ga0207708_10001136_pt1 | contig 19994 bp, 13 predicted proteins | sample KBSK5101metaG_FD_184340 | JGI IMG/M metagenome (GOLD analysis project Ga0207708, IMG submission 184340) | Corn, switchgrass and miscanthus rhizosphere microbial communities from Kellogg Biological Station, Michigan, USA - KBS K5-10-1 metaG... | ecosystem: Host-associated > Plants > Roots >...
CGACTCGGTCGAGAGCTTGCTCCCGGGCGCCTTGCCCGACGGCGACCAGATCACCGTCCGCCAGCTCCTGAACATGTCTAGCGGGCTGGCGGATTACTGCAGCGTCCCGGCGAGCCCCGGCGGTCCCGATCCCTGCAACCCCTCGCGCGCCGAGCGGTCGCATGCCTGGGCGCCGCAGGAGCTGATCGACATCGGGGTGAGCGCACCCCGGACGTTCGCCCCGGGCCAGGGTTGGGCGTACACGAACACCGGCTACCAGCTTCTCGGGATGATCATCGAGCGGGTGACCGGCGATTCCCTCGCGGCGGAGTACCGGCAGCGCATCTTCAGGCCGCTCGGAATGAAGGAGACGCGCTATGCCCCCGACACCGTTGCGATGCCGAGGCCCTTCAGCCGCGGCTATGACGTCCTGGCGGCAGGGAGTTGGCCCGACGACATCACCACGATCAGCCCAACGATTGCCGGTGCTGCCGGCGCCGCCGTCTCGACGCCCGACGACCTCGAGACGTTCATCCGCGCCTACCTCAGCGGTCGTCTCGTTCCGGCCCCGCTCGTTCGCGAGATGAAGGTCGCGACTCCCGGCTCGCTGAACGGCACGCCTCCGTCGATGCCGCTGGAAAAGGGGGGTGTGGGGACCTATGGACTGGGTTTGGAGCACTACACGTGGTCACACAGCTGCGGCACGTTCGGCCACTCCGGCTCCATCCCCGGCTATCACCCGTACTCGTTCACCACCGCCGACGGAAGCCGCGGGGCGGCGATGTTCCTGAACGCAGATGTCCTCGAGCCGCAGGGAGTGATCGCAGCCAACGAGGTCCAGCGGCTGGTCGCGTGCCGGATGCGCTTCGGCGAGATCGGCGCCCGGCAAGGCTGAGCCGCAGAACCGCCTGGACCGACTCACGGGTCACATCGCTCGTGTGACAGGTCCCATCGGGGCGATCACGGGAAGGTGCGCCGCGTGATCGTCCACTGCCGGTTGAGGTTTTTACCGCAGGGCTGCGGCGGGGAGAGGGCTTGGCCGCTGGCCGGGGGGATGAAGCTGCCCAGGCAGCCACCACCCTGGTAGGCCACCAGCCGCACTCTCGATCCACCCACCAGCCCGATGGCCCTCGGTTGGCCATTGCCCGCGTCGCGCACCTGCCACCAGTTCGAACGGTCTGGCAGGTTGGGGGCGCAGGAGTATCCCGAGGCGGCGCGGTTCGACAGGCACCCGAGCAGGCCCGGGTTGTAGCCCGGAGGGGAGTAGTTGGTGAGCGTGTACCACGGCTGGGAAGGCGTGCCGCCGACGACCTTGGCCAACCACCGCTGGGGGAAGGGTGGGAGATCGTGCACCAACTCCGAATTCTCGACTCGCACGGGGCCACCGTTGCCGTCCATGGTCAGGTACAGCTTCGTGTTCGCGGCCAGATGAAAGTAGTAGACGGTCGCCGCCTGCGCGGGAGCGGCGAACGCGAGCATCCCGGCGGCGACGACGAGAGCACCCACTGCTTGACGTCTCGTCCTTGCGGTCATATCAGCCTCCGTGCTGGGGAGAGCCGATCCTACCGCGGACGAGCAGGGAGTTCTGAGAAGCGGCTGATGGGACTCGAACCCACGACCTTCTGCATGGCAAGCAGACGCTCTAGCCAACTGAGCTACAGCCGCGCGCGGGGGCGAGTATAGGCGCGCGGGAACGGATCGTCCGAACGGGGGATAGCGGGATCCCACGCCGACCCATAGGTTGCGGGGCCTCGACCGCTCGGCCCGTTTCGGTCGACGGCGACGGTCTATTCCACGAGTACGGTCCCGCGGACGCCCTACGGTGCGCCGGGCCAGCCAACGAGGAGGCGCAGTTGATCATCGAAGGGACGCACACGATCGAGGGGATCGAGCGCGAGGTCGTCTTCGACGCGCTCGCCGACCCGGCCGTGCTCGCGCGCTCGCTGCCCGGCTGCCGCCGGCTCGTCGACCAGGGCGATGGCCGCTACGAGATCACCATCGACGCCGGCGTCGGCTCGGTGCGCGGCGAGTACACCGGCGACGTCACGATCGGCGAGGCCAAGCGGCCCGAGCACTACGAGGCGACGCTGAACGCGTCCGGCGGCCCGGGCGACGTGCGGGCGACGCTGCAGGCCACGCTGTCCGAGAAGGACGGCGGGACCGACGTGGCCTATCGCATGGACGCGCAGGTCACCGGCGCGATCGCGGGGGTCGGCCAGCGGGTGATCACCGGCGTCTCGCGGCGCAACGCGAACGACTTCCTCAAGGCGCTCGCCAAGGAGCTCTCCGAGCCGACGCCCGAGGCGCCGCCGGAACCCGCCGCCGTCGCGTCGGATGGCGGGGCTCCCGCCGCCGGCCCGGTCGCGGCGGCCGAGCCCGGGACGGTCTACGAGGGACGGCCGCGCAGCTCCGGGCCGCCGGCCGGCGTGATCGCGGGCATCGCCGCGGCGCTCGCCCTCGTGGCCGTGTTGGTCGCGCTGCGCCGGCGCAAGCGCAACTGACGCGCTTTCCTCCCACGCCGTAACGCCGATTGCGGTAGGACCCGGGCATGCGCTCACTGCTCATGCTCGCGGGGCTCGCCGCGCTCGTCCTCCCGGCCGGGGCGTCCGCCGCCACCCGCACCAAGGACATCTCGCCCTACAAGACCTTCACGTTCCAGTACACGGCGTCGCGCCCGGACGCGCCGACGGGGTTCAACTACCGGGTCGCGCTCGACCTGCCCGCCGACGGCTCGCAGCCGCCGGTGATCCAGGAGCTCCGGCTCACGTTCGCCAAGGGCACGAAGATCGACCTCGGCGCGCTGCCCGCGTGCACCGCGGACGACCAGACGCTGGCCATGGCCGGCCCGACCGTGTGCCCGTCGCGCGGCCGCGTCGGCACCGGGACGGCCGGCGTGTGGACCGGCCCCGGTCCGCTGCTCGCCCTGAGCATGAACGTGTTCGCGACGGGGTCACGCGGAATCGTCGCGACGCTGGACAGCAACGGCAACGTGCTGCGCGTCCTGCGCGGGACGCTGAGCGGCACGAAGCTGACCGTGCCCGTCCCGACCATCACCGTCGGCAGCGGCACCGCGGCGCTGTCGCGGGTGAACCTGAGGATCAGTGGCGGCTCGGCTCGGCGGCCCACGTTCACGACGCCGTCGACGTGCCCGAAGGGCGGCTGGCCGGTGACCTACGCGCCCCTGTTCGCGTCGCTCGGGCGCCGCACGCTGGTCGACGTCAGCAAGTGCGCGGGGTAGCCGAGTGCTACTGCTGTGCCAGGGACGGCTCCATGGGAGGTGGCGAGCCTCGGTCGCCTGAGACGGCCGCGCCTTCTTGCGTCTCGGCGTGGTGACAGTTGCCGATCGCCAGTCGGGCCAGGGCGGCCCTGACCGACGCGGACCGCGCCCTGGCTCGGCCGGGCAGGATGAGCAGCGTGAGCAGAAAGCCCACGCCAAAGATCCCGGCGGCCCACCAGAACGCCGTCGTGTCGCCGTGAACCTGCGCGACAGGAGCAAGGCCTGGGACCTGGGGATGGCTGGTCAGGTAGTTAGCGACAGCGGTGGCGTAGATCGTGCTGAGCAGCGAGGTGCCGATCGAGCCGCCCACCTGTTGGGACGTGTTGACCATGGCGGAGGCGATGCCCGCTTCGTTTGGCGCCACGCCGAGCGTCGCGGCTGAGAACGTCGGCGCGAAGATGCAGCCCATGCCGACACCGATGACGAGCAGGCCGGGCAGGACGCCGGTGCCGTAGCTGGAGGTGGGCGTCAGCTGCGTGAACAGAAGCATCCCGACCAGGCCGAGCGCCATGCCGACGAGCACGAGCGGTTTGACGCCCGTGCGCTGAATCACGCGAGTCTGGACGGTCGTCGAGGTGATGACCAGCACGACGGTCAGGGGCAGAAAGGCCAGGCCAGTTTTGAGCGGCGAGAACCTGAGGTTCTGCTGCATGAAGTAGGTGAGGAACAGAAACACCGCGAAGACGCCGGCCCCGGTCACCAAGAGCGCGGCGTACGACCCTCCGCGAGCCCGGTCCCACACGATGTGCAAGGGCAGCAACGGGTGCTCGACGCGGCGCTCGATCAGCACAAACGCGGTCAGCAGTAGGGGGCTGGCGATGAGCGCGACGACGGTCGCCGTGGCGCCCCATCCGTGCGTCGCGGCGTTGGAGAAGCCGAACACGAGCGCGAACAGCCCCAAGGTCCAAGTGAGCACGCCGGGAATGTCGATCCGGGCGCGATCGGGATCGCTGTGGTTGACCAGCAGGCGCAACGCCACGATCGTGGTGGGCACCGCGATCACCAGATTGACGTAGAAGCACCACCGCCACGAGAGCACCTGCGTCAGCACACCCCCAAGCAGCAGCCCAAGCGCCCCAGCGCCGCCGGCGACGGCGCCGAAGATCCCGAACGCCCGCGCCCAGTCCGCAGTCCCCGCGAACGTGACCGTCAAAAGCGATAGCGCCGCCGGGGCCAGCAGCGCGCCGAACACCCCCTGCGCCGCCCGCGCGGCGACGAGCACGTCGAACGACTGCGCCAGCCCACCGACCGCCGACGCCCCTGCGAACCCCACCAACCCAGCGATCAGCGCCCACTTGCGACCGAACAGATCGCCCACCTTGCCGCCCACCAACAGCAGGCTGCCGAATGCCAACGCGTAGGCCGTGACGACCCACTGCCGACTGTCGTTGGAGAAATGCAACGCCTGCTGGGCCGACGGCAACGCGACGGTCACGATCGTCGCGTCCAGCACCACCATCAGCTGCGCGACGCTCAGCAAAGCAAGCACCGCCCATCGATTAGGGGCACGAACGGCTTGAGTGGGCATAGCGGCTCGACTTTCGGTTGGCGACGGGCTCAGGCTCACACGCCGTGCGGTGACCGGTCATCGCCGGATTCCGATGATTGGCGTCCAGGCGGGGTGGGACGGACGCCGATGATGCGCTCAGGTGGTCGGAGCCGCTTGGACGCCGGGCCGGCTGGCCCCGGCCAGGGTGCCGTAGACCGCCTTCGCGATCCGCTCGGCGACCATGATCGTCGTCGGGTTCAGCGCCACCGATGGAACGACCGGCATGATCGATGCGTCGACGACACGGAGTCCGTCGATCCCCTTGACGGCGCCATGCGGGTCCACGACCGCCCACGGGTCCGGAGGACGCCCCATCGGCGCCGTCGCGGTCGGGTGCCCATAGGAAGCCAGGTTCGACGCGATCACGTCGGCGAGCTGGTCGTCCCCGACTCCGTCGCCGGGCATGATCTCGAGCTCGAGGAACGGAGCGAGCGCCGGATTGCGGCCGATCTTGCGGGCCAGCTTCACCCCTTCGAGCATCCGGCGCGCGTCCCTGTCCTCGGCCAGGAAATTGCAGTCGATCTCAGGCTGCTCGCGCGGGTCGCGGCTCCGTAGGGTGAGAGTCCCGCGAGAGTCGGGCTTTACGACGGCGACGCTCAGCGCGATCGCTCCGCCGGTCGGGCTGAACTCGGGTGGCAGCAGGTGCGTCACCGCGATGTGGATGTCCAGCTCATCGCCGCGAGCGTCGCTCGACGGGATCCACAGCAGAGCGCCGACCGCCGGCCGCATGTCGAGCGCGTCCGTTTTCAGGGCGTAGCCGTTGTAGTAGAAGGGCTGGTCCTGAAGGCGCTGCCCGACCGGCAGATCAGCCACGACGTCGATGCCGAGTTCCGCCAGGTCAGCCGCCGGGCCGACGCCCGACCGCAGCAGGATGGCCGGAGTGCCGTAGGAGCCCGCGGAGAGGATCACCTCGCCCGCAGGGATCTCGGCGCCGCCTGCGGTGAGAACGCCGACCGGCCGGCGCTGGTCGAAGAGCACACGATCGACGAGCACGTCACCGGAGATCTTGAGGTTGGCCCGGTTGCGGACATCCTCGGTGAGATAGACCAGGCCGGTGTTCTGACGCACACCGTCGATGACGTTGACCGGGTAGGCGCCGACGCCGCTCGGATTCGGCCCGTTGAAATCCTCGACCCGCGGGAATCCCTCCGCCACGCTCGCGTCGATGAAGCCGCGCAACGAGGTGGTCAGATCGTCGTACGTCTGGTGGCGTATCGGGAACGGCCCCGTGCGTCCGTGATGGGCGTCGTCGCCGTCGGGCGTGTTCTCCATCTCCCGGTACGTGGCGCTGACGTTCTCGATCGTCCAGTCGTCATTGCCATCGCGCTGCCAGGCCCGGATGTCGCTCGGTCGGGCGCGCATCGCGACCGTGGCGTTGTGGGCCGAGCAGCCACCGAGCGCCTTGGCGCGCGGGGCCGCGATCTCCGGGGAGGCAACTCCGCCGCGGGCGGTGAAGCCCCATTCGTGCTCGGGGTTGCCCGGCACATGCGCGGCGTCCCGGAGGTCGTCCGGATAGCCATCGACGCCGTAGGCCGCGCCTGCCTCGAGCAGCAGGACAGAGCGGGTTGGATCTTCGCTCAGACGGCTGGCAAGAACGCAGCCCGCCGAGCCTCCTCCCACGATGAGCACATCGGCGCGACCGGCCCGACCGTCGCCCGTGTTTGACATTGAGCTCGTTCTCCTGGGGTCGTTGGCGCGAAGCCGGATCGTGGCCGGCGCGCGGGTGATGTGCCATCGCCGGATCCAGGTGATTGAGCAGTCGTCAGCGACCACGAGCCGCGCGGCGCGGGCGGCCGGACTACGACAGTCGGTCTTCGAGCTGTGTGCGCGACTTGACGTCGAGCTTCCGGAACGCCTTCCGCAGGTGGTACTCCACGGTGCTCGCGCTGATGAACAGCCGGGCGGCGATCTCTCGATTGGTGTGGCCTCCCGCGGCCAGCCGAGCGATCTGCGTCTCCTGCGGAGTGAGCTGGTCCAGCGTCTCCACGGTCCGTGTGCGGGCACGCTCGCCGGTCGCCTGCAGCTCACGCCGCGCACGCTCGGCGAACGCCTCCACCCCGGAGTCGCGGAAGAACTCGTGCGCCGTCCGCAGCTGCTCACGCGCGTCATGGCGCCGGCGCCTGCGCCGCAGCCACTCGCCGTACAGGAGATGGGTGCGCGCGAGCTGCACGCGGATGCTCGTTTTACCGAGTCGTGCTATCGCCTCTTGGTACAGCTCCTCAGCTTCGTCGCCATCGCTGAGCAATGCCTGCGAGCGGGCCTCGATCCCGAGCGCCCAGTCGGTGCCGGCGGCGTGGGTCGTCTCGTGCACCTGCTCGAACGCGCGGCGGGCACGCTCGGGCTTACCGCAGCGAACGGCAGCCTCGATCAGCTCGGTCAAGGTCCAGATGGCCGGCCCCTCCATGGAGAAGCGCTCGGCCGGCAGGGCGGCGGCGAGGGCAGCTTCGTAGCGGCCGAGGCCGTTGTAGAGCGCTCCTCTGAGGAACTCCGTGACGGTCAGGGCGAGCCCTTCCCCGCGCGCCTCCGCCTCGCCGACTGTGGTTCGGACCAGCTCCGCGAACTCCGTCTCGCGACCCCGCAGCGCAGCGAGCGACAGGCGACCGTAGGGGGCAGCGGCGATTCCCGTCGCCTCGGTCGCCGCCGAGAGCTCCTCCTCGAGGAGGGCTGCCGTTCGCAGCTCGCCCAGGAACGCGTAGAAACTGCTCCGGTTGGAGAGGATCAACGGCAGGGCGGAGAGCGCACCCGTCTGCCGCACCAGCTCGAGCTGACGGGTCGAGAGCACCGCCCAGCTCGCGTCATCCCACAGGTACAACGCCACCCAACTGGCGAACCAGAGCCACCGCACCTCCTCCGGCAGCATCGCGGCGTCGCTCCGGAAGGCGCTCAACGCATCCCTGATCAGCGGCGCTCCCGCCGCGTATCCCTCGGTGAACCGGACAGCAAGCCCCTGAAGCAGAAGATCGGACGGGCGCGGTGCGGAGGGCATCGGCGGCCCCGCGAGCGCCGCTTCGCTGACCTCCACCACGCCTCCTCCGCGCCCGAGCCGGCCCGCAAACGTCGCGGCCGAGAGGGCCTCCAGGTACGTCGCCCGCGCGAGTCTCGGGTCGACCGCCTCGAGCTCGCGCGCGGCCGCGAGCAGCAGCGGAGTGGCCTCCCGGCCACGCCGTGACACGAACGCGATCTCAGCGCGCAGCAGGTGCACGTGGGCACGCACACGATCGTCGGTCGCACTCCCGGAGTCGGCGGTCTCGAGGAGGTCGAGGGCGTTGTCGAGCGCGCCCGCCTCGAACTTCGTCTGCGCGGCCGCCAGGGCGCGTTGTGCACGGCGTGAGGGTTCAGGCGAGAGCGCGACCGCCCGCTCGAGGAAGGCCGCGGCGGCCGCGAAACCACCGCGCGCGTGGGCCCGCTCCGCAGAACGCTCGAGTTCGGCGGCGACCTCCTCGTCGGGACTCGCCGCCGCTTGCGCGCGGTGCCAGGCACGCCGATCCGGGTCGGTCTCGGGGTCGGTCGCCTCAGCGAGGGCGCGGTGGATCTCCCGCCGCTCGTCGAGGCCGGCGGCGCCGTAGACGGCCGAGCGAACCAGGGGATGCCGGAACACCACGCGCGGAGAGAGCGCCAACAAGCCCTCGGCTTCGACGGTTTGGGCAGCCGATTCGGGGATCCCGAGGCCCTCGGCTGCTCGCCACAGCAGCGCACTGTCGCCCACCGGGTCTGCCGCGGCCACGAGCAGGAAGCGCCGCGCGTCGTCGGGAAGCCTGGTCAGCCAGCGTTTGTAGCCGTCCTCGATGCCGGCCCAGAGCGGCACCGTGGTCGGCAGTCCGAACCCACCCGCGAGCTCGGTCGGGCTCAGCCCGCGCGGCAGCTCCAACAGCGCGAGCGGATTCCCCCGCGTCTCGGCGACGATCCGTTCCAGCACCCGCTCGTCCAGCCGTGCCGGCAACACGGACTCCAACAGCGCCCGCGCATCACTGCGTCCCAAAGGGGGCACGTGGAGCTCCGGCAACCCGGCCAGCGCATCGCCCACCGCGCGAGTGGCGAAGACGAGCGCGATCTTCTCTGCCAGGAGCCGTCGCGCCACGAAGGCCAGTGCGCGCGCTGACGCACTGTCGAGCCACTGGGCGTCATCGACGACGCATGCAAGCGGCTGCTCCACGGCCGCCTCGGCCAGCAGACCGAGGACCGCCAATCCGACCAGGAACCGGTTCGGCGCGGGCCCGGTGCTCAGCCCGAAGGCAACGCCGAGCGCGTGATGTTGGGGCTGCGGGAGGCGCTCCATGAGCTCGAAGAACGGGGAACACAGCTGCTGAACCGCCGCGAACGGGAGCTCCATCTCCGCTTCGACCCCGGAGGTCCGAGCGATCCGGAAGCCGCGCCCGGCCTCGACCGCGTACTCGAGCAGCGAGGACTTGCCGACGCCCGCTTCGCCGTGCACCACCAACACACCGCCACGCCCGGTGCGCACGCCGTCCAGCAGCCCGTCGAGCACCTCGCGCTCGCGTTCCCGACCGAGCAACTGCCTTCCTGACGCGAGAACCGCTGGTGAAGCTCCGCTCATTCCGATCAAGCATGACTGAGGGCCAAGCTCGGGGTCACCGACTAAGGAGTCAAGGATGCGAACGCCTGGTGACGGCGCGACCATTCGTGGCCGGATGTCGGGCCGGCTCGAAGACCAGGTGTGCATCATCACGGGCACCGGCGGCAGCATGGGCCACCAGGCCGCTCTGACCTTCGCCCGCGAGGGAGCGTCGGTTGTCGGCTGCGACATGTCCGTCGGACCCGCAGAGGCCACGGTCGCCGCGGTTCAGGCCGCGGGCGGAGCGATGGTCTCCAAGCAGCCGTGCCGTCTCGACGATCCCGCGGACTGCGGGGCGGTCGTCGAGCTGGCGCTGGACACCTACGGCCGGATCGATGTGCTCTTCAACCTCGCAGCGAGGGCGCACTTCGACTGGCTCGAGGACATCACGGACGAGGAGTGGGATCGCGCCCGGTGGGAAGAGGTCGACTTGGTCTTCTACCTCACACGCGAGGCGTGGCCGCATCTCAAGGCCAGTCACGGGGTGGTCGTGAACATGGCGTCCCTGAACGCGTCGCTCAGCTTCGAGCTCCTTCCCGCGCTCGCCCACACCACGAACAAGGCAGGCATCGTCGCCATGACGCGGCAGCTGGCGCTGGAGGGGCGGGAACACGGGATTCGTGCGAACTCGATCTCACCGGGCCTGATCGAGAGCGACGCGACGCGAGCCCAGCTCGAGGACCCGGAGTGGGCGACCTCCATGGTCGGCAAGACCTTGGTGGGCCGCCCCGGCCGGCCGGAGGAAGTCGCGAATGTCGCCCTGTTCCTGGCCTCCGACGAGAGCTCCTACGTGACGGGCGTCGACATCGTCGTCGACGGTGGAATGAAGGTGTGGTGATCCCGACGCCGAGCTCAGCCGACGCCGTGGTCACCCGGGGCCTGCTCGAGCGCGAGGACGTCCTCCAGGTGCTGGATCGCGCGCTGACCAAGCGCGTGACGATCATCTCGGCGCCGCCGGGAAGTGGGAAGACCTCGCTGTTGCGTGCGTGGGCGGACCGCCCGACCAACGCTCATCGCGTCGCGTTCGTGTCCGTGGACCGCGACCAACCGGATGCGCAGGGGTTCTGGTCCTCGGTCCTGAACGCGATGGATCCTCAGGCACAACCTGCGGCGACCGATCACGCGGTCGAAGCCGTGCTTTCGGCGTTCGCCGGGCACGTCGAACCCGCCGTGCTGATCATCGACGATCTTCACGAGCTGAAGTCCCCTGACGCCTTGGCCGAGCTCGAGCAGTTGCTCACGATGCTGCCGAGCTCAGCGCGGATTGTGCTGTCGTCGCGGCGCGATCCGCCGATCAGGCTGCACCAGCTCAGGCTGGCCGACGAGATCGCTGAGATCCGGGCCCGCGATCTCCGCTTCACCGAGCGCGAGACGCGTGAACTGCTCGCTGCTTCCGGGATCAGCTTGACCGACGATGGGGCGGCGGCGCTGTACCAGCGCACGGAAGGGTGGGCGGCCGGCCTGCGCCTGGCGGTGATCTCCCTCAGCGGTCACCCGGATCCCGAGCACTTCGTGGCCGAGTTCTCGGGCATCGACCGGGCCGTGGGGGAGTACCTCATGGCCGAGATGCTCGAGCGCCAACCGAGCGAGGTGCAGGGCATGCTGTTGCGGAGCTCGCTTGTGGACCGCATGAACGGGGAGCTCGCCGACCTGCTGGCCGGCCGCTTGGGTTCGGAGCAAATGCTGCTGGAGCTGGAGGACGCCAACGCCTTCGTGGTGTCGCTGGACGCTCAGCGCAGATGGTTCCGGTACCACCAGCTTCTGGCCGACTTTCTCCGGCTCGAGCTCCGCCGACGGTTCGCCGACGAGGTGCCTGACCTGCACCGCAAGGCCGCGCAGTGGTTCGCCGACCACGGGGACGTCGTGGAGGCGGTCCGTCACACGCTCGCCGCCGGTGACTGGCCCGACGCGGCACGGCAGCTCGCGGACCATCTGTTCAGCCTGACACTCGACGGGCAGGAGAGCGCGGTCGCCGCGCTGCTGCGGCTGTTCCCCGGCGGGGCGTCGGCCGACCATCCTGACCTCGCCTTGGCGCACGCAGCGGTTCAGCTGGCGCAGGGGCAGTTGGACGAGGCGGCTGCGCAGCTGGCCCTGGCCGCGTCCCACGTCGAGAGCACTTCGCCCACACGTCGCCGGCGCCTCGCGGTGGCCATCGCGTCCCTGCGGTTGGCGCTGGCACGACGCAGCGGCCGGTTCGAGGAGGTGATCGAGCAGGTCAACCTGCTCGACGCTTCGATTGCCAACGACGCGACCGAGCCGGTCATGAGCAGCGAGCTGCGGGGAGTCGCGCTGATGAATCTCGGGATCGTCGAGACGTGGTCTCGGCGCTTCGACGATGCCGAGCGGCACCTCTCCGAGGGCGCCGCGCTCGCCCAGGCGATCGGCCGGCCCTACCTCGAGGTCGCGTGTCGCGGTCATCAGATTTTCCCGACGACGCTTGTCTCGCTCGCGAGCGCGCGCGAACGGGGGCGTCAGGCGGTGGCCCTGGCCGAGCGCCATGGCTTGGGCGATCGGCCGATACTCGTGCCCGCGCTTGGGGCGGTCGCGTTCTGGGCGATCTGGATGGGAGAGTTCGACGAAGGCGAGAGCGCGCTGCGCCGCGCCTGGGAGGTCGCCGAGCCACAAATCGACCCGGCCGCCGCGATGCTGCTGCACATGGTGACGGGCCAGTTGCACGCCGCTCGCGGGCAGCATCAAGCGGCGCTCGACGCATTCGCCGCGGGAGCGCAGGCGCAGTCGCTACTCACGGGTGTGCACGCTTTCGCGACGCCGGTCGTCGGATGGCTCGCGGCCACGCAGGCTCGGCTCGGGATGCCGGACGAGGCGCGCGAAACGCTCACCAGATTCTCCGCCGAACCCGGTCGGATGGGGTTCATCGACAACGCGCGCGCAGTGATCTGCATCACGAGCGGAGATCCCACCGGTGCGTTGGACGTGCTTCGAGACGTTCCGGACGCCACCGCCCCGACCGGCCCCGCGTTCACGCTGGTCGAAACGCATCTGCTCGCTGGGATCGCACACCTGGACCTGGAGGATCGAAACGCCGCCGCCGCCGCGGCCGAGGCCGCGCTCGCAGCCGCCGAGCCGGACCGGCTGATGTTCCCGTTCGCCATGACCGGAGCCGCGGCGCTCCTGGACGCCCTCCCGCGTCACGAGACGGCTCACGGCGCTCTGCTCGCCGACATCCACGACCTGCTGCGAGGTGAACCGGCGCCGCGCCGCGATCGAGAGCGCCTGTCAGAACCGGACGAGCTGAGCCCGAGCGAGCTCCGCGTTCTGCGCTACCTGCCGACGAACCTGACGCGGCCCGAGATCGCGAGCGAGCTCTACGTCTCCATCAACACGGTCAACACTCACCTACGGAACATCTACTCCAAGCTCGGCGCACGGGATCGTTCCTCTGCCGTGCAGCACGCACGCGAGTTACGGCTCCTCGCAAACGGCCGCCATTGAACAATCACCAGATTCCGGCGACGCCGGCTCACCGGATGCGAGGGACGATGATGGCGTGGCCACGACGCCAGGCTTGTACACGATCCGGATAAGCGGTCGGCTCGGAGCGACCGCTCTGTCCGCGTTTCCCTCGATGGTGTGCGAGCTGGAGAGCGGTGAGACGGTGCTCACCGGCTTGCTCGAGGATCGCTCCGCGTTGTTCGGAGTCATCGCGCAGATCGAGGCGCTGGGCCTCGAGCTGGTCGAGCTTCGGCGCTCGGAGCCGTGGAGGCCTGGGCGCGGCGCCGACGCAGGCTGAGGGAATCACCGTCATCTGGTGACGACGGCTCACCTGGGTGGGGGCGAACGTACGGGTCATGCTGAAGCTCGTCGTCAACGGCGCCGACGTCGAGGTTGACGACCGCCACGCGAAGGCCCCGCTGTTGTGGGTGCTCCGGGATGTCCTCGGCCTGCACGGCACGAAGTTCGGCTGCGGAGCCGGCTTCTGCGCGGCCTGCACCGTGCTGATGGACGGGCGCAACACGAAGGCCTGCCAGACCACGACCGAACAGGCGGCCGGCAAGGCCGTGACTACGGTCGAGGGAGCATCGGGTCCCGCCGTCGACGCCGTGCGGAACGCCTGGCACCGCCGCAACGTGGTGCAGTGCGGGTACTGCCAGCCCGGTCAGACGCTGGCGGCGGTCGCGTTGCTCGAGTCTGACCCGACCCCCGACGACCCGCAGATCGACGCGTGGATGAGCGGCAACCTGTGCCGCTGCGGGACCTATCCCCGGATCCGGGCGGCCATCCACGAGGCCGCCAGGACGCTCGCCGCAGGTGGTCATCCGGGCCCGCTCGTCGCTTCGCCGGACCCCGAAGGGCATCGACTCACGCCGGACGAGATGGCCGACGCGGTCCATCCGTACATCCGGATCCGCGAGGACGGGACGATCGTCGCGTATTCGAGTCAGATCGAGATGGGCCAGGGGATCCACACGGGGCTGGCGACGATCGTCGCCGAGGAGCTCGACGCAGACTTCGATGCCGTCCGGGTCGTCAACGCAGCCAACGGCGGTGGGCCACCTCGCGATGTGTACGGCAATCCCGACAGCGGGGGCGCGCTCCAAATCACGGGCGCGTCGAACTCGACGAAGGGGTACTGGGCCCGCTACCGCCTGGTGGCGGCGAAGGCGCGGGCCCGGCTTGCGGCCGCGGCGGCAGAGCTGTGGGACGTGCCAGTCGGCGAACTCGAGTTCGAGCGCGGTGTCGTTCGCCACGCGAACGGCGAAGTGGCGACGTTCGCCCAGCTCGCGGCACGAGCGGAGGAGCTTCCCGTTCCCGACGACGTCCGGCCCAAGGACCCCTCCGACTACCGGCTGATCGGGGGTGAAGGACGGCTGCGCGTCGACGCCGTGCCGAAGATCCTCGGCGCCACCCCCTTCACGATCGACGTCAGCGTCCCTGGGATGCTGACCGCCGTCGTCCTCCACCCGCCCCGGTTCGGCGCGCGGGTCGCGTCCGTGGACGATTCGACGGCCCTCGCCGAGCCCGGGGTGACCGCAGTGATCCCCATCGAGGAGGGCGTCGCCGTGGTCGGCGACACGGCAGCGGACGTGCATCGCGGGCTGCGCGCCCTGACCGTGCAGTGGGACGACACCGCCGCCGAGCGGCGCAGCTCCGCCGAGCTCCTCGCCGGACACCTCCTTCTGTTGGAATCGCGCGAGCAGGCGGTGGTCGCCCGAGATGACGGCGATGCGGAGGCCGTGCTCACCGGCGCGCCGACAGTGGTCGACGCCACCTACGAGCTGCCCTACCTGGCCCACGCCGCGATGGAGCCGAACAACGCGGCGTGCCGGATGCGCGAGGACGGCGTGCTCGAGGTCTGGGTGAGCACCGAGTCCCCCGAGTACGCCCGGATCTCGGCCTCTGAGGCCGCCGGCATCGACAAGGACCGGGTTGAAGTGCACGTGACTTTCGCAGGGGGATCGTTCGGGCTTCACTCGAGCTCCCAGCGCGATCCCACGGCTGAGGCCGTGCAGGTCGCCCGGGCACTCGACTTCAAGCACCCGATCAGGGTCCAGTCCCTGCGCGAGGAGGACTTCAAGTCGGGCGGCTACCGCGCGATGGCCGTGCACCGCGTGCGCGCCGCAGCCGACGCGAACCGCCGACTGACCGCCTTCCACCAGCAGATCGTGGCCGAACCGACGTCGGTGAACCTGCCCTTCGTCCGTGATGTGATGTTCACCGACGGCGTCGACTTCTTCACGACGACCGGCGCGGTCGACCCTCCGTACGCGATCGAGAACTTCAAGCTCGAGTCCACGAACTTCGAGTCGGGCGTCCCGACCATGGTGTGGCGATCGGTCGGCAACTCGCACACCGAGTTCGCGCGCGAGTCGGCCATCGACGAACTCGCGATCGCGGCCGCCCGCGACCCCGTCGACGTGCGCCGAGAGCTGCTCGCCGACAACCCGCGCACGCTGCGCGCGCTGGAGCTCGCGGCCGAGATCGCCGGCTGGGACAGGCCGCCACCGGAAGGCCGCGCGCGCGGGATCACCTGCTCCAGCTTCCTCAGCCACAGCGCCAACGTGACCGAGACCTCTCTCGATCCGCGCGGGCGCGTCCATGTCGACCGGATCGTGTTCGTCCTCGACTGCGGGATCACCATCAACCCGGACCTTGTCCGCGCCCAGGTTGAGGGCGGGCTCCTGTTCGGTCTCAGCGCCGCGGCGTGGGGAGAGGTCGTGCTGGGGGACGGTGGCGAGATCGTCACCCAGAACTTCGACGGCTACCCGATCGCGCGGATGCGCTCCGTCCCACAGATGGAGGTGCACCTGATCGAGTCCACTGAGAAGCCGACCGGCGTCGGCGAGGTGGCGGTCCCCTCAGTCGCGCCGGCACTGGGTAACGCCATCGCCGCGCTCACCGGCAGCCGAGTCCGCCGGCTCCCCTTCGCCAAGACCATCAAGATCGCCTGAGAAAGGACACGCTTTGCCTGACGTCAACGTCACTCCCAGCGAAGACGGGCCCTACATCGTTTCCGGGTCCGTCGTCCTCACTGCCCCGGACGGGCGGGTCATCGACCACCCTGACCCGATGTTGATCTGCCGCTGCGGAGGCTCGTCGAACAAGCCGTTCTGCGATGGCACGCACGCAACGATCGACTTCGACGGAACCCTCGCGAACTGACCCGAGCGGGCCCTGGCGGGTGAGGTCCGCCTTTGAACCGCCTCGACCCTACGGTGAGCTCGACCCCGTCCCAATCTGAGCAGGTGGATGCTGCGAAGGCCCGCCGCAGCCTGCGCAACGGGTTCATCACGTTGATCCTGGGAGGCGCGCTGGTTGTCGGGTTGCTGCTGGCGGTGCCAGGGCTGAAGGGCGTCGCCACGACCGTGTCGCACATGAAGGTGGAGTGGGTCGTCGTCGCGGTCGTGCTCGAGGCGCTCTCCTGCGCGAGCTATGTGGTGGCGTTCCTCCAGGTATTCGATCGCGCGCCCTTGCGAGTCGGTGCGCGCGTCGCGCTGAGCGAGGAGGCGTTCGGGGCGGCGGTGTCGCTGGGGGGTGTCGGCAGCCTGGCGGTCGGCGGGTGGCTCATGGTTGAGCGCGGCGCGCGCCCGGGGCGGATTGCGGAGCGCTCGGCGGTGTTGTTCCTGTACACGAGCGCGATCAACGTGATCACGCTGATCCTGGCGGGACTGGGACTGTTCCTTGGGCTCCCGGGCCCGAGCGACCCGTTGCTCAGCATCCTGCCTGCGGGGGTGGGCGTTGTCGTGCTCGCGTTGTTCTTGCTGTTGCCGCGCTACGTCGACCGGATCGTCCAGCACGTACGACCAGGGCGGCTCCACACGTTTCTCACCGAAACGGCGGTGAGCGTCCGCGATACCGAACGGCTGATGTTCCACCCGGACTGGCGGATCGTCGGCGCGATCGGCTATCTGTGGTTCGACATCGCGGTGCTGTTCGCGTGCTTTGCCGCCGCCGGCCACGTGCCGGCGCTGGCCCCGGTGGTGCTGGCCTACCAGATCGGTTACTTGTCGAACTTCATCCCGGTACCGGGCGGGATCGGCGTGCTCGACGGCAGCTTGGTCGGCATGCTGGTCCTCTACGGCGTCGCCGGGACCACCGCGACCGCTGTGACGCTCGTGTACCACGCGATCTCGCTCTGGGTCCCCGCCGTCTGGGGCACGATCGCGTTCATCGTCCTGCAGAAGACCAAGAAGCAACCGATCGTCCTCCGCAACCCAACCGAGGAACTGCACCCGCGGTCCCGCTGAGCGCCCGCGGACGGGCGAGCGACGCGAACCGCGATGGCCGCGTCCTTCCACGCCTCGATACGCCTGGATTGCTTCCCGTTTCTACGTGGGAGTGGCCAGGCGCGGGAACACCTGTGCCGCGATGGCCCGCAGGCCCGCGATGGTCTGTTCGGGGGTGGGGTGCGCGTTCGGGTCGGCCAGCTCGGGTGGGATGGTGATGCCCGACTGTCGTGCGTGCTCCAGCATCCCGCTGCCGGCGGTCTTGCCGAGGGTGCTGAGTGCCTTTCCCATCTGCACCATGTCCATGTGGAATTGCGGGACCGGAAGCGCCGTGACGTCGGGCCAGTTGGCGGGGTCGCGCGGGGTCTGGGCGCGGAGCAGGTGGTCGAAGGGGGCGGCGGCGGCGTCGCGGTCGGTGAACGGGTCGCCGAGGCCCCATACCTTGCGCAGCGTGGCGATCATCGATGTGTGTCGGTGCTCGTCGTTGATGACGATGCCCTCGTCGACCCACGGGGAGACGATGATGGCCGGCACGCGGTAGCCGGAGCGGTCGAAGGCGAAGTCGAGTTGTCCTGCTGGTGCGCTCGGGTCCGGTGGGGGCACGGGTCCCGGGGCGACGTGGTCGTAGGTTCCGCCGGGCTCGTCCCAGCCGATGAAGAACAGCGTGTTGTACGCATTCGAGCCTTCGGGGGAGGCGGCCGATCGGATCGCGCGGTAGATCCGGGCCAGGAACGCGTCGCCACCGCCGATTGATGACGGGGGATCCATCGGGATGTCCATGTCGCCGGGGATCAGCGACCGGCCAAACGCGGGGTGGTAGTCGCTGTGCCCGGAGAGCATGTTCGGTTCGATCAGGCTGAAATCCGGCAGCGTGCCCCGGGCAGTGTCCTGCTCGAACTCCGAGTAGGGCACGAAGTTCGTCGCCAGGCGGTCCTTAAGGCGCGGCATGTGGATCAGGCCCGTGAACGAAAGCGGCATGGGCTCTTGCACGTAGACCTTCCACGTGCGCCCGTGCGCCTCGAGGCGGTCGAACAGCGTCTCGGCGGTGTTGTGCTGGGTGAAGTTCGACACCGGGCTGTTGATCACCAAGCCCGACGAGGTCGCAGCGGTCCAGAACGACCGGTTCATGAAGGTCTGCGAGGGCACCTCGCAGAACCAGTGGTCGAACACGCCGAAGCCCTTGGCGATCGTGCTCAGCACCGGCACCTGGTCGGGCGTGTAGCCGGTCATGATCTGCGCGTACTCCTCGTAGGTCGGCTGCTGCCCCATCTCCGCGGTGAACGTGCTGATGTAGTCGGTGACGAAGCCGTCCATCGTCGGGACCGCGCCCGGCTCCGGCGCATTCCAGGGCGCGCTGACCGCCTCGCCGATCTTGAACCGGTTCTGCTCGTCGAGCCTGCCGAAGAGCTGCGTGTTGGTGTGGAAGTACTCCTCGCCCGAGTCCGGGTTCGGAGCGTCCATATCGGTCGCGACCGTGTACGGGACCGACTTCCGCTCGGCGCCGTGCTCAGCCCACGCCGGGATCGGGTTGCTCAGATCCTTCCCGATCACCCCCTCGAACGTCTTCCCGTCCCCGGGCCCGTACAGGCGGCCCAGAAGGTTGTCCAAGGATCGGTTCTCGAACAGCACCAGGACGACGTGGTCCATCGCCCGCGAACGATCAGGACTCATCGGAGCCTCCATTAGGGGTCGGTGGGCGGGATGTCGGCGCCGCTAGGGGGCCGTGTCCTTGCTCGCGGACTGGTCCTCCCGACGAGCCGCCCGGCCGTGCTCGATCTCGCCTGTCAGCCGGGACGCCTCCGAACGAAGCCCCGATCCAAGCACCCCCGACCCGGCCGCTGCGGAGATCGGGTCACCTCCGCGCCCGCGGAGGATCACGGCACAGCCCACGGCAATCGCTGCCCCGGCGAGCGGGCCGATCACGTAGACCCAGTAGGCGGTCCAGTCGCCGCTGACCAGCGCCGGCCCGAACGACCGAGCGGGGTTCATCGAGGTGCCGCTCACGGGCGCCGACCACAGCCCGGCCAGCGCGATGTAGCCGCCGACCCCGAGCGCGCCGATCGCGCCGACGTTCTGCGCCGCCGACGCGGTGCCCAGGATCACGCTCACGAGCACGGCCGTGAGCGCAATCTCCATCAGCAGCGCCTGCCAGTCGTGGTAACCCGGGCCCGGCAACGTCGCCCCCAGATGCTCGACGTTGCCGAACACGGCCAGCAGGAACAGGCACGCCAGCGTCGCGCCGAGCAGCTGGACGACGATGTAGCCGGGCACGCGCCGCCAGGGAAAGTCGCCCCGCACCGCGAACGCGAGCGAGACGGCCGGGTTCAGATGCGCCCCCGACACCGCGCCCATGAACAGGATGATCGCCAGCACCATCAGCCCCGGAGCGACCACCGCGGCCGCCAGGCTGATCTGCCCCTTGGCGTGCAGCAGCCCCCCGCCGGCCGCGACGAGGACGAGCATGAAGGTGCCAAGCAGCTCGGAGAACAGCCGCCGGTACTCGAGGCTGGGGTCCTCAAACTCGGACCGCGACCCGAACTCGAGCGTCAACAGACGCTGCGCCCGGGGCACGTCATGAATCTCCAACGGCGACGTTTCGTGCTCAGCCGCCATGACCAGGATCCTGATCATCCCACGTGACCCAGACGATCGGGCGACTTGGCGTTAGAGGCGGCGATCGGCCCCGGTCACGCGATCGGTGCGCTCAGAAGTCCCGCGGCTCGGCTTCGCCTGACGACCCGGCAGTGCCTGGGCCGCTTCTCGTGAGTCGGCACGCGCGGTTGATGGGCGGACTCCGTCCGCCGGACTTGCGTGAAGGGGCCGCTTGGCCAGCGGGCGCAAGCGCGCGCTGGCGGCCATCGGCCTGTCCGACAGCGAGGCTCGGGTTCGGCCTGGCTCGCCCACGCCGGGCGCGATCTCGCCGCGCTGCTC
>Ga0207708_10001138_pt1 | contig 19986 bp, 18 predicted proteins | sample KBSK5101metaG_FD_184340 | JGI IMG/M metagenome (GOLD analysis project Ga0207708, IMG submission 184340) | Corn, switchgrass and miscanthus rhizosphere microbial communities from Kellogg Biological Station, Michigan, USA - KBS K5-10-1 metaG... | ecosystem: Host-associated > Plants > Roots >...
CGCCGGCGGCGCCGGACTGGCTCGAGACCGCGACGCTGCCGCCGCCGTGCGCCCGGGCGTAGGCGACGGCCTGGGAGAGCGTCGACGTGTCGCCGCCGAACGGACCGCCGCCGCCTGCGCCGCCGGCGAAGCCGCCGCCGGGCGGGCCACCCGCGAACCCGCGGAAGCCGCCGCCCGGCGGGCCGCCGAACGCCTGCCCCGCGGGGCCGCCGGCCGGGAACGGCCCGGTCGTGCCATGGCCGAGGGTCTGCACCGCCCAGGACGCGGGAGCGAGCAAGAACAGCGCGACGACGCCGGCCACCACGCCCGCGCGCCACGGCCCGCGCAGCCCGTAGACGAGCGCTCCCGCCGCCAGCGCGCCGCCAGCGACGAGCACGCTCGGCCACAGTCGGCCGAGGCCAGAGGTGCGCAGCACCACGATCTCAGTGGCCACGGCGGCCGCCACGCCGACGGCGCCCCACATGGCCGCCCGGCGCCCGCCGCGCAGCAGCAGGCCGGCGCCCGCGCCGACGAGCGCCGCCACAAACGGCGCCAGCTGCGACGTGTAGTACGGGTGGAAGATCCCCTCGGCGGTGCTGAAGGCCACTGCGATGGTCGCGAACGAGCCGCCGACGGCGATGATCCAGCCGGTACGCGGATCGCCGCGCCGCAGGCGGCTCGCCACGGCGATACCGACGGCCGCCACCAGCGCAGCGCCCAGCAGCCAGCCGGCCTGGCCGCCGAGGCTCTCGTTGAGCAGCCGCAACACCCCGGGCGATCCGCCGAACGGCCCGGCGGCGCCACCACCGCCGGCACCCGGGCCACCGCCCCCCGCCGCGGCCGGCCCACCGTCCTGCCCGAGCAGCCGCCCGAGCCCGTTGTAGCCGAGGATCAGCGACCAGACCGAGTTGTCGCTCGTGCCCGAGATCCAAGGCCGGTCGGCCGCCGGGGTGAGCCACACGAGCACCGGCCAGGCCAGGCCGACAAGGGCCGTCGCCAGCCCGCCCCAAGCCAACTGGCGCACCGCGGCCAGCCGACCCCGCGGCGCCACCCACATCCAGGCCACGGCCAGCGCCGGAACGACCAGCAGCGCCGCGCCCATCTTGGCCTCGAACCCCAGCCCGACGCACACGCCCGCGAGCACGAGCCAGCGCGTGCGCCCGTCCTCGAGCCCGCGCACGACGAACCACAGCGCCGCCACGCAGCACAGGACGAGCAGCGTGTCGGGATTGTTGTACCGGGCGATGGCCACGAACACCGGGGTGACGGCGAGCGCCAGCCCGCCCACGAACCCGGCGAACCGGCCGAAGCGCCGGCGCACGAGGTCGTAGAGCAGCCCGACCGTCGCCACGCCCATGAGCGCCTGCGGCACCAGCACGCTCCAGGACGAGAACCCGAAGGCGCGCACCGACAGCGCCTGCACCCACAGGGCGAGCGGCGGCTTGTCCACGGTCATCAGCCCGCTCGTGTCGAACGAGCCGTACAGGAACGCGTGCCAGCTCGTGCTCATCGAGCGCGCGGCGGCGCTGTAGTACGTGTTGGCCCAGCCGTTGCGGCTCAGCGCCCACAGGTAGAGCACGGAGGCAGCGGCGAGCAGGACCCACAGCTCGGGTCGCGCCACCCGCGCGCGCGTGCGCAGGCGAGAGATCGGGAGCGCCAGCGAGCTCACAGGCCCACGCGCGCAATCGACGCCGCCGTGCGCCGGAACAGCCCCGGCCGCCGGTCGCGCGCGAAGACCCAGGTCCGCAGCGCGATGTACCGGGTCACCGTGGCCGAGGCGCTGGCCACGAGCAACACCACGAGCTCGACCGCGCGCGACGGCGACGCGTCGATCGCCCGCAGCAGGCCGAGCGCACCCACGGTCAGCCCGAGCGTGAGCACGTACACGAACGCGCCCATCACGTGCTGGCGGATCAGGCCCTCGCGCCCGCGCAGCCCGAACGTGAGCCAGCGGTTGGCCTGCGTGTTGCCGATCGCGGTCACCGCCAGCGCGATCGCGTTGGCCAGCGCCACGCCGACCGGTCCGCGCAGGGCCAGGAACAGCAGCCCGTAGGCCAGCGTCGAGCACACCCCGACGACCGCGAAGCGCGTCAGCCGCGCCGAGGCCAGCAGCCGCACGATCCCGCGCAGGTCGTCCAGCGCGGTGCGCCACACGTCCACGCGCGAGTCGGGGTCGTCGACCCAGTCGACCGGCACCTCGTGGATGCGCAGCCCCGACCGTTGGGCGAGCATGAGCAACTCGGTGTCGAAGAACCAGGCCTCGTCGCGCACCCCCGGCAGCAGCTGCCGCGCCGCGTCGGCGCGCATGGCCTTGAAGCCGCACTGGGCGTCGGTGAAGCGGGCCGCGAGCGCCGCGTGCAGCAGCCGGTTGTACGCGCGCGAGATCAGCTCGCGCTTGGGGCCGCGCACCACGCGGGCGCCGGGCGCCAGCCGCGTGCCGATGGCGACGTCGCTGTGGCCGGAGACCAGCGGGGCGACGAGCGGGAGCAACGCCCGGAGGTCGGTCGAGAGGTCGACGTCCATGTAGCAGACGACGTCGGCCTCGCTGCGCAGCCAAGCCGCGCGCAGCGCCCGCCCGCGCCCCTTGGCCGGGCACTCGAGCACATGTACGCCCGAGAGCGTGCGCGCAAGCGCTGCGGCGATGCGTGGGGTGGCGTCGGTTGAGCCGTTGTCGGCGATCGTGATGCGCCAGGCAAACGGCATCTCGGCGGCGAGGTAGTCGCGCAGCCGGCGCACCGACGCCTCGAGCGCAGCCTCCTCGTTGTAGACGGGGACGACGACCTCGATCAGGCACATGGGGGCACCACCTCGTGCGCGCCGTCGTCGAACACGACGACGCCGCCGTGCGCGAGCCAGCGCCGCGCGCCGTCCGGGCCGGAAAGCAGCGCCGCCTTGGCCAGGACCTCGGCGCTGAGCGCCGTCGGCGCGAGCGCGGTGACCTGCACGACGCCGGTGAAGGCCGGGTGTCCGGTCGAAGGGTCGAGCACGTGGTGGGCGGGCGCGCCACCGGTGTCGAGCCAGCTGCGCCGGCCGATCCCGCTCGTGGCCACGCCGCCGGTGCGCAGTACGTACTCGTGGAGGATCTTGTCCTCGAACGGGCTCGCCACCGTGACCACGCGCTCCAGCGCCCCGCCCAGGCGCAGGTCGCCGCCGCAGTCGAGGGCGTAGCTCTCGCACTCCTGCAGCGGGCCCGCCGCGAGGTCCGCGAAGAGGCCCTTCAGCCCGCCGCTGTCGAGCATCGTGCCCGGCGTCCGCGTCACCACCGAGTTCTCGAAGTCCGCGGAGACGGTCAGCCAGCGCCGGTCCGGATCGGGCCGCGCGGGACGGCGGGCGGGCGCGTGGGCCAGCGCGAAGGGCAGCGGCACCGCGTCCACGGCGAGGTCGGACACGTAGCCGGCCCGCGCCAGCGCCCGCCCGAGAGTGAAGTCGACGAGCCCCCCGGTGCGGTGCGCGGCGGCGACGCCCGCGTGCACGAACGCGACCATGTCGGGGCTGACGCGGACGGCGTGGCGCGGATCGGCGTTGAGCGCCGACAGCTCGCTCGCGGCGTCGAAGCGGCTGAAGCGGGCGTGGAAGCCGGTCAGCAGCGTGCGCGCACGCAGCGCCGCCGACCGGTCGCCGAGCACGTGCACGGCGCAGTCGGCGCCGAAGCAGCGGAACGCCTCGGCCACGTGGCGGCGGGGAGCGGGAGGTGAGAGGGCTGCGGACATGGGAACCAGCCTGCGCCCCGTCTTTAGGGGTTCCGTTAGCGCGGTGTAGGAGCAACGTAGGAGGGCTCGGGCGCTAACGGAGCCCTTAGCCGGCGCGGCCACGCTGCCCCTCGCGATGACCACCGACCCCGGCCCGCACCTGTTCTGGATCACCAGCCGCGCTGCCGGCACCGTCGCGCTGGTCACGGCGAGCGTCGCCGTCGCCCTCGGCCTGCTCATGAGCACGCGCTGGCTGAAGGGCCGCGGCCCCGACCTGCGCGTCGCGCACGAGGTCCTGTCGCTGACGACGCTGGTGGCGATCGCCGTGCACGGGGTCGTCCTCCTCGGCGACGCCTTCCTGCACCCGAGCCTGGCCGACGTGACCATCCCGTTCGTCAGCGGCTACAAGACGGTGTGGACCACGCTCGGCATCGTCAGCGGCTGGGCGCTGGCCTTCCTCGGGCTCTCCTACTACGCGAGGAAGTACATCGGCGCCCGGCGCTGGCGCGCGCTGCACCGCTTCACCGCGCTGGCCTGGGTGCTCGGCGTCGCGCACTCGCTGGGCGAGGGCACCGACGCGGGACAGGTCTGGTTCCTGGCCATGACCGCGGTCGTCGCGGTGCCCGCAGCGCTGCTGCTGGTTGGCCGCCTCACCGCGGCGCCCCGGCCCGCCTAGGCTGCGCGGCCGCCTAGCCTGGGCGCATCGCGACCGTTCTCTACGACGACGACTGCGGGTTCTGCGTGTGGACGATGGGCAAGCTGCTCGCACTCGACCGCGACCGGGCGCTGCGCCCGCTGGCCCTCCAGGACCCGGCCGCCGGGCCGCTGCTCGGCGCCATGGACGAGCCCACGCGCATGGGCTCGTGGCACTTCGTCGACGACGACGGCCGCGTGACTTCGGGCGGCCGCGCGTTCGGGCCGCTGCTCGCGCACCTGCCCGCGGGCCGGGCGCTGGCCCGCCTGGCCGACCGCGGCTACGACGCCGTCGCCGGCCGCCGCTCGCTGTGGGGCCGCCTCATCTCCGGCCCCGCCAAGCAACGCGCGCGCGACCGCATCGCCGAGCGACAGCGCTAGCGTGGCCGGGGTGCAAGAGCGCGAAGGCTTCCCGCCCGGCGTGCCCTGCTGGATCGACACCCAGCAGCCCGACCGCGACGCAGCGCTGCGCTTCTACGGCGCCGTCTTCGGCTGGTCGTTCGAGAACCACCTGCAGCGCGGCGACCGCGCCTACGACCTCGCGACGCTGGACGGCCGCGTGGTGGCGGCGATCGGCTCGGGGCCGAGCGACACGACCGCGACGTGGACCACGTACATCGGCGTCGACGACGTCGAGGCGGCGGTCGCGAACGTCGAGGCGGCGGGCGGCACCGTCGTCGCCCCGCCGTTGCGCGCCGGCAGCGCCGGCCGCCTCGCCCTGGTGACTGACCCCACAGGGGCGAACCTCGCGCTCTGGGAGCCCGGCCGCCGCAAGGGCGTCGAGCGCGTCAACGAGCCCGGGTCGTGGAACTGGAGCCTGCTCTCCACGCCCGACCCCGCGGGCGCCGCCGCCTTCTACGCCGAGGTCTTCGGCTGGGAGACCGACCTCGACGCGCCCGGGCCGAAGCTGGTGCGCCTGCCCGGCTACGCCGACTTCCTGGAGCAGTTCGACCCCGAGCTGCGGGCGCGCCACGCGGCTGGCGGCGTGCCCGAGGGCTTCTCGGACGCCGTCGCGTGGATCCTGCCCTCGCGCGGCGCCGCGTTCTGGGCCGTGACCTTCTCGGTGGCCGACGCCGACGCCGCCGCCGCCGCGGCCGAGCAGGAGGGCGGGCGCGTGGTCAGCGGGCCCACCGACACCGAGTGGACCCGCGAGGTCGTGCTGGCCGACCCCGCGGGTGCGACGTTCACGGCGAGCGCGTTCCGCCCGCCGAGCTGAGCTCGGGCTAGGCCGGGTCGGCCAGGCCGATGGCGACGAGGTCGAGCGGGTGGATCCAGGCCTCGGCGAGCAGCTCGCCGCCGCGGTTCTGCAGTGCGTCGCGCAGGCCGATGGCCCAGCGATGCTCGAGCAGCGCGATGGCCACGGTCTTCCCTGGTGGGATCGCGTCGGCGACGTACCACATGTCCTCGTTCTCGCCGCCGGACGCGTCGGGGCCCTCGCCGGTGGAGCCGTCGTGCAGGCCGGTCAGCACGGCGACCTTGGCCCCGCCGTCGGGCGTGGCCTCGACGTTGAGCGCCTCCATCTGGCCGTCCTCGTGGTGGCGCACGACCATGAGGTCGACGAGGCGGACGATGTCCTGCTCGACGAGCGCCTGCAGCTGGGCGAGCACCTCGCCGGTGGGCTCACCGGGGCCCATGTCGGCCACGAGAATCTGGACCGGACCGAGCTCCGCCATCACCCACCTCCCAGCAGTCGGGCCTTGGCAGCCTCGAACTCCTGGTCGCTGAGCGCGCCGGAGGCCTTCATGTCGGTCAGGTCCTTCAGCTGGTCGACGATCGAGCCGCCGCCACCGGCGGCGGGGGCCGCAGCGGGCGCGGCCGGAGCGGCCGCGGGCGGCGGCGCGGCGGGCGCGGCCTGCTGCTGCTCGAGCGAGCTGATGCGCTCGTCCTGGGACTGCTCGGCCTCCGCTTCCGCGTCCTGCGAGCGGGCGCGATGCTTGCCGACCATGTAGGCGCCGCCGCCGACCATGGCGGCGCGCATGAGGGGACGTCTTCTGGCTCGGAACATGCCGCGATCATTTCAGACACCGTGACCCTGCTGGCATTTCCCAACGTGTCCGACGCGCGCAACCCGGCGACGCGCGATGCACTCGAAAATGCCTGGTCGCCCGCGCGGGTGCTCGACCTCCATGCCGACCCCGAGCACAACCGCACAGCCATCACGCTGGCCGGCGCGCCGGGCACGCTGGCGGCCGCGCTCGTGCACGGCGCGCGCGAGGTCGTCGCGCGCGTGGACATCCGCGATCACACCGGCGCGCACCCGTACGTGGGGGCGCTCGACGTCGCGCCGGTCGTGTGGGTCGACGCCGCCCACGAGGGCGCGGCGTGCGCCGAGGCGCTGGTGGCCGCGGACGAGCTCGGGCGCACGCTCGAACTGCCGGTCTTCCTCTACGGCGAGCTGGCCGGCGGACGCACCCGAGCCGAGCTGCGCCGCGGCGGCCCGCAGGAGCTCGCGCGGCGCATGGCCGCGGGAGAGCTGCGCCCCGATTTCGGCCCGCCCCGCCTGCACCCGACCGCCGGCGCCACTCTCGTCGCTGCCCGCCCGCCATTGGTCGCGTTCAACCTGTGGCTCGCCGAGACGGCGACGCTCGACCAGGCTCGCGCCACCGCGGCGGCGCTGCGCGAGCAGCTGCCGGGCGTGCGCGCCCTCGGCCTGCAGCTCGGCGAGCGCCTCCAGGTCTCGATGAACGTCGAGCGCCCCGACCTCGTGAGCCTGGCCGAGCTGACCGCGGCCGTGCGTGCGCGCGTGCCGGTGACCGGGGCCGAGCTCGTGGGCCTGGCGCCGCGCGCCGCGCTGGAGGGCTTCCCGGCCGACGTGCCGCTCGACGGCGCCGGGCGCAGCCTCGAGGATGCGCTGGGCTGACGACAGGCCCCCTCCACTGCACCGCGGCCCGCCGGCGGGGGCGATGGCGGTCTACGGCGCCTACCGGTGCAGCCGGCACGCATCCGCACTCACGGCGTCCAGCGACGCACTACCCTCCTAGTTCCCTCATGGCCCAGACCAAGCGCAAGCGGCGATCCAAGCACCGCGGCAACGCGGCGGGCAACGTCGAGTCGCGCGGCCGCACCGGGCGCAAGCCGACCGGTTCCGAGAAGAAGAGCGGTGGCGGGAGCAGCAAGGCCGGCGGGCAGAGTTCGGCCGAGCGGCGCGCGGACCGGCTCAGCCGGCCGCCGACGTGGCGCTCGGCGATCAACCGGGCCATGCTCGCCGCGATCATCCTCGTGCTGCTCTCGATCTTCGCCTTCAAGCAGAAGCCGGCGGCTGCGTTCGGCTTTGGCGCCTTCGCGCTGATCGTCTACGTCCCGATGGGCTACTACCTCGACCGCTTCCTCTATCGCCGGCGCATGCGGGCCCAGGGCAAGAGCTAGATGGACGTGCGCATGTTCACCGTCGGGCCGGTGCAGGAGAACTGCTTCGTGGCTCGCCGCGAAGGCGCGGATCGCGCGCTGATCGTCGACCCCGGCGACGAGGCCGACCGCATCCTCACCGCGGTCGACGAGCTCGGCGTCGGCGTGGACGCGATCCTGCTCACCCACACGCACTTCGACCACGTCGGCGCCGTCGCGCCCGTGGCCCGCGCCACGGGCGCGCCCGTGTACTGCCCCGAGCTCGAGACCTTCGTGCTGGCCGACATCAACCGCTTCGTGCCCTTTGCGGGCTTCGGCCCGTTCGAGGACTACGACGCCGACGAGACCGTCGCCGGCGGCGAGCGCCTGCAGCTCGCGGGCATGGACATCGAGGTCCTGCACACGCCGGGCCACTCGCCTGGCCACGTGACCTACGCGATCGAGGAGGAGGGCGCCCTGTTCAGCGGCGACGTGCTCTTCCAGGGCTCGGTCGGGCGCGTGGACCTGCCGGGCGGCGACTGGGACACGCTGCTCGCCTCGCTCGGCACGCTCGTGGACCGCTTCGACGAGGAGACCACGGTCTACCCGGGGCACATGGGGATCACCACGCTCGGCCGCGAGCGCGCCACGAACCCCTTCCTGCGCGAGCTCGCCGGGTCTTGAGCGAGCGCATCCAGGCCCCTCGCGGCACCTTCGACGTGCTGCCGCAGGAGGAGGCCGCGCGCGACGGACTGGCACGCGCGGCGCAGCGCATCCTCGGCGCCGCCGGCTATCAGCGGCTGGAGACGCCGATCTTCGAGGCCACCGAGCTCTTCGCCCGCGGGGTGGGCGAGGCCACCGACATCGTGCGCAAGGAGATGTACACGTTCGACGACGGCGGCGGGCGGTCGGTGACGCTGCGGCCCGAGGGCACGGCGCCGGTGTGCCGGGCCTACGTCGAGCACGGGATGCACAAGCTCGCGCAGCCGGTCAAGCTCTGGTACCTCGGCCCGTTCTTCCGCCGCGAGGCGCCGCAGAAGGGCCGCTACCGCCAGTTCTTCCAGGTCGGGGCCGAGGCGCTCGGCTCCGAGGATCCGGCCGTCGACGCCGAGATCATCCTGCTCGTCGCCGAGCTGTTCGAGGCGCTGCGGATCCACACGCGGCTGCGGCTGTCGAGCCTGGGCAGCCCGGAGGCGCGCGCCGCCTACCGCGAGCAGCTCGTCGCCTTCCTGCGCGCGCACTCCGACGCGCTGAGCGCGGACGTGCGCGAGCGCATCGAGCTCAACCCGCTGCGCGCCTTCGACGCCAAGGACCGGGGGACGCAGGCGGTCATGGCCGAGGCGCCGCGGCTGTTCGGCGCCATCACGCCCGAGGACCGCGAGCACTTCGACACCGTCACCGCGATGCTGGACGACGCCGGCCTGACCTGGGAGCGAGACGAGACGCTCGTGCGCGGCCTGGACTACTACACGCGCACGGTGTTCGAGTTCGAGTCCCCCGACCTGGGCGCGCAGAGCGGCGTCGGCGGCGGCGGGCGCTACGACGGGCTGGTGGAGGCGCTCGGCGGCCCGGCGACGCCGGGCGTCGGCTTCGCGGCCGGGATCGAGCGCATGCTGCTCGCCGCGGCCCAGCAGCCTGACGCGCCGCCGGATGTGGACCTCTACGTCGCCCTGGCCAAGCCGCAGTACGCGCGCGAGGGCATGCGCATCGCCACCGAGGTGCGCCAGGCGGGCCTGAACGCCCAGGTCGAACTGGCCGGGCGCTCGCTCAAGGGCCAGCTCAAGCACGCGGACCGGCTGCATGCTCGCTACGTTGCGATTCTCGGCGACGAGGGAGCGCAGCTGAAGGACATGGACAGCGGCGAGCAGCACGAGATGGAGACCGGCGCGGTGCCGGCGGCCGTGCTGCGCGGCGAGCGGCCGGTTTGAGGCCCCCGCGTCCGAACCCATACCGCGAGGCCTGGGCCGGCGAGCTGCGCGCCGACCGCGCCGGCGACGAGGTGCGCGTGGCCGGCTGGGTGCACCGCCGGCGCGACCACGGCGGGCTGATCTTCATCGACCTGCGCGACCGCTCCGGGCTGCTGCAGCTCGTCTTCCACCCCGAGCACGCGCCGGAGGCCCACCAGCGCGCCCACCGTCTGCGCTCCGAGGACGTGCTCACGGCGAAGGGCACCATCGCCCGCCGCGACGAGGCCAACGTCAACCCGGGCCTGGCCACGGGCGAGATCGAGCTCGACGTGGCCGACTTCGAGCTCCTGGCCGACGCCAAGCCGCCGCCGTTCCCGATCGACGAGGACGTCGACATCGATGAGACGCTGCGTTTGCGCCATCGCGCTTTGGATCTCCGTCGCGAGCGCATGCGCGACGCGATGATCTGCCGTCACCAGGTCATCGCCGCCATCCGCGACTACCTGGGCACGCACGACTTCCTCGACCTCGAGACGCCGATCCTCACCCGCTCGACGCCCGAGGGCGCGCGCGACTTCATCGTGCCCGCGCGCGTGCGGCCGGGCAGCTTCTTCGCCCTGCCCCAGTCGCCGCAGCTGTTCAAGCAGCTGCTGATGATCGCCGGGTTCGAGCGCTACTACCAGATCGCCCGCTGCTTCCGCGACGAGGACTCGCGCGCCGACCGGCTGCCCGAGTTCACCCAGCTCGACATCGAGCTGTCGTTCGTGGAGGAGGAGGACGTCATCAGCCTGATCGAGGGGCTGATGCCGGCGGTGTTCGAGGCGACGGGCTTCGCGGGCGTGCCGGCACCGCCCTATCCGCGGCTGACCTACGACGAGGCGATGCTCCGCTACGGCTCGGACCGCCCCGACACCCGCTTCGGGCTCGAGATCCAGGATCTCGGCGAGGCGCTGCGGTCGACGGAGTTCAAGGTGTTTCAAGGCGCGCTGTCCTCGGGCGGTGTGGTGCGGGGGCTGAACGCGGGGCCGCGCGAGCTTCCGCGCTCCGACCTCGACCGCCTCACCGAGCAGGCGATCGAGTGGGGGGCCAAGGGCCTGGTCTGGGCGTTCGTCGAGGAGGGCGGCGGCTGGCGCTCGCCGATCGCCAAGTTCCTCTCCGACGACGAGCGCGCGGCGATCGGGCAGCGCCTGGACGCGGGGCCGGGCGACGTGCTGTTCATCGTCGCCGACCGGGCGCCGGTGGCCGCCGACGTGCTCGGGCTGCTGCGGCTCGAGCTGGCCGAGCGCTTCGACCTCGCCGCCCGCGATCGCCACGACCTGCTCTGGGTGGTCGACTTCCCGATGTTCGAGCAGGACCCCGAGACCGGCACCTGGGACCCGCTCCACCATCCCTTCACCGCGCCCGAGGGCGATCTCGACGGCGACCCCGGCGCCCTGCGCTCGCGCGCGTACGACCTCGTGTGCGATGGGCAGGAGCTCGGCGGCGGCTCGATCCGCATCAACCGCGCCGACGTGCAGCGCAAGGTGCTCGAGCTGCTGCGCATCGGGGCCGAGGAGGCGCAGGAGCGGTTCGGGTTCCTGCTCGACGCGCTCGAGTACGGCGCGCCGCCGCACGGCGGGATCGCGTTCGGGATCGACCGCATCGTGGCACTCATCGCCGGGCGCGAGTCGATCCGCGAGGTCATCCCGTTCCCCAAGACGGCGAGCGGCATCGACCCCTTGACCGGCGCTCCGGCGCCGGTCGACGCGGCGCAGCTGCGCGAGGTCGGGCTGCGGCTGGCCGCCCCGCCGCCCGGCGTCAAACCGGACTGAGCGGCTCGGTCCCGACGGCGGCGAGCACTGGCGCGCCCGCGCGCTTGACCGCGCGGTGGAACACGTCGGCCGCGAACGGCAGCGCCACCTCGCCGCTGATGTCGAGGGCGAGCAGGCCCACCTCGCCGCCGAGCGCGACGACCTCGTCGAGCACCGCCTCGGCGGCTCGGTCGAGCGCGTCGCCGGCGCGCAGTCGGGCGGCCACGTCGTGCCCGGCGACGGCGCGGATGATGGCCTCGCCGTGGCCGGTGGCGGAGATCGCGCAGCGCGCGTCGGCGTAGGTGCCGGCCCCGACCAGCGGCGTGTCGCCGACGCGGCCCGGCGCCTGGTCGCGGGTGCCGCCGGTTGACGTCGCGGCGGCGAGGTTGCCCGAGTAATCGAGAGCAACCGCTCCGACGGTGCCAACTGGCGGCGCCGGCTTCTCGACCACGTGGTGGGCCGGGTCGACCATGGCGGCGCCCGCCTCCTGCGCGATCGCCTCCGCGCCGGCCCCGACCATCAGCACGTGCTCGGAGTGCTCGAGCACGGCGCGGGCGGCCTGCACCGGGTGGCGCACGCGGGCCACGGCGGCCACGGCGCCGGCGCGACGGGTGGCGCCGTCCATGACCGCCGCGTCGAGCTCGGGCTCGCCGTGGGCGTTGAGCACGGCGCCGCGTCCGGCGTTGTAGCGCGGGCAGTCCTCGAGCGACACCACCGCGGCCTGGGCGGCGTCCAGCGCGCTGCCGCCGCGGTCGAGCACGACCCAGCCGGCGTCCACCGCCTGCGCGAGGTCGGCGCGCGAGCCGTCGGCGTCGACGGGCCGGTCGCGCGGGCGCCGTCCGGCGCCCCCATGGACAGCGATGACCATCGGGGGTCAAGTCTTTCATTGCCGTACCGGTCGTCGTGTGGCAAAGAAAGACTTGACCCGGGGGGGCTAGCCTGCGGCGCGTGGACGTCGTCGCCTTCGAGCACCATCTCGCCTCGCCGCAGGGGCGCGGCTGGCTGCCCCGCGGCGGGCACAGCGGCGCCGCGGGCGGGGCAGCGTGCGGCGACCTGGTGCGGATCTCGGTCGCGGTCGACGGCGACCGCGTGGCCGACGCGGGCTTCGACGCGTCCGGGTGCGGCGCCGCGCAGGCCGCGGGGTCGGCGGTGGTCTCCCTCGTGCGCGGCCGCCCCCTGCTCGAGGCCGCGCGCGTGGGCGTGCACGAGGTGGCCGACGAGCTCGGCGGCCTGAGCCCGGGCAAGCTGCACGCGGCCGAGCTGGCCGCCGATGCGCTGCACCGCGCGCTCGGGGCGGCGGCCTGGACCGACGGGCGCGCGCCGCGCGTGGCCGGCCGCACGCTCGTGGCCATGAGCGGCGGCGTCGACTCGACCGTCGTGGCGCTGCTCACCGCCGAGGCGGGCGCCGACGTGGTCGCGGTGACGGTCGAGCTGTGGGCCGACGCGGAGAACGACGCCGAGCGCTCGTGCTGCTCGGCCTCGGCCGTGCGCGACGCGCGGGCGCTCGCGCACGGGCTCGGCCTGCCGCACTTCACGCTCGACCTGCGGGACCGCTTCCGCGCCGGCGTTGTCGACCCGTTCCTGGCCGCGTACACCGCGGGGGAGACGCCGAACCCGTGCGTGCGCTGCAACGGCTCCGTCCGCCTGGACGACATGCTCGCGCTGGCCGACCGCGTGGGCGCGGCGACGCTGGCCACCGGGCACTACGCGCGCGTGGCCGACGACGGCGAGGGTCCGCTCCTGCGCGCTGCGGCCGACCCGGCCAAGGACCAGGCCTACATGCTCTGCGCGGTGGCGCCGTCCACGCTGGCGCGGCTGCGTTTCCCGCTCGGCGGCCTGCGCAAGCCCGAGGTGCGGGCCCGCGCCGCCGCGGCCGGGCTCGTGGTCGCGGACAAGCCCGACTCGCAGGACCTGTGCTTCCTGGCCGGGACCGACCGCGACCGCTTTCTCGCCCGCCACGGTGGCCCGCGGGCGCGCGCGGGTGACGTCGTCGACGGCGAGGGCCGCGTGCTCGGGCGCCACCGCGGCGCGCACGCCTTCACGGTCGGGCAGCGCCGCGGGCTCGGAATCGGGGGCGAGGAGCGCCCGCTCTACGTCCTCTCGACGGATGCGCCCTCCAACCGCGTCGTCGTGGGCCGGCGCGAGGACCTGCGCCGCACCCACGTCGGGGTGCGCGCGGCGACGCTGCACCGCGACGGCGCCCGCGTGGACCGGGTCAAGCTGCGCTACCGGGCCGCGCCGCTGCCCGGGCGGCTGACCGTGGCGGCCGCCGCGGGGCGGCACAAGCGGCTGCCGATTGCCCTGGAAGAGGCCGTGTTCGGCGTCGCGCCGGGGCAGGTCGCGTGCCTGATGGACGGGGACCTGGTCCTCGGCCACGGTGTGATCGCGGCTCGCTGACCGGCGTTGCGTTCATACACTCCTCTGGGCATGCGGAGCATGTCGTCGGACGAGATCCGCGAAACCTTCCTCTCCTTCTTCGAGCAGCGCGACCATCGTCGGCTGCCGTCGGGTTCGCTCGTGCCCGCCGAGTACGACCCGTCCGTGCTGCTCACGACGGCCGGGATGCAGCCGCTCAAGCCCTACTTCCTCGGGCACGAGAGGCCGCCGCACAACCGGCTCACGACGTGCCAGAAGTGCTTCCGCACGACCGACATCGAGAACGTCGGCAACACGCTGCGCCACCTCACGTTCTTCGAGATGCTCGGCAACTTCTCGATCGGCGACTACTTCAAGCAGGGCGCGGCCGAGTACGCGCTCGAGTTCTCGGTGCAGGGGCTCGGGTTCGATTTCGGGGCGGTGTGGATCACCGTGTTCGCGGGCGACGACGAGCTCGGGCTGGGTCCGGACGAGGAGGCGATCGCGGCCTGGGAGAAGCTCGGCGTGCCGCGTGAGCGCATCGTCGGGCTCGGCCGCGACGACAACTTCTGGCAGGCGGGGCCGACCGGGCCGTGCGGCCCGTGCTCCGAGCTCTACCTCGACCGGGGACCGGACTTCGGCGGCCCCAACGACCGCCCGGGCGACGACACCGAGCGCTTCCTCGAGTACTGGAACCTCGTCTTCATGCAGTACGACCAGAACCCTGAGGGCGTACTGACCCCGCTGCCGTCGCAGAACATCGACACCGGCCTCGGCCTCAACCGCATGGCAGCGATCCTGCAGGACGTCCCGTCGGTCTTCGAGACCGACCAGTTCGCCCCGCTGATGGCGCTGGGCGAGGAGCTGTCGGGGCGCTCGCGCGACGAGGACTTCCCGACCACGCGGGCGCTGCGCATCCTGGCCGACCACTCGCGCGCGGCGACGTTCCTGATCGCCGACGGCATCGTCCCCTCGAACGAGGACCGCGGCTACATCCTGCGGCGCGTCCTGCGGCGGGCGATCCAGCAGGGGCGGATGCTGGGCATGGAGCAGGGCTTCCTGCCCCGCTACGCCGAGGTGGTGCGCGAGCTCATGGGCCGCGCCTACCCGGAGCTGAACGAACAGCGGGAGGCGATCGACGGCTGGCTGGCGGCCGAGGAGGAGGGCTTCGGCCGCACGCTCGAGCAAGGCACGCGGCTGCTCGACGCGCTCATCGAGCGGGCGCGCGAGCAGGGCGACGAGGGCATCGCGTCCGAGGATGCGTTCCGGCTTCACGACACCTTCGGGTTCCCCATCGACCTGACGCTCGAGCTCGTCGCCGAGCACGGGCTCGGGGTCGACGAGCAGGGCTTCGAGGTCCTGATGGAGGAGCAGCGCGCGCGGGCGCGCGCGGTGGCGCAGGACAAGGTCGGCGGCGGCGAGCTCCGCGAGCACGCTCGCGAGTTCGCGGGCCGGGCCGGGTTCGAGACCGACTTCGTGGGCTACTCGACGCTCGAGCAGCGGACCACCGTGGGCGCGGTGGCCGAGGACGACGACCGCGTGCTGGTCAAGCTCGCCGAGTCGCCGTTCTACCCCGCCGGCGGCGGGCAGGTCTCGGACCACGGGTCGGTGCGGTGCGAGGACGGCGACTGCGTGGCGACGGTCGAGGAGGTCTACCGGCTCGGCGACGACCAGGTCGTGGCCGTTCGGCCGGTCGAGGGCGAGCTGCACGAGGGCGAGCGCGTGATCGCGTCGGTCTCGGCCGCCGACCGGCGCGCCACCGAGGCCAACCACACCGCCACCCATCTCCTGCACGCGGCGCTGCGCCGGCAGCTGGGGCCGCACGTGCGCCAGGCCGGCTCGTACGTCGGGCCGGACAAGCTGCGCTTCGACTTCACGCACGGGTCGGCGCTGACCGCCGACGAGCTGCGCGGCGTGGTCGACCAGGTCAACGCATGGGTGATGGAGAACCATCCCGTGCGGGCGCTCACGACCTCGCTGGAGGAGGCGCGGCGCCTGGGCGCCATGGCGCTGTTCGGCGAGAAGTACGGCGAGATCGTGCGCATGGTCGAGATCGGCGACGGCGACTTCTCGCGCGAGCTCTGCGGCGGGACGCACGTGCACGCGACGGCGGAGATCGGCGCGTTCCTCGTCACGCACGAAACCTCGAGCGCGGCCAACGTGCGGCGCATCGAGGCGCTGACCGGGCCGGAGGCGATCGCGCGGCTGCGGCGCCACGACGAGCTGCTCTTGGATGCCGCCGCGGCGCTGCGGACGCAGCCCGAGGGCGTGCCCGACGCCGTCGCCGACGTGCTCGCCGACCGGAAGAAGCTGGAGAAGGCCGCGAAGACGGGTAGCAGTGGCGCATCGTTCGATGCCAACGCATTGCTGCAGGGCGCGGAGACGCTCGGGGACGCCAACGTGCTGGTCGAGGAGGTCCCGGCGCCGGACATGGACACGCTGCTCACCGCCGTCGACCAGGTCAAGGCGCGGCTGGACAACGCGGCCATCGTGTTCGGGGCGCGCACGAACGGCAAGAGCCAGTTCGTCGCCTCGGTGGCGCCGTCGCTCGTGGAGCGCGGGCTGCGGGCCGGGGAGATCGTCAAGGTGGCGGCGGCTGTGACCGGCGGCGGGGGAGGGGGTCGCGACACGCTGGCGCGAGCGGGGGGCCGCGATCCCGACAAGCTGCCCGAGGCCTTGGCCGCCGCACGCGAGGCGATCGAGAAGGCGCTGGCGTGAGGGTGCTCGCCCTCGATCACGGTGCGGCCCGCTGCGGCGTCGCGGTGTCGGATCCCACCGGAACGCTCGCGACCCCGGTCGGGATCGTGGAGCGGCCGGACTCGCGGCGCGGCCTGGACCGCATCGTGGCGCTCGCGCGCGAGCACGACGCAGCCGTCGTCGTGGTCGGCCTGCCGCTGTCGTTGTCCGGGGGCGACTCCGCCCAGACCGGCGAGGCGCGCGCGTTCGCCGAGAAGCTGCGCGAGCGGCTCGACATCCCCGTCGAGCTCTACGACGAGCGCTTCACGACCACGCTCGCCGCCCGCGTGCCGGGCGAGGCGGCCGAGGATGCCCGCGCGGCGGCCGTCCTCCTCGAGGGCTGGCTGGAGGCGCACGCGTGAGCCCGCTGTTCCGGCGCGGCGGAGACGACGGGCGCGATCGCACCCCCGAAGAGCGCGCGCGGGCGCGGGCCGAGCGGGCGGCGAAGCGCGCCGAGCGCCGGGGCGAGCCGGTCCCCGACCCCTCCGAGCTCGAGCCCCCGCCGCCGGTCGAGCCGGAGCCGCTCGAGCCCGAGCCGCTCGAGCCCGATCCCGCCGACCTTGCGCCCGAGCCCGTCGAGCACGGGGAGCTCGAGCCCGATCCCGCCGACCTTGCGCCCGAGCCCGTCGAGCCCGAGGACAACCCGGACCCGTTCGATGCCGAGGCGCTCCCCGACCCCTCCGTCGCACCGGACGAGGCGTTCACGGAGCCGGAGCCGGAGCCGGCCGAGGCTTCACCCGAAGCCGTCACGCCGCCCGCCCCCGAGCCCGGCCCGCCCCCGCCGGCGCCGGACCCCGCGCCGCCGCCGGCGCCCGACCCCGTCCCGCCGCCGGCGCCGACGCCCGACCCCACACCACCGCCGGCACCCGATCCGGTCCCGCCGCCGTCGATCGAGCACGACCCTCAACCACCCGCCACGGGGTCTGACCCTTCCTACGCGCCTGAGCCGGTCGCCTCCGCCGACGACCCTCAACCACCCGCCACGGGGTCTGACCCTTCATACGCGCCCGAAGCTCCGTCCGACCCCTGGCCCTCCGACCCTGCCGACGTCCCGCCGCCGGTTTGGCCGCAGGACCCCGACGACCTCGCCGACCCCCGCGACCCGGACCACTGGCCCGACGACCCCGACGACGTCTCCGGGCACGAGCCGCATCCCTGGCCCGCGGACGAGGGCGATCCCACGCCGCTGCACGCGCTCGCTCCCGACGACCCGCTCGTCGCCCGGCAGCCGCATGCGCAGGCCACCGCCGAGATCCCGCTCGACGAGCTCCCCGACGGCGGGGCCTCCTTCCTCGCCGCCGCGGACGACCACGACGAGCCCCCGGCCGCCCCGCCCCCCGCTCGGCCCCGCTCGGCCGAGCCGCAGCCGCCCGGCCGCGGGCGCACGTGGTTCGTGCGCATCGTCGCCATCGTCGCCCTGCTCGTCGTCGCCGGCGCGATCTGGTTCGTGATCTCGCTGTTCCAGCCCTTCCACGGCTCGGCCTCGACGCACCGCTCCACCGTCTTCATCCCCAAGGGCGCGGACGTCGCGAAGATCGGCGACATCCTCGAGCGGCGCGGCGTCGTCTCGTCCTCGTTCTTCTTCGGGCTGCGCGCCCGCCTCGCCGGCAAGCGCAACGACCTCAAGCCGGGCGTCTACACCCTGCGTCAGGACACGTCCTACGGCGACGTCCTCACGCTCCTCGCCAAGGGCCCGCCGCCCGCCCGCAAGGTCGCCATCACCATCCCCGAGGGCCGCTCGCGCGCCGAGGAGGCCGCCCGTATCCGCACCAACAGCAACCTCCGGGGCAGCTACCTCGTCGCGACCAAGCGCTCGCGCCTGCTCAACCCGCGCCGCTACGGCGCACCGCGCAACACCCCCTCACTCGAGGGCTTCCTGTTCCCCGCGACCTACGAGCTGAAGTCGACCGCGCCGGTCGCCGACCTCGTCGGCATGCAGCTGACGGCGTTCAAGCGCGCCATCCGCCGCGTGAACATGCGTGCCGCGCGCCGCGCGAACCTCACGACCTACGACGTCCTCATCATCGCCTCGATGGTCGAGCGCGAGGCCATGCTGCGCCGCGAGCGACCGATCATCGCGGGCGTCATCTACAACCGCCTGAAGCGCAACATCCCGCTCGGCATCGACGCGACCATCCGCTACGCGACCGGCAACTGGCTGCGCCCGCTGACCCAGTCGCAGCTGAGCATCCGCTCGCCCTACAACACCCGCACCCATCAGGGCCTGCCGCCGACCCCGATCGGCAGCCCCGGGATGGCCTCGATCCGCGCCGCCGCCCACCCCAAGCGCACGCCGTACCTCTACTACGTGGTCAAGCCCGGCGGCTGCGGCGAGCACGCCTTCTCCCGCACCTTCGCCGAGTTCCAGCGCGACACCGCCCGCTACAACGCGGCCCGCGCGAAGGCGGGCGGGCGCTCGCCGACCAAGTGCCCGTAGGCCCGGGGCGGCTCGGCGTCCTCGGCTGGCCGGTCGCGCACTCGCGCTCGCCGGCGATGCAGGAAGCGGCCTTCGCCGCGACCGGCCTGAGCGGCTGGGCCTACCAGCGCCTGCCGGTGCCGCCGCACCTGTTCGCCGAGACCGTGCGGGCGCTGCCGCAGTCCGGCTTCGTCGGCGCCAACGTGACCATCCCGCACAAGGAGGCCGCGCTTGCGCTGGCCACCGATGCCACCGACACGGCTCGACAGATCGGCGCCGCCAACACGCTCACGTTCATCGACGGCCGCATCGCGGCCGACAACACCGACGCCCCCGGCCTGCTCGCCGCGCTCAGGGGCCCACCGCCCCGCACCGCGCTGGTGCTCGGCGCCGGCGGCAGCGCGCGAGCGGCGGTGTGGGCGCTGACCCAGGCCGGCACCGATGTCGCCATCCACAACCGCACGCCTGAGCGCGCGGTCGCGCTCGCACACGAGCTCGGCGCCCGCGCCACGGAGACCCAGGAGCCCGCCGACCTGCTCGTCAACTGCACCGCCGTCGGCCTCGAGGACCCCGACGCGAGCCCGGTCGACCGCATCGCCTGGCCGGTCGTCGTCGACCTCGTCTACGGCGACCGCGAGACCGCGCTCATCCGCGCCGCCCGCGACGCCGGCGCCGCCACCGTCGACGGCCTGGAGATCCTCGTGCGCCAAGGCGCGCTGTCGTTCTCGCGCTGGACCGGCGCGCCCGCCCCGCTGGACGTCATGCGGGCCGCCGCGCGCGCCGCGTAGGCTGCGCTGCACTGTTCCGCCGCAAGGAGGCCCCCCGTTGCACGAGAACCAGTCCGACCAGTCCGACCCGCAGCTGACGATCGCCGAGCGGTTCTTCACGCATCCGGCGATCTCGCGCAAGTTGCCCGAGGAGTCGACCACCGCCCGCACGGCGCTCAACGTGGTGCAGGCCGAGGAGCTGCTCGACGGCGACCCGGGCAGGAACCTCGCGACCTTCGTGACCACGTTCATGGAGCCCGAGGCGCGGCTCATCATCGACGCCAACCTCCACCGGAACTTCATCGACCACGCCGAGTACCCGCGCACGGC
>Ga0207708_10001139_pt1 | contig 19970 bp, 20 predicted proteins | sample KBSK5101metaG_FD_184340 | JGI IMG/M metagenome (GOLD analysis project Ga0207708, IMG submission 184340) | Corn, switchgrass and miscanthus rhizosphere microbial communities from Kellogg Biological Station, Michigan, USA - KBS K5-10-1 metaG... | ecosystem: Host-associated > Plants > Roots >...
CGCGACGAGCTGGGGTACGCGCCGATCGAGCGCTGGCAGGCTTTTCTGGCCGAAATCCGTAGCTATCGTCGTCGGTAGTCGGACTATACTGCGCCGCAAAGAACACCCATGGCCAACCTCAAGCTGTCTCCTGGAGTCGTCACCGGCAACGCCCTCAAAGAGCTCTTCGCTTACTGCAAGGAAGTCGACTGCGCGCTTCCCGCGGTGAACGTCATCGGTTCCAGCTCGGCCAACGCCGCGCTCGCCGCGGCGAAGGAAGCCAAGGCGCCGATCATCATCCAGCTGTCGCACACCGGCTCGCAGTTCTTCGCCGGCAAGTCGCTGGACAACGGCCAGCAGCAGGCGTCGATCGCCGGTTCGATCGCGGGCGCGCTGCACGTGCGGACATTGGCCAAGGTGTACGGCGTGCCGGCGGTGCTGCACACCGACCACTGCGCGAAGAAGCTGTTGCCCTGGGTCGAGGGCGTCATCGCCGCCGGCGAGGAGTACTTCGCCACGCACAAGGAGCCGCTGTTCAGCTCGCACATGCTGGACCTGTCCGAGCAGTCGCTGGACGAGAACCTCGAGATCAGCCGGCGCACGCTGACGCGCATCGCGAAAATGAACATGACGCTGGAGATCGAGCTCGGCATCACGGGCGGCGAGGAGGACGGCGTCGACAATTCGGGCGCCGACCACTCCAAGCTGTACACGCAGCCCGAGGACGTGCTGAAAGCGTACGACGCGCTGAACCCGGTCGGCAGCTTCACGGTCGCGGCGGCGTTCGGCAACACGCACGGCGTGTACGCGCCCGGCAACGTCAAGCTGAAGCCGCCGATCCTGCGCGACTCGCAGAAGTACATCATCGAGAAGCGCAAGACCGGGCCCGAGCCGGTCAGCTTCGTGTTCCACGGTGGCTCGGGATCGACGGAGGAGGAGATCCGCGAGGCGGTCTCGTACGGCGTCGTGAAGATGAACATCGACACCGACACGCAGTGGGCCTACACGCAGCCGATCAAGAAGTTCATGGACGAGAAGAGCGCCTATCTGCAGGCGCAGCTGGGCAACCCCGAAGGTCCCGACAAGCCGAACAAGCGCTACATCGATCCGCGCGGCTGGACCCACCTGGGCGAGAAGGGCTTCACCGCCCGCCTCGTGAAGGCGTTCAAGGACCTGGGCAGCTTCGGCAAATTTGATTTCTAGATCAGGGGCCGCAGACCCTCACCCTAGCCCTCTCCCGCAAGCGGGAGAGGGGATCTGATCTCCCTCTCCCGCTTGCGGGAGAGGGTCGGGGTGAGGGCAAGCCGCTTTCGGGCGACGCGCGCTACAAATCGTCGCAGGGGTTGCCGAGCTTCTGGCCGAGGTACACGCCGAGCTCGTTGTAGATCAGCTGGTAGTTGTTGATCGGCTCGCCGCTCTTCTCGTCGGTGCCCTCGATCGGGACGACCGTCAGCGTCAGCTTCTTGCTGCCCTGGATCCAGGTGGGCGGGTTCTTGCGGTCGGTGACGTAGCGGAGCGAGCCGGTCTTGGTCGTGAAGATCTCGCCTTCCGTGTCGGCGACGGCGTTTGTCATCTTCTGCAGCTTCATCGCCCCCTTCGGGCCGACGAACAGGCGGAAGTTCTTCTCGGTCTCCGACGTGTTCCCCTTGTCGACGTAGAAGTATCGGCCGTCGTTGTCGCGCGCCAGGTGGTGCGGGGCGCGCGTGTGCAGGGGCGCCACGAACGTCGCCTTGCCGAGCAGCAGCGCCTTCTTCGCGTCCTCGCCGAGGATGGTGAGGTCGGTCTTGCGTTCGCCGCAGCTGGCGGTGCAGGTCGCTTTCTTGGCGTCGTAGTCGACCTGCGCGTACATCCGCATGTCCACGCCGCGGAAGTTCGAGTTCTTCGTCTTCGCCATGAAGCGCGGCTCGAAGAAGGTGTCGCCCGTCAGAACCCACGGCGGCAGCGGCACCCGGTAGAACGTCTTGCCGTCGCCGTAGAAAAGCTGCGTCGACTGCTTCTCGCTGGGCGCGACGACGACGTAGTGGGATTTGCCGTCGGTGCAGACGGCGGTCTTCTCCAGGGTCATTCGCTCGCCCAGGTGCTGCGCCTTGCCCCAGGGCGGTGCTTCGCCCGCGAACGCGGCTCCGTCCAGCGCCAGCGCCACCACCACGAACATCGCGGCGGCGACGGCCAGGCCCGCGACGGTACGCAACACGAAATGCCTCACAGCTTCTTCTCCAAGTACTTGCGCGCGAAGTCGCCCATGTTGCGGGCGCTGCGGCTGGTGGTCCAGTTCAGCGTCGTGCCGGCCACGTCCAGCTGCATCGCCGGTCCCATGGTGCAGCCGAAGCTCTTGATCGCCGCCGTGATTGTTCGCTTCGCCTCGGCCGAGTCCTCGCACAGCCGCGCCATCGCGTCGATCGGCTCGCCGCAGTAGCTGGCGATGGAGAGCTCCTTGATGTCGTCGTCAGAGAACGACGCCCAGTTGATCTTCAGGGGCAGCTTGTAGCCGCAGCGCTTGGCGAACGCCTCGCCCGCGTCCGCCGCCAGCTGCTTCTCGTGCTGCGCCGTCTCCTCGGGACGGTTGAACGCGGCCAGCGCCTTCAACGAGCCGTCCGCCTGTTGCTTCTGGTAGGCGCGGTAGACGTCGTCGGTCTTCAGCTCGGCGCTCTTGCGCTCGTCGTACTTCACCGTCACATCCCGGCGTCCCGGTAGATAGATCGGGATCGGGCGCGCTTCCGCCGCCGACGGCACCGTGATCGTGAACCAGGCGCGGCCGTGGTAGGTCGTCGAATACGCGACCTTGCCGCCGTCGCCATCGCCGCGTTCGTGGACGATCGCCTTGTCGTCGAACACGGTGCGCGACCCGGTCACCCGGACCAGCACCTTGTTGTCGGTCTTCGGCTTGAGGGGGACGATCGCCAGCGTGATGCCGTCGCCGCCGACGTAGACCCGGCCCGGCTCGACGGGCGAATCGGCGCGCGCAGCGGTCGCGGGCAGCAGCACGGTCGCGAGCAACAGCCACCCGGCGTTCGCGATCTTGATCATCAGTGCAGCTCGATGCCCAGTTTGCCACAGGCGCGCACGACCGCGGAACGGTCGCGGGCCGCCACCTGCGCCAGCGCCGCCTTGGCGTTGCCCAGATCGCCCTGCGCGCAGCGCGCCCGGGCGATCAGCGCGTAGGCGCGGCTGGACTTCTGCGTGTACAGGCTGTGCTGCGCGAGGCGGAGCGCGTCCGCCGCTTTGCCGGCCTCCAGCGCTGCCTCGGCGTCGTCGAGATCGCGCGCGGCCTCGGGAGCCAGCGCCGCGTCCTTCGCCTTGGCGCCGTCTGCGCGCTTCGTTGGCGCGGACTTGCCGCCTCCCATCGTCGGTGCCGTCGGGGCGGCGGTCGTCGGCTCCGAAGGCGCTGGCTCCGCCTTCGGAGGCGGATCGGCGGCGGGCGCGGCCGCAGGCGGCGGCGCCGGTGCGGCCGGAGCCGTCGCGGTGGTCGGTGGCGGGGGTGGACTCGGCGGAGGCGTCGTCGCGGCGGCCTCCAGCGCCTTCTCTCGCTGCTTCTCCAGGCTTCCCCGGTAGAGCATGAAGCCGACAACCGCCACCACGGCCACGCCGACCATGATGAAGAACGACTTCGACGACGATCCATCGCGCTCGACCCGCTCCGTCGCCGCGACGGTCGGCTGCCGCGCCTGCACCTGCTCGGTCCCGGGCGCCGTGGCGAGGCTACGCGACGTGACCGCCTTGACGAAGCTGTTGACGTCGGGAAAGCGCGCGTCGCGGTTCTTCTCCATCGCGCGCTCGACCGCCGCGACGATCGCCGGCGGCGTCTCCTTCGCCAGCGTCGCGAGCGGCGGGGTGGGGGTGTACACGATCGCGTGGATGACCGCCGCCAGCGTGTCACCCGTGAACGGCGCCTTCCCCGCCAGCATCTCGAACGTCATCGCGCCGAACGCAAACACGTCCGTGCGCGCGTCGATCTCGTCGTTGCGCCCGGTCGCCTGCTCCGGTGCCATGTACTGCGGCGTCCCCAGCAGCGCGGCGTCCTGCGTGAGCACGGTGTTCGCCCCGCGGATCTTCGAGATCCCGAAGTCCAGCACCTTGACCACGTCGCGCACCTCGCCGCCGAGATCCGTCGGACACAGGAAGACGTTGTCGGGCTTGAGGTCGCGGTGGACGATTCCTTCCCGGTGCGCGGCCGCCAGCGCCGAGCCGACCTGCGTGACGATCGACTTCACCTGCTCCTGCGGCAGCGGTCCGCGCAGCAGGCGCGACGCCAGCGATTCACCCTGCAACAGCTCGAGCACGATGTAAGGCGTGCCGTCGGGCAGCGTGTTGAAGTCCAGCACCTGCACGATGTTCGGGTGCCCGAGACGCGACCCGATCTCCGCCTCGCGCCGGAACCGCGCCAGCACGGTCGCGTCGGTCGCGCCGAACAGCAGCACCTTGACGACGACGCGCTTGCCGGGGAGCCGCAGGTGCTTCGCCTCCCAGACCGCGCCCATCCCGCCCTGTCCGAGCAGGCGGGTGATCTCGTACGTCTCGGCGACGATGATGCCGGGGCGCAGGCCGGAGGGGGAGGGGCCCGTCGCGCCCGGCTGGCTCGCCGCGAGCGTCCCGGCGCGGCCGTCGGCCTGGGGCGCGACGGTCGCATCCAGGGCCGGATCCAGCGGGCGGGTGGGCATGCGGAACCGCCATTATAGGCGCAACCGGCGGGCCGCGGTCACCGCCCGATCGAACCCAGCCGCCGGTCCAGCCAATCGGTCGGTTCGTGCATCTGCCGCGTCGAATAGAAGGCGCGGAGCTCGTCGTAATGCTTCCGGATGTCGAAGCCGGTGTTGAAGTGCAGCTTGCGCAGGCAGTCCGGACAGAGCCAGGGCGTCCCGCGGTCGAGCTCGTCGATCGAATTGGCGCCGTTCATCAGGCATTCGAAGGCGCGGCAGTGGCGCAGCGAGAACACATGGCCGGTCTCGTGGGCGAGGACGGCCAGCGCGCGCCGCAGCGTCCGGGCGCGCGTCTCGGGCGTGTCAGGGTCGCCATAGAAGCCGGGGCCGAGCCGCGCGAGCGAATAGACCCCGAGGCGCTTGTCCATGTTGCCGACGCCGAACACGAAGTTCCACGCCGGCTCCGGGAACAGATCGGCGGTCGTGATGCCGAGGTACACGACGGCGTCCTTGGGAAGCCGCGGTTGAAGCAGTTGATAGATGAGGATGTCGGTGCGGTACTGAACCCACAGCCGACCGTCTTCGTCGCGGGTGCGCATTCCCAGCGTGGGCAGCGGGATCGGCTCGGCGACGCGCGTCTCCATCTGGAAGTAGATGCCCAGGTAGTCGCTCAAGGTGTCGAGCAGCTCGTTCTCGGCCGGCGAGAACGGGCCGATCGGCTGCAGGACGATCGTCCGGCGGGTCGCGCTGGGGCGGGTGGGGGCATCCTCGACGTACTCCTGGAAGCTCTGGTCGGCTTCGTGATGGACCGCCGACCAGTCGAGGAAACCGGGCGGGCGCTTGCGCGGGAACAGGGCCGGATCCGCGTCGAACGCCGCGCGCGGCACCGGGGCCGGCGACGTCCCGAGCACGGCATGGGCCGACCGCGTCTGTGCGCGCGGCGGCCCCGCAGGCTGCTTGTCGCCACACGCCGCCAGCGCCGTCGCGAGCGCAACCAGGCTAGCCGCGAGGCCAGACCGACCCACGAAACCAGGGACAACGCCGCCGGGCCGATGTTCCTCAAATCGGCGCCGAATTATGGGACAGTGAGAAGCGAGGAATATCGATGAGTTTCCGTCGCGTCGCGGACGCCGGCAGCGTGGCCCGAGGCGAGATGAAGGGCCTGGTCCTGGAGACCATCAAGGTCCTGCTGGTCAACCTGGACGGCGACGTGATCGCCTACGAGGACAGCTGCCCGCATCGCGGCGTGGCGCTCAGCTGCGGTCAGCTGGAGGGGGCATCGGGGACGCTGACGTGCGCGATGCACCTGTGGCGGTACGACGCGCGCACGGGCCAGGGGCTGGACGACCACGGCAGCGCCGCGCTCCGGCGCCTGCCCACGAAGCTGCAGGACGACGGCATCTGGGTCGACGTCCCGTAGGCGACTTCACCGGTGATGCTTCGACGAGGTCTTCGCCGACTTCGTCGCGGCGGCGATCTCCTTCGATTTCGCCGCCGGCTTGCTCGGCTTTCGCGCCTTGCTCGATTTCGCCGGCGCCTCCGTCTTGGCGTCAGCCTTCGCGTGCGTCTTCGCCGGCGCCTCCGTCTTGGCGTCAGCCTTCGCCTGCGCCTCCGCCTCGGCCTCCTTCAGCTTCGACTTCGCGATGGCCTTGGGCGCCAGCGACGGCGTCAGCAGGATCTCGATGCGGCGGTTGCGCGCGCGCCCGGCCGCGCTCTTGTTGCTGGCGATCGGATGGTACTGGCCGTACCCGGTCGCGGTCAGGTTCTTCGGCGGAACGCTGGCCTTCTCTTCCAGGAAGCGCACCACGTTCACCGCGCGCGTGACTGACAGCTCCCAGTTGGTCGGGAACTGCGTCGCCAGCTTGTCCGAGATCGGATTGCTGTCGGTGTGTCCCGACACCTGGATCTGCTTGTCGTCCATCGTCGCCAGCACCGCGCCCACGCGCGCCAGCACGCCCTCGCCGCGCTTCGAGATCACCGCCTCGCCCGAATCGAACAGGATCTTGTCGACCATGTCGACGCGCAGTTTCCCGCCGCTCTGGGACAGCCGGATGTCGCCCTTGGAGATCTCGTCCTTCATCTTTTCTTCGAGCTGGTTGTAGGTGCCCTTCAGCTGTTCCAGCTCGCCGGTCTTCGCCTGCACGTCCTTCGACAGTTCGTCCTTGGCGGTGGTCAGCTCCGCCTTCTCGGTCTCCAGCTTCTCGACCTTCGCCGTGAGGTCGGTCTTGGCTTCCTCGGCGGCCTGCGCGCGCTGCGTCGCCGCGGCGGCGTCCTGGCGGGCGTTCTGCCGCCCCTGGTGTAGCCAGTAACCCCCGACGCCGGCCCCGGCGGCCGCCAGAAAAGCCACGATCCACGGGCCGTTGGAACGCTGCTTCAGGGCCAGGGGGGCGGTCGATGGGTCGTAATTTGGATTGAAGTTCATGCGTGACCGATTTTACTCCTTTGCCGTTTCTGCGGGCGTGCCGTGTCGATCGCGCATGACCTCAACCGGACGGGTGAAAGTCCCGATGCGTCCGGCAGGTCGCCATAACAGCGAAGGAGCGTCCATGATTCTGCGGCAGAGTTCACGAGCGGTTCTCTTGACGGTGATGGTGGCGGCCGCGGCGGCCGGCTGCCGGAAGAAGGACGAGGCTGAACAGATCGGCGAGACGGTAGGCGAGGCGATGTCCAGCCTGGACGAGTCCGTCTCGGGCGAGTCGGCGGCGATGCGGCTTCCGTTCCGTCGCGTCCCCGACGCGTTGAAGGGTTCGCTGTGGCAGCGGGCGATCGACGGCGTCATCCCGTCGGCGTACGCGGCCACCTGCTGGGAGCCGACGTTCTCGGCGTGCAGCGCGACGGGCGTGCGGACGAAGGACTTCGGCGGCTGCATGATCGGCGGCGCGACGCTGGAGGGCACGGCCACGCTGACGTTCAATCGCCCGCTGTGCGTCGTCCTCACGGCGGGCGACGCCGTCACGCGCACCGCCGATCTCACGCTGACCGGCCGTTACGGCGGCACGCTGGCGATCACGTCACCGGGCGGCGGTCAGACGCTGACCAAGACGGCGGAGGGCTTCGAGTACAGCGTCGGCGGCATGGAGCGCGTCCTGACGGGACCGGGCGGCCGCACGCTGTTCGACGTCGCCACGCGGACGACCGCCCCGATCGTCGTGACGGGCAGCTCGCGGGCGGATCTGAAGGTCGTTTCGGGCAGCTTCGAGATCGACCACAAGGTCGCCGCCTACAAGGTCACGCTGACCGCGAACAACCTGGCCTGGACCAGCAGCTGCAACTGCGCGTCGTCGGGAACGCTCAGCGGAACCGTGAGCGGCGGCAAGCATGACGGCAAGTCGGCGTCGGTGACCATCACCGGCTGCGGCGAAGCCGACGTGACCATCGACGGCGACACCGAGAGCGTCACGATGGATCGCTGCGTGGCGATGTAGCCATGAAACGCCGTATGCTGGCGGCGTGAGCGAGACCTTCGAGATCCGGACGGCGCGGCTGCGCATCCGGTCGTGGCGCGACGACGACTTCGAGGCGTACGCGGCGATGAACGCCGATCCGCGCGTGATGGAGTTTTTTCCGGGCGTGCTGTCGCGGGAGGAATCGCGCGAGCGGTTCGCTCGCGGGAGCGCGCGCCTGGCCGAGCGCGGCTACGGCCTCTGGCCCGTCGAGGTGATTGGCGGGTCGCCGTTCATCGGCATCTGCGGTCTCGCCGGTCCCGACTTCACCGCGCACTTCACGCCGGCGGTCGAGATCGGCTGGCGCCTGGCGGCCGAGCATTGGGGGCAGGGCTATGCGACAGAGGCGGCGCGCGCCGTCCTCGCGTTCGGTTTCGAGAAAGTGGGCCTTCCCGAGATCGTCTCGTTCACGACCGCCGCGAACGTCCGCTCCCGGCGCGTGATGGAGAAGCTGGGCCTGCAGCGCTCACCCGGCGACGACTTCTTGCACCCGCTGATCGCGGAGGGACACCCGCTACGGCCGCACGTCCTCTACCGGCTTCGCCGTGAGGCGTTCACCCCGTCGGGCGACTAGTAAAACGACAGGTCGTCGACCCACAAGTCGAACGGCGTCGTCGTCGCGAACTGGAACTCGATCGTGTAGATGCTGCTGGGATCCAGCCGCGCGCGGGGCAGGCCGAAGTTCCGCTGGGTGAGACCCGCGAACGGGATGCGGTATTGCCTCCAGGCCGTGTCGAGCTTCGTCAGGTCGACGCCGTGGGTGTCGTAGCAGGCGACGTCCGCGGGGCCGTTTTCGACGCAGATGCCGCCCTCGGGCCGCGAATACTTGTCGCTGATCGCGAGGCGCACCTTGTCCGACGACGTATCGCCGATACGGGCCCAGAACGTGACGCCGGTGCGGAAGTCGTTGTTGTTGGGCAGCAGTCCCTCGGCGCCGCCGTCGACGGATCCCCAGCCCATCGACACGCTGAGCACGGACCACATCGTGTACCCGTGTCCCGTCACGTGCATGGCGAACTTGCTGCCGCAGCGGCCGCCCGCGATCTGCTCGGCGGCGGCGTCGCCGTTCGGAACGATGGCCGCGCCCGGGGAGAGCGCGTCACCGCCCGCCCACCAGGCGCCCGTTCGCCCGCCCGCGCGGACGGTCATGTAGTCGGGTGCCTCCATGTCGTCGATCACCGCGGTCGGATCGATGGTGGCGTACGGATCGCCGCAGCTAACCATTCCACCGCCGCCGCCCATCCCCGCGCTGCCACCGCCGCCGCCGGTCCCGCCGTTCCCGGCGGTTCCCGCGCCGTCGAACCCTCCGTCGCCGGGGAACGTGGGCTCGTTGGAACCGCAGCCCGCCGCAGCGGAGACCAGCACCACCAGGGCCGTCATCGAAGACATCGCAAGCGCGCGTCGCATGTTGTCGCTCCTGTTAGAGAACTCCCGACAGTGCACCCGAACACCAGTCGGCTTTTCCGAACGTCGTGTCAGGTACCCCCATCGCGTTGAGGATCGAGACCAGCAAGTTGTTGTGGGGCAACGGGCCGTAGTTGAGGTAACGGCCCGTGCGCAGGGCGCCGCCCGCGCTGCCGGCCAGCACATAGGGCGCGCCGATGCGGCCGTGGATGTTTCCCTTCGCCAGCTCGTTGCACCAGAGCAGCAGCGTGTTGTCGAACAATGTGCCGCCGGCGCCGTCGGGCGTCGCCTTGAGCCGGCTGATGAGGCCCGCGAACTGCTGCGCGTACCAGGTGTTGATCCTGGTCAGGCTGGTGACCGCGTCCGGCTCGCTGTCGGGGCGATGCGACAGATCGTGATGCCCCTGCGTGATGTTCAGCCAGGTGAAGCGCGTCTGCGAAACCGAACGCGACCACTGCAGCGACGCCACGCGCGTGATGTCGCAGGCGAGCGCCATCGTCAGCAGATCCATCTGCAGCGCGCCCACCATCGGGAAGGCGTCGTTGGCGGTTGTCGAAACGGGCGAGAGGGTCGGGTCGTGGCAGGACGGGTTGTTGACGACGAGATCGGTGGTCAACCGCGTCTCGATCTCCTGCACCGCGGTCAGGTGCGCATCCAGGCGCTGGCGGTCGGCGCTGCCCAGGCGCGCCGACACGCGCGTGAACTGGGCGCCGACGCCGTCGAGGATCGACTTCCGCCGCCGGCGCAGCCGGGCGACCACCGCCGGATCGGTGTGCAGGTCGGCGAACACGCGTCCGTAGACGCTGGCGGGATCGTCGTCGGGCGGCAGAGGCTGGTTCGCCGCGCGGTAGATCATCCGTCCCCAGTTGTCAGCCGATCCCACCTGAACGCCCAGCTCCAGCGAGCGCAGCCGGGTCGGGACCGCCAACCCTTCCGCGATGCGCTGATCGACCGATGCGCCCATCGGCCAGCCGGCCGGCGGCGCGCCCACGCCTGCGAACGGACCCGAGTTCAGCGGCTGCCCGGTCAGCATGCCGCCCATGCCGTTCTGATGGCCATCGCCGCCGCCGCCCTTCTGCTCCAGCCCGCCGATCACGACGATGTCGGACTTGTGCGGCTCCAGCGGGGCCAGGATCGGCGACAGTGTGAAGTCGGACTCGCTGGTTCCCGCCACGGGGGTCCACGCCGACGGAATGGTGCCGTTGGCCGAGAACATCACGATGAAGCGCTTGACCGGCGCCGACGCCGCCTGCGCGCGGCGTGGCGCCATCGCCTCGAGCCACGGCAGGGCGATCGCCGCGCCGCCGGCGCCCCGCAGGATCGTGCGGCGAGAGATGCGCCTGGTCATGGCGAGACTCCGGACGCGCGGTTGCGGAACGCCGCCATGCGCACGGTGGCGCGCACCATCTTCTTGAAGTCGCCGTCGCCGTTCGTGCCCTTGAACGCCGCCGCCAGCTTGCCCACCGTGCACAGATCGCCTTGCGACTGTTCGGCGCGCCCGAACGCGTAACGGAACCACTGCGTCGCGGTGCAGTTCGCGACCGCGGCGCTGCCGGCCAGCCGCGCCGCCAGGCTGGGGACGCCGTCCAGCGCGCCGTCGACGTCGGTCCCGACGAGGTTGCCGGTGGCGTCGACGGCCTGGCCGCCGTCGACATCGCGCCACCGGCCGGCGGCGTCGTAGTGCTCGAAGGCGAAGCCGATCGGGTCCATCAGCGCGTGGCAGCCGGCGCAGCGATCGTCCGCGGTGTGCTGCGCGAAGCGCTGGCGCGTGGAAAGGCGGGGATCGACCGTCGGCGGCCGCACGACGATGTCGGGCGGGGGCGGCGTGGGCGGTGTGCAAAACAACTTCGCGCGCACGAACTTGCCGCGCAGCACGGGCGACGTCTGATCGGCCTTCGCGTGCTCGGCCAGGAACGATCCCTGCGTCAGCAAGCCGGCCGCGCGCGCCGGGTCCAGGTCGACACGCTGGAAGCTGCTGCCGGCCGGGGCCGGCAGGCCGTAGAAGGCCGCCAGGTCCGCGTCGACGAACGTGACCGGCGCGGTCAGCAGCGTCTTCAGGTTCGGGGTTCCCTGCCACGCGTCGGCGAGGAACAGGCGCGTCTCCTCGGCGAGCGCGCCCGGCGTCGCGTCGGTCCAGGTTCGATAGAGGGCGCGATCCTTGTCCAGCGTCGGCACGGCGCCCAGCTCCCACCATTGCGTCGCGACGTGGACGAACAGCTCGGCCGCGCGCGAACCGGTGAGCAGCCGATCGGTCTGGGCCAGCAGGCCGTCCTCGGTGTCGAGCCCGCCCGATCCGGCCGCGGCCAGCAGCGCGTCGTCGGGGCCGGCGCCCGTCAGCAGCAGCGACAGACGCGTCGCCAGCGCGTACGGCTCCAGCGCGCCGGCCATCGTCATCGCGGGCGCGCTCGGTTCGGGGCGATAGATGAACTGGGGAGACTGCAACAACGCCGCGACGAGGCCCGCGACGCCGTCCTTTGCGCCCGGATCGGCGGTGTCGGTGTAGATCTGCTGCATCGCCGCGAGCTCGTCCGGCTCCAGCGGGCGCCGCCACGCGCGGCGGCCGAAGCCGGCGATGAAGTCACCGAGGCAGCCGGCATCGCCGCTGGACGGATCGCAGCCCGCGACGGCCTTCAGGCGAACGGCGTCCGCGACCAGCGCGTCGGCGGCCTGCTCGGCGACGTCCAGGTAGCGCGCGGCGTGCAGCGTGGACACGCTGTACGCGTCGGCGATGTCGTCGAACCCCAGCGTCTCCTCGTCGGGCGGAAGCTGATCCGCGATCGAGGCGGGAACGCCGGTGAGGTCCGAGAGGGTGCGGCCGTACTCGAAGCGTGTCATCCGCCGCAGCGGCGCCGGCCCCGGATCGTCCGCACAAAGTGGAAACGTTTCTGTCGCGACTCCGTCACCGCCGCAGGCGGTGGCGAGCAGCACCGGCAAGGCGATCAGAAGCGAGCACCTTCGCGACATCCGAAGAGCACAGAGTATAGACCGCTGGATCGTGGCTCAGAATTCGCCGATCAAACCGAACGCGGGATAGATGATGAAGCCGTTGATGTCGACGTTCCGGACCAGCGGCTCGTTGTTGCGGGGGTCGGGCGCGGTCTGGACGTCGGCGCGGCCGCTGAGCCTGGCCAGCGTCAGCTCGAACGCGACGAAGACGTACTTGTACCCGACCGCGAACCCGACCTGTCCGCCGTAGTACCAGGTATGCCCCTCGAAGGTGGCGAGATCGGGCGTCGACGGGAGCGAGACCTTCAGCGCCGTGCTGTAGTGGGAGTAGAGGACCTTCGGGCCACCCCACACGCGGTAGTAGGTGCGCGAGGTGCCGATCTGCAGCGGGACGTCGATGGTGTAGCGCGTGAAGTCCTCGATCTCGAGGATCGGGATGTACGACGACAGCGGGATCTCGTACGCCGAGCGCGCTACGCCCGCGCCGATCGTCATGTCGAGCGGGTCGGTCTCGTGCCGCAGGATCTGGTAGCGCGCGCCCGCCCGGAAACCGGCGCCCGCGTAGCGCAGGCCCACCTCCAGCCGATCGATTGGCACGTAGTAGGCGGCGAAGTGATAGCCGAACGCGGGCGGGCTGACCGCGACGGTCACGCCCGAATCGAACAGCTGCCGTTCCTGCTCGGGGGTGATCATCCCGTCCCTCTGGGCGATGTCGGAAATCGTCTTGCCCGTGTCGATGATGCTGCCGATGGTGCCGGTCGGAATTCCGACCTCGAACGCCGTCGTCACCTGCATGTGACCCTTGGGCGCGACGTGCGCGGGCTGCATCGTCGCGAGCGACGGCGCGCATCCGCCGGCCAGCGCGAGGACCACGATCCACGTGGGGCGCGAGAGATTCACGCAGCACTACCGTATCACGATGGTCAATTTGTCGCTGTGACCGCGATGACGGGAACGGGCGGGATCGACAGGAACTTGGCTCACGCCAGGCGCTTGAGCGCGGCGAGCAGGTGGTCGTTCTCGTCGGGATTCCCGACGCTGATCCGGAGCTTCGTGCGCAACTCCGGCGCCCGCCACCAGCGTACCAGCAGGCCTTCGTCCTTCAGCGCGTTGTAAACCTGCTCGGCGCGCTCGCCGATCTCGCACAGCACGAAATTCGCGGCCGATTCGGGCCAGGTCCAGCCCATCGTCTCCAGCTCGCGTTCCAGGCGCGCGCGCTGGTCCAGCGTCCGGCGGACGCAGTCCTCGTGGTAGCTGCGATCTTCCAGCGCGGTGACGCCGATCGCCTGCGTCACCGCGTTGACGTTGTAGCTGTCCTTGACCTTCGTCAGCTCCGCCACCAGCGGCGCCGCCGCGAACAGCAGGCCCAGGCGCGCGCCCGCCAGGCTGTAGCTCTTCGACATCGTGCGCAGCACGACCAGGTTCGGGTGCTGCGCCAGGTAGGGGAGCATGCTCGCGTCGATGCCCGCGCCCAGCGCGAAGTCCACGTAAGCCTCGTCGACGACGACGACGGCGTTCGGGGCGGCGTCGCACAACCGGCGGAGCTCGTCGACCGGCACCAGCGTCCCCGACGGATTGTTCGGGTTGGCGAGGATGATCATCTTCGCCCGCTGGCGCGCCAGATCGGCCGGCAGCTCCCAGCGGCGCGCGTTCTGGCGGAAGGCGACGCGGACCAGCTCGGCGCCCTGCAATGACGCCAGCGTGTCGTAGAGGCCGTACGTGGGCCACGGGCACGCGATCTTGTCGCCGGGGTCCAGAAAGCCTCGGTACAGGATGGTGAGGCAGTCGTCGGAGCCGTTGCCCGCCAGGATCTGGTCGGCGGTGACGCCGAAACGGGCGCCCGCGGTCGCGCGCAGCCGCAGGCTCACCGGATCCGGATAGAGGCGCAGCGTCTCGTCGGCGATGGCGGCCAGCGTCGCCATCACGCGCGGCGACGGCGGGAACGCCCCCTCGTTGGTGTTCAGCTTCACGAGGTCGCTGATCTGCTCGCCCGGCGTGTAGCCGGGCATCGCGCGCACGGCCGGTCGCAACAGGTCCACGGCAGAGGGGCGTTTGGCGTCGTCGTTGGTGGACATCGCGACTATCGACTAAAACCTAACACGAAGGGACAATCAGCCGGCATGGCGCGGATCCTCATCATCGACGACAACGAAACGATGCGCGAAGGCCTGGGTGCCACGGTGCGCCGCATGGGCCACGAGGCGGTCATCGCGTCTTCGGGCGCGGAGGGCCTGACGTACGTCACCGCGGCGCCAGGCCGCCCGCCCGTCGAATTCGTGATCACCGACCTCAAGATGGACGGCGTGGGCGGGCTGGACGTCGTCAAGGCGGTGCGCGAACGCGATCCGGACTGCCCGGTGATGATCGTGACGGCGTTCGGGACCGTCGAGACCGCCGTGGAGGCGATGCGCCTGGGGGCGTTCGACTTCCTGCAGAAACCGTTCGCGCCCGAGGTGGTGCGCCTGAAGGTCGCGCGCGCTCTCGAGCTGCGGAGCGAGCGGCGCGCCCGCGAGCGCGCCGAGGCCGAGAGCGCTGCGCTGCGCGCCGACGCGGCGGCGAAGTACCAGTTCGACGAGATCGTCGGCGAGACCGGCGCCATGCGGAGCGTGTTCGCGACGATCGAGAAGGTCGCGCCCACCGACGCGTCCGTCTATATCTTCGGCGAATCGGGCACCGGCAAGGAGCTGGTCGCGCGCGCGATCCACGCACGCTCGAAGCGTGCCCAGGGCCCGTTCGTGAAGGTGAACTGCGGCGCGCTGACCGAGACCCTGCTGGAATCGGAGCTGTTCGGCCACGAGAAGGGCGCGTTCACCGGCGCGGTGAAACGCAAGCTGGGGCGGTTCGAGCTGGCGGACAAGGGCACGCTGTTCCTCGACGAGATCGGCGACGTGACGCCCGGCCTGCAGCTGAAGCTGCTGCGCGTGCTGCAGGAGAAAGAGTTCGAACGCGTCGGCGGCGAGGAGACCATCAAGGTCGACGTGCGCGTGCTGTCGGCGACCCACCGGGACATCCAGGCCGAGGTCGCGGCAGGGCGGTTCCGCGAGGATCTGTTCTACCGGCTCCACGTCGTCCCCTGCACCGTGCCGGCGCTGCGCGAGCGCAAGGACGACGTGCCGCGGCTGGCGGCGCACTTCATCGCCAAGCTGGCGCCGCGCACGAACCCGGCGGTCAAGAGCCTGAGCGACGCGGCGCTGGCGCGGCTGTGCGCGTACGGGTGGCCGGGCAACGTGCGCGAGCTGGAGAACGTGATCGAGCAGGCCCTGGTGTTCGCGGAAGGGGAGGTCATCGACGTCGGCGCGCTGCCGGCCAGCGTGCGCGGCGGCTTGCCGGACAACGCGCTGGCGCTGCCGCCCAGCGAGATGTCGCTGCCCGAGATCCTGGAGGATCTGGAGCGGCAATTGATCCAGCGGGCCTACGACAAGAGCGGCGGCGTGAAGACCGAGACGGCGCGGCTGCTGGGCATCAAGACCAGCGCGCTTTACTACAAGCTGGAGAAGTACGGCATCGGCGTCATCGAGAGCCGCAGCGACAAGAACGCCGCCGCCGAACCGGAAGCGATGCTCGACGACGGTCCGCCCGGGCCGGCCGGCGGCGGCGGTCGCGAACGTGCGCGGTGATGACGTGACCAGGGCACGGCGCGCCGCAGTCGTCCTCGCCGTCGCGGCCATCGCCGGCGTCGGCATGGCGATCGGGTGCGCCAGCGAGGCCAGCGCGCGCCGCGGCGCGGCCCCCATCGGCCACGTCCAGAAGGGCCGCGCCAGCTACTACGGTAAAGAGTTCATCGGCCGGCGCACCGCCTCGGGCGAGCGCTACGACCCGAAGCTGATGACGGCGGCGCACAAGACGCTGCCGCTCGGCACGCGCCTCCGCGTTACCCGCCCCGGTGGCCCGTCGGTCGTCGTGCGCGTCAATGATCGCTGCGGCTGCACGCACGGCCGGATCATCGACGTGTCGGAGGCGGCGGCGCGGGAACTGGACATGCTGCGCGTGGGCGTCGTGAAGGTTCGGCTCGAGGTCATCCGCTGACCACGAATCCCTATTCGCCACCCGACAGCGACGTGGCGAACGGCGGGCCGAGCCCGCGGCAGAGCTCGCTCGCGCGCCGCGTCTCCTACGTGCTAGCCGCCGTGGGTTTCATCGGCTACTGGGGCGCGATCTGGGTGCTGATGTCCTCGGCGACGGTCGCCGACGCGAACGGCCGGACCTTGCCGGGAGAGGGTGCCCAGGTGCGCGCCGGCATCGCCGTCATCCTCGCGATGGTCGCCCACGCCGTCGGGTTCGGCGTCGCGTTCCGCGCGCCGCGGGGACAGCGCCTGCTGCCCGCGTTGCTCAACGGGATTTCGCTGGGCCTCCAGATCTTGTTGATCGCAGCAGGCTGGAGTCTCGGCGGCGACGTCGCACGTTAGCGGGCCGCCTGCGCGGCGACACTACAGGCGCTTGCCGCCCTTGACCTTCAGGATCGGGCCGGTCATCGCGATCCCCATCGCGCCCTTGTCGACGGCGCCGTCGATCTCGACGCGCGCGCCGTCCGCTTCGATCCCGCCCGTCTGGCCCTCCAGCACGTAGGTCGTGCCGTCCTCCGCCTCCAGCTGCCAGTGCCCGCCTTCGAGGTCGCTGTGACGAACCGTTCCGCGAAACTTTGCCATACCGAAAGTATAGCGCCGGGCCGGCTAACGGCGATTGGCGGGACGAAGTTCTTCGGGCTGGCCGAGCGCGATGGGAATTGGCTCGAACCAGACCTGCGTGTCGCGTCGCCGCGCCAGGTAGGCATCGACCTTCAGCGTGGGCTGCGTCTGGCGCACGCGCGTCGCGGCCCGCTTCACGTCCTCCAGTTGCCGCGCCGCGAACTCCTCGGGCTTGACCTTCAGCCATTCGAGATAGAACGCGCAGCCTTCGTGCTGGATCATGATCAGCCGCTCCAGCTTGTGGACGTGGCAGAGGAAATCCAGCTGCCGTTCGGCGCTGTGGCTTTCCCAGAAGACCGAAAGCGCACCCGACAGGCAGGCCGGTCCGCCCGGCACCGCCAGGCGGTCGTAGCGCGGCAGCCCCAGCCCCTGGTGCAGGAATTCGTCCATCTGCTCGCCGAAGCGGCCGTCGCTGCAGTAGATGCTGGCGGCGCGGATACGCGCCTGGTCCCACCCGATCGTGCTGATGAAGCCCCGCGCGTCGGTCGCGCGCGAACCTCCGCCGCCGCCCCCCGACGCGGGCTCGGATTCCAGCGGCTGCAATTGTTGTGAACGTCTTCGGTGGGGCATCGTATTGCGGTCAGTAGTTTGGTCCGTTGCCGACCTTGGTGTCCAGCGTCAGGGGAACCTCGTACTGCGTCGAACCATACAGGTAACGGTACCTGGCATAAATAGTCGTGACGCGCTTGACGTATTCGCGCGTCTGCGGAAAGGCGATCAGCTCGACGAATTCGTCGGTCGGGTACTTCGCGTTCTGCGCGCACCAGCGCCCCATCATGCGCGGCCCGCCGTTGTACGCGCCCGCGGTCAGCTGCAGTTCGTGGCCGAACTTCCCGTAAAGCTGCCCGATGTATTGCGCGCCGAGGTGGACGTTGATCTCCGGATCGTAAAGCTGGTCGGCGAAGAACGGCTCGCCCAGCCCGGCCGCGACCTGCGTGCTGGTCGGCGGGATCATCTGCAAGAGGCCGCGCGCGTCGGCGTACGAAACGTCGTGCGGATCGAAGCCCGATTCCTTGCGCATGATCGCGTAAAGGAAAAGCTCCGGGTTGTTGGCGGCGGGGCCGTACTTCTCGACCAGCGGCTGGTACGCGCGCGGGTAGGCCGCTTCCCACATCGCGCGCGTGCCCTCGTCGTGCAGCGGATCGTTGCCCAGCGCGCCCGCGCCGCGCGATTCGCCCAGGCGGTAGACGCGGCGGTAATTGCTGGCGCGCTTGTACAGATCAATCAGCCAGGGCAGCGCCTTGTCGCCGCCCAGGTGCTTCAGGATCTCCTTCTCGTTGCGCTCGAGCTCCTCGCCGGCTTCCGCGGTCAGGCCCGCCTCGATCAGCTCGGTGGCGCGCGCGACCGACGGTTCGCGCAGCGGTTTCGTCGGCGCTTCGACGGCGATCTTCTTGGTCGGCAGCGTCAGCGCTTCAGGGTGCCCGGCTTGCTTGAGGCGGGCGCGCGCGAGCAGCCCGTAGAACGAGAACGGTTTTCCGGCGAGCTCGCGGTACAGGACCTCCGCGTCGGCCTGCTTTCCCGCCTTCTCCTTCAGGCGCGCGTGCCAGTACTTCACGCGCCCGGCGATCTCGTCGGAGGCGATGCCCGTCGGCGGCAGGCGGCCGTAGCGATCGAAGCCGGCCGCCGCTTCGGCCGCGTTGCCCAGCAGGAAGTGCGCGAACGCCAGGCTCCAGGCCGCGTCGTCGGCGAACGCGCTGCTGCCGAAGTTCTTCAGCGTCGCCTCGAACGCCGGGATGCTCTCCTTGAAGCGGCCGCGGTTGTATTCCAGCCACCCGGACAGGTACTGCGCCTCGGGCGCGAAGCGCGAATGGGGGAACTTGGTGATCACCTTGGCGTAGCCCGCGATCGCCTCGTCGTCGCGGTCGACGCGTGACAGCGCGCGCGCGCCGTGGAACTGCGCCGACGCCGCCTTGTCGCCCGACAGGTGATCGACCGCGCCCAGCAGCAACGCGCCCGCCGTCGGGTAGTCGCGCCGCATGTGGAACTTCGTCATGCCGGTCTGGTAGTCGCGCTCGGCGGCCAGCTCGGGGGGCAGCGTCGCCGGCAGCTTCGCGAGCTCGGCCAGCGCCTCGTCCCAGTGGCGGTCCTTCGACAGCGATTCGGCGCGCTTCAGTCGATCAGCGGGCGCCAGATCGGCGGCCGGCGGCGTCGCGGGCGTCCCCGGCGTCGGGGTGCCGGGCGTTGTGGGCGTCCCGGGCGTCGCCGGCGTGGGCGTCGCGCCCAGTCGTCGCAAGGCCTCGTCGGCCAGCGGATGCGCCGGGAAATCGCGGGCGATCGCCAGGAATTGCGTGCGCGCGCCGTCCTTGTTGCGCTCCGCGGTCTGTTCCGCGACGCGGAAGCGCGCCAGCGCGACGTCGCCGGTGCGCGCCGTCGCAGACTTTGCCAGCTTCGCGTAGCTGGCCGCCGCCTTGGCGCGATCGCCCTCCATCCACAGACAGTCGGCGATCCGGAACGGCGCCATCTGCGCCGGGCGCCCGCCCTTCGTGCGCGCCACCTTCTCGAAGTCCTCGCGCGCCGCCCGGTAGCTGCCGTCGTAGAACTCGCTCTCCGCGAGCACGAACAGCGCCCAGTCCTTGCTGCGCAGGTCCTTCGCGACGGCGCCGCGAAGGATCTGGGCGGCGCTGTGGTATTCGCCGGCGCGGTAGGCCGCGTACCCACGCCCGAGCTCGGCCACCGCGGGTGACGACGGCGCTGCGCCGGCCGGTTGTGCCGCGATGAGCGCGACCAGAAGCCCGATCACACGAGAACCTTACACCACGCAACCGGTTGCGACGCCGTCCGATGACATCGCGTTTTCCGCCCGGTTGTTTCGGGCGCCAACGTGATAGAAGGAGCTAGCCATGGGAAGCGTGAACAAGGTCATTCTGGTCGGAAAT
>Ga0207708_10001140_pt1 | contig 19958 bp, 17 predicted proteins | sample KBSK5101metaG_FD_184340 | JGI IMG/M metagenome (GOLD analysis project Ga0207708, IMG submission 184340) | Corn, switchgrass and miscanthus rhizosphere microbial communities from Kellogg Biological Station, Michigan, USA - KBS K5-10-1 metaG... | ecosystem: Host-associated > Plants > Roots >...
GGGACGATCGGCGCGGCGGGGACGACCGGTGCGGCGGGGGCGGCCGGCGGCACCGGTGGTCGCGGCGGCGCCACCGGCCGCGGCGGTAGTGGAGCCATCGGCGGTCAAGCGGGCCGAGGCGGCGCGGGTGGAAGCAGCGGTCTTGGCGGCAGCTCGGGCGCGAGCGGCTCCGTCGGTACCGGGGGCAGCGGCGTCCCCGGCTCATGCCCGGCGGGCGGATGGAAGCCCGGCGATCAGCAGAAGCTGATGCTGACCTTCGGGGGACTCGACCGCACTTACGACGTCCACATCCCTGCCAGCTACACGGGAACGACGCCCGTGCCGCTGGTGATGACGATCCACGGCGCGCACAACACGACCGCGATGGTTCGCTCCTGGTCGAAGATGAATGCGGTCTCCGACCAGAACGGGTTCATCGTCGTGTACCCGCAGGGCGTCGACTGCTGGAACTCGGGATTCACCATCGGTGGGTGCGCGGCCGCGCCCGACGATGTCGGATTCCTCAAGGCCGTCGTCGCCGACGTCGAGAGCCACGCGTGCATCGACGCGAAGCGGGTCTATGCCACCGGTATCTCGAACGGATCGATGATGTCGCAGTATCTCGGATGCCAGGCGTCCGACGTCTTCGCGGCGGTGGGCGGTGTCTCCGGCGGAGCATCGTGCCGTTCGACCCCGCGCGCGGTGTCCCTCTTCTATGTGCACGGCACCGAGGACATGACCATCGGGTACTCGAGCGCCCAGCCCAACGTCAATGGCTGGGTGATGCGCAACGGTTGCAGCACCACGCCCATGGAGACGTACAACATGGGTTCGACGAGGTGCGTGACGTACGGCGGTTGCCGCGAGGGCGCCGAAGTCGTGTTCTGCACGGTGACTGGAATGGGCCACTGCTGGCCCGAGGACAGCAACTGCGGACCGGGGGGCGGGCCCACCTACGGCGTCACCGACTTCAAGGCGAGCCCGATGATGTGGGAGTTCTTCCAGCGCCATCCGATGCCGTAGCGCTGTCGCGCTGACGCCGATGTGTGGCGGTGAACCACTTCCGCACGCAACTGGAACTACCTGCTGAAGCGCTCGCCGCAATCGAGGTCCCATGAAACCAAGAACGACGTGTACCCCCTTTTCGGTGTGGGCATTGCCGCTGCTTCTCGCTGCGTGCGGTCCTGGTTCACCAGGCGGCGACGGCGACGGCGGTAGTTCGGGTGGCGTCGCCGGCGCGAGCGGTTCGTCAGGGACGACGGGCGCCGCGGGAACGTCGAGCAGCGCAGGCACCACGGGCACTGCGGGAACGGTGGGCACTGCCGGCGCGGCAGGGACCACGGCCGGTCGAGGCGGCGCCAGCGCCGGCCGTGGGGGAGCGACTGCCGGCTCCGGCGGCGCGGGAGGCACGGCCGCGTCGGCGGGAACCGGCGGTTCATCGGGAGTCGCCGGTTCGGCGGGCGCGGGCGGCATGTGCAGCGGCGCCACGGGCGCGGCGTTCGCGCCGATCACGGACTACACGGCGCGCGACGGCGGCTTCGGACCGGCGGTCGTCACGCGCAACACCGGCGACGCCACGCTCGGTACCGATAAGGTCGCCATCTTCCGCCCCGCTGCCGCGAAGTACGGGCTGGGAGGCGTCACGCACCCGATCATCGTCTGGGGCAACGGCCACACGAACACGGTCGACATCTGGCAAGGGTTCCTCTCGCGCGTCGCCACGTACGGATTCGTGGTCGTTGCGCCCGAACAGACGGAGGTGACCGCGGCCCAGATGAACGCCGCGATCGACTACGTCCTGCGATTGGCGAACGATCCGGCGGGCGGCGACTGCGGGAAGATCGACACGACGAAGATCGGCTCGACCGGATACTCGCTGGGCGGCGGCGGAGCGATCTCCGTCGGCAGCAACGCGCGCATCACGTCAACGTTCGTCTTCGCGTCGAACGGCAACGTCAGGAATCTGAAGGCTCCGTGGGGCGTGATCGGCGGCGACGCGGACACCACCTTCAACTGGACGTCCATCAGCAGCGCGGTGACCGGATCGACGCAGCCCGCGTTCGGCGCCGCGCTCGCCGGCATCGATCACAATCGCGTCGCGGGACAGGCGAAGGCGCAGGAGGGGTACATCGGGTGGATGCGCTGGCGCTTCATGAGCGACCAGGCCGGCCACGACATATTCGTGGGCGCGAGCTGCAAGATCTGCACGGACACCGCGTTCTCCGCGTTCGTGAAGACGCCGAGCTTGGAGTCGCTGTGACACCCGAAACCGTACCAGGAGGCTCCATGCGCGCGATCAGATGGTCAGTCGTGGTTGCGGCGATCGCCACGCTCCCCGCCGTCGCGTCGGCGACCGAGACCACGATGGTGACGCCGCCGTCGGGTTACGACGCGAACCGCAGCGGCATCCAGCACGGCATGGTGATGTCGACGACGTACCCGACGAAGAGCTACGGCATGAAGAACATGCGCGTGTACCTGCCGCCCGGGTACTCGGCGGCGAAGAAGTACCCCGTTGTCTATCTTCACCACGGCATCGGCGGTGACGAGACGAGCTGGACCAACGGCGCCTCGGCCCATTTCATCCTCGACAACCTGATCGCCGACGGTCTGGCGGTGCCGATGATCGTCGTCATGCCCAACAACAGCATGACGTCGAGCAACGACTTCAACGGCTACGGCCAGTACGAGCCCGTCCTCGTCCCGGAGCTGATTCCGTACATCGAGGCGACCTTCTCGACCGCAACAGATCAGCCGAATCGCGCCATCGCCGGGCTGTCCATGGGTGGCGGGATCACGTTCAACGTCGGCTTCCCCAATCCCAACACGTTCGCGCACATCGGCCCGTTCTCGGCGGCGCCGAATACGAAAAGCCCAACTCAGACGATTCGCGACGTCGCGGCCGTGAAGCAAATGGTGCGGACCATCATGATCACGTGCGGCGGGGCGGACGGCCTCATCACCAACAGCCAGAACTACGACGGCTACCTCGACCAGCAGAACGTCACGCACCAGTTCCTTGTCGATCCTGGGCAGGGTCACACGACCACGGTCTGGAAGCGGAGCCTCTACTATTTCGCTCAGAAGATTTTCAAGGACGCCAGCACCACCGGCACGGGCGGAGCGAGTGGAGGCACGGGCGGCGCCGGCGGCGGCAGCGCGGGCGGCGGTGGCGCCGCGGGCGGAGGCGGCCGCGGCGGATCGAGCGGCCTGGCTGGCCGGGGCGGCGCCGGCGGCAGCACCGGTGGGAGCGCGGGCGGCCGCGGCGGAGCGGGCGGTACCGTTGGAGGTCGGGGCGGACAGGCAGGCGGCACCGCGGGCGTGGGTGCGGGCGGCACGACGGCGACGGGATCGGGTGGCGCGATCGCAACCGGATCGGGCGGCACGACGCCCGGAACGGGCGGCACGAGCGCGACCGGATCGGGCGGCAACGGCGCGGGGGGCACGATGATCGCCGGCGCCGGCGGTACTACGCCCGGAACAGGCGGCACGAGCGCCACCGGCTCCGGCGGTGAGCCCGCAGGTACAGGCGGTGCCGTTGGCCCCGGCGGCGCGGGAGGCAGCGGCGTGTCGACGGGCACCGGCGGTGCTGGGGCGGCCCCGGGCGAGACCGACACGCCGGCCGGCTGCGCCTGCGCGCTGACTCGCGAGAGATCCTTCTCCGAGACGACATCCCTATTCTTGATGACCGCCGCAGCGGTCGTCCTCTGCAGAGCGCGAACCGGGCGGCGGCGGAACCGTCGGGGCTGAGCCGCTCAGCGTGTCGCGGCGGCGGCCGTCGGCGTCTGGATGGTCAAAGCCGTGATCTCTTCCGGCGTCAGCGCGCGCTGCCAGATGGCGATGTCGTCGAGGTCGCCGCTCAACAGGCGGTCACCCATGTTCCAGCCGCCGAAATGCAGAGTCGAATCCCCGGGGACGATGTCCGATGGTCGGGTCGCCTGATCCGCGACCTGTCCGTCGCGATAGAGCGTGATGCGATTGGTGTCGACCTCGACGGTGGCGGCCACGTGGATCCACGCGCCCGTCACCACGCAACTGCACTCGGGCCCGACGTAACCCATGAGAGGAGGAGCCCAATAAGAGAAGACGAACCGCGGCTGGGCCAATTGCTTGTCGAGGTTGATCTGCCAGCCGGCCGAGCCCTGGTTTTCGGTGCTGAGTATCTCCGTGAACCGATCGTTGTTGTTGAACGCCATCTGGTCGTCGGAGATCCGTATCCAAAGGGAGACGCTCCAGTTGGGAGTCGCGGCCGGGAACCCTGGAACCGCGACGGCGTCTCCCGCGATGAGCCGCAGGCCGCCGCCGAAGCGCGCATCGCTGATCCACGTACCGCCGGTGAGCTGTCCGTCGTGGCCGTTTCCAGAGGAATCGCTCGCGGTGGTGCCGCTTCCCTCGTCGAGCGTCCAATGCGCGACGAGGCCTTCGGCCAGGACCCCCGGCGGGAGCCCGACTGCGTCCAAAACCGCGTCGCCGCAGCCAGCGATCGGCACGAGAACAGCGGCCAGCAGGGCAGACCAGCTCCTCACGGCGCCACCTGAAGCGCGAGCGTCAGGATCACCGACGGATAACCGATCGTGGCCGCGCGCGTGTCGGCGAAGCGCACCACGGGGTGAGGCGCGGCCACCAACCCGTGCAGCTCCGTCACCAGCGCGGCGCGCGAGCGGAGCACGAGCGCGACGCCGACGCCCCCGTCGAACGCCGCGGACCACTGCTGGGGTGTGCGGCCTTCGTACTGCCCCGCGCCCACTCCGCTGACGGCCACGTTGAGGGCGCCAGCACCGATGCTCGCGAACGGCCGCAGCCGCTTGTCGCCCCGGAATACCGCCACGGCCTCGGCCAGGGCCACGGTCTGCGCGAGCGTCGCCGATCCGTATACGGTCTCGACGCTGGGCCGAGTTCCGAGTCCGGCGGCCGTGATCCGCGCCCACGCCCACTCCGAGAGGCGCAGCGCAACCCGACCGACGGGCGCTACCGCGGGAGACGGTCCGTCGATGCTGGCCCACGTCGCGACGCCCAGGTCGACGGTGACGGCGGCCGATGGTGCCGCGGGCGCGCTGACGTTCGGACGAACGTCAGATTCGGAGTGTTCCGGCGCCTTTGGGCCGGGCGCAGGCTCGATCCCGATCGAAAGCTCCAGCGCGGTGGCGCGCAGCAACTCCAGGGCCCTTCTCGCGAGCGCGTCCGGCATGCGCTCCGGATCGTCGGCGATGACCGTCGCCCGCCGGACCACGGTGCGTCGGTCGCTGCGCCGCACGATGCAGAGCTCGGCCTGGCCAGTGTCTGGATCGCCAAACAAAACCAGGGCCGTACCGGCCTCCGCCGCACGCGTCGCGCTCTCGATGACGGGTCCCGGGCCGCCGGCCGTGTCCCGATCCGCGAGGACGACGTGGAACCGGTCGGCCGACAGCTCGTCGGCGATGCGCGCCAGGCTTCGACGAACCGCCGGCGACGCGGCCGCGGGCTGCAACAAGAACACAGTGTCCGCCCCCGGAGCGGTGTCGGCCGTTGCGCGCGGCCCCTCGAGCAACAGCAGCAAGGTCATCGACGCCGCCAGGCGGGCGGGACCGAACAGACGCCGCGCGTTTTTATTCACGGGTCTGATATCGATGAGCGAACCAGCGCGCGCGCGGCATTCGCGTACGTGCCGCGCGGCGACCTTCGCAAATACTCGCGCGCGACGGCCAGCGCGTCCGCGCGCCGATTCGACCGCTCGAGGAGCGTCATCTTCCTGCCCAGAGCGTCAGCAACACCCACACCATCGTGCGCTTCGGCGAGATAGCGATCGTACCATCGGAGGGCTTCGGCCGGATCTGGATCCCCGTCGTGCAGGCGGCCCAGCAGGAACGCCGCTTCCCGCGACCGATCCGACGAGGGAAAGCGCCGTCGATGCGCGTTCAGGGCTTGGCCTGCCAGCGCGTGCCGGCCCGCATATCGGGCGGCGTTCGCCAGCGCCCAGAGGTCCTCGCTGTCGGCGCGCTCGATCACCGACGTCGGACCCCGGCGATCGGCGTCGGCAAGGATATCGGCGGCCCTGTTCTCCGAGAGCGCACTCATCCAGCCGCGGTGCGACCAGCGCGGCGGCTCGGCCGGCGCGGTCCGCGGGGACTCGAACGAGTTGGGTGCCGGAGCGGCCGGCGATGAGATTTCGCGGCCGCCACTCATTGTTCCGAGGGTGCTGGACTGATCGCGCAGGCTCACGCGGAGCGTCTGTCCAGCATGCATCTGGATCTCCGGGCCGGCGACCGGGCTCGCGACCGAGATCGCGCCGCTGGCAAGACGCACATCGAACACAGCGTCTACGGGGTTCCACGCGATGGTGAACGACGTCCCGTGAACGTTCACGCGGAACGGACCGGCTTCGAAGATCCACTGCGCGCGCGGGCGCGGAACGATGTCGACCGAGGCTTGCCCCGCGTCGAGCGCGAACCTCGCGCCGCGGCTGCTCACCTCGACGACGCGCCCGCGCGCCCGGGCCGCCATCTTCACCTTCGACCCGTCCGAGAACGCCAGCAACGAGTCCGCGGTCTGCGGCGCGAGGAGGTACCCGCCCGATGGCGGCTCCTGGTTGTCGACCCGGTAGCTCAGAACGGCGGTGGTCGGCGCTTGCTCCCGGAATCTCGAGCCCGCCAACCCGACGATGACCAGCACGCACGCTGCGGCGACGCCGACCGCGACCCGCCGTCTGTTTCGTTGCGTTTGCCGGTAGCGCGCCAGCCGACTTACGAAGGACTTTTCGCTCGACGTCGTCGCGGTGGCCGACCCCACCTCGGCCGAAACGAAATCGGCGACACGTTGTGCCGTCGGATCGAGCGGTGGGCCGTCGGCGGGATCAACGCTCATGCGAGCGCTCCTTGCGGTCCCCGGCAAAGAAAGAGCACAGATCCGCATCGGTCGTCACCCGCGCCGCGACCTTCGCCGCGCCTCCGCCGACCCAGCGCTTCGCCGTGCTGATCGAGACACGAAGGGCGTCCGCCACCTCGTCGATCGTCATCCCCTCCATGTACCGGAGCACGAACGCCATCCGTTCCTTGGTGGGAAGGTCGTCGAGGATGCGATAGCAGCGCTGCAAGGCGTGGCGAGCTTCGGCGTCGGCGGACGTGCTCTCGATGTCGGGAAGCTTCCCGCTCCCCGACAGGCGCACCCTGCGGCCGATCCACCGGCGTCGAAGCTCCCACTTGAGGACGTTCATCGCGACTGCCAGGACGAACGCGCGCAGCGCCGAAGGATCGCGCAGCGATGGCAATCGGCCAAAGACCCGCAAGAAAACCTCCTGCGTCAGGTCCTCGATCTCGAGCGTCGGGCCCAACGCCTTGGCCAGCACACGCCCGACCGAAGGAGAGTATCGAGCCCACAACGCGGCGGGCGCGTCCGGATCGCCCGCGCGGAGGGCGTGGACCAGGTCCGCGTCCTTCGCGGGTCGCTCGACGGAGCGGGCGTCGCGCTCCGGCACGAGCCGGAGGCGGGGGCTGGACGGTCGAGTCGACTGAGCCTTGGGCTGAATGACGTCACCTGTTCGGTGCTGGTCCGCGGGCACGCAGAAAGAACGCTATCTGACTATGAGTTCCAGAATCGAACGAAAGTGGTCCATCCTCCGGGAAGCACCGCGTCGGCGAGGCGCGACGCCGGTCAGTCGGTGCCGGCGTCGGCGGACCCGCACGTCGACGGATCGGGAAGCCGGCAGACATTCCCGGTGCAAGTGGCGGGAGGCTGGCAGCGATCGAAGAAGAAATCCGGAGTCGGGCAGGCCGCGCCGTCGGCCAGCGGGGGATCGCAGGTACCGAGGTCGCCCGACACGATGTTGCAGATCAGGCCGTCGAGGCACAGCCCGACGATGTTGCCCATGAGGCCGCACGCCTCGCCCATGTGCCCGACGGGCCAGACCGTGCAAACGTCCACGTCGGCCTCGTAGCACACCAGTCGTTGATCGCGATTGCAGGCCTGCTCGTTGACGTCGCAAGGGGCCCCCTCGCCCAGCGTGGGAAGCGAGCAAACGGCGCCGACGCAGGTATAGGGCCATCCGCAGGGGTGGGTCAGGTCGCAGGCCGCATCCGCTGACAGCGGCTGTGCGCACATCGTCAGGCTACAGATCAGGCCGTCGAGGCAGCCGGCGTTGTCGCCGCAGGTGCCGAAGTCGCTGATCGGCTTGCGGGCGGTGCACTGACCGCACGCGCCATTGTTGATGAGACAGTAGTTGTCCGCGCCGGCGCACTGCGCGTCGTCGATGCATCCGGCGCCGAGCGGAAGCGTGCCGCGGATGCGGCAGGCGCCCGGACCGAGGTTGTTCATGAAGTTCACGCAGGACGTCGCCGCCATCGCGCGCGCGCAGGCCTCGATGCTGTTGCCGGTGTATCCGCTTCCGGGAGCGGCGGCGACGATGGGACAGGTGAGCTGCAGCCGCGCCGTGCAGGTGGCGAGGTCGGCGAACACCAGCTCGAAGCCGCGCGGGTCGCAGGACTGCTGCATCTTGCACCGGCTGGCCGCCAGGTCCGCACACGCGGTGTCGAGCGGAACAGAGGCACCGCCGCCTCTGCAACCGGCGCCGATCGAAACCGCCAGCGCGAGCAAGCTGGCTTTTCCGACACGATCGATCATGCGCCCGCCGGACGGAAGAATAGGCCAGGGTTCCGCGCCGTAGCAAAAACGACGAGACTTTGCGGCGCGCGTGTCGCCGCCGGCTCTACTCGGTCGGCTGCGGCGACGGTGAACGCGGTTGCGGCTCGTCCGCGGGGTCGGCCCGTGGCAGGTCTTCGCTCGAGCGTCCCAGCGAGTCGATACCGATCACCTTCGGTGGTTCCTGGCTTCGGCGCGGCCTCGGTCGCGTCGAAGGAGCCGGAGCCGCCCCGGGTTCCGCCCACGGATCTACCCACGGGCCGCGAGTCGTCGGGGACGGCTTCGTCGCAGCCGCCTTGGGCGGCGCGGCGTCGGCTCGCGGCGGCGGCGTGGCGGGCGCCGCGGTAGTCGGCGGGCGCACGCGCGCCGGCTTCGCGCGCTCGGCGCGCGCGGTCGGGCTGTCCGCATCGAAGCGCGGCGGCTCGGTCGGCTTTGTCGCCTGCTCCGCGGAACCCGAAGGACTCGGGGGCGGCGCAATCGCGTCGCTGCTCTGCGCGTGAGCGCGGGGAAGGCCGACCGCGCAAAACATCGCAGCGGCGAGAACACCAAAGGTTCGGCTGACCATGATGGCTGAACGTAGGACCTCGAAAGCGCACGATCAGCTCTTGCGGAATCGATCGCCTGCATTAGCCGGAGCGCTACCAGTCGCCGATCATGGTACCGATCGGTGACCACGACGGGTTGCGATCGTCGGCGCTCCCGTCGGTCACCGTGTGGAGGGCGTCGTCCTGCCAGATGACCAGCACGCTTGGAACCGGGCTCTGGCTGTTGGTGCCGCCCGTGATCGAACCCCACACGATCGCGTTGTCGGGGCCCCACGATGCGTGCGTGGCGTCGGTTCCGGTCGGCGAAAGGCGAACGCCGCCCGTGCAGCTCAAGGGCGTGGTTCGTGTCGCCGGGACTCTCCAGATACTCCGGGCGGCGTTGTCATTGGCGCAGGTCGCCTGCAGAACGATCATCGACTCGTCGGGCGACAGGGACGGGTGCGACTGCTCACCCGTCGTGGGCGAGACGATCGGTCGCCGGGTCGCGCCGATGGACGTCAACAAGTAGATGGCGTTGTAGTCGTCGTAGATCGTCCATTGACCGTCGCTGGGAAACACCGGGGCGCCAAACGGTCCCCCCATGCAGCAGGTCTGCCCGTCGGTGACCTGGCGCTCGTCGCTGCCGCCCAGCGTTGCCGTGAACACCGAGACGCCGCTTCGATAGCCGACGCGCGTCCCGTCGCTCGTGAACGCGGGATCGTGAGCGCCTTCGGCCCGCCGGGTGACGGCCGTTGCGAGGCCCGTCGCGAGATCCATCAGGAAGATCTGCATGACACCGGTTCGATCGGAGGCGAATGCCAGCTTCGTCCCGTCGGGCGAGAAGCTGGGCTGCGCCTCGACCGATGCTTCGGTCGTCAGCCGCCGACGCCCCGTGCCGTCGGCCCGGAAGACGTAGATGTCGCGGTTGAACGTGCCCCCGTCCGAATCGAACGCGATCCAGGCGTCGACGTTCACGGGCGGGACCGAGCCGCCGCTTCCCGTCGTGCCTGCGCTGCTCATCGTGCCCGCTGCTCCGCCCTGCCCTGTGCCGGCGACGCCCGTGGTGCCGGCCGCGCCCGTGGTACCGGCGGCGCCCGTGGTGCCGGCCGCGCCCGTGGTGCCGGCCGCGCCCGTCGCGTCAGGGTTGTCGCCAACGAGAAGTCGGCTCTCGCAGCCGCTCGCGAGAACAATCGCGAAGCCGAGGGCGAGATGCGAGGGGAAGCCCGTGGCGCGCCTGGTGATCATGTTCTTCTCCGTGTGGCGCGGCGTCTGATCCTTACAGATCCCCGCGCCGGCCCTCGAGGGTGCGACGCGCCTCCGCGGCGAAGCGTCCCTGGGGGAAGCGCTGCAGGTATTCGGAAAGATCGTGGATGGCGCCGGCTTCGTTCCCGAGGCGAAGGCGGCAGGCGGCGCGGCCGTGGAGCGCCCTCTCGACGAAGGGCGCTGGCGCTTGTTCGGCCAGGACCTGATCGAAGTCGACGACGGCGCGCCCGCAGTCGCTCGCGGCTGACAGCTCGCCGCGGATGACGCGCAGCTCTTGATCGCGGCCGGCGGGCCGGAGGGTCAGCGCCCGCAGCTCCGTCAGCGCCTCGGCGTTTCGCCCCAGCAGCAGGAGCGCGTCGATGCGTGCGCCCTCTGCCTCGCGCTTGAGCGTGCCGTTCGGGTAACGAGCCCGATATTGATCGAGCGTGGCCAGCGCGCCGCGGGCGTCGTGCTGCTGTCGCAGCCGCGTGAGCGCCTCGCCGAGCAAGGGCGTCTCGCCCGCCAGCGCGCTGGTGGCGGGCGGCGCGGCGGGAGCGGCGGCAGCGGCGGCAGGTGGAGCTTGCGAGGTCGCTGCGATCCGGCCAGGCGTCGGCGACGCGGGCGGCGCCGCGATCGCACGCACCGGCGGCGCAGGTGGCGCGACCTCGGCGACGGGAGCGTCGAGCGTGGCCAGCGGGCTGCGGGCGTCATTCTGCTGTCGCTGCGGCGTGTGCGCCTCGCCGAGCACGCGCGTATCGCCCGCAGGCGCGCTCGTGGCCGTGGGCGCGACAGGAGCGGCGTGTTCGGGCTGCGAGGTCGCCACGATTCGGCCACGCGTCGGCGCGGCGTGCGGCGCGGCGCTCGCGCGCACGGATGGCGGCGGGGGCGGATCGGTCTCGGGGATGGGCGCCGCGCCGGGCGGCGGAGCGTCCATCGGCGGGGCCGGCTGCAGGAGCCGCTCCGCCTGCGGAGCGGGTTCGGGTCGCGAAACATGCGCGCTCCGCGCCACCCGCGGCTTCGCGGGGGCCGACGCGGGCGCGATCGTGGCACGCGTCGCCGGCAACCAGCGGCGGACCGAGAGCGCGCCAAGGACGACGCCGCTGGTCAGCAGCAAGGCCAGCGCGACGCCCCACCGCAGCCGCGTCAGCCGCGCTCGCGAGGTCGGGCGCCTGCGCAGGCGCGCCCAGACGCGCGCCTGCGCGACCGGGCCGAGCCCGGCCGGTGGCTCGGCGGCGCGGATCAGCGACGCGAAGCGATCCTCCGCCTCGTCCGTGCCGGCCGGACGCGATACCCAGCGCTCGACAGGAGCCGTGTTCCTCGCGCGTTCGTCGGCTCGGTTCGTGCTCATGGTCTTTCCTTTGTCTCCCAGGCCTGAAAGCGTTTCAGCACCTTCTGCCGGGCGCGGTGCAACCGTATCCACACGTTCGCGAGCGAGATCCCCGTGAGCGCCGCGATCTCCTCGCCGCTCCGGCCCTCGAGCTCGAAGAGGACGATGACGGTGCGGTACTTCTCGCCGATGCCGTCGAGAATGCCGTAAAGCGCGGCGGCCGCCTCGCGCCGCTGCAGCAGGTCCAGCGCGTCCGGCTGGTCGAAGGGCAGCTTCGCGAGATCGCCGTCAGGCCCGCTGGAATCGCCACCGATGATTCCTGTCGACCATCGTCGCCACCATCCGCGGGAGCGCCGTTCGCGAACGACCCGGAACGTGATCTCGTAAAGCCAGGTGGTGACCTGGGCGTCGCCGCGCCACTCGTGAAAACGCCTCTGCACGACGAGGAACACCTCGTGGACGATGTCCTCGGCGTCGATCCGCGGCCCGCCGAGACGCCGGGCCCAGCGCGCGACGTCGTCGGCGTGCCGCCCATAGACCGTCGCGACGTCGAGCGCCGCCCGCACCGGCGTCGGCGCAGGCGCCGCCACGGACGCCGGTGGCGAACCGTCGACCGGAGCGCTCGAATGCTGTCGCACGGGAGACATGCCTCCGCCTGCTTCATCGGTGGCGGAGTGCCGGTGGGACCTTACAAGCATCTTCAGCGGCCCATGAAGACGCTCAGTCCGACGGCGACCGCCGCCTCGAACCGCGGCAATGACACGGACGCCTGGTCGGGCGTCGACACCGCCCGCTGCTCGCGCAGCCAGCCGCCCAGCGAAAGGTCGAGCCATGGCGCGACCGCGCGGCTGCCGAACGCGATGCGCGCGCCGGCGCCCACACCGGGATCCACGCTGGTGTCGTTCAGGTTGAACGTGAAGCCCTCGCCCCGCGCGGAAAGCGAGCCCACCAGCACCTCGGCGTGCAGGTCCACGGCGATGGGCGCCGACCCGGGCGCCAGACGCACGTCGGGGCCCAGCCCGGCGGCGAGCCGTCGCCAGAACACGCGCCGCGTCCCGAGGGGAACCTCGCGTTCGGTGGCCCCGGCCAGCATCAAGCGGAATCCGACAGCGCGGCGCGACGGCATCAGACTGGCGACGATCAGGCCGCCCGCGGCCGTGCCCGCGCCGCCGGCGCCCGGAGCGATCGAGCCGGACAGCGCCGCGCCCACCTCGAACACCAACCGCGTCGGTGTCGGCTGCGGCAGGGCGCGCACGACAGCGGGCGGTCCGGATGCCGCGGGGACCAGCGCCGGCCTGAACTCCGGGTGAACGTCGCTCTCCCAGGCGGCGACGACGACGGCGGCCGCCGCCGCGAGGTCAGCGCACGAAGACGTGCGCGAGAGGTCGCGCGTGCCGAGAAGCTCGCCGTCGGGCCGCCACAGGCTCACGCGCAATGCGCCGTCTGCGTCCTCGACGCGCGCCAGATCGCGCGGCGCCGCCGTATCGACTGCAGGTACGAGCTGCGCGACCTGCGTCGAGACCTGTTCGGCGGTCGGGCAGGTCGCGTCGCCGTTCACCGTGACCGCGGGACCCGTCGCGATCACCAGCAGCCAGGGGAATAACAAGACGGACATGATCGACCGCGCCCACCCGCGTTATGCCGACGACCTTAACGCCGGCCGCCCTTCGCGCCAAACGAGCCGACCAATACAATGCGCTCGATGGCGCTGCTCATCTACGGGGCGAACGGATATACGGGCGAGCTGATCGCGCGCCGCGCCGCCAACGTCGGTGTCGCGGCGGTGCTGGCCGGGCGCAACGCGGGCGCGGTGGCGGCCCTCGCAGCGGAGCTCGGACGTGACCATCGCGCGTTCGCGCTCGACGACGCCGCCGCGCTCGATCGCGCGCTCTCCGGGATCACAGTGGTTCTGAACTGCGCGGGCCCGTTCTCGCGCACGGCGGCGCCGCTCGTGGCCGCCTGCCTGCGCGCGCGCGCCCACTACCTCGACATCACGGGAGAGATCGCGGTGCTCGAGGAGCTGGCCGGCCGCGACACGGAGGCGCGCGCGGCGCGCATCGCGCTCTTGCCGGGAGCGGGTTTCGACGTGGTCCCTACGGACTGTCTGGCCGCGCACGTGGCGCGGCGCCTCCCGTCGGCCAGCCACCTGGCGCTCGCGTTCGCCGCCGGGACGCGCATGTCACGCGGTACGGCGCTGACGACGATCGAGAACGCCCATCGCGGCGGGCTGGTGCGGCGCGACGGACAGCTCGTGCGCGTGCCGAGCGGCTGGCGGAGTCGGCGCATCGACTTCGGGCCGGAGCTCGGTGCGCGCACCGCGATCACGATCCCGTGGGGCGACGTCGCGACGGCTTACCACACGACCGCAATCGCCAATGTCGAGGTCTACGTCGCCGTTCCGCTGTCGGTGCGGGTGGCCCTGCGCGCCGCGCGCGCGTTCGGCCCGCTGCTCGCGAGCGCCGCCGTCAAGCGCGCGCTCGCGACGCGCGTCCGGCGCGGGCCAGCCGGCCCCACAGCCGCCGAGCGCGCCCGCGGCTCCAGCCACCTGTGGGCGGAGGCGCGCGACGCCAGCGGTCACGTCGCCGTGGCGCGCCTGCGCACGCCCGAGAGCTACGAGCTGACGAGCATGACCGCGCTCGATCTGGCAGCGCGCGCCCTTCGCGGCGAGCTGCCCGCCGGCTACCAGACCCCGGCCCGCGCCTGCGGCCCCGACTACGTGCTGCAGTTTCCGGGCGTCGCGCGCGAGGACGTCGCGGGCTGACAGCCTCGCTACTTGATGTCGAGCAGCTCGACCTCGAACAGCAGCGTGGCGTTCGGCGGGATCACGCCGCCCGCGCCGCGCGCGCCGTAGCCCAGCTCCGGCGGGATCACGAGCGTGCGCTTGCCGCCCTGGTTCATGCTCGCGACGCCCTCATCCCACCCCTTGATCACGCGGCCCTGTCCCAGCGGAAACGAGAACGGCTGCCCGCGGTCCAGGGAGCTGTCGAACTTCGCGCCCTTCGCGCCATTCACCCAGAGCCAGCCGGTGTAGTGCATCACGCAGGTCTGGCCCTTGCCCGGCGACTTCCCGGTTCCGGGTTGCGTGTCCTCGTACTGAAGCCCGCTGGACGTCGTGGTCATCGCCATGCGCGCAGCATAAACATTTTCGGCGCGCTGTCACCAGCGTCGGGAAAGCGGTTACTTCTTGGCGTCGGACTTGGCCTTGGCGGCGTCCTTTTCCGCCTTGGCGCCAGCCTTCTCGGCCTCGGCGCCTGACTTCTCCATCTGCTCGGCGGCGTCGTGATGCGCTTCGCCCGACTTCTCCATCGCCTTGCCCTTCTTCTTCATCTTCTTGCCGGCTTCTTCCTGCGCCTTGTTGCCGTTCTTGTCGCCGGCGTCTTCGACGGCCTCGCCCTTCTTCTGCATCTGCTTGCCCTTCGCCTTCTCGGCGTCGGCTTTCTTCTCTTCCGCGTTTCCCTTCTTCTCCATCTCGTTGCCGGCCTTGCCCGCCGGGCTCTCCGCGTGCGCGCGGGGTGCCGCCGCCCACGTGAGCGCGCCGCCGAGGGCGAGCGCCTGCACAAAGGACCAGATGCCGAATCGGTGTGTCGTCTTCGTCATGAACCCTCCCGACGGTCGAGGTGACCACGTAAGGCAAAACCTGATCATCGCGCGTCGCGCGACAAGCGCTCCAACGTCGTTCCAGACGAGTGGGATGAGTTCGTTACTGCGATCGTGGCGGCGTAACGGTACCGGCTTCTCCAGGACGGCCCAACCGGCGCTTTCGGGGTCTCCACCGTGGCACGCAACTTGAAACTGCCGTCCAGTACACATGAGTGACGCCGAGAGCTCCGAAGCGACCTCGCTGGGGGAACCGCGACGTCCTCTGGTTCTGGTCGTGGACGACGACGACGCCATCAGAGAAGCGCTCTGTGAGCTTCTCGAAGATGCCGGGTTCGCGACAGTCGGCGCTCGGCACGGGCTCGAAGCGCTGCGGGTTCTCACCGCATCGCCGACAGCCCCGACGTTCATCCTCCTCGACCTGATGATGCCGGTCATGGACGGTTGGGCTTTCTGCCGCAGTCGATGGAGGAGCCAGACGCTCCGTCAGATTCCGGTCATCTTGATCAGCGCGGTCGACCTATCCGAGACAAACCACCCAACCGGCATCGATGCGTTCCTACGGAAGCCGATCGATCCGGAAGGGTTCGCCGCCCTCGCGGCCCGTATGGCCGGCCGGCGCTCTCACGTTCGACCGACAGGCTTCCTCCACTAGCCGCCCCCGCGCGAGCGCGGGATCGCGGCTACCAGAAAAACAAATAGTCGCACACCGCGCCTGCGGCGCGGAGCGACTAGCGCGGCGTCTCCAGGCGGCCGCCGTCCGCCGCCAGCGTTCGCAGGCGGTCGGTGTCCGCCTCGTCGGCCAGCAGATCGTCGACGGTGCGTGGGATCCGATAGCGCCAGTTCGTGTCGTTCACCGTCCCGGGCACGTTGATGCGTTCGCGCGTCCCGATCGCGTCCTGGAACGGAATCAGCGACAGCGTCGACGGCGCCGAATACAGCGCCGCCAGCAGCAGGTCGCGCACGCGCGCGTCGAACGGTTGGTTTGGATCGATGCCGCTCAGCCCCGGTAGGCGGCGCAGCTGCTCGCGCTCGTCCCGTGACAGGCCGTCGTACCAGACCGCCGTCGTGTCCGTGTCGTGCGTGCCGTTCGTGGCGACCGACGCCGCCGGCCAGCTCGCGGGATCGCGGTAGCCGTCGCCGTCGCGCTCCCAGCGCAGGACGCGATAGCCGGGGACGCCGACGCGTTCCAGCGACGGCCGCAGGAACTGCGGCACGGTGCCGAGATCCTCCGCGACCACCTCCTCGAATCGACTCATGATCCGCATCAGCTTCTCGCCCAGCTGGATCTGGTCCCACTCCTCGGCGGGCGCGAAGCCGCGCGTCTTCCCGTCCAGCGTGCGCGCGTAGATCCGATACATGCCGACGGCGTGGTCGACGCGCAGCAGGCCGAACAGCTCGCCGGCGCGGCCGGCGCGGGCCCTGATCCAGGAGAAGTCGTCGCGCGCCATCGCCGCCCAGTCGAACACGGGCAGGCCCCAGTCCTGGCCCTCAGGCGATCCCTCGTCGGGCGGCGCGCTCAGGCGCCGATCCAGCTTGAACAGGTTGCGATTCGCCCACACGTCCGCGGAATCGATCCCGACCACGAACGGCAGATCGCCCATCAGCGCGACGCCGGCCGCGCTGGCCTCGCGCCGCGCCCGCCGCCACTGCATGTCCAGCTGCCACTGAACCCACTGCGCCTCCAGCAGCGCGTCGCCGTGCGCGCGGCGCGCGGCGCCGATCGCGCCCGGATCGCGATCGCGCAGGGCCGCCGGCCACTCGAGCCAGCTGCGGCGCTGCTGCCCGTGCAGCACGGTGAACAGCGCGTGATCGTCCAGCCAGTGGCGGTTCGCGCGCATGAACGCCGAGAAGTGCCGCGCGCGCCCCGACTGCGGGCGCCACTCGTCGCGCAGGAAGCGCGCGAACGCCAGCGCGATGCCCGCGCGTTTGACCTCGCGCACCGCGCCCCACTCGATCGCCGCGGCCCCGTTCGCCGCATCGATCCGCCCGCGCCCGCCGTCGGGCAGCGCGTCGCGCCCGCCCGCGGCCAGGAAGTCCTCGCACTCGTCGAGGGACAGGTAGGTGAAATCCAGCGCGAACGCCGAGCTGGCGGCGTAGGGGCTGGGATCGACGTCGTTGACCGCGTTGACCGGCAAGAGCTGCAGCACCGAGAACCCGGCGCGCCCCGCCCAGCGCGCGAACTTCGGCAGGTCGAGGATCTCGCCCATCCCCCAGCCGGAGTCCGTGCGGATCGAGAACAGCGGGACCACCACACCCGCCCGGCGGCGCCGGCGCTGCGCCTCCTTCTTGATGACCCGCGCCGGCGCGCCCGCCGCCGCCCGCGCCGCGGTCGCGTCCAGCGGCTGGCGGAGGACGACCGTCGCCCGCGGCGCCACCACGTAGTCGCCCGCGCACGGGGTGTCGCGCGGCTTCTCGGGCTCGGCGGTGTCGATCTCCAGCAGCCACCCGCCGCCCTCCTCCTCCGCCGGCAGCTTGAAGCGGATCGGCTCGTGGTGCGGGTTCATCAGCACCAGCAGCCCATCGTCGACCAGGCGCCGCCCCTTCTCGTCGATCATCGGGATCGCGTCGCCGCCCAGCGCGAACGCGAGCGCCGAGATCCACGGTTTCTGCCAGTCGTGCGGCGTCATCTCGTTGCCGTCCGGCCGCAGCCAGGCGAGATCCTTCGCCTGCGATTCCCAGATGAAGTCGCCCACGAAGAAGCGCCGCTGCTGCAGGATCGGATGGCGCCGCCGCAGCGCGATCAGGCGCCGCGTGAAGTCCAGCAGCGTGCGCCGCCGATCGTCCAGCCGCCAGTCGTGCCAGCTGATCTCGTTGTCCTGGCAATAGGCGTTGTTGTTGCCGCGCTGGGTGCGTCCCACCTCGTCGCCCCCCAGCAGCATCGGGACGCCCTGCGCCAGCAGCAAGGTGACCAGCAGATTTCGCTGCTGGCGTTCGCGCAGCGCCAGGATCTCCGGATCGTCGGTCTCGCCCTCGACGCCGTGATTCCAGGACTGGTTGTCGTCGGCGCCGTCCTGGTTGCGCTCGCCGTTCGCCTGATTGTGCTTGCTGTCGTAGCTGACGAGATCGTGCAGCGTGAACCCGTCGTGAGCGGTGACGAAGTTGATGCTCGCCTGCGGCTGGCGATCACCCTGGAACAGGTCCGCCGAACCGGATAGGCGGTAGCCGACCTCCGACGCCAGGGCTTCGTCGCCCTTCCAGTAACGTCGCATGGCGTCCCGGAACTTGCCGTTCCATTCGCTGAAGGGCGGCGGGAAGTTGCCCGCTTGATAGCCGCCCAGCCCCAGGTCCCACGGCTCGGCGATCAGCTTCACCCGCGACAGCACGGGATCCTGCGCGATGATCTGGAAGATGGGCGCCTCGGGGTTGAACTCGCCCTGCCCCACCCGCCCCAGCGTGCTGGTCAGATCGAAGCGAAATCCGTCCACGTGCATCTCGTGGACCCAGTAGCGCAGCGAATCGACGATCAGGCGGGCCGCGGCCGGGTTCGACGCGTTGACGCTGTTCCCGGTGCCGGTGAAGTCCATGTAGTAGCGCCGCTCCGGCATCAGCCAGTAGTAGCTGGCGTTGTCGATCCCGCGCAGCGACAGCGTCGGTCCCTGCTGGTTCCCCTCGCAGGTGTGGTTGTAGACGACGTCGAGGATCACCTCGATGCCGGCCGCGTGCAGGGCCTTCACCATCGCCTTGAACTCGGCCACCTGCGCCCCGGGCGGCCCCGCGCACATGTAGCGTTGCTCCGGCGCGAAGAACGTCAGCGTGCTGTAGCCCCAGTAGTTGAGCAGCGAGCGGTCCTCCAGGAACCCGTCGTCCGCGAACTCGTGCACCGGCAGCAATTCCACCGCGGTGATCCCGAGGCGGGTCAGGTGGCCGATCACGGCGGGGTGCGCGAAGCCCGCATAGGTGCCGCGCAGCGCCTCGGGGACCTCGGGATGTAACTTCGTGAAGCCCCGGACGTGCGTCTCGTAGATGATGGTCTCGCGCCAGGGCGTGTCGGGCGGGTGGTCGTCGCCCCAGTCGAAGGCGTCGTCGACCACCACGCTCTTGGGGACGCCGGCGGCGCTGTCGCGCTGATCGATGGTCAGATCGGCCTGCTCGTCGTCACCCGGCTTGTAACCGAGGACCGGTTGCGACCAGTCGACCTCGCCCCAGGTCGCCTTCGCGTACGGATCGACGAGCAGCTTGCTCGGGTTGCAGCGGTGCCCGCGCTCGGGCGCGTAGGGTCCGTGCACGCGCAGCCCGTAAAGCTGCCCGGCGCCGAGGCCTGGCACGTAGCCGTGGAAGACGTGGCCGGTGGTCTCGTGCAGATCGAAACGCTCCGTCTCGCGCGTCGGATCGGCGGCGTCGTACAGGCAAACCTCGACGCGCGTCGCGACCTGTGACCAGACCGCGAAGTTGACGCCCTGACCGTCGAAGGTGGCGCCCCGCGGATTCGGCCGTCCCGGCCAGACCGGTCGCATCGCCTCACCAGTGTGGCCACGGTCGAGCCAAGACCCCAGACCTCGCACGTTTTGCAGCAGATGATTACGTTCGCCGCCGCGCTGATCTGGCTTCAGTAAGAAGGCGCGCGACGACGGCGGGCTGGCTGCGTTACCATCGAGTCGTGCGTACTGCGCGATCTCCTGTCCTTTTCGTAACTTTGTTCGTCGTCGTCGCTTGCGGTGGTTCGGGTAACGGGGGCG
>Ga0207708_10001145_pt1 | contig 19924 bp, 13 predicted proteins | sample KBSK5101metaG_FD_184340 | JGI IMG/M metagenome (GOLD analysis project Ga0207708, IMG submission 184340) | Corn, switchgrass and miscanthus rhizosphere microbial communities from Kellogg Biological Station, Michigan, USA - KBS K5-10-1 metaG... | ecosystem: Host-associated > Plants > Roots >...
GTTGCGCTTGCCCAGACTGGATGCGCTGCGCCTTGCCGATCTGGACGATTCGATCGCGCTGAAATGGCAGGGCGGCGAAGCTTTGCGCAGGCTGGGTCGCAAACTCGCCGGTTTTACCGCGATCGCACCGGTGAAAGCGCCCGCCGACTTCGGCGCGCAGTTGCGGCCGTATCAGGAACAGGGGCTCGCGTGGCTGCAGTTTTTGCGCGAATACGGTCTGGGGGGCATCCTTGCCGACGATATGGGCCTGGGCAAGACGGTGCAGACCCTGGCGCACATCCTCATCGAAAAACAGGCGGGGCGGCTCACGCACCCGGTACTCGTGGTGGCGCCCACCAGCGTAGTGCCAAACTGGAAGGCCGAGGCGGCACGTTTCGCGCCGCAATTGCGCGTGCATGTATCGCACGGACTCAAGCGCAAGGAGTTTTTCGGCGAGATCGCGACATCCGATCTCGTGCTCACGACGTATGCGCTCCTGGCGCGCGACGAACAAGCGCTGCTCGGACAGGAATTCCACCTGTTGATTCTCGACGAGGCGCAGCAGATCAAGAACGCGCAAACCCAGGCGGCGCGCATAGTGGGGCAACTGCGCGCGGCTCACCGCCTTTGCCTGACCGGCACGCCGTTGGAAAACCATCTGGGGGAGCTCTGGTCGCTGTTTCACTTTCTCATGCCGGGACTTCTCGGCGATGCCCAGGCTTTTCGCCGCTCTTACCGCGTGCCGATCGAGAAGCACGGAGATATCGCACGCCAGCAAAATCTGGTGCGGCGCATCCGGCCGTTTATCATGCGCCGTACCAAGGATCAGGTTGCCCCCGAACTGCCGCCCAAATCCGAGATTCTGCAACCGGTGGAACTGGCCGGGCCCCAGCGTGAACTCTACGAGACCGTGCGTGTGTCCGTACACGAGCGGGTGCGCGCGGAAATCTCGGCGCGGGGTATTGCGCAAAGCCACATCGTCGTGCTGGATGCGCTGCTCAAGTTGCGGCAGATCTGCTGCGATCCCAGGTTGCTGAAAGTCGATGGCGCCAGGCACGTCAAGGAATCGGCCAAGCTGCAAATGCTGCTCGAAATGCTGCAGGAATTGCTGCCCGAAGGCAGGCGCGTGCTGGTCTTTTCCCAGTTCACCAGCATGCTCGATCTGATCGAACCGGAACTGGCAAAGCTGGGGATCGCTTACGTCAAACTCACGGGACAGACGCGCGATCGCGAGCGCCCCGTGAAGGCATTTCAGTCCGGGAAGGTGCCGCTGTTTCTGATCAGCCTCAAGGCGGGCGGCACCGGACTCAACTTGACGGCGGCCGATACCGTGATTCACTACGATCCCTGGTGGAATCCCGCGGTGGAAAACCAGGCGAGCGGCCGGGCGCATCGAATCGGCCAGGACAAGCCGGTTTTTGTCTACAAGCTCATTGTTTCGGGCAGCGTCGAGGAAAAAATTGCCGCGCTCCAGACCTCCAAGGCCGCGCTTGCCCGGGGCGTGCTGGAGAACGACGCGGGCGCCTCTCTGCCGTTGACCCCGGAAGACATCCAGGCTCTGTTCGAACCGATGCGCTGAGTGCGCCGCGAAAGTGCGAATCGCAGTATTCCTGCTGCTTCTATAATGCGGCGTCCCGACGTGAGGAGAGTGAGTGATGCTGCATAAGCGGGCCGTGATCATTGGCGGCGGAACGATGGGGGCCGACGTGGCGGTCATTTTCGCGCACGGCGGCATGGGCGTGGATATCGTGCAGCGGCCGGGGAAAACCCGCGATTCACTAAGTCAGCGCCTGGCCCGTTCCGGTGCGGAGCTTGGCGCCAGGCAAAGCGATGTATTGCTTCATGACACACTAGGGGGAGTGTCATGGCCAGACGCGGGCATCGTCGTCGAGTCCGTCAGCGAGGATCTGCCGCTAAAACAGAAGATCTTTGCCGAACTAGAAGCCCTGGCGCCGCAGGATATCGCGTTGACCAGCAATTCTTCCAGTTTCCCGATCAGCCAGATCGCCCTTGGACTCAAAACCGCACGGCGCATGCTCGGCCTGCATTTTTTCATGCCGGCACACATGGTGCCGCTGGTGGAAGTGGTGCGATCGGAAGCAACCGATCCTGCTGTGGCGCATCGCGTTTTCGAATTGATGCAGCACCTGGGCCGCAAACCGGTCATGGTGTCGAAAGACATACCGGGATTCCTCGCCAACCGCATGCAGCACGCCCTTATGCGCGAAGCGTGGTCACTCATCGAGCGCGGTATCGCTACACCGGAAGACGTGGATATCGCGGTGCGGTACGGGTTTGGTTTCCGTTATGTCGCCGCCGGGCCGATCCTGCAGAAGGAAATGTCGGGACTCGACGTGAATTATCTCGCCTCGAGCACGGTCTTTCCCGACCTGTGCAACGACGCGAAGCCGGCCGCAAAACTCGAGGCCAAGGTCAAAGCCGGCGAGACCGGCATGAAAGCCGGCAAAGGCTTCTACGATTGGCCGGCAGAAAAAATTGCCAAGACAAAAGCCCGCTACCAGGCGGCGCTCAAGCGTGGACTGGAGATCCTGAAAGCCGAAGATGACCCAGCCTGAAAACGGGCGCGTCGTGCTCGTGCACGGCCTATGGATGAACGGACTCGCCATGCTACCGCTGGCGCGGCGGATCGAACGCTGCGGATTCCGGGTTACTCGCCATGGCTATCGCTCGGTATCACGCGGACTGCGCGATAACGCGCGAGCGTTGGCGGTGTCTTGTGCAAACAACAGCGGCCGAGTAAATCTGGTCGGTCACAGCCTCGGCGGACTGGTCGTCATGGCCATGTTGCAGGAACATCCGGAAATAGCCGTGCATCGGGTAGTCTTGATCGGCAGCCCATACGCAGACAGCGCCTCCGCACATGGCCTTGGGCGTTTCGCATGGAGTCGCGGCGTCCTCGGGCATACGATCCAGGATTGGCTGCGCCAGCCGCGCCCGCCGGTGCCCAAGGGAGTGGAACTGGGTGTTATTGCGGGCGATGTGTCTTTTGGGCTGGGTCGCCTGTTCGTCAGTTTGCAGGCGCCCAACGACGGCGTCGTCATGCTGGATGAAACCCGCGTGCCCGGTGCAGCTGATTCCATCGTGCTGCACATCAGCCATAGCGCAATGCTCGTCGCGCCAGCGGTCGCGCAGGCGGCCTGCGCGTTTCTGAAGAACGGGCGCTTCGAACGATGATCCGGGTTCTTTTTGCGGTCGGATTGTTGGTCACGCTCGGCGGCTGCACCAGTGTGGGCTACTACTATCAGGCCGTCGAAGGGCAGATGCAAATCTGGCATCGCAGCCGTCCGATCAAACAGGTAATCGACGATGCAAAGACGCCGCCGCAGATACGGGAACGGCTGGCTCTCGTGCTGCGCATCCGTGAATTCGCCTCAGTCGAACTTGCGCTGCCAGATAACGGGAGCTATCGGAATTACGTCGATCTGGAGCGTGCATTCGTGGCCTGGAACGTGTTCGCCACCGGCGAGTTATCGGTCGCACCGAAGGAGTGGTGCTTTCCGTTCGCAGGCTGCGTTGGCTATCGTGGCTATTTCAGCCAAACGGAAGCCAACCGCTTTGCCGAAGACTTGACGCGCCAGGGCCTGGATGTATTCGTGACCGGAATTCCCGCCTACTCGACGCTGGGCTGGTTCGATGATCCCGTGCTGAGCACGGTCCTGCGCTATCCGGACGCGGAGCTCGCGCGGCTGATCTTCCACGAACTCGCGCACCAGGTCGTTTATGTTGCGGGAGACACCATGTTCAACGAGTCGTTTGCCTCGTCGGTGGAACTCGAGGGCGTCGATCGTTGGCTGCAGCACAACGGCGATGCGGCGCAACGGGAAGCCTTCGATTTGCGCGAAGAGCGCAAGACTGCTTTCGTCGCCCTCGTGATGAAATACCGCGACAGTCTCAAGAAACTATATGCGAGCGCAATTCCAGACGTGGAGAAGCGCCAGAAAAAAACCGGGACCTTTGCCGCCATGAAAGCGGAGTATCTGACTTTGAAGGCATCCTGGGGAGGCTTCGCCGGCTATGATCGGTTTTTTGCAGAAGAACTGAATAACGCCCATCTGGTACCGATCGCGACCTATTCCGAAATGGTGCCCGGCTTTCGACGCCTCCTCGCGCAAAACGATGGCGACTTCAAGCGTTTTTACGCAGCGGTGAAGGAACTCGGCAAGGTATCAAAGGCCGAAAGGGCAACGCGACTGGGCGCGTCTTTGCCCGGCACGGTGCAAAATTGAAAACTCATCGTAGCCACAGCGCGCTAAACTGGCTGCAACCCTGAATCGAGGCCGTAACATGTTCAACAGAATCATGCGGACGCTGGCAACCGCTGCAATATTCCTCTCACTGACTGTCGTGCCCGGTCTGGTCGAGGGCGCCAGCGACATCGGCGACCCGGCCAAGCTGGAAGCCGTCTTGTTGAACGGCGAAAAGATCAACCTCGACAAGTGGAAGGGCAAGGTCGTCATGGTCAGCTTCTGGGCCACGTGGTGCGGCGTGTGCCGCTCGGAAATGCCGGGTTGGCAGAAGTTCTACGAAGCCAACAGAGCCAAAGGCTTCGAGATGGTCGCCATGAGTGTTGACGACGGCGAGGAAGAAGTGCGCGCCTTCATGGCGCAGTCGAAATACCGGTTCCCGACGGCCTGGCGATTCGACAAGGCAGAGGACGACGACTTCCCGACAATTCGCGGCACGCCAACCACCTTTCTGGTGGACAAGCAAGGCAGGGTTGCCCTGAAGCAAGTCGGGCGCATGTCCGACGAATTTCTTCGCCGAAAGGTGGATGACTTGCTCGCGCGATAGCGGATCACCGCACGCGCTGCCGCGGGTGCTAGAATTCCCGAAATGCGACAGCGGGGCCGTTCCGGCCCCGTCCTTATTTGCGCCAGAGCACAATCGATGAGCGACTCCACGGACATCAACACCCTGCGGCGCATCCTGCGGGATTGCAAAACCATCGCGGTGGTCGGGCTGTCCGCGAACTGGTATCGGCCCAGCTTCTTTGCCGCCAAGTACATGCAGGAGCATGGCTACCGCATCATCCCGGTCAATCCTTCCTATCCTGAAATTCTGGGCGAAAAATGCTATGCATCGCTGAAGGACATCCCCGGCAAGGTCGACATGGTGGACTGCTTCCGCAAGAGCCAGGATATCGAACCCATTGCAACCGAAGCCATCGCCATCGGAGCAAAGGTCCTGTGGATGCAACTCGGCGTCATGAACGAAAACGCAGCAACCAAAGCGCGCAAGTCAGGACTCCAGGTCGTGCAGGATCGCTGCGTGAAGATCGAGCACGGCCGTTTGTTCGGCGGGCTGAACTGGGTGGGCGTAAATACGAAAGTTATTTCCGCGAAGCGGCCCCGCTGGTTACCTTACTAGCTAATTCAAATATGTAGCCACAGAGGACACAGAGGTCACAGAGAACCCCGAAACACAAGGAGGCTGAATTGGTGATCGCGTCCCTTTCCATGGCATTCCTCACCGATTTGTTTCTGCATCTTGCTTTCCTCTGTGATCTCTGTGTCCTCTGTGGCCAATTGGTTCTTCGCAATTATTTAGAGAGCTGACCAATGCCTGATAGAGAATTCGGATTCGGCACGTTGTGCCTGCACGCGGGGCAGATACCCGACGCGGCGACCGGCGCGCGCGCGGTTCCGATTTACCAGACCACCTCCTTCGTATTCGACTCCGCCGAGCATGCCGCGAGCCTGTTCAATCTGCAGACGTTCGGCAACGTCTATTCGCGCATTTCGAATCCCACCGTTGCCGTGTTCGAAGAGCGCATGGCCGCGCTCGAAGGCGGACGAGCGTCCCTGGCTGCTGCTTCAGGGCAGGCGGCGCAAATGTGTGCGTTGTTGACCATCCTGCGGGCAGGCGACCAGATCGTTTCATCCAGCACGCTCTACGGCGGCACCTACTCGCAGTTCGACGTGACTTTCCGCCAGTTCGGCATCGAAACAGTGTTCGTCAATGCCGATGATCCGGAAAACTTTCGCAGGGCGATTACGCCGAAGACGCGGGCACTCTACGCCGAGACCATGGGCAATCCCCAGATCAACGTGCTCGATATCGAGGCCGTGGCGAAAATCGCCCGGGAAGCGGGCGTTGTGCTGGTTGTCGACAACACCTTTGCTTCGCCGTATCTGTGCCAGCCGATCAGGTTCGGCGCCGACATCGTCATTCATTCCGCGACCAAATTCATTGGCGGCCATGGCACCACCATGGGGGGCGTGGTCGTCGAGTCGGGAAAATTCCCGTGGGGCAACGGCAAGTATCCGATGATGACCGAGCCTTCGCGCGGCTACCATGGAGTGATCTTCCACGAGACCTTCGGCGACTTCGGCTACACCATGAAATGCCGCATGGAAACCATGCGCACGCTCGGGCCGGTACTTTCGCCGTTCAGCGCGTGGATCCTGTTGCAGGGGCTCGAGACGCTGCACGTGCGCGTGGAACGCCATGTCGAGAATGCCGTCGCGGTAGCGAAATTCCTGCAGGATCACCCCCGCGTTTCCTGGGTGAATTACCCGGGATTGCCTGCCAACAAATATCATGCGCTTGCGCAAAAATACCTGCCCAAAGGCAGCGGCTCCATCATGACTTTCGGCATCAAAGGCGGCATGGAAGCCGGCGTCAAATTCATCGAAGGGTTGCAGTTCTTTTCGCACCTCGCCAACGTCGGCGATGCCAAGACGCTGGTGATCCATCCTGCCTCGACCACTCACCGCCAGCTCTCGGAGGAAGACCAGATCAAGGCCGGCGTCGGCCCCGACATGATCCGCCTGTCCATCGGCATCGAAGACATCGACGATATTCTCTGGGATCTCGACCAGGCGCTCGCGCAGTCTCAAGCATAAACCCGATGGCGGTCTTCACCGCAGAGGCGCGGAGGCGCGGAGGTTACGCGGGGAGAGCAAGAAGCACATCAAGGTAGGAAAAGCGCGCAATCTATTGGAAGCAGTGGAATCTGCCACTCGTTGCCGCCAAGACTCGAATGCATATTGCAATTCCCTTTGTTTTTCTCTGCGTAACCTCGGCGTCTCTGCGCCTCTGCGGTGAGAACTTGATCTCGATATGAAAGGCGTAGTGTGGCCGCTGATCGTCACCATGGCGATCCAGGCGCTGGTCTCGCTGGTGGTCTACACGCCACCCGTGCTCGCTCCCGTCGCGCAGACCGACGTCGGAACACCAGCCAGCGCGGTTGGCATCGTTACGGCGCTGATCTATCTCGCGGCAACCTTTACGGCATTTTCCGCGGGCAACCTTATCAACCGCTTCGGCGCCATGCGTGCAAGCCAGATCTCACTGGTGTTCTGCGCTGCGGGCGTGTCGTTGATGGCGAGTGCGAATAGCTGGCTTATTGCGCTCGGCGCGCTGGTCATTGGCACCGGCTACGGAGTCGTCACACCCTCCAGTTCCGTGATTCTCGCCGAACGCACGCCGGACAGCATGCGGGCATTCATTTTCTCGCTCAAGCAAACCGGTGTGCCCATCGGCGGCGCGTTGGCGGGCGCATTGATTCCGCTACTGATGGCCGGCTTCGGCTGGAAGCAGGCTGCGTTGGCTGCCGGCCTTTCCTGCCTGGTGCTGGCCATTGCCGTGCAGCCTTATCGATCCGGCGTGGATCTCGCGCCGCATGCACCGAGACCAGCGGCACCCGTGCACTTCCTGGAGCCGTTTAAGCTCGTCATGTCGCACCCGCGGCTGCGCGAACTGGCGTTTGCGTCTTTTTCCTATTCCGGAATGCAGATGTGCATGGGCTCCTTCCTGATTGTATTTCTCACCGAGCGCGCTGGCCTGTCGGTGGGTGCCGCGGGCGCGGCACTTTCGACTGCAATGATTGCCGGCAGCATCGGCCGAATTTTCTGGGGGATCGTGGCGGACAACTGGATGTCGCCTCACATGATTCTGGGCGGCCTCGGTGCCATAATGGGGTTGGCGGCTTTCGTGACGGCCTCGATGCTGCCTTCCTGGCCTTACGTTTTAATGCTGGTCGTCAGTTTCGTCTATGGTGCAAGCGCGATCGGCTGGAACGGTGTCTATCTTTCAGAAGTAGTGCGCATGGCACCGGAAGGCAAGGCTGGGTCGGCAACCGGCGCTTCCTTGGGGATAACTTATGCCGGCGTGGTCTTTCTGCCGACGCTGTTCTGGCTGATCGTGCATGTCAGCGGCAGCTACGCGACGGCCTTCGTGGTTGCCGGGTTGTTCACACTGTGGCGCGGCTCTTACTTCTTCCGGAAATCCTAAGGAAGCGCTCACCGCAGCAGCTTCAGCCGTAAGTGTTTCACCTTAAGGCGCAGAGGAAAACAAGGCTAGACGGTCGAGTCAGGGAAGTGGGTGGGGAGGGCAGATTGGCAACAGATGCGAATGACTTCGCGCAACTGTGCTGCCACGGACTTTCCGGCTTTTTCGGCGTCGGTCACCATTGCGAACCGGCATCGTCCTCCGCTTGCCGACGCCTTGTCCTCAAGTATGCCAACTAATTGTAACGAACGGAAAGGCAACCACTGCGCCTCGATAATCCTTCCGCCAATTGCGTTCGTTTTCCTCCGCGTCCTAAAAGGGTACTCCACGCTTTGCGAGGGTATCTGCGTCCTTAAGGTGAAACACTTACGGCTGAAGCTGCCGCGGTGAGAGCTGCATTTGGCACTCAATAGACAAAGGATTCGATCGCGCGAGCGAACTCAGCCGGCTGGTCGTGATGCATCATGTGACCCGCGTCCGCGATAGTTTCCTCGTGCAGCGAGCGGTAGCAGGCCCGGTAGCTGTCGAGCAGCGCCTTGTCGCCTTTCATCCATTTCATCATCCACTGACCGTCGCCCCACAGCCACAGCACCGGAGCGATGATGCGCCGCCAGCAGGCCATTGCTTCTTCGGTGCGATAGAGCACCGGATTCACCATTTTGTGCAGGGGATCGGCGCGCAAATGAATGCTTCCGTCCGTCTTCCTTTCAGCCCAATGCGGAGCGAGGAAACGCGCTCGCTCATCGCTGATGCGGGGATTGTTCTTCCTTAGTCGTTCGGCGACCTCTTCAAATGTGGCATAGGGGCGCAGGGCCGGCGGTTCGCGATTTTCTTCCAGCCATTTCGCATAGCGCTGCGGCGCGTTCTCAGCTTTGGTCGGCGGCAGTCCGAAACCCTCCGCCAGAACCAGCTTGCCGATACGCTCGGGGCGGATGCCCGCATACAGATTGGCGACATTGCCTCCCATGCTGTGGCCAACGACATGGGTGGGCGACTCCGGTTGGAAATGTTCCAGCAGCATATCGAGGTCGGCGATGTAGTCAGGGAACCAATAGCCCTGGTTCGTCCACTCCGACAATCCGAAGCCGCGCCAGTCCGGCGCGATGACGTGCCAGTCGTGCCTAAACTCGTCGACGACGAACTGGAACGACGCCGATACGTCCATCCAGCCATGCAACAAAAAGACCTTGGGCGCAGACGGATTGCCCCAGGTGCGCACGTGGTAGCGCAATCCGCGGATATCTAGATAAGTGGAGGAACTGGGTTTCATGGAAAGTCGTGAAGGAGTGAAGGAGTGAATGAGTGAAGGAGTGAAAAGTCGTTCCACGCGCACATCGAAATGGGTTGTCTTACAAAATTTTGATTTGCTCCGATATTCACGCTTTCACCCTTCACCCTTCACCCTTCACCCTTCACTCATTCACTTATTCATGCGGGCCATCGGCCCGTCACTCCTGCCCGGTCATCGGTTCGGGTTCTTCGTGGCGACGGATGCTCAGGTAGGAAAGCAGCGCCAGGGCAATGCCGATCAGCAACATGCCGAGCAGTTCCGACCGGCCCGGTTCTTCACCCAGTTGGATCCAGGATGAAATGATGGCGATGACCGGGATTCCCAGAGAAGACAGGCTCGTGGTGCCGGCGGGAAGCCGGTGCAATACATAAAGCCATGCCAGCCAGCCGATGCCGGTAGCGAGCACGCCGTTGAACATCGTCACGGCGACAAAAGTATTCGACCAGACAATGGGCGGACGATCGAACATCATTTGACAACCGATGACCGGAACGAGGCCAATGATCATCTGCCAGAAAGTGAACGCCAGGGGCTCGACCTTCACCCGGTTATGCAGCCTCTTCGCGTACACCACGCCAATTGCCCAGCACATGCCCGCTATGACGGCGAGTGTCTTGCTGAACAGCGACGTATGCATCTGCCAGGGTTCGAGTACGAACACGAGTCCGACAATCGCCAGCGCAACCGAAAGCCATTGCAGACCCTGAATGCGTTCGTGCAGCATGGGCCAGGCAAATATCAAAACCCAGAACGGCATGGTGAACACGAGCACGGAGGTCTTGCCTGGGCCGCCTTCCGACAATGCCCACGTATTCAGTAGCAGGAACGCTCCGGTCTGGATCAGGCCGATCATCAGCAATGCCTGCCAATGCCGTGGCCTCAGGGATCGGCCCGTCCATATCAGACCGATGAAAAGCGTGAGGATGCCGAGTTCGAGCCGCAGGCCGACGACGTCCATCGGGCTTGCGTAGGCCAGCCCGATTTTCGACGTAATCCATGCATATCCCCAAAGGATGACCAGCAGGACCATGACGATCACCGCCTTGCGAGTCTCTCGCGCCTCGCTCATGGCGTATCGGCAATTTCGGGGTGCAGATTGCCGTCAAGCGCGACGCGCTGATCGAAGACGAAGCAACGGCCCTTGAAGTGGGCGGCGCCGCATTCCTCAAAATATTGCAGGATGCCGCCGTCGAGCTGGAAGACTTCGCGAAAACCTTTGCCGATCAGTACCGGTGCGGCTTTCTCGCAACGGATGCCGCCCGTGCAGAAGGTTACGATGGTCTTCTCCTTCAGTGACGGATCGAGTCGATCCGCTGCATCGGCAAACTGGCCGAAAGAACTCAGCTGCAAATCCACGGCGTTGTCGAATGTTCCGGCATCGACTTCGAAGGCGTTCCTGGCATCGAGCAGCACGACGTCGCGACCCTCGTCGAGCCAGCGTTTGAGCTCTTTCGCGGCGACGACGGGAGCCCGCTGTCGCGCCGGATCCACACCAGGCACCCGCATCGTGATAATTTCCTTCTTGATCTTGACCAGCATCCGGTCGAACGGTTGATACGCGGACACGCTGCGCTTGAAGCGCAGGTCGGCAAACCGCGGATCATCGTGAATCAAGCGCTGGAATTTCGTCGCAGCCTGTTCGTCGCCGGCCAAAACGATGTTGATGCCTTCGAAACTCAGCAGAATCGTTCCTTTGAGCTGCAATTCGTTGCAATGCTGCCGCAGGGTTGCCTGCAATTCGTCCAGCGCGTCGAGCGCCACGAATTTATAGCCGGCGAGATTGAGGACAGACATGAATTTAAGGTGTTGCTTCGAGGAGGCGGCCATTCTACCAAGCCCGCGACACGGCAACCCTTTGTCACGGCGCGATTCTTCAACCAGCACTTCGCGCCTGGAAACGCCGGCGTAAAATAACTGCCATGCAACCGAAGTTTGTCCATCTGCGCCTGCACAGCGAATATTCGATCGTGGACGGGATTGTCCGCATTGACGACGCCGTGGCCGCGGCGGCAGCGGACGGCATGCCTGCTCTCGCGCTGACCGATCTTTCCAACCTTTTCGGAATGGTGAAGTTCTACCAGGCTGCGCGCGGCCAGGGTCTCAAGCCATTGATCGGTTGCGATGTATGGCTCAGCAATGAGACTGACCGCGACAAACCGTACCGCGCGCTGTTCCTGTGTGCTTCACGCGATGGATATCTCAAGCTCTGTGATTGGCTTACCCGCGCCTATCGCAGCAACCAGCATCGCGGCCGCGCCGAGCTTCAAAAGAACTGGTTGCGTGAATCCGGAACCGACGGCTTGATTGCCTTGTCTGGCGCCCATCTTGGTGACATCGGACATGCGCTGCTGGCTGACAACGCAGCGCAGGCCAAAAAATGCGCGCAATTCTGGGCGGAAGCGTTTCCGCAACGTTTTTACATCGAGTTACAACGTTCGGGCCAGCCGCACGCTGAACATTATGTAAAGCGTGCGGTGCGTTTGGCTTCGGACCTGCAATTGCCTGTCGTCGCGACGCATCCCGTGCAATTCATCAAGCCCGAAGATTTCGTCGCTCACGAGGCCAGGGTTTGCATCGCGGAAGGTTACGTGCTGTCCGACCAACGCCGGCCGCGCCATTTCAGCGACGAGCAATTTCTCAAGACCCAGGCGCAGATGGCCGAATTGTTTGCCGACACGCCACAGGCGCTGGAGAACGCAGTCGAGATCGCGCGGCGCTGCAGCTTCGTGCTCGAACTGGGCAAGTCACGGCTGCCGCTGTTTCCCACCCCGGATGGGATGACGCTGGAAGCATTCCTGCGCGAACGCGCTGCCGCAGGCCTCGAAGAGCGCATGCTCGCGCTGTATCCGGATGCATCGTCCCGCGCCGAACGAATGGCGGGCTATCGCGAGCGTCTGGAATTCGAGATCAACACCATCGTCCAGATGGGGTTTCCGGGCTACTTTCTGATCGTTGCCGACTTCATCAACTGGGCAAAGAGCAACGGCGTGCCGGTCGGGCCCGGACGCGGTTCCGGGGCGGGTTCGCTGGTCGCCTATTCCCTCGGCATTACGGATCTCGATCCTCTGCGCTATGGTTTGTTGTTCGAGCGCTTCCTGAATCCGGAGCGGGTATCCATGCCGGACTTCGACGTGGATTTTTGCCAGGACGGGCGAGACAGAGTGATCGACTATGTGCGCCAGAAGTATGGCGACGACTCGGTCTCGCAGATCGTTACCTTCGGCACCATGGCTGCCAAGGCCGTTGTGCGCGATGTCGGCCGCGTCATGGAATGGAACTACAGCCGCACCGACGAACTCGCAAAACTGATTCCGTTCCAGCCCGGCAAGCAAATCACCTTGCAGATGGCGCGCGAGATGGAACCGCGCCTCAAGGAGCGCGAAGAGTCCGAGGAAGAAACTCGTGAATTGCTGGCGCTCGCGGGACAACTGGAAGGATTGAGCCGCAACGTCGGCATGCATGCTGGCGGCGTGCTCATTGCACCAGGCAAATTGAGCGATTTCTGTCCGCTCTATGTCGCATCCGGCTCCGATAGCGCCGTGTCACAGCTCGACAAGGACGACGTCGAAGCGATCGGACTGGTGAAGTTCGATTTTCTGGGATTGACGACCCTGACGATTCTCGACTGGACTTTGCGTTTCATCAAACGCCTCGATCCGCAGGCGAAGATCATTCTGGAGCAATTGCCGCTGGACGATGCGGCGTCGTACAAGATTTTCGCGAGTGCCAATACCACCGCAGTGTTCCAGTTCGAATCCCGCGGCATGCGCGACTTGCTGAAGCAGGCGCGTCCGGACCGCTTCGAGGACATCATCGCACTGGTCGCCTTGTACCGCCCCGGTCCGATGGAGCTGATACCCGATTTCATCACGCGCAAGCATGGCAAGAAGTTTGGCTATCCCGACCCGCGCGTGGAGACGATTCTTGCCGAAACCTACGGCATCATGGTGTACCAGGAGCAGGTCATGCAGATGGCGCAGATCATCGGCGGCTACAGCCTCGGCGGAGCCGACTTGCTGCGCAGGGCAATGGGCAAGAAAAAAGCCGAGGAGATGGCGCAGCACCGCAGCATATTCCGCGAGGGCGCAGGCAAGAATGGCCTGACGCCGGCCAAGGCCGACGAGATCTTCGACCTGATGGAGAAGTTTGCCGGATACGGTTTCAACAAATCGCACGCGGCGGCTTACGCGCTCGTTGCCTTCCAGACGGCCTACTTCAAGGCGCATCACACCGCGGCCTTCATGGCAGCCAACATGTCGGCGATCATGGACGATACCGACAAGGTGCAGCAGTTCCATGAAGACGCGATCGCCAACAAGCTGGAAATGCTGCCGCCGGACATCCACGCAAGCGAATACCGCTTCGTGCCAGTCGATGAAAAGCGCATCCGCTATGGGCTTGGCGGCGTCAAGGGAACCGGCGAGTCCGCGATCGAGCACATCATCGGGGCGCGGACCGCAGGCCCGTTCAAGGACCTGTTCGATTTCTGTCGGCGGGTAGACCGCCGCATCGTAAACCGCCGCGTTATTGAAGCGCTGGTGCGCGCGGGAGCCTTCGATTCGCTCAACGATCACCGCTCCAGCCTGCTGGCTTCGGTGGGTATAGCGATGGAAGCGGCCGAGCAGGAGAGCCGGTCCGCATCGCAGGTTAGCCTGTTCGGCGAATCATCGACGGGGGCCGACGGGCCGAAGCTGATCGAGGCGGCGCCGTGGGACGAATCTGAACGCCTGCAAAACGAAAAGCTTGCGCTCGGGTTCTATTACAGCGGTCATCCGTTCAAGTTCTACGAGCAAGAATTCTCATGCGTCGTGCGCACACGGCTGGCAAAACTTTCGCCGCCCGCGCCGGACGAGGGGGCGCGCCAGCTTAATCTGGCCGGCGTCGTGGAATCGGTCCGGATGCAGAAAACCGCCAACGGCCGCATGATGGTCATGATGGTATCCGACGGCACCGCGCGCGTTGAGGTCGTGGTCTACGACGAAGTTCTCGACCGGCACCGCAGCCTGGTGCGCGAAGACGTGGTCGTGCTGATCGAGGCAAAGGTGCGATCGTTCCGGCGTGGCGGCGAAGACGGGGAAGAAAACGTCGTCATGCGCATCGCCGCCGAAAAAATCCACGACCTTGCCGGTGTGCGGGCCAGGTTTGGCCGCAACCTCAAACTGTCCATGAACGGTGCCGCGGACGCAAAGATATTGAAAAAAGTGCTCGAACCCTATCGTAATGGACCGTTACGGGTGTCGATCGCCTATACCAATGGAAATGCGGAGGCGGAATTCGACCTGGGCGACGACTGGAAAATCAGACCGGACGACAACCTCATGTCGGAACTGGGCAAATGGCTGGAACCAAAAAATGTCCAGGTCGTCTATCCGTGAAGCAGCCAACACTCATTGATTCGCGTTTGATCGACGCCGTTTCGGCTCAGGCGGCGGCCAGCCCGCGCCGGCGGCAGAATTTCAACTTCCATGCGCAGGAATCGGCACCGGCAAATCGCTTGCTCAATGCAATCGAGCCGGATTCCTACGTACAGCCGCACCGGCACCTGGATCCGGCAAAGGACGAAACGCTGATCGTGTTGCGGGGTGCCGTCGGCCTGGTCGTATTCGACGACAAGGGCCGAATTCTTCAACACACGGTGTTGCGCGCCGGGACCGGGGCGATAGGTGTCGATATCCCGCATTCGACCTGGCATACCTTCGTTGGGCTCGAACCGGGATCGGTCATCTTCGAGGCCAAGGCCGGGCCGTACTTGCCGCTCGGGCGGGAAGAAAAGCCTTTCTGGGCGCCGGCAGAGCGCGATCCGGAAGCAATGGCGTATCTGGAAAAATTGATCAGCATGTTCCGCGTGGAACTGGCCGACTGACAAGAATTGGAAGGGCGTTTTACCTGGAACCGTGAACGTACTCGATACATTTCATCCCGCAGTAGCTGGCTGGTTTCGCCGCACGTACGCTGCGCCGACCGAGCCCCAGACCCAGGCCTGGCCGGCGATCAGTTCCGGCAACAATGCGCTGATCGCGGCGCCCACGGGTTCGGGCAAGACGCTGGCGGCGTTTCTGGCCACGATCGACGCGCTGATCCGGCTGGGAGTGCGCGGAGAGTTGCGTGACGAGATTCATGTCGTCTACGTTTCGCCGCTGAAGGCCTTGTCCAACGACATCCAGAAAAATCTCGATGAGCCCCTGGCCGGCATCCGCAAGGAACTTCTGGAATCGGGTCTGCCGGACGTGGAAATCCGCACGGTGGTACGCACGGGCGACACGCCGCAGGCCGATCGCGAACGCATGCGCCGCAAGCCGCCGCATATCCTGGTGACGACGCCCGAATCGCTATACATCCTGCTCACGAGCGCATCGGGCCGCAAGATGCTGGCCACCACGCGTGCCGTCATCGTGGACGAAATCCACGCGATCGCGCCCAACAAGCGCGGCGTGCATTTGTCGCTTTCCCTCGAGCGTTTGCAGCATCTGACTGGCGGCCAGTTGGCGCGGGTCGGGCTGTCGGCGACGCAGAAACCCATCGAAGAGGTCGCGCGCTTCCTGGTGGGGGGTGGACAGTCCGGCGGGCTGTTCGATTCGAACGCCTGCACCATTGTCGACACCGGACACGTCCGTAAACGCGACCTCGCTCTCGAAGTGCCGGAATCGCCGCTCGAAGCCGTCATGTCGGCGGAAGTCTGGACCCAGGTGTATGACCGGCTCGCGGAATTGGTCCGCGAACACCGCTCGACCCTGATATTCGTCAATACGCGGCGATTGGCGGAGCGCGCTGCGCGTGCACTTTCCGAGCGGCTGGGCGAAGACCAGGTGACTTCGCACCACGGCAGCATGGCGCGGGAGCAACGGCTGAATGCGGAACAAAGGTTGAAGCGTGGCGAACTTAAAGCGCTGATTGCCACGGCCTCCCTTGAGTTGGGCATCGACATCGGACATGTGGACCTCGTGTGTCAGTTGTCAACGCCGCGCAGGATCGCGGCGCTGTTGCAGCGCGTCGGTCGTTCGGGACATGCTGTGGGGGGATTACCGAAAGGGCGTCTATTCCCCGTGTCGCGCGATGATCTCGTGGAATGCACCGCGCTGCTGGATGCGGTTCGGCGCGAGGAACTGGATCGCCTCGTCATTCCTCCCAAACCGCTGGATGTCCTAGCCCAGCAGATCGCCGCAGAGGTGGCTTCAGGCGAATGGGACGAGGAAGAATTGTACGCCCTGATGCGGCGGGCCTGGCCTTATCGCGATCTCACCCGTCAGGAATACGGTGACGTCCTGCAGATGCTGGCGGAAGGATACTCGACGCGCCGCGGCCGCAAGCGCGCCCTGATTCATCGCGATCCGGTCAACCGCAAATTGCGCCCGCGCGACGGCCTGCGGCTCACCGCCGTGACCTCCGGCGGTACGATTCCCGATACCGCCGATTACGCCGTCGTGCTTTCGCCTCAGGACATCGTGGTCGGCACGGTCAACGAAGATTTCGCGGTGGAGAGTCTGGCGGGCGACGTGTTCCAGCTTGGCAATACCTCGTATCGCATCCTGCGCGTCGAAGCGGGGCGGGTGCGCGTCGAAGACGCTGAGGGCATGCCGCCATCCATTCCCTTCTGGCTCGGCGAAGCGCCGGCACGCAGCGACGAAGTATCTTTCGCGGTATCGAGGTTGCGCGCGGACATCGATGGACGGCTGCCGGACGCACAGGTTACGCGGGACTACCTGGTCGACGAAGTTGGTATCGCGGCCGATGCCGCTTCGCAACTGGTCGATTATCTGGCCGGCGCGAAGGCGGCACTCGGCGTCCTGCCAACCCAGAAGAAACTGTTATTCGAGCGGTTCTTCGACGAAAGCGGCGGCACGCAACTGGTCATCCATTCCCCCTACGGCAATCGCATCAACCGCGCGTGGGGGCTCGCACTGCGCAAGCGGTTTTGCCGCAAGTTCAATTTCGAATTGCAGGCGGCGGCAACCGAAGACGCGATCATCTTTTCGCTGACTGCCACACACAGTTTTCCCCTTGACGAAGTGGCGCGCTACCTGCATTCAAACAGCGTGCGCCAGGTATTGATTCAGGCGCTGCTCGACGCACCAATGTTCCTGACGCGCTGGCGCTGGGATGCGTCCATCGCATTGGCGCTCCCTCGCTTTCGCGGCGGCAACAAGGTGCCGCCGCAGTTGCAGCGCATGGAAGCCGAGGATCTGGTCGCCGTGGTATTCCCCGATCAACTCGCTTGCCAGGAAAACATCCCCGGTGATCGCGAGATCCCCGATCACCCGCTGGTGAAACAGACCATCGACGATTGTCTGTTCGAGGCCATGGACATTGAAGGGTTCGAAAACCTGCTTCGTGCCATTGAGCGTGGTGAGGTGGAGATCGAGACGCGCGAGCTGGTCGAGCCCTCGCCGCTCGCGCTCGAGATTCTGTCGGCCCGGCCCTACGCGTACCTCGACGATGCTCCGCTGGAAGAGCGGCGCACGCAGGCGGTAGTCAGCCGCCGCTGGCTCGATCCGGAGAGCGCGGCGGATATCGGCCGGCTCGATCCCGATGCAATCGCGCGAGTCCGGGAAGAGGCCTGGCCGCAGGTGGAGTCGGCGGACGAATTACACGATGCCTTGAGTTGGCTCGGCTTGCTTACCGAGCGCGAGATGGCCGAGCAGCCGGCCTGGGCACCGCTGATCGCCGAGCTCGTCCGCGACAAACGCGTTGCTCATGTCGTGCCGCCAGGTCATTCTGAAGGGAACTGCTTCGTGGTTGCCGCCGAGCGCCTTCCCGAGTTCAATGCCGTGCATCCCGAGGCGCGCATTGAACCTGCAATCGTTGTTCCCGGCGAATACGCAAAGATCTGGTCGCGCGAAGGCGCTCTGGTCGAAATCGTGCGCGGGCGCCTCGAAGGCCTGGGCCCGGTAACGGCGCCGGCGCTTGCCGCGTCGATAGCCGTGCCGGTGGCCGACATCGAAATTGCCTTGCTTGCGCTGGAGGCCGAGGGCTTCGTCATGCGCGGCAGTTTCACGCCGGATGCAGGCACCGAGTGGTGCGAGCGCAGGCTGTTGGCGCGCATCACCCGTTACACCGTCAAACGTTTGCGACAGGAGGTTGAACCGGTTAGCGCCGCGGATTTCATGCGTTTCCTGCTCGATTGGCAGCATGTTGGAGAGCGTATGGAAGGTCCGGATGCGGTTGCGGCCGTGGTGTCCCAACTGGAAGGTTTCGAGGCCGCCGCCGGTTCCTGGGAAACCGAACTGATTCCGGCACGGGTTTCGGGATATGAGCCGCACTGGCTCGACGATCTTTGCCGTGCTGGCCGGGTAGTGTGGACGCGATTGGAAGCGCCGAAGATGGACGCTACCCGGACTCAGGGACCGAGTCCGGTACGCAGCACGCCGATTACTCTGCTCACACGGAAAAATCTGGGCGTTTGGACGGCATTGGCGAAGGCAACCGATCCGCAGTCGGTGCGTATCAGCACACGCGCACAGGCCGTCGCCGATTACCTCGCGCGACAAGGCGCTTCCTTCTTCGACGATATCGCCGAAGGCCTGGACCAGCCGCGCACTTTCATCGAGGACGCACTGCGAGAACTCACCGCGGCCGGGCTGGTCAATTCCGACGGTTTCAGCGGATTGCGGGCGCTGTTGCTGCCCGCCGATCGCCGCAAGCCCATCGGCGGCGGACGTCGCCGGCGCACGGCGGTGTTCGGCGTCGAGGATGCGGGACGCTGGGCCCTGATCCGGCGCAAGCCCGCGAGCGCTGGCAACAGCATTGCGCTTGAACGTGAAACAGCCGAACAGATTGCACGCTCGTTGCTAAAACGCTACGGCGTGATCTTCTGGAGAATGCTGGCGCGCGAAGCCGATTGGCTGCCGCCCTGGCGCGAACTGTTGATGGCGTGCCGCCGGCTCGAGACCCGGGGAGAGATACGCGGTGGCCGTTTTGTCGCCGGTTTTTCGGGCGAGCAATTTGCGTTGCCCGAGGCGGTTGGCGTGCTGCGCGGTGTGCGTAACGCGGAAAAATCCGGTTTGATGATGACGGTAAGCGGCGCCGATCCTCTTAACCTTGCAGGCATCGTCCTCCCCGGCGCGCGCGTTCCCGCAATTTACAGCAATAGAGTCTTGTATCGCGATGGCGTTGCCGTCGCGGCGCTGATCGCGGGAGATGTGCAGTACTTCGAGAAGGTCGATCAGGAAACGGCCTGGGCGATGCGCAACATGCTGTTACGGACGCATGCTCCGCAGGAACTCGCTTCGCTGATGTGATTCAGACACGCAAGGTTCACCTCGAAGACACGAAGATCACGAAGAAACCCAGATAGAAAATTTCGCCGTGGTAGCAATGTGTCTGTTATTCCGGCTTTTTGATCTGATGTCGAATTTCTCTTGCACTTCTTCGTGATCTTCGTGTCTACGTGGTGCAAAGAATGGG
>Ga0207708_10001147_pt1 | contig 19916 bp, 19 predicted proteins | sample KBSK5101metaG_FD_184340 | JGI IMG/M metagenome (GOLD analysis project Ga0207708, IMG submission 184340) | Corn, switchgrass and miscanthus rhizosphere microbial communities from Kellogg Biological Station, Michigan, USA - KBS K5-10-1 metaG... | ecosystem: Host-associated > Plants > Roots >...
GAAAAACCCAGACGTTCGGAATGGCTATAAATCCAAGCGACCCGTACCGCCGCCGAAAAAGTGTGTCGCTGTGCTTCCACATGCACTGTAGTGTGCCGTACGCCCAACGAAATCGCTGCCGTGCGAGAGTCTTCAGTCGGTCCGGAGCTTCTGTCCAAGCAACAGCAGTTTCTTCGTAGCCGATTTTGTAACCAAGGCGGCGGATTCGTAACGTCAGATCTTGATCTTCAGCGAGCGTGTCAGCCGAGAAACCACCAGCTGTCGTTAGCAGTTCGCGACGCCACGCACCCACTGCGCCCGGAACAACAGTGATGCAATTCAAACTGGCAAACGCGCGACGATCCATGTTTTGTGAAGTGATGTACTCGAGCGCTTGCCAGCGAGTGACGATGTTTGTTCGATTGCCGACCTTGGCGTTGCCGGCAACAGCGCCGATCTGCGGATCAACAAAACGCCTGGCGAGTGCGCTTATTGTTTGCGGTCCGAATAAGGTGTCGGCATCAAGCGCGACAATGATCTCGCCTTTTGCATGTGAAAGGCCCGTATTTAGAGCTTCCGCCTTCCCATTGTTCTTCACCGTGAAGAGTCGAACGCGTGCGTTTTTTCCGAATTGCTCAATGACCACCTCGCTGGTGTTATCTTGCGAGCCGTCGTCAACAACGATTATCTCGAAAGCCTCGTAGTCGGCATCCAGCAGACTCTTGATGGTTTTCGGGATTACTACTTCTTCGTTAAATGCCGGAACGATGACCGAAACAAAGGGCGCCGTAGCCTCGCCTTCGTGCAACCGTTCGCGACGTCTCGAACGCAACCACTGCGCAAACGCCAGTGAGCCTACAAACAACAATCGACCGAGGCCAAGCAATATACCGATGATGAAAACCCATTGCAGCGTCCAGCCACCGACTGACAAAAAGAAAAACGTCACGGCGTCTGCGCGCGTGAATACACGTTCACTCGCGGGGATCGGAGGCATTACCTGGTCGCGAGTCAGACCGGCCAATTCAGAAACGGGCACAAACCGAAATCCACGCGCTTTCAAATCGTGAATTAATTGCGGCAAGGCCTGAACCGTTGCCGAGCGATCGCCGCCCGAATCGTGAAGCAGAATCACTTGTCCACGAGTTTCAGGATTGGTATCCGACGCGCGGCTGATTGTGCGATTGATGACGTCGTTGGGACTGACTGGCAATTGCCAATCGTCTGGATCGATCCGCACACCAACCATGATGTAGCCAAGCTGTTGCGCAACGTACGCAGGTTCAACTTCTTGAGGTTTATCAGCTTCAGCATCGCCAAAGTAAGGCGGTCGAAATAAAACGGTAGAGCGCCCCGTTAACGACTCGATCAGCCGTTGCGTAGCGGTCAACTCAAGTTTGGTGATGGACAGTGGCACTTCGCCGAGGTTGGGGTGCGTGAACGTATGATTCCCAATCTCGTGGCCTTCATTCACGATGCGACGAATCAGATCAGGGTGGGCTTCTCCGTTCTTGCCGACAATGAAAAAGGTGGCCGGCACATTCTCACGTCGCAAGATATCGAGAATTGCGGGTGTCCAACGCGGATCTGGACCATCATCAAACGTGAGTGCGAGCAAGCCTGGGCGATCGCCCGTGCGTTGAATTACGTATGAGGTGGGAATGGACGTGATTTCTTCCCGGTCGATGTAACCCGTCTTAGAGTCGACGTTTAGTGTGCGTGACCCGTTCTGTGGCTGAGCGGAGACAACCTGCAGTAACTCGCCGTTGCCTTCGAAGTCCACCACATATCCATAATTGATTTGATGAAGAGCGTCGGTAGAGCTACCGGTGGTGCCGAGGATGGACCAGATCGAGGGATCCTCCGACCCGAGTCGCCAAACCGCAAAGCCTGCAGGCTTAAAGCCACTGGCTGCGCGCATCTGGTTGTACGCGGTCACGGCATCGAGAAACCACACGGTGTGATGAGATCCGTCTCCCTCATCGTATTCAAACCGCAGATTGCGTGAAGTTGAGTCAAAGGTCGGCTTCGCCTCAGACTCACGCGCTGTGATCAGTGCTTCCTGGAAGGTCAACTCGTTTGCATCTTGTTGTGCGTCAGACCAGTCGTAGCCGTAGTTCCCGAGCGCAATGATTGTCTTAGAAGGATTCAAGTCTCGCATACGGGCAAGCAAGTTTTCTTCGAACCAATCTTGCGCCGCTACGGGACCTGGATCGCCCGTTGTGTAATGCTGGTCATAGGCCATCAGCACGAGGTAATCGGTGGCCGCCCCATAATCAGAATATTTCCACCCTGCATCTGCAAACGGGACAGACTGAATGACCAGCAAACCCGCCGGCGAAAAATGATCGTGCAATTCTTTCATGAAGATCAGCAGGTCTGGCTGCGCGCTGTCCGGAGGCTCTTCGAAGTCAATACACACACCAGCAAATTTGTTCTGCTGAACGAAGGACACTAACGAATTGATCAACTCTTGCCGATGTTGTTCGTCGCTAATTGCGCGCGCCAACAACTGACCGTCGAACTTCTCATTGATCAAATTTGAGATCATCGGGAGGATGCGGACTTGAGGTCGCGTCTCACGAACCCAATTGAGTGCGGGGGCGTCAACATCAGTGACTATTTGCGATTCGCTCTGCAGATGGATCCATTCCGGCACCACCCAATCAAGATGGTCGAGATTCCGTTTTAGCGACTGATAACTTGAGTCGTCCCAGTTTGTGTAGAAGCCGACCGACAGAGGGCGAGAAGTTGGAATAACGGCCGGTGGCAACGTTGCGGGCGGAGCGACTATTGGTATTTGCGACCGGCGCTTTCCCGGCACAATTCTTTTGGTAGCTGCCAACGCTTTCTGAAGTTCAGCTTTCGATTTTTTTGCGCGTTGTTCTTCGGGGTTCGCCGGTAAGTTTGGACGCTTCGGCTTTAGATCTTCTCGGTGAGGAAGGCTTACGAACTGGCGTAACTTAAAAGCCGGCAGCGCCGGACTGGCCAACACGCTCAAGATGAACATCACTGCAAGCGCGGTAACGACAATTGCGAGCGCCAACCACGTGCGCTTCACGCGTCGCCAACGGCGACCTTCGGGATCGTGAAAAATCGGGGAATCAGGTGAAGCCATATCGGAGAAGCTTCGACAGGATTACAAGATGCCTGGATTATATGACTGGAAAACTGAGCCTCCTACCTCTCATGGTTCGTCATCCTGTAATCCTGTAATCCTGTCAAAGAAAGTAAAAGCCGCCCACGCCTGTGCGTGGACGGCTTTCGGTGAACTGTTGGGATTGGCCTGTGGGCTGACTGTGTGCGACTTCCTGAAAAGGAGGAGCACTAGGCAGTGAGACTACTGAACCGGAATCCTAACGGTTAGCTGGTTCAGAGGTCAGGCCGCAGCCACCTCACTGTGATTAGAACTCATATATTTAGAATCACCTCCTTTCCAGTGTTGGATTGGATAATAGATCGCAAGCAGATGAGCGTCAACGAGTTTTTTTAGAGACTATCCACAGATTACGCAGATTACACAGATTCATGATTTAACCCGGCGATGTGCGTGATCAAGCAACAACATCCAGCCACCAACTTCATCGTATTAGTTCTGAATCTGCGAAATCCGCGTAATCTGTGGATGTTTTTTCGAGGTTAGACGACTTCTCGTCCCGCAGCAAACACTTTCCAGGAATGCTCGACACCAAAGAAGTATCCCAGCTCGCGATAGTCATCGCAGTCGTGAATTACAAAGTCGGCTATCTTGCCTGGCTCAAGCGATCCGATCTTGTCTCCACGATTCAAACTGTAAGCTGCATTGATTGTCGCCGCCGTGATCGATTCAGCAACACTCATCTTCATGTGCGTTGACGCAAGCGATAGAATCATCAACATCGATGGTGTCGGTGAAGACCCGGGATTGAAGTCCGTAGCCAACACGACCGCAAGACCAGCTTCGATCATTTCGCGCGCGGCCGGATAATGAGAGGAACCCAACGCGTAAACTGAACCTGGCAGCAATACGGGCTGAACTCCTGCTTCCCTCAAGGCCTGAATGCCCTCTCCATCCGTATGCTCTAAATGATCTGCGGTCACGGTTCCTAGTTCGGCCGCCAGTTTTGCTCCGCCGGAGAGTGACAACTGGTCGGCGTGAATCCGCAAACCGAATCCATGACACCGCGCGGCGGAAAGAATCTTCCATGCTTCCTCAGGAGTGAACACGTTCTCTTCGCAGAACACGTCACAAAACTCGGCGAGTTTCTCGTGGGCGACACGTGGGATCATCTCTTCAATCAACAATGAGATGTATGCGTCGCGTCGCGAACGATATTCAGTGGGAAACGTGTGTGCGCCGAGGAAGGTTGGGACGTATCGAAGCTGCGTCTGTTCGTCTAAGGCTTTAATCGCTCGAAGCATCTTCATTTCATCTTCGAGCGAAAGTCCATAACCAGACTTTGCTTCGACTGTGGTAGTGCCACCGCGCAGAAACCACTGTGCAAAACGTCCGCCGCTGGCGATCAAATCATCAAGCGAGGCAGCGCGTGTGCGATTCACTGTCGACTGAATCCCGCCACCTCGTGCAGTAATCTCCTGGTAACTGACGCCCGTTGCTCTTTCTTCAAACTCATCCGCGCGGTTGCCGGCGAAGACTGGATGCGTGTGCGCGTCAACAAATCCGGGCAAGACGATTCGACCACCTGCATCAATCACTTCGGAATTGCCACGATCCACTGCAGTCTCGATCTCACTTCGCCGACCGACTCGATCGATCCGTCCATCACTGACGAGCATCGCACCATCTTCAATGATTGAGAGCTGACGTAGTTCGGAGCCGATCCTGGGTCGAGATGGACCTGCAAGAGTCACGAGTTGTTTGCAATTGGTAAGTAGGAGCGCAGAAGCCATTGGATTGCAGAACGACACGGGCCCGCCGACTATTTCACGTGAGTATGTCTACTACTCGATGAGCTGAGAGTCGACTCCGTTAGGAGTCTAATGTTTATAGCACACGAACCTACATTACCTCCGGCGCAGTTAAGAGGAGCGGAATTCGACGTCACTAGTAGGGCAAGTTCCGCTCCTCTTAACTGCGCTATCATCTCCCTTATTCCGCCGTGCTATAAACATGCCACTCCTAACGGAGTGATGAGAGCGAAGCGATGACGAAACAAATCTACGTTGCTGCGACAGGGCTTCCACTTCCAGCGACTGCTTGCCGTGATTCTGCTAATACTTTGTGCGCGGATCGATTCTACTTAAGCTTCCTTGTACAGCCATGCGCCGGCGATCGTCGCTACAGTGTATTCGAAGAAGCACCACACCACTCCGATCATCATCATGTTCGTCGGAATCGTAAAGATCATTCCGTTGATGATCCCACAGTAAACACACACGAATAGCCAACCGATCACACCCGCACAAATTGCCGTTTTTGGACCAGGACCCAACCGTGGCCGCATCGCCGCATACATCCAAACCAGGACGACTCCCATTACAAATGTGAGTATCACCGCAACCGCGATGAAACTGCCGCCGGGATCGGGTATGTTCCGACTCGCAAAGAATGCTTTCATTTGAGCGCCCAGGATCAGGTCGTTGACCACAAACTCACCGATATTCATCACCAGACCTGTAACCAAACCTCCAAGCAGTACACGTGCAAAGTTAATCTTGTTCATGGGGGACTCCTTTACTTTGAAAAGACTTGGCGTCACCGATCGAAATTAATCGGCCACGACCGTTTCAGTTGACGCGACATGTTCCGACCTTCTTTTGCCGAGCGAGTAGATAATCACACCCACTGCGTTGGCCAGAAGTACGACCGCGATAATCTTCACTGCAAACCAGAGCGGACTGGGAACGTCGATGATCGGGACGATCGTGAAGCAGATATAGATCACGGTTACGATGAACCCTGAAGCGCAGGCAAGTTTCAACCACAGCGGCGGCTTCACACCAAAACTCTTCATCCCGAAGATTGGGATAGCAAACAGCACGAGGTAAGTAGCTGCGTAGAAAACTCCGCCTGCGTTATCGAGAAGGTGAAACGCTTCTTCCGCTCGCGTGCCGGCAAAACTCAAAAGGCCCAGGACGACTGTGAATATGCCGACGAACAGAATTGAATTGACCGGTGTTTTGTATTTTGGATGCAAGCGTGTAAACCAACCAGGTAACAAACGATCCCAACCTGCCACTAACGGCAGACGGGAATTGCCGGCGAAGTAAAGACTCATCAAGGCGATTTGCCGAACGACTACACCAAGAATCGCTATTGAAACCACGTTTCCCACCCAGCCAAATGATCCGAATCCGCGCGAGAGCACTTGCGCGATCGGACTGATCGTGTCGACTTCTTTGGGCGAGACAAACGCCAACACAGAGCTGGTGCCGAGAATGAACATAGCGGCGATGATCGGCGCGGCGATGATCACCGAGCGCCCAAAGTTGCGGGCCGGAGCGCGTGTTTCACCAGCCATGATGGCGATGTATTCAAAACCTGTGAGTGCGCCCAGAGCGAGCTTGCTACATACGTTCACGTTATATGCTGAGAATGTGGGGACCTGAATCGTGAATGGATGATATTCGCCGATGCTGCCACGGACCAAACCAAAGAGAGGCAACAGAATCAACGCCGCGAATGTGAGCATCAGCATCAGACCGCCGGCGTTGTGAAACCATTTGCCGACAGCCAACCCTCGCGTCGCAGCCAACACCATTCCGATCACCAGCACAAGACTGACGAAAATGACGAGCATGTCATTTTCCTTCATCCAGGCAGCTGCTGGTCCAATTGCGTACGAGACATTCGTTGTGATTACGAGTCCGATACCTGCGAGGATCGAGATCGCAAACACCCATAGATTCCAGGCGACCATGAACGCCAGGAAGTCGTTGAAAGCAAACTTGGCCCACTGGTAAAGGCCACCTTCGAGTGGCATCAGACGATTCAGGAAGATAACGGCCGCGGCCAGTGGCAAATAGAATGTGACGATGGCGATGAGCCAAAAAACATTTTGTTCGTTGCCGAGTTTTGCGGCCCAGCCCACCCAGATCGTGCCGACTACGAACACAACCTGCGTCAGAACGAGATCAAACAGACCTAGCTCTTTTTTTAGAACACCGCTACGCTGCTCGACTTCGCGCTCGCGCGCTGAGACGCTCGAGTTTTCGATTGGTGAACTCAAGTATTCGGAGCTGCTCCTGCGTGCTGCTCCTGCTCCTGGACTAGGAAGTATGATCGTGAACTATTCGCCAACCCTTGCTCGTGCGTTTGAAGATGAGAGTGAATCTTCCGTGTGGTTCATCGTTGGCTCGTTTCAACGACCAGCGACCGAGCACACTCGCGGAGTCATTACCGAGCAAAGTGATTTCGAGATCTGAAAAAGTCAGCACACCCATCTTCTCGCGTGTGTCGTAACTTTTCCTGTAACGCTCAAGTACTGTTTGCCAGCCGCGCGTTACATTATCTCCTGAAATGAACACTGTCTTTTCGGATCGCTCGTAACCATCCATGTAGCCTTCAATGTCGCCACGATTCCATGCGTCACGTTGAGCGTCCATGACCGCTCGTATCGCAGCCGTTGATTGAGAAGATTTAGATGGTTTTGAGCTTTGTGCAAGGGCAGAAAGCGGCACACTGAGCCCAAGAACGACGATGAGCAATGTACGCGTGCTAATCATTTCTTTGTTAAGGACGTGCCTGCCGAACAACGTGCGGAAAAAGTCGGCCACGTATATCACGGAGAGGCGTTGCCAGCAAAGGAAACTTACCGGATGCGGATTGTTTAGATCTCTCTGTGCTGCCTCTGTGGATCTCTGTGTCTCTGTGAAGATCGGAGCCACTACGGACCTTCACCACAGAGACACAGAGATCCACAGAGGTTGCACAGAGAACTGGAAGTCAGAAGTATCGATAATGACCCGTGATCTTCCAATTGAACAAGACATTTTCTACGCGTGTTCCAGCCCCGATATTATGAACGATTAAAGACTGTCCATCGGATGTTAGAGCCATGTCGGTAACAATCCCGATATGGTCGACACCACCACCTAAATCCCAGGTCACAAGATCGCCAGGCCGATAGTCTTCAGCTGTCGAGGTAATTGGGACTGACTTTCCCTTACGATCAAGATAAGTCATTAAATTCGGCACGCGACGATGATCGATATTCGCATCAGGCCGGCTCAATCCCCAGCGCTTCGGATAGTCAGCCCATGCGCGAGACATGTCTTCATGAATTTCCTTTTGAAGATCTATACCAACTGCGCGAAAGGCACGCACGAGCACGTCGGTGCAAACACCTGTTTCTTTTGGTACGTCTCCACCCGGGTAATCGAGACTGACATATGAAGGATTGTAGCCAGTTGTCACTCCAACTTGTGCAACGGCTGCATCAATCAACTTCTTAACGTGAGGGGAGGCATTAGCTGGCAGTGGTTTGTAGACCGGATTCGGCGGAATCCGTTGGGTCGTTGCAGCATTTTGCGGTGAAGGGTGCGATTGCCGCTCGCAAGCCAATCCCGCCAAGGCGACCAGTGACAATCCCAGAACTCGCAAGTTGCGACGCATATAGTCTCTATGAAGTCTCATCCTCTCCGCTCTTCAATTGCGGGATCAGGGGATCAGTTCAGAACAGGAGCGAAGCGACTGTCTCGGCGATTGCTCATCGTTACGCCAATTAAGACAGTCGCTTCGCTCCTGTTCTGAACTGATCACCGGATCGAGTTGTGAGTCTTTGCATTAATCAAACTCGCTTCGTCAACCACACACGGACATCTTCTCGCATCTCAGGAACAATCTCATGAGCTGCGTCATACGATCTAAACTCAACTTCTCGGGCGCGCATTCTCAACTGAGATTCATAGGGCTCGACTCGAGTGGGCGGATAAAACTCGTCGCGGGTTCCTGCGAGATGGAAGACTGATGCCCCAGTCGGCTTGTAGAGATCGCTCGTCTCCCAGTCACCCGGCGTGCCACCGCAGATTCCAATCACGCCTCGCAAGCAGTCTGGTTGCGTAAAGGCGAAGCGGTAATTAAGTGCGCACGACTGAGAGAAGCCGAGTAAAAAGATCCGCTCGCGATCAGCAACGCCTTCGGTGATCAGGGTGTCGATCAAATCAAGCACGGCTCGCTGATGAACTGCCACAGATTCTTCCGACTTGAAATTCGTCAACCAACCGAAGCCAAACCGCAACGGTCCACCTGGCTCTTTGGGGTCTCTCATGTGCTGGTGAAATCCCTGCAACGAAGCGATCGCAAAATTATCCGGCGCCATCTGTCGCGCCTCACGCATCATCTGTCGCTTGTTAGCTCCGTAACCATGTAGGGCGATTAGTAGTGGCGCAGGTTTCGACGTCGGACCGCGGAGATCGTAGTAGAGATTGATCTCGGCGGTCAGTCGCCGATCCTCACACAAGTTCTCTGGTTGATTCTGCATCTGATTGTTTCGTTGTTCTGTTAAGGACGATTAGGACGAGATAAAAGACCAGTAACGGCACGAATAGAAGAACTGCAAAAAGCGATAACCATTGGAGCACAGCAAACGTGCCGTCGTTCGCCGTCGGCGTCCGTTCGGAAAGGCCTGCCATCAGAGCGAAGACCGCTTTCTCGAGGTTCAGCCAGGTCAGCGCTACGACGACGAGTGTTAGAGGGAGAAGCGAGGCACCGAGTACCGAGCCCACTTCAAGACGCCCGCCAACACGAAGGAAATAGATGAGTAACGCAACGCGCCACAATGCGACGATCGCCAAAAACCAAACGTTGATCAGAACCGCAGTCTCAAAACTAAACAACTTCTCGACGGGAATCGCATAGAGAATAGCGGGAGGAGATACGAGAGCGACAAAGGTAACGACGGTGAAGTAGGACCAATTCTTCGGTTTGAGCGGGTAAACAAAAGCCCAAAGCAAGAAGGCTAAAGCGAAGACATAGACCACTGACCCGATACCGAGATGTTGCAACAGGCCGACGCGCGGATTGTCCCAATACCTGCCGACGCCTACCACCCACGTGCACGCGACGCCAAACAGAAGATGTCTCGTAGTCAGCGACGAGAGCTCCGATTCTTTGGCGCGAAGTGTCAACAGTCGGACGGTTGTCGTGATTACATCGCGCCAGGATACGGCAGGGGAATTGGCGGTAGCAGCGACCATTGCCGGTCATCATATCAGCATCTGTCTGTGCAGCACTGCTCGAGTACGTCGTTTCGACTCACTTGGTGATAGTCTCGCGTATTATTGATCACGAGGCCTAGACTGTTCGAAGATAGCCCATGACATCAAGTTCAACCTGAACCACCACAAAACGGGAAACGTTGGCCCAATCGATGTTCAAAAGAATATTGTTCGGACTGGCAGCAGGTCTTATCGCCTCCATAGTCTCCCTCATTCTCGCCTACTTAGTTGGAATCGTCGTGACTCTTTATTCTGTCGGCGAGTTTGCCGCTACCGCCCTCGCCGCTCTTACTGTACTGCCAATAATGCTGCTGGTCGTTGTAATGCCATTGGGTTTGGTAATCGCGGCTGGCACGGGAGTAGTCTTGGGAGTTGTTTCGCACCTGCGTAAAAGTCCAGTCGGCGCGTTAGTCGGCGCGTTGGTCGCTTTGGTTCTAGCCGAAATATTTCTGAGTGTATTCGCGCCCCGCATCTTCGGCACAGTTAATAACGACTTCACGGATATTATCGGCAATCCATTGGTCTCAGGGAGTTACGGTGCAGTACTTGGCGGTTTGACGGGTTTCATATTTCGACGTTTCGCAAAGCGTAACTCACGATAGGGGTTTCAAGATTCTTATCGACAGGCGTGGGAACTACCGTGTGAGTGTCGTAGTTTGCATTCATTTTTAATGACAGCTACGATGCTTTTTCCCAATTGTTGGACACCACAAATCTTACGGAGAGGTAGTGATGGACATGAAATTCCCTGGCGGGTTCAATATTCAACAGATGATGAAGCAGGCGCAGGTAATGCAGGAGAAAATGCAGAAAGAGATGGAAGAGATGCGCGTCGATGCCTCATCTGGCGGCGGAGTCGTTTCAGTGCAGATGAAGGGCAATCACGAAATCATTGCGCTGAAGATCGATCCGGAAGCGGTAAAAGATGGCGATGTTGAAATGCTTCAAGACCTGATCATGGCCGCCGCAAATGAGGCCAACCGAAAAGTCGACGAAGCGATGAAAGGGAAGCTGGGTGGGATGTTGCCACCGGGGCTGGGTGGATTGTTAGGTTAATTTACGGTCTTTGGTCTTTGGCCTTTGTAGGAGCCTGACTAAGACCTAAGGCCAAAGACCCAAGACTGTTTTCCTATGCTTGAATACGCAGAACCGGTAACAAAACTCATCGACGAACTGAAGCGGCTGCCGAGTATCGGGCAGAAGTCGGCGCAGCGATTGGCTTTTCACATCATGCGCGTGCCGGATTCAGATCTCGAACGACTAATCACAGCGCTCAGAGACGTGAAGCAGCGCATCGTGATGTGCTCCATTTGCAACAACCTCACCGAAGTGGATCCCTGCCGGTTTTGTGCCTTACCATCCCGCGATCATTCTGTTATTTGCGTCGTTGAAGAGCCGCACAGTCTCGTCGCAGTGGAAAAGACTCGGAGCTTTAAGGGTGTCTATCATGTGCTGCACGGTAGTCTTTCACCTATTCGGCACATTGGACCAGATGAATTGCATCTTGCGAATCTGTTGCCTCGACTAAAACCAGAGAACAACGACGGCGTGAAAGTGACAGAAGTGATTCTCGCAACCAACCCAACGACCGAAGGTGAAGCGACAGCGAATTACATCAGCCGTCTTCTGAAACCGCTGGGGTTAAGAGTCACGCGAATCGCGATGGGAATGCCGGTGGGAAGCGATCTTGAATACGTTGATGAAGTGACGATGGACAAAGCGCTGGCTAACAGGCACGAAATCTAAGAGAGCGATTTCGGATTTGGGATTTCGGAATTCGGATTTCGTGTAGGGATATTCTGCAATTCTTAGGAACAGTCAATTTTCTGAAGAAATCTGAATTCCGAAATCCCAAATCCGAAATTCTTAAAAACGGACGTGTTCCTCAGGCACCCCTTCCTTACACTCCTTGCATTCCTTCGCCGTGCTGTAGATTCGCGCGTCGAAATCCACGAGAGACTTAACTGGGCCACCTTCAATTTCATTCGGCGCGGAGGCGAAGCGAACAATTGCGCCCGCACCAATGATCCTTGAGCCAAGCTGCTTCACGAGATCGACTGTCTCTTCAAGCGCTTTGCCACTGCGAATCAGGTCGTCGACGATAATGCACGCGTTCACCTCTCCCTGATTCACGTACTGACGAAACTGGCGTTTCTCTCCTTCTTGTTCCGCCCAATAGATCTGTTCGGCATTGAGCGCATCACGAACACCGAAGGCTACAGGAATCCCGCCCGAACTGGGACTGATTATGGCTACCTTGGGAAGCTGACTGGAGATATCTTTCTCAAGCCGAAACTTTCTGCTCAATGCGACAGCAAGGACACGCGCTGTGTCGTAATAGCGAAACGCCAGTGGCATTTGAAAATAGTGTGGTGAATGTTTGCCATTGGGATAGACAAAGTGGCCTTCTCGAAACGCTCCAGTGCGTGTCAAGATCTGCATTACGGTGTCCTGCGACGGAATCAGTTCGACCATGGCAATCTCCAGGGATTAAGTTTGGTGTTCAATCTCTCTTGGTCTTAGAGGGTCTTTGGCTTTTGGTCTTCAGTCTTTAGGTACCCTTGTTAGTATACGAACGCGACAAAGACCAAAGGCCAAAGGCCCAAGACCCAAACTAAGCCACTCACCTAAGACATTTTCTGCGGCAGCATACATCAATCCCGCCCTTCCGCTCCAACCTGTAACGCTGATTCGATTAGCTTCTTTTGATCGGAAGGCAATGCATCGGGCAACAACTCGGGTGAAAACCACTCGACGCGTTCCACCTCCATGCTTCTTGGCTGCGGCTCGCCCAAGGCTTTCGCGAGAAACACAACTTCGATCTGGTTCTGCCGTTCGAATGTGCGGGCAGTGAAAATGCGTAATTGTTCAAGCTCGAGACCGATCTCTTCGCAAAACTCTCGTCGCAACGCAGCCTCCGCCTGTTCTCCGGCTTCGACAAATCCCCCTGGAATTCCCCAACCAGATCCGGGTCGAAAGCGGTGCTTGATGATTAGCACTTGTCCTTCGCTGTTACGAACGATGCCTGCGGCGGTTACGGTGAACTTCGTATTGGCCGCTCGAACAGACCAGCGCCGCAAAGGACCTGGCAGCCGCTGCCAAATGTTTGAGAGAAGATTTTTCAACGTTAGATTGCGTTCATTCAATTCAGTCTGTAAGATTTGCGAGCCAAGTAGCAACCTGCACAATATCTTCTAACATGTCAGCAACAGAAACGAATCCATCTAATCAGGATGCTTCTACATCTGCTGCACCTGTGCCCAAGCAGATCACGAACGCACAAACCGTTTGCAATGAAAAGAACGAAAAGGGAAAGCCGTGCTGGGGACACCTCAAGCAACTAGGGACAGCCGGGGAACGTGCTGAGGTTCATTTACGCGGTGTTGACGTTCTGTTCAAGTGTCAAACATGCGGGACGCTTTACATGGGGCCACCGCTGGGCCATGTTCGCGATCCATATAAGCAAAGCCGTTTTGTTGAGGCGGAACTGTCAGCCTTGCTACAAGCCGCGGGCGGCACGTTGCCCGTTATCAAGAAAGACGACCGCGGCGTTTACGTGATCGTTGAAGGCGGCGGAGAACACAGTCACGCGAAACCCGCGGCCGCAAAACCAGCACCAGCAGCAACAGCTCCAGCGAAAGAAGCAGCGGCTGCGCCGAAGCCCGCGGCTCCAAAACCCGCAGCGCCAACACCGGCAGCAGAACACAAGGCCGGTGCGCAACCTAATCGTCAACTGTTCAAGCGTTCTACTTATGCAGGCGTCACCGATACTGGTCCAGTTGCCGGCGAAACTTTCGAACAGAAGGTCGCGCGACTAAGAGCACTCTCGGCAGCTGCCAAACAGCGCGCAGAAGAAGGTGGTGGCGAGGTAGCTCCATCAGCCACACCTCCGGCTCCGGCTTCAACCCCTGCACCTGTCGCCGCAACGCCAGCCAGCGAAGCTCCAACAACCGCGGCAGCAGAAGCAGCTCCGGCACCAGCACCTTCTGCGGCTCCAGCAGCTGAACACAAAGCTACTGGGAATGCTGATCGGAGTTTGATGAAACGAGGTACGTACTGCGGAGTGGTTGATACAGGACCTGTGGCAGGCGAGACTTTTGAGCAGAAGGTTGCTCGCCTTACTGCGCTAGCTGCTGCGGCTAAACAGAGAGCTGAGGGTGGATAGGTCGGGCGTTCTCTCCGTGACAAAGGCAAAAAAGAAATCATTGGAGATTTTGTTATTTTAGATTTTTGATTTTAGATTGCAGATTGGATTGTTAGGGACGTAGATCATCAACAATCACAATCAGCCTTCCAATCAAAAATCTAAAATCAAAAATCTAAAATAACAAAATCTCCAATGATTTCTTTTCTAACCTCCTAACTCTCCTTCACCACTAATCCCTCTCTAGCCACCTTCCACTCCAACACTTCAACGCCTTCTTCTTCGCCAAGCGCGCGTGCGACGTCTGCTTTGCGCTCCGGCAGGCAAACAAACGCCATGCAACCACCACCACCCGCGCCGCACACCTTTGCGCCAACGGCGCCGTTCGCCATCGCCTTTTCGAGTAGCATGTCCATCTGCGGTGTGGTGATATTCGGAGCGAGTTTTCTGCGATTCGGATAGGCCTTCTGCATCGACGCTGCAATCCTGTCCCAATCGTTGGCGAGCAGCGCTTCTCTCATACGCCGGGCAGAATCGCGAATGCCTTCGAAAATCTCGAAGATCGTCTTGTCGCCATCGATGTGTTTCTTGAACACTTCCCAGTTGTTGATTCCAGAAAGGCGCGGCTCGCCGGTGTAGATAATTACGATCCGGCGTTCGAGCTCTTCCACCTTTACGTCAAGCGCCTCGCGTTCGATTCCGTCAGGACGAAAATGAATGCACGAAACTGATCCGTACAGCGGCGGATAATAGTCTTGAAACCCGGCGGGAACTTTTATCACTTGCGATTCAATATTCGCCGCGAGCATGACAAACTTCCTTTGATCATAACGATTCCCGACTAATCGATTCAGTGCGCCAACACAGGCGATAGCAAGTGCGGATGACCCGCCGAGTCCTGCGCCCGCCGGAGCTGAGCTCTCGGTGATCAAATGAAAACCCGTCGTTGGTCTAAAGAAATGGACCATCTTCGAAACGAGTTCCAAACGTTCTTCATGAAGTAAGTCGTCAATACGCGAGAGATCGGTTTCGAATGAAGTTTGCCGGTCGCGCGATTCGAGAATGATGCGCGAATCGTCGCGAGTTTCGATGCGGCAACGAGCATGCAGTGTTAAGCCGAAATTGACGGTGCTTGCGCCTGGATGAAAAAGATAAAGGGGCCAGATATCGATCGTGCCACCAGCAAGGTCGACTCTAGGGGGAGCGCTGGATTCTATGATCCTTTTATTGGACATATATCAGTTGAGATCTGTCATTTTGTTATTTGGGCAAAGCAGCAAGGCGTATGACAAATGAGCAATGTCAAATCATATATGACCAATGAATGGGTCTCTAATCGCCATCCGCATCACGCTTCGACGGCACCTGTTTCTTATGCTCAGCTCGAAAGGGAATATGTTCACCTAACTCCTGCCGCAGATCTTGGAATTTTTCCTGAGCTGCGTGTTCCAGTTCCTGGAGACGTTCGGGATCGGCTTCTTCAACCTTGCGCGACAGCCAAAATCTTTCAGTCAAGTAAAACGCCGCGATACCAATTATCACAATAACCAAAAGAACCTTGCCCAGCCGCTGGAAGTCGCCGATCAATCCCATCACCGCGCCGCTGAAGAAGAATCCCGCACCCGCAAGAACAAATACCCAAAGAAAACAACTTGCCAGCGACAGGAATAGAAAACGCAGGAATGGCATCCGCCCGACTCCGTAAAAAACACACGAAGCCCAGCGCAAACCGTAAATATACTTCGAAAGGAATATCGATGAAGAACCGAACTTGTTCGTCAGCCGCTCGATTCTCGGCTTAGCAGCACGATAAAAACGGAACTCTCTTACAGTTTCACAAAAGCCACGCCCGATGAAGTAAGCGAGATTGTCACTCGCACAGCCACCTAACGTTCCCCACAGCAACACGTTAAGAAAACTGTAACTGCCAAAAAAGCCGCCGTGCGCCAACACGCCTGCCAGCAAAAGCGTGATATCTCCCTCGACCATCACGAGAAAGAAAACAGCGTAGATACCATATTGACCAAGGAGGTCGTAAAGAAAGTCGAGACTATGCATGAATTGTTGCCGGCATCAACATCGTGCAGAGACAGGATAAGCTGTATCGTGGGAGTTGACTATTGCTCAGAGTCTTTCTCGGCAGGGGGTTTTACCACCAGGACGGGACAAGAGGCGTGACGAACCACGGCTTCGGCCGTTGAACCAAACAAGATCCGTCCCAATCCCGTGCGTCCGTGCGACGAAATCACAATCAGATCCACGTTACGCTCTTTTGCCACTCGGACTATTTCAGCCGCAGCCTCGCCGTGTACAACCAGCTCTTCAACGCTCAAGCCCGCACATTCGTCACATTCAGCCAGTTTCGGCAGTTCGCGCTCAGCTGAGTCTTCTAATTGTTCCGTAATGTCAGCAATCGGGAGCGGTTCAGTCATTCCCGAGTAGCCAACCGTGGGAACGATCGGTTCGATCACGTTGACGCAGATGATTGATGCTTTGAAGGTACGCGCGATGGAGGCGGCGTAACGCAACGCATAGTTACCGCATTCACTAAAATCGGTAGGTAAAAGTATCGAGCGAATTTCCATTTTGGTCTTTGGTCTTAGATCTTTGGACTTTGGTTTTTCCTGTGAACTTGTTCTCAAAAACTCCGGCAAAGACCAAACGCCAAAGACCTAAGACCGCTGTTCTGCCGCGCATTCTACACTCACAAACACGTGTTTGACAGCCCCTGAACGCTCGATTATGCTTCGATTACTTTTACAAACATCATGTCTGAACAGGGTCAAAACTACATCGGCATTGCACTTTCCGGATCTCACGTGCGCGCGGCACTTGTCGATAGTTCGGGGCAAATCCTCGAGCGCAGTGAAGCGGAAGTCTCGGCTGAAAATCTCGTTGAGCAGGTTGCGAAAATCAGCCGTGACCTTTCGTCAAACTCGAAAGTGGAGGCAATTGGCATTGCAATCCCCGGTTTGGTTAACCGGCAAACAGACAGCGTGATCTCTTCGCGCTTTCCTTCGGCAGTTGGTGAGAAGATTCATGGCGAGTTCACCCGTGCGACGGGCCTGCGTGTTGAGATCGAGAACGACGCCAATGCCGCTGCGTATGGCGAGTTTAAAGTTGGAGCTGGCGCCGGTTGTCGCGACATGTTCTACATGATGATCAGCGAGGGCATCGGTGGCGCGATCATTTTGGACGGAAAGCTCTGGACTGGCAGTTCGGGATTTGCAGGTGAAGTCGGCCACATCACAATCGACACCGAAGGCATGGAATGCATTTGTGGGAACACCGGCTGTCTGGAAACTGTCGCTTCCGCACCGAGTATCGTTCGACGCGCGCGTGAACGCCTGAATCGTGATGGAACCTCTTCACTTTCGCGACTTGGCTTGAAACGAAACTTCACCGCCGACGACGTCGCCCATCAGGCAAACGAAGGTGACGACTTTGCCTTAATGATGATCGAGCGAACCGGCAAATACATCGGTACCGGTGTCGCAAGTGTTATCAATCTGTTGAATATCGAGCGAATCGTACTCGGCGGTGGTGTGATGGACGCGGGCCAACTCATTCTCAATCCGATTATCGGGGAAGCAAAGCGTCGCGCATTCCTATCTTGCTTTGAAGCTACGCAAATTGTCGCTGCAAAACTTGGTACCGATGCAGTTCCCATTGGTGCGGCACTTCTCGCCCGCGACGCAATCTGATTGCAGATTTTAGATTTCAGATTTTTGATTGCGAAGAGACCGGAATCAGAATCAGCAATCTAAAATCTACAATCTAAAATCTGCAATAAGTCGGTGGATCTGCTTATGATTTGAAAAATTTCTTCCATCTGGTAAAGTACCTCACATTGCTATAACACAATCCACCTGAACGAGGTTTCGACGGACCGTTGTGTCTAATTCCTCCGGTCCATTCGATGGGTCTCCCTGATGCTTTGTGTCCTGCCCCACAGCAGTTTCACCTACGCTCGCGGTTTTGGAGCGGTCTCATAACGCTGTCGCATGCCGCAGATTTTTCACCACAGCACGAATGCGCTCGCCAAAATAACGATCTACGGTGCCGTCTTTGTATTCGTCGCTGTTCTTTGGATGACGGCGGAGCTTAACCGTTCATCGTGGAACACCGGTCAATGGGTTGAGCGACAACAGCCGGTCCAATTCAGTCATAAGCATCACGTCGGGGACGACGGCGTCGACTGTCGTTATTGTCACACTTCCGTGGAGACCGCGGCCTCAGCAGGCATTCCTTCAACGAATGTCTGCATGAGTTGTCACAAACAGATCTGGGCAGAGAGTCCTTATCTCGAGCCCGTGCGCGCTAGTTTTAGAACCGGTAAGCCCATTGAATGGATTCGCGTCCACGACCTGCCTGACTACGCCTACTTCAACCACAGCATTCACGTGAAGAAAGGTGTCGGCTGTTCTACGTGTCACGGACAAGTCGATGAGATGCCCATCGCTTACCAGGCATCAACGCTACAGATGGAGTGGTGTTTGGAGTGCCATCGCAATCCGGAGAAATATCTGCGGCCCCAGAAATACGTGTTCGACATGAGCTGGCGACCTCCGGATAACCAGATTGAAGAAGGGCTGAAGTTGAAGAGCGAACTGAAAGTTCAGGATAAGTACGTGTTGACGAGTTGTTCGACGTGTCATAGGTAGGAACAATGTCAGAGAATCGCCACATTAATTTCCAGTTGATGCGTGATCACATTCTGTCGTTACAGGATGCTGAGAGTGCTCCACGCGCAGGAAAGAAATACTGGCGCAGTTTAGAAGAGCTTGCCGACAGTCCGGCGTTTCGAGAATTAGTTGCGCGGGAGTTTCCGCAACAGGCTGAAACCTGGGACGATCCTGTCGGCCGTCGCACCTTCATCAAACTGATGGGTGCATCGCTCGCGCTCGCCGGTTTGAGTGGTTGCGTATTTCAGCCTCCTGAAAAGATCGTTCCGTACGTCAAACAACCTGAAGAGACCATCCCAGGTAAAGCGCTATTTTTTGCGACTGCGGCGCCGTTGTTTGGCGCCGCCACCCCGGTGCTCGTCAGAAGTAACGAAGGACGTCCAACAAAGATCGAGGGTAATCCGGATCATCCAAACAATCGGCCGAGTGAATTTCCAAAGGATGACGCGGCGCAGGATCCACGCGGCTCAAGTGCTACTGACATCTTCACGCAAGCTTCAATTCTCGGCCTTTACGATCCAGATCGATCACAGACACTGACTTATCGCGAAGACATTCGGACGTGGACAACGTTTGTCGGCGAAATGCGCACTCTGATCGATGGGCAACGTGCAAAACAAGGTGCGGGAATTCGTTTTCTGACTGAGTCGATCATCTCGCCCACACTTGGAGCGCAGATGAAAGAGACGCTCCAGGCTTTTCCGCAGGCAAGGTGGCATCAGTATGAACCAACGAACCGCGACAACGTTCTGGGACCGTCGCGTCCGTTCTTCAGCACCTATCTGGAATCGATCTGGCTGCTGCAGCTCGTGCTCGCCGTGGACGTCCTCGAATCGGGAGCGACGCACTCGGCGACGCGCGGCGCGCGCGTGCGCGACCGCATCGTCGAGCCGAGCGCGCGCTTGATCGCGTCGTACGACGAAGGCGGCTCCAACCGGCAGGTCTGGAAC
>Ga0207708_10001151_pt1 | contig 19899 bp, 18 predicted proteins | sample KBSK5101metaG_FD_184340 | JGI IMG/M metagenome (GOLD analysis project Ga0207708, IMG submission 184340) | Corn, switchgrass and miscanthus rhizosphere microbial communities from Kellogg Biological Station, Michigan, USA - KBS K5-10-1 metaG... | ecosystem: Host-associated > Plants > Roots >...
TCCTACCGGCTGCTGCGCCGCCTGGTGAAGGTCGAGGCGATCGGCATGGCGAACCTGATCGCGGGCGAGCGGATCGTGCCGGAGCTGGTGCAGGACGAGTTCACGCCGGAGGCGGTCGCACGCGAGGCAGTCTCGATGCTGACCGATCCGGCACGCGCCGCGCGCATCCGCGACGGGCTGGCGCGAGTCCGCGCCCGCCTCGGCGGACCCGGCGCCAGCCGCCGCGCAGCAGAAGCCATCCTTCGGGTCGCACAGAGACACTGAGGCCGCAGAGACTCTGAGATCGAGACTTTGAGTCTCCGTGGCCTCTGAGTCTCTGTGCCCCCTGTGGCAAACTGATGGACATGCGAACGCTGATGACGTGTGCTGTCCTGATCGCGCTGGCGCTCCCCGCACGTGCGACGACGATTGTTCCCGCCGATCTCGGTGAGCTGTCGCGCGATGCGCGCGCGATCGTCCGCGGGCGAGTCGCGTCGCTCGATCCGCAGTGGACGGAGGACCGCGGCACGATCGAGACGATCGTGACGCTCGAAGTCGAAAGCTATCTGAAAGGCGCGCTCGGCCAGGTGCTGCGCTTCAAAGTCCCCGGCGGCGATCTGGGACGCTTCCGCAGCATCGTCGTCGGCGCGCCGGAGTTCGCCGTCGATGAGCGGGTGGTCGTGTTTCTCGGCGCGCAGGGGCCGAGCGTGCCGTTCGTCCTAGGCCTCAATCAGGGCGTCTTCCGCGTCGTTACCGCGGCCGATCAGGGCGGTGATCTGGTGACGCCGCTGGCGATGCTGCCGGCGTCGATCGATGCAACCGGCCGCGTCGTGCGCGGCGATCCGCTGCGCCGCCCGATGGCGCTCGACGAGTTCGAACGGCGTGTGCGCAGCCTGTCGCGGGGCGATCGATGAGACGCACCGTCGTTGCCGCGCTCGTCGTGCTGCTCGTCGCCGGCCAGCCGCAGCCGGCGCTGGCCTACCTCAAGTTCGGCGTGACCATCGGCGGCAACCAGGTGACCCTGAAATGGGCGCAGGCGCCGGTGCGCTACTCGGTGTCGACGCAAAGCGCGCCGCAGGTCAGCGTCGCCGATTTCCAGGACGCGGTCGCGCGCGCCTTCAATACCTGGCAGTCGGTGCCTTCCGCGACCGTCACCTATCAGTTCGCGGGGCTCACGTCGGCGCTGCCGGGACGCGACGACGGGCTGTCGGTGCTCGGGTTTCAGAGCCGTCCCGATCTCGACCGCGTGCTGGCGGCGACCAGCTTCCTCATCGACCGCACCACGGGCGCCCTGGTCGAATCCGACATCTTCTTCAACACCGCGTTCGACTGGTCGGTCTCGCCGGCCGGCACGGCCACCCGGTTCGATCTCGAGAGCATCGCGCTCCACGAGATCGGACACCTGAGCGGCCTCGGCCACTCGGCGCTCGGCGAAACAGAGCTGCGCGACGGCGGCCGCCGCGTGCTGGCCGCCGAAGCGGTGATGTTTCCGATCGCCTTCGCATCCGGCAGCATCGCCGGCCGCACGTTGAAGGCCGACGACATCGCCGGCATCACCGATCTGTATCCCGAAGCCGATTCGACCCGTACCTCAGGCAGCATCTCCGGCCGGGTGACGAAAGACAATCAACCGGTCTTCGGCGCCCATATCGTCGCGTTCAGCGTCGCGCGCGGGACGTCGGTCGGCACCTTCTCTCTGGGGGCGCAGGGCCAGTTCTCGGTCGCCGCGCTCCAGCCCGGCGTGTACATCCTGCGCACCGAACCGCTCGACGACGCCGATCTCGACAGTTTCTTCGACAATACGCGCACCGTCGACCTCGACTTCCGCGTCGCGTTCGCCGACCGCGTCGTCGTCGTGCCGCGCGGCGGCGACAGCGGCGAGATCGCCGTGAAAGTCGTACGCAAATGAGGCGCTTCGCGCGACTCGCGGCCGGCGTGGCGGCCTTGTCGATGATCGGCGCCGGCGCGGCGCATGCGCAGTCTGCCCCCGCCGCCGGCTGGGGGCGCATCGAGGCGTCGTTCGGCGGCATGTGGCTCGGCAATCAGCCGCTCGGCCGCGCCGATGCGAACGAGACGACGCCGACCGGCGGCGCCTTGAAGATCTTCACCAGCTCGAGCGAGCTGGCTCGGGCAGCCGGCGTCGAAGGCCGTATTGCCGTGCGTGTACTGGGCACGCTCGAAGCCGAAGTGCAGGGCTCCTACGCCGTTCCGCAGCTGAAGGTCGCGCTGAGCAGCGATTCGGAAGCCGCGCCGAACGTGACCGCGATCGAAAAGGTGCAGCAGTTCACCTTCGGCGGCGGCGCGGTGTGGTACCTGCCGACCCGCGCGCTGGGAACGCGCCTCGTCCCGTTCGTCACCGGCGGACTGGGACAGCTGCGCCAGATGCACCAGGATCGTGTGCTGCTCGAGACCGGGCGCTATTTTCAGGTGGGCGGCGGAGTGAAGGGCTTCCTGGTGTCGCGATCGCAAGGCTTCATCAACGGGCTCGGCGTACGGCTGGACGTGCAGGCGCTCGTGCGCCGGGACGGCGTGGCGTTCGACGACCGCGGACACGCCTCACCGTCGGTGGGCGCGTCCGCGTTCGTCCGCTTCTGACGCTAGATCTTCGTATTCAGCGTCGAATCGCCGGTCGGCATCGTCGCGTCGTCCTGGTCGCGCCGGGCTTCGTCCTCGGCGCGCGGGTGGACGATGTGCGATTGACGATCGTGCTTGTGCAGATCGCGGCTGTCGGCCTCGTGATTGACGACCTCGTCGCCGCCCACCGGCGACGCCGGGCTGCCTTCGCCGATCGGCCGCGCGTCGTTACGCACGTTCGTCCTCCTGGCTGTCGCCGCGGCGCGGCAGCCGCGACTGGTTGTCGCGCTCCTCGTCGAGACCGCGGTTGGAGACGCCGCCGGCGTTCTCGCGCGAGCCTTCCGCCTGCTCCATGTCCGAGGCGCGGTTGCGAACGCTGTCGCTGTCGACCGAGCCCGACTGCGAGCTGTCGTCCGAGCGCTGCTGGTTGTCGCGCATCGACTGGTTCTCGCGCTGCGCCGAGCGATCGGATTTCGACGAGAACGAGCTGCGGTCCGACGACTCGCGGTTGATCGCCGACTCGTCACCGCGTCCCGACGAGCGTTCGCTGCTGCCCGACGAGCCGGTGCTGTCGGCCGATTGCCAGCTGCTGTCGGACGACCGCTGGCTCGACTGCTGATTGCCCGAAGACTGCTGATTGCCTGAGGACTGTTGATTGCCTGACGACTGACTGCCGGATGACTCTCGGTTTCTATCCTGTGCCATAGCTCGGCCTCCCGTGTGATACCGTCGCAAGCGCGATGCCCGTTTCGGCGATCGAGTTCCGCGACGTGTCGTTTTCGCGCCCCGGACGCGCGCAGGTGCTCGACCATTTCAACCTGTCGGTCGAGGGAGGCGATGTCTTGGCGCTGGTCGGCCGCAGCGGCTCCGGTAAAACCACATTGCTGAAGCTGGTGAACCGGCTGCTGCTGCCCGACGCCGGCGCGATTTTCGTCGAGGGACGCGACACGCGCGAGTGGGAGCCGATACCCCTGAGGCGTCGGACCGGCTATGTGCTTCAGGACGTCGGCCTGTTTCCGCACATGTCGATCGCCGACAACGTCGCGGTGGTGCCGCGGCTCGAACGCTGGAGCCAGGCGCGCACCGACGAACGGACGCGACAGCTTCTAGAACTCGTCGGATTGCCCGCGCAGCAATTCGCGACACGATGGCCGGACGAGCTGTCGGGCGGGCAGCGGCAGCGCGTCGGCGTCGCGCGCGCGCTCGCCGTCGATCCGCCGGTGCTGCTCATGGACGAGCCGTTCGGTGCGCTGGATCCGATGACCCGCGCCGAGCTGCATGCCGAGTTCCGCCGTATCCAGAGCCGGCTTCGCAAGACCGTGATCATCGTCACGCACGACATGGGAGAAGCGTTCGCGCTCGGCGATCGTGTTGGCGTCCTCGACGCGGGGCGCCTGGTCGCGTGCGATCGCCCGGAGGAGGTGGCCGCGTCGGCGCACCCGGTCGTGCGGCAGCTCCTCGATGCGCTGCCTTCGATCCCTCACGTCTCGCGGCGAACGTAATCGCGGGCGCCTCTTGACGGGGCGCCGGAAAAGCCAATGCGCCGCCTGATCGAATTCTGGATTGCCCACCGCGTCGAGCTCGGCGCGCTGGTTGGCCAGCACGTCCTGCTGGTGGTGGCGTCCACCCTGGCTGCGGCGGCGATCGGCGTGCCGCTCGGCATCTTTGCCTCGCGCCGTCCGCGCCTTGCGTCGCCGCTGATGGCAGCCGCGAGTGTTGTGCAGACGGTGCCGAGCCTGGCGATGTTCGGGTTCCTGCTTCCTGTTCCGCTGGTGGGCGGCGTCGGCGCACGTGCCGCGCTGGTCGTCCTGATCCTCTACGCGATCCTGCCGATTGTTCGAACCACGGTCGCCGGCCTGCGCGGCATCGATCCCGCGGTGCGCGAAGCCGGCGTGGCGATGGGGATGACGCCGAGGGAGCTGCTTCGGCAGGTGGAGCTGCCGCTGGCGCTGCCCGCGATCGCCGCCGGCGTCCGCGTGGCCGCGGTGGTCGGTGTCGGCTCGGCGACGATCGCGGCTGCAATCGGCGCCGGCGGGCTTGGCGAGTACATCTACCGCGGCCTGTCGATGGTCGACACCACCGTCATCCTCGCCGGCGCGATTCCGGCGGCGGCGCTGGCGCTGCTCGTCGACGCCTCGTTGTGGTGGTTCGAGCGACGGCTGTCCGCGCGCCGCCGCGCCGGCTCTCGCCGCATCGTCACCGCGGCGGCCATTACCGCCGCCGCGGCGGTGCTGCTGTCGAGCGGCGTCGCCGCCCGCCGCGACCGCGGCGCCATCGTCGTCGGCTCGAAGAACTTCACCGAGCAGCTCGTGCTCGGCGAGCTGCTGGCGCAGACCCTCGAGCGCGCCGGCGTGCCGGTCGACCGGCGGCTGAACCTGGGCGGCACGCTCATCTGCGAGCGCGCGCTGATCAGCGGCGACATCGACGTCTACGTCGAGTACACCGGAACCGCTCTGACCGCGGTCTTCCACCAGCCGGTCAGCAACGACTCCGCTTCCGTGTTCGACACCGTCCGTACGTTGTACGCGCGGACCGGCCGGACGCTGCTGCCGCCGCTCGGCTTCAACAACACGTTCGCCATCCTCGTGCGCGGCGCAGACGCCCGCGCGCTGGGCCTCCGCACGATCGACGATGCGGCGCGCGAGTCGCCGCGCTGGCGCGCCGGCTTCGGCTACGAGTTCGTCGGGCGGCCGGACGGCTATCCCGGGTTGGCGCGAGCCTACAACCTCAAGTTTCCGCAGCCGCCGCGGGTGATGGATCTCACGCTGACGTATCGCGCGCTGGCGGCCGGACAGGTGGACCTCATCGCCGGCGATTCGACGGCGGGCCTGATCAAAGGGCTCGATCTCGTGCAGCTCGAGGACACGCGACGTTACTTTCCGCCCTATGACGCGGCCGCCGTCGCGCGCGCCGAGATGCTCCTGCGCCATCCCGAGGTCCGGGCCGCGCTCGAAAGCCTTTCAGGGCGGCTGACCGCCGAGGTGATGCGGTCGATGAACTACGCGGCCGACGTCGAGCACCGCGATATCAGCGCGATTGTCCGGGATGTTCTGGCCCGGCCGGCGCCAACCATCGCCGGGACCCTGCCGTCTAAGCCGTCATGAGCAACCGGACGACGCTGTGGGTGGTGCTGGTGACGCTGCTGGTCGCGCCGGCCGTCGGCCTGGCGGCGCAGCGGCTCGACCGGCTCGACCGCTACGATCGGGCGCGGCTCCGGGCCGAAATCCATCGGGAAATGCGGGACGTGGCGCGGGAGCGGCACCGGCTGCGCGACCAGATCGGCCGCGAGCTGCGGCACGCACGCGACTCCTACCGGCAGGCGTGGGACCACACGGCGCGCGACGCCTACCGCGACGTGATGCGCGAAACGCGGCGCGCGATGCGCGAGGCGCTCAGGTCGATTCGCTAAAGCCGGACACTCGATGCCACGAGTTCGCCGCCGATGGCGCGAATCGCGTCGAGCATGCGGTCGATGTCGGCGCGCGTGCTGCGGTAGTTGACGATGCAGGCGCGCAGCACGAAGCGGCCGTGCAGCTCGGTGCTGGTCAGGAACGCCTCGCCGCCCAGCTGAAGCCGTTCGAGCAGCCGCTTGTTCAACGCCGCGTGTGACGCGTCGTCGGTCGCGGACGGGTGCACGAATCGAAAGCAGACCACGCTGAGCCCCGGCGGCGCCATCAGCTCGAAGTCGGGCGCGGCGCGCACCGCGTCGGCAAGATACGCGGCCAGCTCGAGGTTCTCCTCGATCGCCTCGCGCAATCCACTCAGGCCGAACTGCTGCAGCGTCATCCACACCTTCAAAGCCCGGAAGCCCCGCGTCTGCTGGAAGCCGTATTCGCTGAACCACGGCGGCCCGCCGACGCCGCTGGTGTTGCCGTCGGTCCGAAGATACGGCGCGACCAGGCTGAACGCCGATCGCATGGCCGCGCCGTCGCGCAGCAGCACCAGCCCCGCCTCGACCGGCACGAACATCCACTTGTGCGGGTCGAGCGCGAGGCTGTCGGCGCGGCGCAGCGGCGCGAGCCGCGGCGCATAGGCGCGGGTCAGGAGCGCGGGGCCGCCGTAGGCGGCGTCGACGTGCATCCAGACATCGTGCCGCTCGCAGACGTCGGCGATCCGATCGAGATCGTCGATCGCGCCGGTGTTGGTGGTCCCTGCGGTCGCAACCACGGCGATCGGCCGGACGCCGCGGGCGCGATCGGCTTCGATCGCCTGCTCCAGCGCGTCGACATCCATCTCGAACCGCTCGTTGGCGGGAATCGTCCGAATCGCGGAACTGCCGAACCCGAGGAGCTCGATCGCCTTGCGGGCGCAGCTGTGGCCTTCTGGCGTCATGTAGAACGCAAACGGCTGCGGCGCATCGCGCAGCCCGTTGGCGCGCACGTCGACGCCGCTCTTCACATGGCGCGCCACCGCCAGGCCGGTCATCGTCGCCATCGACCCGCCGCTGACCAGCAATCCCATCGACGACGCGGGAAAGCCGACCAGGTCGCGGAACCACGCGAGCAGCTGCCGTTCGACGTAGACGGCGGCGTGGTTGCCGCCGGCGCAGCTCGGGTTCATCGCCGCCGCGAGCGCATCGGCGAACACGCCCATCACCGCCGGCGGCGAGTTCACCCAGCCCCAGAAGCGCGGGTGCCCGTTGCCGAAGGGGTACGGCTCGATCGTGTCCTTGAACAGGCGGAGGATTTCCTCCGGCGTGCGCGGCGATTCCGGCGCCGGGGTGTCGATCCACTGGCGGGCCATCGCCGCGGGCACCGGTTGAAAGACCGGCCGATCCGGCAGCGACGACAGGTGATCGGCGATGAGATCGACGACGAGATGGCCGATACGGCGCACCTCGTCACGCGTCCAGTCGCGCATCGCGAGCTCTCTCTTTCAACGCGCCGGACGTCAGCCCTCGCGGTCCTGACGTCTGGCGGTGAGAGCTGAACGCGGCGCTGGTTATGCGGCGATGGCCGGCAGCTGCGAGCTGTAGGTGGTGTCCTGCATCACCTCGCCGTGCTGGCTCAGGTCGAGGCCGATCTCTTCCTGATCGCGCGTCACGCGCAACGGGATGATGAGGTCGGTGATCTTGTAGAGCAGGTAGGACCCGCCGAAGGTGAAGACGGCGACGAACAGCAGCGCGCCGCAGTGCACCAGGAAGGTCGTGGCGTGGCCCGAGGTGAGGCCCACGTCCTTGGCAAAGACGCCGGTCATCACCATCCCGACCATGCCGCCGACGCCGTGACACGGGAACACGTCGAGCGTGTCGTCGAGCGTCGACGCGTTTTTCCAGTGCACCATCAGGTTGGACACGACGCTGGCGCAGGTGCCGATGAAAATGCTCTCGCCGATGCTGACGTAGCCGGCCGCCGGCGTGATCGCCACCAGGCCGACGACCGCGCCGACGCAGGCGCCGAGCGCAGAGGGCCGGTTGCCGCGCATGCGATCGAAGAAGATCCAGGCCAGCGCCGCCGCCGCCGACGCGGTGTTGGTGGTGGCGAAGGCCATCGCGGCCTGGCCCGATGCCGAGAGCGCCGAGCCGGCGTTGAAGCCGAACCAGCCGAACCACAGCATGCCGGTGCCGAGGATGACGAAGGGGATGTTGGCCGGCACGTGCGCATCGCCGTTGATGTGCGCGTTGCGGCGGCCGAGCACCATCGCGCCCGCCAGCGCCGCGAAGCCGGCCGACATGTGCACCACCGTGCCGCCGGCGAAGTCGAGCACGCCCAGCTTGTGCAGGAAGCCCTCGGGATGCCACGTCCAGTGCGCCAGCGGCGAGTAGACGAAGATGCTGAACAGGCACATGAACAGGAGGTAGCTGGAGAAGCGCACCCGCTCGGCGAACGACCCGGTGATCAGCGCCGGGGTGATGATCGCGAACTTCAGCTGGAACAGCGCAAACAGGATCAGCGGAATCGTCGGCGCGAAGTCGGGATGCGTCGACGCGCCGACGCGCGTGAACATGAAGAAGGTGCGCGGGTCTCCAATCAGCCCGTGGAAGCTCTGGCCGAAGGCGAGGCTGAAGCCGACCACGATCCACAGGATGCTGATCACCGCCATCGCCACGAAACTCTGCAGCATGGTCGACACGACGTTCTTCGCCCGCACCATGCCGCCGTAGAAGAAGGAGAGCCCCGGCGTCATCAGCAGCACCAGGCCGGTGGCGGTCAGCATCCACGCCACGTCGCCTGCGCTGACGGGGCCGCCGGTGACGGCCTGGGGCGCGGGACGGTACAGCACGCCGGCGACGCTCACCGCCGCGACCATGAGGAACGGCAGTGCTGAAAATTCTCGAATCCGTTCCGTTTTGCTCCGCACCGTTTCCAACGTCATTCGCCGCCCCTCCGTTGCGAGCTCATGTTACCAGAAGTGTGCCAAACGAGCATGAAAATAGTGTCAGTTTGGGCCGATTCTGGCTGATGAGCTCCAGCGTGACGTGAAGATCGTGCGGATCGTGCACGAAGTCGGTCTCACGGAGGATTTTTGTCGCGGGGGGCCGCAGAGCGGCGTCGGAGCCGGGTCCGGCCGTCAGCCGCGCGCCGCGGCGCGCCTGACGCCGCGGTGCCGCGTGGTACGATCGCCGGATGGCGACCGCGAACAGTTTCGGCACGCGCACCTCACTCGACGCTGCGGGGCGCTCCTACCAGATTTACAGCCTGCCCGCGCTGCAGAACGCCGGGTTCGGCGAGATTGCCCGCCTCCCGTACTCGATGAAGATCCTGCTCGAGAACCTCCTGCGCCACGAGGACGGCCGGTTCGTGAAGGCCGCCGACGTCGAGGCGCTCGCGCGGTGGGACCTGAAGAGCGGGGCGCAGAAAGAGATCTCGTTCGCCCCCGCGCGCGTCCTGCTCCAGGACTTCACCGGCGTGCCGGCGGTGGTCGATCTCGCCGCCATGCGCGACGGCATCGCCCGCCTCGGCGGCGATCCCAATCGCGTCAACCCGCTGCAGCCGGTCGAGCTGGTGATCGACCATTCGGTGCAGGTCGACTACTTCGCGCAGATGAACGCGTTCCAGCTGAACGCCGAGCTCGAGTTCAGCCGCAACCGCGAACGCTACGCGTTTCTGCGCTGGGGCCAGGACGCCTTCCACAACTTCCGCGTCGTGCCGCCCGACACCGGCATCGTCCACCAGGTGAATCTCGAATACCTTGCGCGCGTGGTGATGTCGGAGGACACGCCCGATGGCAGGCTGTGCTTCCCCGATACGCTGGTCGGCACCGACTCGCACACGACGATGGTGAACGGCCTCGGCGTGATGGGATGGGGCGTCGGCGGCATCGAGGCCGAGGCGGCGATGCTCGGGCAGCCGATCTCGATGCTGATCCCGCAGGTCGTCGGCTTCCGGCTGACCGGGGCGATGCTCGAAGGCGCGACGGCGACCGACCTGGTGTTGACGATCACCGAGCGCCTGCGCAAGCACGGCGTCGTCGGCAAGTTCGTCGAGTTCTTTGGCCCGGGGCTCGAGGATCTGACGATTGCCGATCGGGCCACGCTCGGCAACATGTGCCCGGAGTACGGCGCCACGATCGCGATCTTCCCGATTGACGCGATGACGCTCGACTACCTGCGCCTGAGCGGCCGCGAGCCGTCGCACGTCGCGCTGGTCGAGGCGTATGCGCGAGCGCAGGGGATGTTCCGCGTCGCCGGCGATCCGGATCCGGTCTACACCGAGACGATTGAGCTCGATCTCGGGACGGTCGAGCCGAGCCTCGCCGGGCCGCGCCGGCCGCAGGATCGCGTGTCGCTCAAACAGGCGAAGAGCAGTTTTCAGGCGGCGCTGCCGTCGATGATGGTGTCGTCGGCGAAGAAGGGGGCGGAGGCGGCAGGTTCGGCGCACGTGTCGGCGACCACCGGCGGCGCGTCAGCGGCGGTCGCGGACGTGGCAGCCATCGGCACTGTGCTCGATCACGGCGCGGTGGTGATTGCGGCGATTACCAGCTGCACCAACACGTCGAACCCGAGCGTGATGATTGGCGCAGGGCTGCTGGCGAAGAAGGCGTTCGAACGCGGGCTCACGCGCCAGCCGTGGGTGAAGACCAGCCTGGCGCCCGGCTCGAAGGTGGTGACCGAATACCTCAGGAAGTCAGGGCTCGACATGTATCTCGACGCCCTCGGCTTCAACCTGGTCGGCTACGGCTGCACTACCTGCATCGGCAACAGCGGCCCGCTGCCCGAGGACGTCTCGGCGGAAGTCGACGCGCGCAACCTGGTGGTCGCATCGGTCCTGAGCGGCAACCGCAACTTCGAGGGGCGCATCCAGCAGCAGGTCCGCGCCAACTACCTCGCGTCGCCGCCGCTGGTCGTCGCCTACGCGATCGCCGGCCGGATGACGATCGACCTGACCAGCGAGCCGATCGGCATCGACAAGAAAGGCGTTCCGGTCTACCTGCGGGAGCTGTGGCCGACCGAGCGCGAAATCCAGGAGACGATGCTGACCTCGGTGACCTCGGCGATGTTCCGCGAACAGTACGCCGACGTCTTCAGGGGCGACGATCGGTGGCGAGAGCTGCAGGTGCCGACCGGCGATCGCTTCGCCTGGGACGAGGAGTCGACCTACATCCGCAACCCGCCGTTCTTCGAGAACATCACGATGGAGACGGCGCCGGTGCGCGACATCACCGGCGCGCGCGTGCTCGCCCTGCTCGGCGACAGCATCACGACCGATCACATCTCGCCCGCCGGATCGATCAAGAAGGACAGCCCGGCGGGGAAATATCTGATGTCGAAGGGCGTGCAGCCGACCGACTTCAACTCCTACGGTGCGCGCCGCGGCAATCACGAGGTGATGATGCGCGGCACCTTTGCCAACACGCGGCTGCGCAACCAGATGGCGCCCGGCACCGAAGGCGGGTGGACGACGCACCAGCCGGACGGCGAGGTGATGACCATCTTCGACGCGGCGATGAAATACAAAGGCGAGGCCGTCCCGCTGCTGGTCATCGCCGGCAAGGAGTACGGCTCGGGATCGTCGCGCGACTGGGCGGCCAAAGGCACGCTGCTGCTCGGCGTGGTCGCGGTGATTGCCGAGAGCTTCGAGCGCATCCACCGCAGCAACCTCGTGAACATGGGCGTGCTGCCGCTGCAGTTCCAGCCTGGCGCCACCGCCGCCTCGCTCGGCCTGGTCGGGAGCGAGCGCTACGAGATCGCAGGCGTTGCGCAGAGTCTCAAACCGGGCGGCCTGATCACGGTGCGCGCGATCGGGAACGCAGACGTGCCACCGATCGAGTTCCAGGCAATCGCGCGAATCGACACGCCCGAGGAGCTGGTCGCGTTCCGGCACGGCGGGATCCTTCCGTACGTACTCCGCCAGCTCGTCGGCAAGAAGTGATCACGTAGTCGCGCCTCTCGGTAACTCGATCGATGTCGCACGTGATGCAGGGAAGCGCGCTGACGGCGGCCGCGGTGAAGGCGCACGCCCAGGCGCTCGGCTTCGACGCCTGCGGCATCGCGCCGGCCGCTGATCACCCCGAGCTCCGCTTCTTCCGCGAGTGGCTCGATCGCGGCTATGCCGGCGAGATGGCCTACCTGCAGCGCAGCGCCGATCGCCGCGCGGACGTGCGACAGGTCGTGCCCACCGCGCAGACGGTGATCGTCACCGCCACCGTCTACAACACCGACCGGCCGTACTCGACCGAGTGCGGCGATCCCGATCGCGCCCACATCGCGCGCTACGCCTGGGGCGACGACTATCACGACGTCGTCGGCCCGCGGCTCGAGGCGCTGCTCGGCTGGATGCGCGGGCAGGCGCCGGCGCCGTTCGACGCGCGCTGCTACGTCGACACCGGCCCGGTCCAGGAGCGCGTCTACGCGCAGCATGCGGGCATCGGCTGGATCGGCAAGAACACCTGCGTCATCCACCCGGAGCTCGGGTCGTGGGTGTTTCTCGGCGTGATCATCTGCAGCCTGCCGCTCGAGGTCGACGCGCCGGCGCTCGATCAGTGCGGCACCTGCACGCTCTGCCTCGAGGCATGCCCGACCCGCGCGCTGGTCGCGCCGGGCGTCCTCGATTCAACCCGCTGTCTCTCGTATCTCACCATCGAGCTGCGCGGCGAGATTCCCGAGGAGCACGCGCGAGATCTCGGCGGCCGCATCTACGGCTGCGACATCTGCCAGGAGGTCTGTCCGTGGAACGCGGTCGCGCCGCGCTCGGACGATCCCGCGTGGCAGCCGCGCGCCGCCTGGGACGGCGTCGACCTGCTGACGTTGTCGCGGCGCAGCGATGCCGAGCTCACGGTCGACCTGCGCCGCAGCGCGATGCGGCGCACGAAGGTACACGGCTTGCGACGCAATGTCGCGGCGGCGCTGGCTGCACGCGCGCCCGCCGAACGTCTGCCGTAGCGCATGCCGAAAGAACCGCCGAAGAGCGCGGCCGAGTTCATCCCCGAGCGCCCGACGCTGCCGAAGGCGCGCGAAGCGTCGAAGCACTGCCGCGGCTGCCATCTGTGGCAGATCGGGACCCAGACCGTGTTCGGCGAAGGCGCCAGGCGCGCCGAGCTGATGCTGGTCGGCGAACAGCCGGGGAACGAAGAGGATCTGTCGGGCCATCCCTTCGTCGGGCCGGCGGGAAAGCTGCTCGACCGGGCGCTCGCCGACGCCGGCATCGATCGCGCCGTCGTCTACGTCACCAACGTGGTCAAACACTTCAAGTGGGAGCCGCGCGGCAAGCGGCGGATCCACAAGAAGCCGAACGCCGCCGAGATCGGCGCCTGCCGTCCCTGGCTCGACACCGAGATCGCCCTGGTCCGGCCGCGGGTCATCATCTGCCTCGGCGCCACCGCCGCACAGGCGCTGCTCGGCCGGCAGTTCCGCGTCACCGCTCATCGCGGCGCGTTCGTCCCCTCGCCGCTGGCGCCCTACGTCCTCGCGACCGTACATCCGTCCTCGATCCTCCGCGCCCCGGACGACGAGGCGCGGCACCGCGAGATGAAGCAGTTCACGAACGACTTGCGAACGGCGGCGCGGGCGTTATCATCTAAGTAAGCGTCGCGCCATGTCCTCGCTGGCCCCCTCCTTTCTGCTGTCGATGCCCCAGCTCCTCGATCCGAATTTCAGCCGCACCGTGGTCCTGCTGTGCAAGCACAACGAAGACGGCGCGCTGGGACTCGTCGTCAATCGGCCGCTGGTGACGACCGGCCGGGTCACCGTGCAGCTCGATCCGCCGGTGTCGACCGATCGCGAGCTGCAGGTGTGGGTGGGCGGTCCGGTCGAACCCCATCGCAGCTGGGTGCTGGTGGGCGAAGAGCCCGACGAGGAAGAAGACCTGCGCGGCATGCGCATCGCGCGGAACCTGTATCTCTCGACGTCGCCCGATCTGCTGCGGCGGCTGCTCGAACCGTCGCCGCCGGTGATGGCGCGGCTGTTCGTCGGCTATTCGGGTTGGGGCCCCGGCCAGCTCGAAGCGGAGCTCGAAGCGTCGGCGTGGCTGATGAGCGACGTCGATCGCGACCTGATCTTCAATACGCCGCCGGACAAAGTGTGGGAGACGGCAATCCGCCGGCTCGGCGCCGATCCGTCGGCGCTGACGATGTCGCGCGGCGTGCACTGAGCCAGCGTTAGACTAGCGGGATGACGATCAAGCTTGTTCTCGCAGCGGCGGCGCTGCTCTGCTGCGTTCCGTTGATGGCGGTCCAGACCGCGACGCCGCCGCCGGACGCGCAGGCGATTCAGAAAATGGCGGCGCGCTTCGCGCCGACCGAGATCGGCGCCGATCTCTCGAAGCTCTCCGAGAACGATCGCCGCGTGCTCGCGAAGCTGGTCGAGGCCGGCAAGATCATCGACGCGCTCTTCCTGCGCCAGGTCTGGAGCGGCAACGAGGCGATGCTGCTCGATCTGGTCCGCGACCCGTCGCCGCTGGCGCGCGAACGGCTGCACTACTTCCTGATCAACAAAGGCCCCTGGTCGCGGATCGATCACAACCAGATCTTCGTCCCCGGGGCGCCGGCCAAGCCGGTCGCGGCGAACTACTACGCGGAAGGGGCGACCAAGGCGGAGATCGAGCGCTGGATCGCGTCGCTGCCCGAGGCAGAGAAGAGCCGCGCTACCGGCTTCTTCACCGTCATCCGGCGCTCGGGCAGCGGCTTCACCCTCGTCCCATACAGCGTCGAGTACCAGCCCGAGCTGACGCGCGCCGCCACGCTGCTGCGCGAAGCGGCGCAGATCTCGACCGAGCCGACCTTGAAGGCGTTCCTCACCAAGCGCGCTGACGCGTTCCTCTCGAACGACTACTACGACAGCGACGTCGCCTGGATGGAGTTGAAGGGCGCGATCGAGCCGACCATCGGCCCGTACGAGGTCTACGAAGACGAACTGTTCAACTACAAGGCCGGGTTCGAGGTCTACGTGACGGTGCAGGACGAGGCCGAGACCGCCAAGCTGCAGCGGCTCGCCGGCGAGCTGCAGGATATCGAGAATCATCTGCCGATCGAGCCGAGCCACCGCAACCCGAAGATCGGCGCGATGGCGCCGATTGTCGTGGTCAACGAGATCTACGCCGGCGGCGACGGCAACCGCGCCGTTCAGACCGCCGCCTTCAACCTGCCCAACGACGAGCGCGTGGTGCGCGAGAAGGGCGCCAAGCGCGTGATGCTGAAGAACGTGCAGGACGCGAAGTTCGCCAAGACGCTGACCCCGATCTCGCGCATCGTCCTGTCGCCGGAAGACCAGAAGGCGCTGTCGTTCGAGGCCTTCTTCACCCACATCGTCGTCCACGAGCTGATGCATGGTCTCGGCCCGCACAGCATCTCGCCCGGCGGCCGCCGCACGACGGTGCGCCAGGAGCTGAAGGAAACCTACAGCGCGCTCGAGGAAGCGAAGGCCGACATCTCCGGGCTGTTCGCCATCCAGCACATGATCGACAAGGGGGTCATGCCGAAGTCGCTGGAAAGCTCGCTCTACACCACCTTCCTCGCCTCGGCGTTCCGATCGATCCGCTTCGGCGTCAACGAGGCGCACGGCAAGGGGATCGCGATCCAGCTGAACACCCTGCTCGATCAGCGCGGCGTCGTCGTCAACGCCGACGGCACGTTCAAGGTCAACGCCGATCGGATCAAGGAAGGCGTTGCCGGATTGACGCGCGACATCATGACCATCCAGGCCGAGGGCGATTACGCGAAGGCCAAGGCGCTCGGCGAGCGCATGGGGGTCGTCCGGCCGGAAGTCCAGAAGGCGCTCGACAAACTGGCGTCGATCCCGGTGGACATCGAGCCGCAGTTCAAAACCGCGGATCAATTGCTCAGCCGGGTCAAATAATCGCGCTCCTTTGACATTCCTTCGCCTACCGGAAATAGTTGAGATCTGTCACGCTCTTCCTTGCGTTGAGCGTCTCGTCGCGCAGCCCCACGCCCGCCCGGAAGTAACGCTCCTCCAGCGTTTACGGGGTCGCCGCACGCCGAGTACTGGTGACAGCACAACTAACGAGTCCGGTGACGAGCACACTTCGCCTGCTGTTGATCGAAGACTCACCCGACGACGCCGAGCTCGTCGTGCGGGAGCTCGCACGCGGCGGCTACAAGGTGGAGTGCGACCGCGTCGACACCCCTGACGCGCTCGTCGCCTCGCTCAAGCGCCAGTCCTGGGACATCGCCGTCGCCGACTACACGATGCCGGGGTTCACCGGCACCGCGGCGCTGACCCTCGTCCGGCAGCACGATGCCGACCTGCCGTTCATCTTCGTGTCCGGGACCATCGGCGAGGACGCGGCGGTCGCGGCGATGCGCACCGGCGCCCACGACTACATCATGAAGGGCAGCCTGAAGCGGCTGGTGCCGGCGGTCGAGCGCGAGATGCGCGATGCCGGCGTGCGCCGCGAGCGGCGCCGCGTCGAGCAGCGCCTCGCCCACCTGGCCTACCACGATCCGCTGACCGACCTGCCGAACCGCGCGCTGCTGCACGACCGGCTCGATCAGGCGACGCGCATCGCCAACCGCGAGGGCACGTCGCTGTCGCTGCTGCTGCTCGATCTCAACGGCTTCAAGGAGATCAACGACACCCTCGGCCACCACGCCGGCGACCGGGTGCTGCAGTGCGTCGCCTCGCGGCTGCGGACGACGCTGCGCGAGGCCGACACGGTGGCGCGGCTCGGCGGCGACGAGTTCGCCGTGCTGCTGCCGTTTGCCGATCTCGACGGCGCGCTGCTCGCGGCGCAGAAGCTGCTGCAGGAAGTGGAGCAGCCCTGCGTCATCGATCACAAGTCGCTCAGCGTCCGCGCCAGCCTCGGCATCGCCTGCTTCCCCGAGCACGGATCGTCGGCCGACGCGCTGCTGCAGAAGGCGGACGGGGCGATGTATGTCGCCAAGACCGATGGCGTCGGCATCTCGGTCTACTCGCCGAACCGCGATCGCAACACCCACCGGCGGCTGACGCTGATCTCGGAGCTGCGCAAGGGGCTCGACGAGAACCAGTTCTTCCTCGAGTACCAGCCGATCCTGCACCTGCGCAGCAACCTGATCACCGGCGTCGAGGCGCTGGTGCGCTGGAAGCACCCGCAGCAGGGCCGCGTGCTGCCCGACAAGTTCATCCACATGGCCGAGCAGACCGGGTTGATCAACCCGCTGACGACGATCGTGCTGGAGACGGCGATTCGCGAGTGGAGCCAGCAGCCCACGTCGCCGCCGCTGACCGTGTCGGTCAACCTGTCGCCGCGCACGCTGCGCGACCCGATGCTGCCGCAGCGGATCGCCGCGATCCTCGCCGTGTTCAGCGCGCCGCACGCGTCTCTGGCGCTCGAGATCACCGAGAACATCCTGATGGCCGACCCGGCGCGGTCGATGGACTGCCTGAAGCGGCTGCACGACCTCGGCGTCCGCGTGGTGATTGACGACTTCGGCACCGGCTATTCGTCGCTGGCCTATCTCCGGCGGCTGCCGGCGGACGAGATCAAGATCGATCGGTCGTTCGTCACCGGCCTGATGGGCGCCCAGGACGAAGTGATCGTGCGCTCGACGATCGATCTGGCGCACAACCTCGGGCTGACGGTGATTGCCGAAGGGGTGGAGAACGCGGAGGTGCAGGCGCGCCTGCTGGCGATGGGCTGCGACGCGGCGCAGGGCACCTTCATCAGCCCGCCGGCGGCCGCCTCGATCATCCGCGAGCGGATGCGGGAGCACAACCTTCCCGGCCTGAGGTAGCGTTACGGCGTGGCAGACCGACGCCGGCGCCGGCTCTCGCATGCTGCGATTCACCTCACCGCGGCGCTGGGGCTGGTCGTCCTCGCGGTCACCAGTTTCGTCGCCTACCGCCACTCGACCTGGCTGACCGCGGCGCTCATCCCCAGTCTTCTACTGTTGATCTCCAGCCACGCGCTGCTGGCCCGCGAGATCCGCCGCCACGAGGTGATCGAGCGCGCGCTGCACGACACCAATCGCGAGCTCGAGTCGTTCAGCTACTCGGTCTCGCACGACCTCCGGGCGCCGCTCCGCAGCATCGACGGCTTCAGCCAGGCGCTGGTCGAGGACGCCGGCCCGGCGCTCGATGCCGAGTCGCGCGGCCACCTCGATCGCATCCGCGCCGCCACCCAGCGGATGGGACGGCTGATCGACGACCTGCTCGCGCTCTCGAAAGTGACGCGCGCCGAGATGAAGACCGAGCGGGTGGATCTCACCGAGATCGCCACGCAGATTGCGGGCGATCTGGCGCGCCAGGCGCCGGACCGCCGCGTCCACCTGACGATCGCGCCGGGGCTGACCGCGACCGGCGACCCGCAACTGGTGCGCCTCGCGCTTCAGAACCTGATCGAGAACGCCTGGAAGTTCACCGGCCGGCGCGAGCAGGCGACCATCGAAGTCGGTGCCACCCGGGACGAAGACGGGTTCCAGGCGTTTTACGTTCGCGACAACGGCGCCGGCTACGATCCCGCCTTCGCCCAGAAGCTGTTCGGTCCGTTCCAGCGGCTCCATCCGGCGTCGGAGTTCCCCGGCACCGGCATCGGCCTGGCGACGGTCCAGCGTATCGTGCACCGCCATGGCGGACACGTGTGGGCCGAGGGCAAGATCAACGAAGGCGCGAGCTTCTACTTCACTTTGACCTGACCGAGGGACGCGATGGACGAGATCCTGCTCGTCGAGGACAACCCGGACGACGTCGATCTGACGCTGCGCGCGTTTCGCAAGAGCAAGATCGCCAACGAAATCGTGATCGCGCGCGACGGCGTGGAGGCTCTCGATTACCTGTTTGCGACCGGCCCGCATGCCGGCCGCGACAGCAACTCGCTGCCGCAGCTGGTGCTGCTCGATCTGAAGCTGCCGCGCCTCGACGGGCTGCAGGTGCTGGAGCGCATCCGCGGCAACCCGAAGACGCGGCTCCTCCCGGTCGTCATCCTGACCTCGTCCACCGAGGAGCCCGATCTTTTGACCGGCTACAGCCTCGGCGCGAACAGCTACATCCGCAAACCGGTCGACTTCCAGGAGTTCGTCGTCGCCGTCAGGCGGCTGGGCCTCTATTGGCTGCTCCTCAACCAGCCGCCGCCGCATCCGCCGGCCTGAGCGAGGCGCTTACAAACCATTTACGAAGCGAAGTCGTACCGAGACAATCGTTTACAGCTGGGCCCGCGGCGGTCCCGTCGTATACTTTCAGGGTTTTCTCCCCTCGAGGGTCACCATCTTTATGCGCTGTATTCCCGCGGCTGTCGCTGTTTCCCTGGCGCTTACGGGCGCCGCCTGCTCGAAATCGGAAAGCGCCCAGGCGCGCGGCCGCGATGCCTCCGTTCGATCGGTGAAAACCGAGCCGGTGCGGCAGGAGATGGTCCACCGCGCCGTCGAGGTGGTCGGCACCCTGGCCGCGGAAGACGAGGTGATGCTCTCGTCCGAGGCCGACGCGACGGTCAGCCGCATCCTCGCCGACCTCGGCGACCGCGTCACGGCGGGGCAGGTGCTGGTCGAGCTCGATCGCGAGAAGCGGCAGTACAGCCTCGATCAGCAGCGCGCGTCGCTGGCGCGCGCGCTCGCGCGCTACGGCGCCGTCGAGCCGGGCAAGCTCCCGTCGATCGAGCAGACCCCCGATGTGCAGAGAGCGGCCGCTGAACTGGCGCAGGCGAAGCAGGGGTTCGATCGTGCCGAGGAACTTCACCGCCGGCAGCTGGTGCCGAAGCAGCAGCTCGACGACGCCGAGACGACGCTCAAGGCGAAGCAGGCGGGCTACGACTCGGCGCTGCAGAACGCGAAGAACCTGCGCGCCGACATCGACGCGTCGGACGCGGGCATGAAGCTGGCCGACCGCCAGCTGCGCGACACCTACATCCGCGCGCCGTTCGACGGCTACATCCAGAAGCGCGTCGTGTCGCTCGGCGAGCTGGTGAAGGCGCAAAGCCCGGTGATGAGCGTCGTCCGCGTCGATCCGCTGAAGGTGACCGCCGAGATCCCCGAGCGGAT
>Ga0207708_10001153_pt1 | contig 19884 bp, 15 predicted proteins | sample KBSK5101metaG_FD_184340 | JGI IMG/M metagenome (GOLD analysis project Ga0207708, IMG submission 184340) | Corn, switchgrass and miscanthus rhizosphere microbial communities from Kellogg Biological Station, Michigan, USA - KBS K5-10-1 metaG... | ecosystem: Host-associated > Plants > Roots >...
GGCCGGCGTCGTCGTAGTGTCCGTGCTCGGGCTCGCGATGAGCATCATCGTCTCGACTGTAGAGCGGCGGCTCCTGCGCTGGCGTTAGCCCGCGGAGCGCGATACCAACCAAGCTCGATCGTTCGCGTTAGTTTCGCTGAGTGCGTTGTTTCCGCAGCGCGCCAGAACCACTCGTAGTCGAGACCTTTTCCGTCGCGCGTGTCGCGCATCGCAGCGCCGCCCCTCGTGAATTGTGACCCGCGCCCCGGAAGCCCGCGCGTTCTGTTTGATAGCGTCCGTTCCACTGCTGTGCAGGGGGCACCGCTGGAAATGAAGATATTGCTAGTAGAGGACGACTCGGACGACGCCGACTTCTTGCGTCTGTCCCTGTCGCAAAAGAACGGCGAGGCACACGTAACGCGCGTCGCCCAGCTCGCCGACGCCGTGACGGCCCTCGACAACGACAAGTTCGACGTCGTGCTGCTCGACTTGAATCTTCCCGACGGCCGCGGCGCCGATTGCGTCGCCAAGATCCAGGAAGCGAATTCGCTCGTGCCGATCGTCGTGCTCAGCGGTCAAGGCGACGAGGACTACGCGGTCGAAATCCTCAACAAGGGCGTCCAAGATTATCTCGTGAAGTGGGAGGGCGACGGCCGCGCGATCCTGCGCGCGATTCGGTACGCCATCGAGCGCAAGCGCGCCGAGGTCAGAGTCAACTTCCTCGCGCGTCACGACGCCCTGACGGGAATCCCGAACCGGCAGTACTTGCGCGACCAGCTCGGCCAGGCGACGTCACGTGCGTTGCGCGGTCACCGGACGATGGCGCTGCTGCTGCTCGATCTCGACCGGTTCAAGACCGTGAACGAGACGCTCGGTCACGAGGCCGGCGACATGTTGCTGCGGGCGGTCGTGCAGCGCCTCACGGGCAGCGTTCGCGAGGGCGATCTGATCTCTCGGCTCGGCGGCGACGAGTTCGCCGTTCTGCTCGAGGACATCGAAGGCCCGCTCGAAGCCGAGACGGTCGCGAGCAACATCGTTGCCGCTTTTCAGGAGCCATTCGACGTCGGCGGCCGTCAAGTCACGGTCACCGCGAGCGTCGGGGTCACCGTATGCCCCGCCGACGGCAAGGAGCCTGTAGCCCTGCTGAACAATGCCGATATCGCGATGTATCAGGCGAAAGACCGCGGGCGCAACACGTTCAAGTTCTTCGCGCCGAGCATGCACGAGGAGATCCTGTCTCATCATCGATTCGAGACCGATCTCAAAGACGCCGTCGCGCGAGACCAGTTCCAGCTGCTGTACCAGCCGCAGGTACGGCTCGCCGATCACCGTATCGACGTCGTCGAGTCGGTGCTGCATTGGAAGCACCCCGAGCGCGGACTAATGGGGCCAAAAGAGTTCACGTCCGTGGCCGAGGAAACCGGCCACATCATCCCGATCGGCCTGTGGGTCATCGAAGAGGTTTGCAGGCAGCTCAAGCGCTGGGAGACCGCCGGGGTGCCGGTGCCGCGCGTGGCGATCAACATCGCCGCCGTGCACTTCCATCAGCCCGATTTTCCGGACGCGCTGCGGACGGTCCTGCAGTCGCATTCCGTCGACCCCGGTCTCATCGAGCTCGAGCTCGCCGAGGGCGCATTGATTCAAGACCCCGACGGCACGCGAGACTGTCTGCGCGCCCTGAAGAAGCTGGGTGTGCGGCTCGCGATCGACGAGTTCGGCGCCGGCTACTCGTGCCTCAAGTATCTGCGGCAGTTCCCTCTCGACGTGCTGAAGATCGATCGCTCGTTCGTCTCCGATCTCGAGACGAACAAGGACGGGCAGGTGCTGTGCAGCGCGATCCTCTCGATCGCCCACCGCCTGTCGCTCGACGCGGTCGCCGACGGCATCGAGTCCGAAGGTCAAGTGTCGTTTCTGACGAGGAACGACTGCCAATACGGCCAAGGCAATTACTTCAGCGCGCTGGTCGACGCCGAGCAGATCGGCGCGTTGATGGTCAAGAGCGGCGGGCAGGACACTCGCCGCCGCCGAGTCACGAGCAGACGCATCGGCGCGAAAGCAGGATGAGAGGTACGACATGACCGCCGCCAATCCCACACGCCCGACGACGCTCGATGAAGCGCTGCGCGCGTTGGACGAAGCCGAAACCAAGCTGCGCTCCCGGGAGAACGACGAAACGGGTATCCGGCGCCTGACGGAGAACGTGCTCCGCAGCGAGGAGCGCTTTCGCATGCTCGCCCAGGGCGTGCCGAACCACCTGTTGTTCCTCGACAGAGATCTGCGCATCGTGTTCGCCAACGACGTGTTTCTCGAAGCCGTCGGCTGGTCGGCGAGGAAAGTCGTCGGCCTGCACATCTCCGACATCGTGGGCATGGAGCGCTTCATGGAGCGCCAGCAGAACTACGAGAAAGCGCTGGCGGGCGAGACCGTCGAGTACGACACGACCGGCGCGGCCGGCAGCGAGCACGGATACTTTCACTTCTCGTACCGGCCGAGCTTCGACGACGCCGGGAACGTGGTCGGTATCTTCTCGATGGCCACGGACATCTCGGAGCGCCGCAAGATACAGCTCGAGCTCGAATCGAAGCAGGCCGAGCTGCTGCGCTCGAACAAGGACCTCGAGCAGTTCGCCTATGTCGCGTCGCACGACTTGAAAGCGCCGCTGCGCGCGATCGAGCTGCTCGTGCAGTGGATCACGGAAGGCCTGAACGGCTACGACGTGAACAACGTTCAGGAGAATCTCGGGCTCCTCGCCAAGAGGACGACCCGGTTGAACCGCCTCCTCGACGATCTGCTCGCGTACTCGCGCGCCGGTAGAAAGGTCGGCGCGCACCGCATGACCGACACTCACGCGCTCGTCCTCGACATCGTGCAGATGCTGAACCCCCCGGAGACGGTCTCGATCTCGGTCGACGGGCAGCTGCCGAAGTTCAAGACGCATCCGACGCCGCTCGAGACGGTGCTGCGCAACCTCATCAGCAACGCGATCAAGCACCACCCGGGACCCCAGGGCCGCATCGTCGTCTCCTGCAAGGAGGAGGGCGACCGCTACGTCTACTCCATCGAGGACGACGGCGAGGGTATACCGCAGCAGTATGCGGAGCGCGTATTCGAGATGTTCCAGACGCTGAAGCCGCGCGACCAGGTCGAAGGCAGCGGTATGGGGCTCGCGATCGTGAATCGTATCGTCCAGTGGCAAGGCGGCCGCGTCTGGTTCGAGTCCCCCGCGCCCTCGGGTAAAGGGACCGTTTTCAAATTCCAGTGGAAGAAGAATCAGCCGGTGGCCGCGAACGTGGAGACAAAGGCATGCGAAGCAGCAGGGTAGTCACGATCCTTCTCGTCGAGGACGACGAGGTCGACGTCAAAGCGCTCAAGTGGGCGTTCGACAAGCTCAAGGTCGCCAATCCGCTCGTCATTGCGCGCGACGGCACCGAAGCGTTGGAGATGCTGAAGGAATTGCCTCGGCCGTATCTGATCATCACGGACATCAACATGCCGCGGATGAACGGAATCGAGCTGCTGCGCAACATCCGGAAGAGTCCCGAGCTTCGCGACGCGATCGTGTTCGTGCTGACGACGTCGAACGACGAGCAGGACAAGATCGACGCCTACGACCTCAACGTCGCGGGCTACATGCTCAAGACCGACATGGGAACGAGCTTCTCGCGAGCGATCAGCCTGATCGACAACTACTGGAAGGTCGTCGAGTTCCCCGAGCGCGAACACGACGAGTGATCGCGCGCGCAGCGCGCCGCGCTGACGCGTCGCGAGCGTAATCTTTGGTTCGCGCGCGATCCGCGCGCACTACTATCCGACGGCTGCCGAAGCCGGCGCGCGCTTTCCATGCGCGACGGTAGCGCTACGATCGCCAACGAGTCGCAGAGGTCGTGAGTGCTCCCGGGGGGTGTCTCATGAAGGCCGCTCTTTGGCTCTCGCTCGTCGCGCCGCTCTCCGTAGTGTCCTGCTCCACGGTCCGGCCGTCGCCGGAGCTGGCTCTCCGCGAAGACGGTCCGCCGCCCTGGTTCGACGCGCGGATCGATTCCCTCGTATCTCCCGAGCTGCGTCGTTTCCGCGGCGGCGCGGAGTTCGAGCAGTACCGGAAACACTTGCACGAGCTGGCCGTGCGCTTCGACGCCTCCTGGGCGCGGGCGTTGCCGAGCCCTGCGAACGAGCTCGTCGCCTCGATCGAGGGCGCGGGCGTTGAGCCGATTTGCGACCCGGCGATCGCGGAATGCAACGCTGGGTTGGAGGAGATCTCGGTCACGGGATCGCGCGTCACTCCTCAGTCGATCACGAACAACCAAGAGCCGGGCGTCGACGAGGGCGACATCGTCAAGCAACACGGGCGATTCCTCATCGTCCTTCACGACGGCCGGCTGTTCTCGGTCGACATGGGCGAGTCGCCCGGCACGATGAGCTTCGTCGATCGCATCAATGTGTATCCGAATGCCGATCGCGGCACGTGGTATGACGAGCTCTTGATCACGGACAATCGGCTCGTCGTCGTCGGCTACGACTACGACGAGGACGCGTCCGAGCTCGCGATCTTCAAGATCGACGACAAAGGCGTATTCACCTTCGAGGCCACGTACTACATCACCTCGAACGATTACTACTCGATCGACAACTACGCGTCGCGCCTCGTCGACGGCAACCTCGTGCTGTACACGCCGCTGTACTTGGTCGAGAGCGATCCCGACGAGCCGCAGGAGTTCCCGCAGGTCAGGCGCTGGACGGAGATCGACGGCTACAGCGAATGGCAGCCGTTGTTCACGCCGAACGACATCTACTTTCCGATTCAGCGCACGCTCGACCCAACGGTTCACACGATTTCGGTCTGCCCGATCGCGGGTGAGTTCCAGTGCCGGTCGACCGGCGTGATCGGCCCGTCGCAACGCGAGTTCTATGTGACGCCGGAGTTCGCGTACGTGTGGGTCTCGACGAGCGGGTCCGACACCTGGGAATGGGACCTCGACGAGTGCGACGAAGGCGTCGCGAGCGGGCCGTTCCGGCCGTTGCCTGCAGTCCTTTATAGGATTCCGCTGGCCGGCGGACGAGCCCTTGCCGTGCGCACGGCGGGTACGCCGCTCGATCAGTTCTCACTCGATGCGCGCGAGAACGAGTTCCTGGCGCTGCTCCTGTTCGAGCCCGGCGAGTGCGAAGGCGACGACGAGTACGCGTTGCGTTACGCGCGCATCGACACGCAACTTTTCAGCTCGCGGCCCCCGACGCTGCCGCCCGAAGGCTATTCATCGATGCCGAAACCTTCCGGCGGCGGCGTCGAGAACCGCTTCACGGACGGCTATCTCGTTTACGGAGGCAGTCAAGGTCGTTGGGCGGCCTACTGGGACAATCGTTATCAATACGATCCTACGGAGCTCGTCGTCGTGCCCGTCGATGATCCCGGCGCCGCGCGGACGCTATCGCTGCTGCACAGCGCCGAACGCATCGAAGTCTTCGGGCAGAACGTCGTCGTCGACGGCTATCGCGGCAACAGCGGTCTCAGCGTGTCGACGATTGATCTCGAGCGCGCGCCGGCCGTAGCCGACGTCGAGTACTTGCCGAGCGTGATCGAGTCGGAAGGCCGCTCACACGCGTTCAACAGCCGGCTCGATGCGGACGGCGGCGGTGTGTTCGGCTTGCCGACGGTCTTCAAGCAGAAGTCGTGGCGCGACTATTCGGACGCATCGAACGTCCACTTCTTCACCGTCGACGACTCGCTCGACATTCGCCCGTCGGGTTACCTCGGCGCCAACGAGGATGCCATCGACGAGGACTACGAGTGTGAGGTGTCTTGCGTCGACTGGTACGGCAACGCACGGCCGATTTTCACGGAGGGCAGAGTGTTCGCCCTCATGGGCACGGAGCTCGTCGAAGGTCGGCTGTTCAACGGCGGCATCGCGGAGATACAACGCGTCGGCATGACGGGTCTGCCGCGCTACAGGCGCTGAGATTTAACGAAACCGTAATAGCCGCTTCACGACTTTGGTGATGCTGCGGCGCCTCATTCGTAAGAAATCGCGCAATCGCATGATGCGCCGCGCCGGTACGAATCTTGCTGTCACGAACCTGCCAAAAAAGAAGCCTTCGCCACGAGAGGGCCGCATCAACACACACGGAGGTGGTCATGGGAAAGAAAGTCAAACTGCCGAAGCGGCTCTGGGGAGTGAAGATCCCCAAGGCGGTTCGAAAGGGCCCGATCGCGCGCTTCTTGGGCTCGTCGGGAGGCCAGGTCGTGCTGGCCGAGGCCTTTCTGGCGGCCGGCGCTTATTTTGCGGCCCGCCGAATCGACCCCGACACGCCGATTGGAGAGACGCTGCGTCACCCGATCGACGGCTTGCGCGCCGGCCGCGATTGGTCGCGCGGAACATCCGACCGATTCGCGCGGGCGGTCCGCGCGGGGGTGCAGTCGTTCCGCGCGTCGTTGCAAGAATCGCAAACGGGCGTACTGGCGTCGGATGCGCAAACCCTCGAGACCGGGCCGGAAAACGCGACCGAGGTGTCGCTCGAGGCCGATTCGCCCGCAAAAAAACCGGCGTCCTCTCGCCGCGAATCGCGGCGAGAGGCCACCACCGGTCCGCACTGATCGAGCACGCGGCGCTGCCGGCCGGCCGCCTCGCGTCGCCGATCGGTCGGTGGCTGACGAAGCTCACCGCGAAGCGAGTCAGGCGGCGGCTCGAGCGGGAGCTCAGGGAATACCGGAGCCCGCCCGAGCTCGGGCTCGGCGCGCGTCATGGTGACGCCGGGCCCGCCGAGCGGCAGGTATTCCGAAGCCTGATTCAGGTGAATTTCTATCCGCGCAGCCGGCAATGAGCCGCTGCGGCGGCGTCAGGCGTGCCAGTGCGCCAGGTATTGCTGCTGGTCGGCCGTCAGCGAGTCGATCGCGACGCCGGCTGCGGCGAGCTTCAGCCTCGCGACCTGATCGTCCACGGCCACGGGGACCGGATGGCAGTCCGGCGCCAGCCTTCCTGCGTGCTCGACGACGTGCTTCGCCGCGAGCGCCTGCAGCGCGAAGCTCATGTCCATGATCTCGGCGGGGTGACCGTCGCCGCAGGCGATGTTGACGATGTTGCCGCCGCCGAGCAGGTTCAGCCAGCGGCCGTCCGCGAGGCGAAAGCCTTCGACGTTCGCGCGCAGCTCCTTGCGCTCCACGGCGAGCTTTGCGAGCGCCGCCACGTCGATCTCTTCCCAGAAGTGCCCCGCATTCGCGAGCAGCACGTTGCTCTTCAGCAGTGGGAAGTGCTCGGCGCGCAACGTGTGGCGCACGCCCGTGACCGTGAGCACGACGTCGGCGACGCGACAGGCTTCCGCGAGCGGCAACACTCTGCAGCCGTGCATCAAGGCATCCGCCGCTTTGACGGGATCCACCTCGCAGACGACGACATGCGCGCCGAGCCCTTGGGCGCGCAGCGCGCAGCCCTTGCCGCACCAGCCGTAGCCGACGATCACGACGGTCTTGCCGGCCAGCACGAGATTCGTCGACCGCATGACGCCTTCCCAAACCGACTGGCCCGTGCCGTGCACGTTGTCGAAGAGATACTTGCAGCGCGCGTCGTTGACGAGCACGACGGGAAACTCGAGCTGCCGAGCTTTTGCTCGGGCGCGGGCGCGCAGCACGCCTGACGTGGTTTCCTCGCAGGCGCCGAGCATGTCTTTGCCGAACTTTCGATGCGACTCGTGCAGCAGCTCGACGAGATCGCCGCCGTCGTCGATGACGACGTGCGGCCCGATCTCGAGCGCGAAGCCCATGTAGCGGCGCATCTCGTCGGGCTTGGCGCCGTGGCGCGCGTAGACGTGCAAGCCCTCGGCGGCGAGCGCCGCGACGACGTCGTCCTTCGTCGATTCGGGGTTGCTGCCCGCAACGGACACGGCGGCGCCGCCCGCGCGCAGCACGAGAGCCAGATAAGCGGTCTTCGCTTCGAGGTGAATGGAGATGGCGATGCGCTTACCCGCGAACGGCCGCTCCGCGGCGAACTGCGCTTCGAGCCGGCGCAGGATCGGCATGTTGCGCCGCACCCATTCGACCTTGCGCTGCCCCTCGGCGGCAAGCGCCGGCGCTGCGACGATGTTCTGCTGCATGGCGGATTCCAAGTAGAGTTCGCGTGCTTGATAGTCACATAGGATGCCGACGATGCGTAGACCAGCCGTCACTGCGTTCTTGGTACTGCTCCCGGCATTCGCCGCCGCGCAGATCGCGCCCGCGCCCGGCGTGAACCCTCGGGCCGTCTGGTCGAGCCCGCCGGAGAAGTTCACGACGCGTGTCGTCGCGACCGGTTTCGAGGATCCGTGGGAGGTGACCTACGGTCCCGACGGTTGGCTCTGGATCACCGAGCGCGTCGGCAAGCGCGTCGTGCGCGTGAATCCCGCGGACGGTAGCCGCAAGGTCGCCGCTACGATCGACGAAGTTCACCAAGAGCTCGCGCAGGACGGGCTGCTCGGGCTCGCGCTGGATCCGCAGCTGCTGCGCGGCAGCAACTACGTCTATGTCATGTACACCTATGACGCGGATCCGGGGCCGGACGCGCAGCGGCGCGCCAAGATCCGCCGCTACACGTACGACGCGGCTTCGCAGACACTCGGCGAGCCCGTCGACGTGCTGACGAATCTACCTCACGGCCCCGATCACGGCGCGAGCCGCATCGTGTTCGGCCCCGACGGCAAGCTGTATGCGAGCCGCGGCGACCACGGCTCGAATTTCCTGGCGTACTACTGTGAGCCGATTCGCGCGCAGGAGCTGCCCACCGCCGCCGACATCGAGGCGCGGAATTGGCGCGGGTACGAGGGCAAGATCCTGCGCGTGAACCTGGACGGCGGGGTACCGGCCGACAATCCCGTGCTGAACGGCGTGCGAAGCCACGTATTCACCTACGGCCATCGCAACCCGCAAGGGTTGGCGTTCGGACCCGACGGGCGGCTCTACGAATCCGAGCACGGCCAAGACACGGACGACGAGGTCAACCGCATCGAGGCCGGGCGCAACTACGGCTGGCCGCTGATCGCCGGCTACAAGGACGACCAGTACTACACGTACGCGAACTGGTCCGCGTCGGCGCCGACGCCGTGCTCGAGCTTGGACTACGGCCGCAACATCCCGAGCACGGTGCCGCAGACGAAGGAGTCCGACGTGAACCTCGCGGATTTCACGCCGCCGTTGAAGACGTTCTTCACGGTGCCGAGCACTCACGATACGCGCGCCCTCGGCAACGCGACGGCCGCGCTCGCCGGCCTCGACGTCTACACGTCGTCGGCGATCCCGGGCTGGAGCCCGTCGATTCTCGTCGCCGGCATGATGAGCGGGACGATCTTCCGCTTCCCGCTGTCGGGCGGCACCGAGCCGCCGCAAACGTACTTCAAGTCGCAAGACCGCTACCGCGATCTCGCGATCTCGCCGGATGGGCGGCGCATCTACGCCGTGACGGACGCACACGGCCGCGTGCTGACGGCGGCCGGCGAGCCGACGGCCGAGCTCGCGCACGCGGGCGCGCTGCTCGAGTTCACGTACGGCCAGTGAGCTACTGCCCTTTGAGGACCGCGCCTTCGTGCACGGGGGCGACGGTCCGCTGATATACGCCGAGCCAGCCGCGCTGATCCTGCGCGCCATAAACGTGCGGTGACTTCCGCCGCTCCGCGAGCACGCTCTCGGGCACCTCGAGGTCGACGACCTTGCGTTTCACGTCGATCGAGATCGTGTCGCCGTTCTCGACGAACGCGAGCGGCCCGCCGGCCGCGGCTTCCGGCGAAGCCTCGCCGACGACGAGCCCGTTGTTGACGAGCCCCGAGAGCTGGCCTTCGGTGATCGCCGCGACGCGATCGAGCAAGCCCGCGCCGTCGAGCGCGAAGATCACGGCCGACGTCATCGCCATGCCGGGGCCGCCGATGACGCCGAGTCCGCGCAGCACGACGACGTCGCCGGGCTTCACGTTGCCCGCTTTGATGCCGGCGAGCGCCTCGTCGCGCGAGTGGAAGATGTTCGCCTTGCCTTTGAACTCGAGCATGCGCTCGCCGGTGCCGCCGAGCCGCACGATGCCGCCGCCGGGCAGCAGGCTGCCGCGCACGATGACGATCGCCGGTCGTCTCGAGAGCGGCTTGTCGAGCGTCGCGATCGTGCGCTCGTCGGAGACCGTCGTCGCCGCGAGAACGTCGCGCAGCGTTTGCCCCGAGACCGAGCGCGCGTCGAGATCGAGCTGACGCTCGAGCCGCTTCAAGATCGCGCGCGCGCCGCCGGCGGCCTCGAAGTCCTCGATGTGGCCTTCGCCGTTCGGCTTGACGGCCGCGAGCAGCGGCACGCGCTCGGCGTACTCGGCGAACGTGGCATAGACGTCGACGTTCGCTTCCGCCTCCGTCGCGATCGCTTGTAGATGTTTGACGCAGTTGATCGAGCCGCTGACGGCCAAGACCATCTGCACGGCGTTGCGCACCGCGCCTGCCGTGATGATGTCGCGCGGCTTCAAGTCCTGCCAGACCATCTCGACGATGCGCGCGCCGGACGAGCGCAGGTTCTCGTGCATCTTCGCGCTGCCGGCCGCGACCGGCGCGCTGCCGGGCAGCGTCATGCCGAGCGCCTCGCAGACGACGTGCATCGAGTTCGCCGTGCCCATGCCCTGGCAGACGCCGGGGCTTTGGATCGCGACGTCGGCCATGCCCTTGACCTCTTCGAGCGTCACGGCGCCCGAGGTCAAGTAGCCTGTCTTCAGGAACACGTCCTCGATGTCGGTGTGCTTGCCGCGGTACGAGCCGGCTTTCTGATAGCCGCAAATCACGACGATCGTCGGAATGTTGAGCCGGCCCGCGGCCATGAGCTGACCCGGCGTCGTCTTGTCGCACGATGCGAGGCACACCATGCCGTCGAGCAGCGCGCCCTCGACCTGCACCTCGATGTCGGCGGCGATCAAGTCGCGCGTCGGCAATATATAGGCGCCGCGTTTGCCGGCGCTCGTGATGAAGTCAGAGGGTGCCGCAGTGCGAATCTCGAATGGCACGCCGCCCGCGGTCCGGATGGCGACCTTGAGCTCGTCGGCCAAGCCGTCCAAATGACTGAAGCAGCTCGAGAGCTCGCTCGAGGAGTTCACGATCGCGATCTTCGGCTTCTGCATGTCCTCGTCCGAAAGACCGAGCGCGCGCCACTGCGCGCGGCGGCCGGACCACGGGACCGAGCCTTCGTCCAAGTTGCTGCGGAGCTTTCGTTTCATCGCCATACGATAGCGCAGCCAAGGGCGCGCGAGGTCGATTACAGTAGTGCTACGACCGCGGACGCATTGACGATCGCGCGGCGGCCATAAGAATACGGGGGAGAGGGGCGATGGGTTTGGAGCGAAGTCGAGCGTGGTTCTCTGCGGGTCTTGCGGCGGTGGTCGTGGCGGCGGCGGGGGCGCCCGCGCTCGCGCAACAGCCGGCCGGGGCTGCGCAGAGTGCGCAAGGTGCGCAAGGTGCGCAAGCGCCCGCTGCGCCGCAACAGCAGCGTGGCGGTGGCGGCGGACGCCCGCAAACGCCGGCGCTCGGCGACGGCCCGTGGGACGTCGCGACCGAGCAGGCCCGCATTCACGTCACGGTCGTCACGAAGCAGCTCGAGCGTCCGTGGGGCCTTCAGTTCCTGCCGAACGGCGACATGCTCGTCACGGAGCGCCCGGGCCAACTGCGCATCGTGCGCGGCGGCAAGCTCGACCCGACCCCGATCGCGGGAATGCCGAAGGTGCGGCGTGCCAGCATCGGCGGCTTGCAAGACGTCGTGCTGCACCCGAGCTTCGCGCGCAACCGGCTCGTCTACTTCTCGTACTCGAAGCCGGATGAGAAAGACGAGACCCTGTCGACGCTGGCCGTCGCGCGAGCCCGCTTCGACGGCGGCGCAGAGCTGACGAACGTCGAGGACATCTTCGTCGCGAAGGACTGGTACAGCTCCACGATGGCGGGGCAGAACGGGCGTTGCTGCGGCCAAGGGCCGTCCGACGCGAGCTTCGGTGCGCGCATGACCTTCGGCCGCGACGGCCTGCTCTACGTCGCGAGCGGCGATCGCAATTGGGGTGAGAAGTCGCAAGAGCCGTCGTCGCACTTGGGGAAGATCATCCGCATTCGCGACGACGGCAAAGTGCCGCGCGACAATCCGTTCGTGGGAAAAGAAGGGTATCTGCCCGAGATCTACACGCTCGGCCATCGCAATCCGACGGGGCTCACGATGAATCCCGCGAACGGCGAGATCTGGTCGACGGAGTTCGGGCCGCGCGGCGGCGACGAGCTGAACCGCATCGAGGCGGGCAAGAACTACGGCTGGATCCTCGTGACGCACGGCCAGCACTACAACAACGATCCCGTCGTGCGAGGCGCCGAAGGCGTGCCCGGCATGACCGACCCCGTTCTGTACTGGGTGCCGTCGACGAATCCCGGCAACATCGTGTTCTACACGGGTAACGAGCTGCCCGGTTGGCGCGGCAACTTGCTGCTCGCGGCCATGTCGCGCGCGCTCGTGAGGATCACGTTCGACGGAGCCGGCAAGCCTGCGGGCCAGGAGCGTCTGTTGAGCGATCTCGGCCAGCGATTCCGCGACGTGCGGCAAGGGCCCGACGGTGCCGTCTACTTGCTCACCGACGAGCAAGCCGGCGCCGTGCTCAAGATCGAGGCGCAGAAGCCCTAGCGGGCTTTTCCCCGCAGGCCGCGCTCGAACTGCGACGTGGCGATGAAGTTGCGCACGGCCGTGTTGTCCTCGTGGCACGCGTACTCGAAGAACTGGTACTCGGGATCGAGGAACATCGGGTAGCTGATCGTCCACTTGTCGGCTTGGATCTCGGGATCCTCGATCGTCATCTCATAGTCGATGCGATCGTTGCTGACGCGCGTGAACCGCTCGGTCGTCTTCATGTTCACGGTCGAGGGGCGGGGTCCGCGGACGCCGCCGGGAATTCCGGCGATCAGCATCGGCGCTTTGCCGGTGAAGTTCGTCGTCTCGACGACGAGCGTCGCGCCCTCGAAGTGGCCGCGCGAGTCGCCCATCCACTGCTTGATCGCGGGATCGATAGGCGGCAAGTCGAGCGGCACGACGCGCGCTTCGTGGATCATCTCCAAGTCGATGACGACGTAGCCCGGGGCCTGATGAATGCGAATGCCGTTGTTGTAGTTGAACGGCAGCATCGACGCCGGAAGGCCGCGCGTGATGCAGCGGTCCCACGCGTCGAAGTCGTTGACCGAGTCGAAGACGGTCTGCGTATCGTCGCTACGAAACGTGGGCGCCAAGTCTTCGCCGCGCGCGGTCAGCTTCGGCAACTGCCCATCCGTCGGATACGAGATCAACGACGTGAGGCGAGCGGCTTCAGTGCGCGTCGTCGTCTCGGCCCAGTGGCCCATGCCCATCTTGTTGGTCTTGATCTCGTCTTGGTAGCGCTCGTCACGGCGCTGCAGGCCGGCCTCGGCGGCTTGCCACTCCTGGTCGTCGAGCTCGCGGCGGTCGCCGAATTTCGGATCGCGCTGCAGGCGCGTCGCGAACAAATGCATGATCGGCCAATTGCCTTGCAGGTCGGGATCGCCCCACGGTGTCACCGGATGCGGCGAGCCGTCGGGATACTTGAAGGACGCCGCCGCTGGAGTCGACGACGCGGTGTCCTCGGGGCCCCCGCAGCCCGCCAAGATGAGGGCCGTGGCGACGAGAATCGGCGCGCGGATTCGGTGGCTCATCGGTGTCTCCGACTTTGGCCGCGGCGATGAGGCTCGCGGAGTGCCAAGTATAGGCCGCGCGGCCGGGCACCGCCTATCATCGAGACGGGTGCGCGGCTATTCTCTGTCGCCGTGACCGACCCGACCGAAGCAGCGGCAGACGCTCTAACCGGCGCGCTCATTGCGAGCGCCGTCGAGTCGCGAGCGGGATCCGCGGTCCCTCCCGATTCGGGCGAGGCCCACGCCTGCTTGAACTGCGGAGCCGTGTTGACCGGCGCCTTCTGCGCGGCGTGCGGGCAGCCGGCGCACATTCATCGCAGCTTCCTCTCGCTGGGTCACGACATCCTGCACGGCGTCTTTCACTTCGACACGAAGCTCTGGCGCACGCTGCCGGAGCTCGTGTTGCGCCCGGGCCGGCTCACGCGGCGCTACATCGACGGCGAGCGCGCGAAGTTCATCTCGCCGATGGCGTTGTATCTGCTCACCGTGTTCCTGATGTACGCCGTGTTCTCGTTCACGGGCGGTGTGGCGCCGTCCGTCGATCCGGAGGATATCCCCGGAGGCGGCCGGTTCAAGGTCGACAATTCCGCGGCCGTCGACGTGACGCGGCAGAAGATCGACGAGCTCGAAGCGCAGCTCGAGGCGCCCGACCTATCCCCCGAGCAACGGGCCGAGCTCGAAGCCCGGCGCACGGGCTTGCGTACTTCGCTCCAAGTCATGGAATCGATCGGCCGAGGCGATTGGGCCAACGTCGAGCGAATTCAGGAGTCCGTCCAGGACGAGATAGAGCGCGCGCAGGAAGCTGCGCAACCCGCCGACGCCGCCGAGGCTCCTGCGAAAGATCCCGAGTCGAATGGCCGCTTCGCGCGCGCGTTGCGAGGGTTCAACGAGAACCCCGGCCTCATGGCGTACAAGCTCAAGACGAACGGCTACAAATTCTCGTGGATGCTCGTGCCGCTCAGCATTCCATTCATGTGGCCGCTGTTCTTTTGGAAGCGCAACGTCAAAGCGTACGACCACGCCGTGTTCGTGACTTACTCGATCAGCTTCATGATGCTGCTGCTGATCTTCGTCTCGTTGCTCGGCCTCATGGGCCTCGGGTCCGGGTGGATCGCGTGGATCCTGATCATCGCGACGCCGCTGCACATGTACAAGCAACTGCGCGGGACCTACGGCTCGTCGCGGTTCGGTGCATTCGCGCGCGTGTGGGTATTGCTCTTTGCTGCGCTGTTCGTGCTGTCGATCTACGTCGTGATCCTGATGTTCATCGGCGCGCTCGACTGATCGGCCGAGCGCGTTTCACGCGCCGGGTCAGCGAACAGAAGGACCGAGATTGGCGCCGTCGGCGCGCAAGCGGCGCTGTAGCGCCGCGACGTCGAGCGTGCGCGGCGCGACGTTCGCTTTCAGCGCGAGATCCGCCGCCGTGCCGGCGGCCTGGCCCATGATGAAGCACGGCCCCGACACGCGCGCGGACGACTGACCCTCGTGCGACATCGACGCGCAGCGCCCCGCGACGAGCAGGTTGTCGACCTTCTTCGGCACGATGATGCGATACGGAATCTCGTTGAAGCCGCGCGAGTCCTTCGGCGCGAACACGAATTTAACGTCGCCTTTGATGTGCGCCTCGACGGGCCAGCCTTGCACGCCGATGGTGTCCGCGAAATCGCGGCAGCCCAGGATGTCGTCCTCGGTCAGGACGTACTCGCCGAGCACGCGCCGTGTCTCGCGGATCCCGATCTGCGGCGCGATCTCGACGATGTAGGCCTGCTCGAACCCCGGTGTCGTCTCCTTGATGAACTGGAACGTGTCCCAGCACTGCTTGCGGCCTTCGACCTCGCCGTACGAAAGCTCGCGCGCGTCGATGCCGCTGACGGCTGTGCCGCTCGGGTTCTTGATTTGCGTGAGATTCGCGCGCCACTCGATCGGATTGCGCTGCGGCCGCACGATCGGTTTCTTGCGCGGGAAGGTGCGGCCGCGCTGCTCGGCTTCCTCCATGAGCTTCGGCACTAGCTCCCAGGCTCGGCCCGCCTTCTTGGGGTCCACGCCGTTGATGCGGAACATCGTCGACGGGTACAGCATGTTGCCGGCGCCGTCGCCGACCTCGTACGGCACGCCGGCCCAAGCCGCGAGATCGCCGTCGCCGGAGCCGTCGACGAAGATGCGCCCGCGGACCGCAAAACGCCCCGACTTCGTCTCGACGAGCACCGCCTCGATGCGGTCGTCGGCTGCCATGACGGCGCCGGTCGCGAACGCGTGGAACAGCATGTGCACGTTGGCTTCGGCGAGCAGCTCGTCGGCCGCGATCTTGAACGCCGAGATGTCATACGCCTGCGCGAGGATCTGATCGCGAATCGTCAGGTGCGGCTTGTTCAGACCGTCCATCCGGTCGAGCCGCGCGAGAACGTCGTCGGCTATCCCGTGGACGATTTGCTCGTGCTCGCCGTGGATGACCGCATGCAGACCGCAGAACGTGGAGAGGCCCGCCGCGGTGCCGGCGCCGCCGCAAAAGCCGTAGCGCTCGATGCAGATCGTCGACCGCCCCGATCGCCCCGCGGCGATCGCCGCAGCGATGCCGGCCGGCCCGCCGCCGACGACGACGACTTCGTAGTCGCCATAGACGGGTGTCTGCCGACTGGGCTCTATTACGTGGGACGATGGCATGCGAAGTCTCTGGTGCGCGATTCTAGGGCAGTGTGCCCGAGGAATGCCGCGCGAGTCACGCTGAGAGGCGGCGGGCGAAAGGGTTCTTCAGCGAGGAGGGGTTCCAGGCATGGAGCCACGGTGACAACGACAACGCACGCGGCGCTCGCCGTCCTGCTCGCAAGCCTGGCGGCCGTGCAGGCGCAGCCCGTCGACACGCGCGTCGAGCTCGGATCGCGGCCTGCGCTCCTCGTCGCGGACCTGCCGGACGGCGAGCTGAAGTCGCGCTTGCAAACCTGCTTGAGCGCGCCGCCCAAGCGCGCGGCATTCTCGATCGGTCACCGCGGTGCGGGGATCGTCTATCCCGAGCACACGCTCGAAGCCTACGAAGCCGCGTATCGCATGGGCGCCGGCACGATCGAGTGCGACGTGACGTTCACGAAGGATCTCGAGCTCGTTTGCCGCCATGCGCAGAACGACCTCGCCACGACGACGAATATTCTGTTGACGCCGCTCGAGAGCACCTGCATCGCGCCTTTCAGGCCGGCGCGCCTCGACGCGAGCGGCCGCGTGCGCCGCGCGGCCAGCGCCGAATGCCGCACGAGCGAGCTCACGCTCGCCGAGTTCAAAACGCTGCGCGGCAAGGTCGACGCGTTCGATCCGGCGGCGCAGACCGTCGAGCAGTTCGTCGCGCCGCGCCGCGCGCCGCGGCCCGATCTCGGCGAAGGTCTGGAGCACGGCACGTTGCTGACGCATGCCGAGAGCATCGAGCTGTTCAAGCGCCTCGGAGTGCGCATGATGCCGGAGCTCAAAGAGTCGAGCGTGCGGTTGCCGTTCAATGGCGTTACGCAGAACGAGCTCGCCCAGAAGCTCGTCGACGAATACCGCGCGGCCGGCGTACCGCCGGGCGACGTGTTCTTGCAGTCGTTCCATCGGCGCGACGTCGATTATTGGATCGCGCACGAGCCGGAATACGGCAAGCAAGCCATGCTGCTCGACAACGTCGTGTTTCCCCCGAGAGCCGGGCGATTGCGGAGTTACAAAGCGGCCGGAATCAACATCTGGGGCCCCGCGCTTCCCGGCGTTCTCGATCTCGACGACGAAGGGCGCATCGTGCCTTCGCGCGCGGCTCGCGCGGCTCGCGCCGCGGGGCTCGACATCATCACCTGGACGCTCGAGCGCTCCGGCGATCTCTCGGCGCGCAACAAGGGTTTCTATTACCGCACGATAGGCGCCGCGGTGACGCGCGAAGGCGACGTGCTGCGCGTCGTCGACGTGCTCGCGCGCGACGTCGGCGTGCGCGGCGTCTTCTCCGACTGGCCGGCGACGGTCAGCTTCTATGCGGGGTGCGCCGGTTTGCCGTGACGCCCGGTGCCCTGGCTCCGATCTCGGCGCCTTAGGTACCATCACGCATCGCCGTCGCCGGGGAAAGCATGCGAGGGGAGCTGTTCGTTGTGGCTACGTTCGTCGTCGCCGGGTGCGCCTCAGCGCAGCAACGTTGGCTTGGTCCAGGCGAGCGTCTCGCCGCGACCGGTCGAGTCACGGAGTTCGCGCTGCCGCATCCCACGAGTGGACCGACGACGATCGCGCTCGCCGCCGACGGAACAGTGTGGTTCACGGAGAGCAACGGCAATCGCATCGGCCGCATGAGCTCCGACGGCTCGGGGTTAGTCGAGTTCGACGTGCCGACTTTGGAGAGCTCGCCGCGCATCATCGCGCTCGGCGCCGACGGCAACGTCTGGTTCTCCGAGCATCTCGCGGGCCAGATGGCACGCATCACGCACGAGGGCGCGATCGAGGAATTCCGCATTGCGACGCCGGACAGCCAGCCCCGCGCGATTGCGCTCGGCGCCGACGGCAACATCTGGTTCGGCATGTTCGCGGCGGGGAAGATCGGCCGCGTCACGCCCGCGGGCGTGATCACAGAGTTCGAGCTGCCGACTCCGTTCAGCGGCCCGCGCGCGCTCGCGGCAGGCCCCGACGGCAACATCTGGTTCTCGGAGTTTCACGCGAGCAAGATCGGCCGCATCACGATGAGCGGCGTCGTCACGGAGTTCGCTCTACCGCGGCCGAATTCCGGCCCCGGCGACATCACGGCCGGCGCCGACGGCAACATGTGGCTCGTCGAGTTGAACGGCACGATCGACGGCCGCGTCGTGAGCGGCAACAAGGTCGCTCGCGTCACGATGCGCGGCGAAATCACGGAGTTCGACATTCCGAGCCCGACGGGCTCGCCGACGAATGTCGCGGTCGGTCCGGATCGCAACGTCTGGTACACGAAGGGCGCAGCTCTCGGCCGCGTCACGCCGGACGGGACGATCACGGAGTTTCCGTTGCCGGCCATGGCGCGCGGCGTCGGGCTCACGGCGGGCAGCGACCGGCAGCCGCCGGGGCGCATCGCGAACCGCCTCTGGTACGCCGACGGCAACGGCAACAAGATCGGTTACCTCCATTTCGAGTGATCGTTGCCCCTGGGTCGCGATTGGCAATATCGCGGCGTTTCAGCTAGCGTGCCGGGCTTTCGTGCCTATTTTCGGCACCGGAGATCCTCATGCGCCACTCGCTATTGTCCATCGCGTTGCTCGCGCTCGTCGCGTGCTCGCCGACCGAATCGACCGCGCCTGCCGCTTCGGCGCAGAGCGCCGACCTCACGACCGATCAGGACAAGACGCTCTATGCGATCGGCCTCGTGCTCGGGCAGCAGATCAACGACTTCAAGCTCACCGCCGGCGAGTTCGACATCGTCTCGCTCGGCATGAAGGATGCGGTGCTTGGGCTGGAGCCGAAGGCTGCGCTCGACGTGTACGGCCCGCGCATTCAGCTGCTGATGCAAGAGCGCATGCAGGCGGTCGCCGCGGCCGAGAAGCAGGCGTCCGACGCCTGGGTCGCCGAGCAGGCCGCGCTGCCCGGCGCGCAGCGCAGCGCGACGGGTGTCGTCGTGATTTCGATGACCGAAGGCACGGGCGCGAACCCGACGGCCGACAGCACGGTCAAGGTGCACTATCACGGCACGCTGCGCGACGGCACCGTGTTCGACAGCTCGGTGCAGCGCGGCGAGCCCATCGAGTTTCCGCTGAACGGCGTCATCCCGTGCTGGACCGAAGGCGTGCAGAAGATCAAGGTCGGCGGCAAAGCGAAGCTCGTGTGCCCGGCCGACACGGCGTACGGCGATCAAGGCTCGGGCTCGATCCCGGGCGGCGCCGCGCTCGCGTTCGAGGTCGAGCTGCTCGCGATCCAGTAGCCGCGTCCCGCGCTAGAGCAGCTCCGCCTGAATCTCGCGGAGCTTGCCCTTGATGACCGTGGCGTTGTCGACGCCCATGCGGATCATGAGCTTCTGGCCGGCCGACAGGTTTTCGAGCCGCTCGTCGGCGTACTTGTAGAGCACGCCCGGCTGCACGAGCGCGACTTGACCGCGCGGCGTCGGCGTTTGCAACAGATGCTCGATGACCTCGTTCAAGCGCGCGTTGAACGACGCGTCGGGATGGCCGAGGTCTTCGTACGCCTGCTGGAACAGCGGCTCGAGCCCGCGATAGAACGACACGAGCGTCTTCGCGTCGAGCTTCGAGACGAGCCCGACGAACGGCTCGTAGCGCGCGTAGTTCTCGGGCGCGATGACGATGGCGCTCTCTT
>Ga0207708_10001155_pt1 | contig 19860 bp, 17 predicted proteins | sample KBSK5101metaG_FD_184340 | JGI IMG/M metagenome (GOLD analysis project Ga0207708, IMG submission 184340) | Corn, switchgrass and miscanthus rhizosphere microbial communities from Kellogg Biological Station, Michigan, USA - KBS K5-10-1 metaG... | ecosystem: Host-associated > Plants > Roots >...
GCGGGCGCCGTACATATATGTACGGCGCCCGCAGCAGGGCCAGTGCCGCGAACAGGGTGGTCACGTCACCGGGCGCCCCGCCGGCCAGGGCGAGCAGGATCGGCGGGCCAGTCAGCACCACCTGTCCGATCAGCTGGGACACGCTGGCGCCCGCGAGGAACGCGAAGGGATGCGGTCCACCGGTGGCGTCGCCGTCGGTGCCGAACCGCAGCGCCGAGGGCCACATCAGGATCACGAGCTGTCCGGCGACGAGGCACAGTCCGTAGTCCACGACGCGACGGTCGCCAGCGGCCAGCAGGACACCGGCCGCGGCGCAGCGCACGCCGTTCTCGGCGACGAGGCTCCAGGCGACGGCGACGAACCGACCCCGCGCGCTGAGTCCGCCGCGCATTCCCCCGATCAGCGCCGAGCCGAACGTGATCGCGGCGACCATGACCGGGAACCAGGCGTCGGAGCGGTGGAACAGGGGTTCGCGGGCCAGCCAGGCCAGTCCGCCCAGCACCAGTGAGGAGCCCAGGATCACCAGGCTCAGCAGCGGGACACTCCGGCGCACCGACACCTCGCCGTGCGCCGTCACCGAATGCGCGACCCAGTGCTGGATGGGAAACGTGAACGCAGCACCCGCGAACGCCCAGTAGCTCCACAGCACCGAGACCGGGCCGGCCTGCTCGGCGCCGAGCCCGCGGGTGGTGAGCGCGAACACGAGGTAGGCGAGCAGACCGCTCACAGCGGAGCCGATCGCGAGTGCGCGGGCGTCGCGCCTGGAGGCGCTCATCGGTCGTGGCGCACCGGTGCCGACGCGCTCGACGACTGCGCCGCCCGGGCCTCTCGTGCCGCGCGGGCCGGGTGGTGGATGGCGTCCCGCAGGCGCCTCAGCTCCGCCTCGCCGAGCGACTTGCGCGCGAACCAGACCCATCCCGGGGCCTTGCCCACCCTCACGTAGTTCGCCTTCACCGCATGCTTGAGCCAGACCCGACTCGGGACCCCCATCGCCACTAGCGTCGGCTTCCCGTGGTCGAGCTCGCGCCCGAACTGGCGCAGGCCTCCGGGCCAGGTGTCGTCCATGTACTGGTCGAGCCCGCCGGTGAACATCATGAAGCGCGTCGGGTTCCTCTTGCCCGACAGCACCAGCGGCTGCGGGGCGTTCATCGTAACGATCGTGGCGTCCGCGGGCAGCTGAGCCAGTGCGGCGGTGACCGCGTTGCGCTGGTCCACGAGCACGTGGCTGCGCTGGGTCACCGAGAAGACCAGCGCCAGCACTGTCGCCAGTCCGACCCACGCGAGTCCGCTCCCGAACCTGAACGGCCGGGGCATCCGAGCGGTGCAGAGGGCGACCAGGGCGCCCATCCCCACGGCGGCGAGCGGGAGCACGGTGAACGCGTCCGGCCAGCCGTCGAGGTCGCGCACCGTCCAGAACACCGCGACCACGGTGGCCACGCCCATCGCCGTCACCGGGACGACCCACGCGTGCTCGCGGCGAGCCTTCGGCGAGAGGATCGCGAACGAGAGCACGACGAGCACGGCCAGCCCGACCAGCATGAACCACAGGGTGACGCCGTAGCCCTCCTTCAGCTTGTTGACGTGGCTCCCGATGTGGTCGGTCAGCGGACTGGAGGTGGAGTAGCGGAAGTTGAGCACGAGAAACGCGTCCACCGCGTCCTTGAGCGCGCCGACGAGGGCGAAGTAGCCCAAGAAGACGAGCACCGGGGTCAGCCCGCCGGCGACGAAACGGAGCAGGGCCCGGATCCGCCCGCCCTCGCCGGGTGCCAGCAGGAGGGCCACCAGGACGGCCGGAGCCGCCGCAAAGAACCCGATCTGCAGCGTCAGGGTGGCCAGGCTCACGCACAGACCCGCGGCGAACCACCATCGGTGCACCATCGCCCACAGCGCCAGCAGGATGAACAGCATCATCAGGGTCTTCTCGCGGGGACCGTTCGAGGCGTACTCGATGAAGCCCTGGAAGCTCAGGAACGTCGCCGCCGTGACGAGCCCGACCAGGGGGGACCCGAACAGGTCGCGGCCGAGCAGGTACGCCGTACAGACACACAGCACCGAGATCGCCATGAACAGCAGCCGGGCACCGACCAGGTCGTCGATCCCGACGATCCGCGCGATGCCCACCCCGAGCGCCGGGGCCAGGTGCGCCAAGGGTCCGGCGCGATTGAGGATGCCGAGGTACGGCGGGTGCCCGTCGACCACCTGCTGGCCGGCGTACGTGTAGACGGAGAGGTCGCGCGAGAGAGTCCCCGTCAGGCCGTGCAGCGCGAACGTGACCAGCGACACCGCACCGACGACGAGGACATAGGGGTCCAGGAAGCCCCAACGTCGAGGGGACTCGAGTGACATCGTCATGGGCGTGGGCTCCACCATTGCGAGAGGCAGCGGCCCAACCTAACAGCGGGCCTCACCGTGGGCCGCGCAGGTCGATCTCGGCCAGGACGCCCCGGTGGTCACTGGCCGCCGCCTGGAGCTCCAATGGCACGCCCGGGTCGCCGTGCGTGAGCACCGTCAGCGCACCGCGCACCAGGAGCGCGTCGATCCGGCGCTGCGGCTGATCCGACGGGAAGGTCGGCCACGCGTCGGAGCCTGGATCGGCGAAGCCGTGGTCGCGCGCCGCGCGCCAAGCGGCTCCCCTCTCCGTCTCGTTGAGGTCACCGGCGAGGACCACCGGACCGCGGAGACCATCGGCGGCCGCCAGCACCTCGGTCATCTCCCGGAGCCGCCGTTCCGGCACCAGCGAGAGGTGGAACCCCACCACGCCCAGCAGCGTGCCGCGCACGCGCAGCTGGGCGACCGCGATCCCGCGGCGGGGCTCGAACCGCGGCTGGCGCAGCCGCCGCGCGCTTGACCAGCGGACCTCGACCGAGCCGCGCACCAGGATCAGGTTCGAGCCCGCAGTCCGGCCACCCGTCACGTATCGCATGCCCCACAGCCGGGCCAGCCGCTCGGAGTCCCGGCGCCACAGCAGCGGGTGCTTGGGGGACTCGTTGACCAGCAGCACGTCCGGGGCAACGGTGCGCACGAGATCGTGGAGGGGTACGCCGCGGTGGCCGCCCAGGAGGATGTTGTAGGTCATCACCCGCAACGTCGTCACGTCGTGAAACTACCTCTGCTCCTCCGCGCGGGCGGCCAGGTCGGCGGCACCGATGAGACCGGCCAGTGGACCCAGTCCGGCGGCCAGGATCCTCGGCTCCTTGCGGTGGCCGCTGCCGACCAGCGCCTCCGCGAACGTACGACGGGCGGGCTGGAGCAGCAGCTCGCCCGCGGCCGAGACTCCTCCCCCGACCAGCACCAGGTCGGGGTCGAAGGCCGCGACCAGGTCGGCGAGCCCGATTCCGAGCCAGCGGCCGACCTCGACGAACGCGCCCTGGGCCACCGGCTCGCCGTGCGATGCGGCCTCCATCAGCGCCTGACCCAGGGCGACCGACCCGGCCTCGCGGGCGAAACGGGCCAGTGCCTTGCCCGAGCAGTACTGCTCCCAGCAGCCCGTGTGCCCGCACTCGCACGGACGGCCGTCCGGCACCACCCGCATGTGGCCGAACTCGCCGGCCATGCCGTTGCGTCCTGTGTGCAGTCGGCCGCCCACCAGGAGCGCGCCGCCGATGCCGGTGCCGAGGGTCACCATCAGCACGTGGTCCGCGCCCCGGGCGGCACCGAAGCGTGCCTCGCCCCACAGCGCGGCGTTCGCGTCGTTGGCGACCAGGACCGGCAGCCCCAACCGGGCACCGAGCCGGTCCCGCAGCGGCTCGTCGCGCCAGCTGAGGTGCGGTGCGAAGCGCACACGCGCACCGGGGGCGTCGACGAACCCGGCGGCGGCGACCCCGACCGCGCGCACGTCGTGGCGCGCACACAGCGCCTCGACCGCATCGGCTATCAACCCCTCGACCAGGATGGGTGCCGAGGCCCGGTCCGGGGTGGCGCGGTCCTCCCGGTCGAGCAACCGGCCGTCCGGCCCGGGCACGCCCGCGACGATCTTGGTGCCGCCGACGTCGACACCGACGCTCACGCCCATGGCCCTCCTTCATCGTCCCGAGATCAGGAGGATAGAGGTCCCGCCGCGCCGCGTACGTCAACGCGGCCACACGGACCGGATCAGGAGCGCCCCGGATCGCCCTCGTCATCCAGGTCGATCTTCTCCACCCCGGACGGCCGGTCGGAGCGGGGCACCTGGGTCGCGAGCACCCCGGCTGCGGCGTGCATGAGGGAGCTGGCCGCCGAGGCGAGGTGCGCCTTCACCTCCGGGCTGGTGTGCCGCACCGCGTGGATCACCTGGCACACCGGGCAGTAGCGGCAGTCCTCGCCGCCGGTGGCGATGTGCTCGTCGATCCCGCGCAGCGCGTCGACCATCCCCTGACCGGCGTCCGCGGCCGCGTCGGCGGAGACGACACCGGTGTCCCTCGCCCACCCCGAGAGCACGGAGAACAGCTTGGCGGCCTCCTCGCCCACGCTCCCCGCCTCCTCGTGCGCCCCCGGGCCCGGGTCGTCGGATGTCTCAGCCATGCGTCGCCTCCTGCACGATCCGGAACCGTACCCGCAACGACCCGTCGTCGACCCGGGCACCCGCCACCTCGTGCCGGGCGAGGGCGGCCGGAAGGGCGAACAGCCGCCGGTAGGACCCGACGGTCACCACCAGCTCGTCGCCGTGCCGGGCCAGGTCGACGTCCGCCCGGGTCGCGAACGGGAGGTCGATCCGCAGCACTGCCCCGGTGTCGGTGCGGGTGATCGTCAACGGTCCGTCGCCGTCGGGCGCGGCGAGCGGGTCGTCGCCGCCGTATGCCGCCGCAGCGAACGCGGCCAGCGCGTCGGGGCCCACGGGCTCGCCGGGCTGGTACGACGAGCGCCACACCGGGACCACCGGGAACGACTCGGCCACCTCGGCCAGCACGTCGCGCTGTGCCGCCACCCAGCCGGCCCGCCACGCGTCGCCCCCGCCCTCGGGAAACACCCGGTTGGCAATCACGCCGTCGACCCGGTAGCCGTAGAGGGACAGCGTGGTCAGCGACCGTCTCGCCTCTGCGACCACCACGGTCTCCGGGGTCAGCACCAGCCGGACTGTCGCGCTCGCGCCGGACAGGATCTGTTGCACCTCCCCCAGGTCGTCGTGGAGCCGCTGCACGGCTTCGAACACCGAGTCCCCCGGCATCGGCACCCCCGCGGCCCGGGACAGAACCGGTCTGAGCGCCTTGACCACCCGGCGCTCGACCGGGAACACCCGCGTCATGTACCAGCCGAGCGCCTCCGGCAGCGCCAGCAGTCGCAGGGTCTCCGCTGTGGGAGCGCAGTCGACCACGATCACGTCCCAGCGGTCACCGATCGCGTGGGCCCGCAGCTCGAGGAGGGCCAGCACCTCCTCGGCGCCCGGGATCACGGTCAGCTCCTCCGCGGTGATCGGGTCGACACCGGCCGCGTCGAGGACCGACATCAGATAGCCCTGGATCTCGGCCCAGGACCGCTCGAAGCGGCGCTGGGCGTCGATCTGCTGGACCCACAGCCGCGGCTCGATCTCCGTCGGCTCAGGCCCGAGCGGTGCCGCTCCGGTGCCGAAGGCGTCACCGAGCGAGTGTGCCGCGTCGGTCGACATGACCAGGGTCCGCCGGCCGGCCCGCGCGGAGAGCGTCGCTGTACCGGCTGCGGCGGTGGTCTTGCCGACCCCGCCCTTGCCGGTGAAGAGGACGATGCGCACGAGGTGACGCCCGCTCAGCGGGACTCGACGCGCTTCTTCAGGCCCTTCAGCGCGGTGTCGATGATGACCTTCTCGGCCTTGCGCTTGAGCATCCCGATCATCGGGATCGACACGTCGACGGCCAGTCGATAGGTCACCTCGGTGCCTCCCACCTGCGGCGCCAGCGTGTACGAGCCCTCCATCGCCTTGAGCATCTTGCCCTGCACCAGGTGCCAGGAGACGGACCGGTCGCCGTTCCAGTCGTAGGCCAGGGTGTAGGAGTCCTTGATCGGGGTCGCCTCGAGCTCGAAGTGCACCTGCTCGGCGACGCCGTCGCGCTCCTGCACGACCTCGACCGACTTCATGCCCTGGACCCACGCGGGGTAGGACGGGAAGTCCGCGATCACCGCCATCACCTCCGCGGGCGCGGCGTCGACGATGATGCTCGAGGAGGTCTGGTCCGCCATGGGGGAAGGCTAGCCGACCCCGATCCGGTGGTTGAGGGCGACGGAGGACCCTCTCGAACGCCCACCGGCATGTTTCCCCCCGGTAGCCTGCCTCCGGGCGCTTCCACCATCCAGTCACCGGTCCCGAGGAGGACGCTGTGCGCGAGTACGCCACCCCGCTCACCGCCGACGTCGCCGCCGCTGTCGGCCTCGGCAACCTCACCGACGACGTCGTGCGCAACGGCGATCAGCACGGCGACGGCATCGCGTTCAGCCGTCGCGTCGAAGGTGCCTGGCAGGGCGTGACCGCCGCACAGTTCCTCGGAGAGGTCCGGGCCGTGGCGAAGGGGCTGGTCGCGGCCGGCATCGAGGCCGGCGACCGCGTCGGCCTGATCTCACGTACGCGCTACGAGTGGACGCTGCTGGACTACGCCATCTGGTTCGCCGGCGCTGCCACGGTGCCGATCTACGAGACCTCGTCGGCCGAGCAGGTGGAGTGGATCCTCTCCGACTCCGGCGCGCGGGCGGTCGTGGCCGAGACGCCCGCGCACCTGGCCCGGATCCGGGAGTGTCGTGACCGGCTCGACGAGCTCCATCACGTGTGGTCGATCGAGGGGGGCGCCGTCAACGTGCTCACCCGGCTGGGGGCCGACATCGCCGACGACGAGCTCGAGGCCCGTCGTACGAAGGCGGGGCCGGACAGTCTCGCCACCCTGATCTACACCTCCGGGACCACGGGGCGTCCGAAGGGCTGCAAGCTCACCCACGGCAACTTCCAGTTCGAGCTCGCCGTGGCCACGGAGGAGCTCAACGAGCTGTTCGCCCCGTCCGCCGAAGAGGGAGGGGGTCCCTCGACGCTGCTCTTCCTGCCGCTGGCCCACGTCTTCGCCCGGATCATCCAGGTCGGGTGTGTCAAGGCGGGCGTGCGGATGGGCCATTCCGCCGACATCAAGAGCCTTCTCGACGACTTTGCGTCGTTCGAGCCGACGTTCATCCTCGCGGTCCCCCGGGTCTTCGAGAAGGTGTTCAACTCCGCCTCGCAGCGCGCGATCGCCGACGGTCGTGGCAGGATCTTCAGCCGCGCGGCCGACGTCGCGATCGCGTGGTCGCGGGGCCTCGAGACCGGCAAGATCCCGCTGTCGGTCCGCGCGCAGCACCGGGTGTTCGACCGGCTGGTCTACGCACGCCTGCGCAACGCGCTCGGCGGCCGGTGTGCCTACGCATTCTCCGGTGGCGCGCCGCTCGGCGATCGGCTCGGGCACTTCTACCGCGGGGTTGGGGTCAATGTCCTCGAGGGCTACGGGCTCACCGAGACCACGGCCGCCCTGACCGCCAACCTGCCCGACGCCCAGAAGGTCGGCACCGTTGGGCGGCCGCTCCCGGGCACCGCGGTGCGGGTGGCCGCGGACGGCGAGCTGCTGTTCCGGGGCGGTCAGGTCTTCGCCGGCTACTGGCATGACGACACGGCCACCGCCGAGGCCCGGGAGCCCGATGGCTGGTTCCACACCGGCGACGTCGGCGAGGTCGACGACGAGGGCTTCGTGCGGATCACCGGGCGAAAGAAGGAGATCCTGGTCACCGCCGGCGGCAAGAACGTCGCCCCGGCGGTCCTCGAGGACCGGCTGCGTGCCCATGTCCTGGTCGACCAGTGCATCGTAGTCGGCGACGGCAGGCCGTTCATCGCGGCGCTGGTCACGATCGACCCGGAGACGTTCCCGGGGTGGGCCGCGCAGCACGGCAAGTCCCGAACCGTCGCGGACCTGGTCGACGACCCCGGCCTTCGCGCCGAGGTCGAGGCGGCGGTGGACGAGGCGAACAAGGCAGTCTCCAAGGCCGAGGCGATCCGCAAGTTCGCGATCCTCCCCATCCAGTGGACCGAGGAGGGCGGGCAGCTCACCCCCAGCCTCAAGCTCAAGCGCAACGTCGTGATGCGCGAGAGCCACGACGACGTCGAGGCGCTCTACCGTCGGTGAGCCGGCGCGCCACTCGCACGTGTCGCTGCGCGGTCAGGCCAGCAGCTTCCGCAGGCGCTCGCCGGACCGCTGCCAGGTCCACTGCCGCATCGCACGGTCGCGACCACGCTCGCCCATGGCCCGGGCGCGATCGCGGTCGGTGAGGAGCTCGGCCAGCCTCTCGGCCACCTCCCCCGCGTTGTCCGGAGGCACGACGAACCCGGTATCGCCGTCGAGCACCGTCTCCGGCGCACCCCCCGAGTCACCGATCACCACCGGCAGGCCACACGCTGCCGCCTCGAGCGCCACGATCCCGAACGCCTCCGGCTCCAGGCCGCCGAGCCGGGTGCGGCACGGCATCGCGAACACGTCGCCGGCGTCGGTGTGGGCCGGCATCTCTGTCCAGGGCACGGCGCCCGTGAAAACCACGGACCTGGCCACCTCCGGTCGCCCGGACGCCGTGCGCTGCAGCGCCTTGCGGTGTGGGCCGTCGCCGACGAGCAGCAGCCGGGCGTCCGGTACCACGTCCAGCACGCGGGGCCACGCCTCGAGCAGCAGGTCCTGGCCCTTGCGGCGCACCATCCGTGCGGTGCACACCACCACCGGCGCGTCGGGGGCGATCCCCCACCGGCGGCGCACCTCGGCGCCGCCGCAGCCGGGGTGGAACCTCTGGGTGTCGACTCCGGGGGAGAGCCGCTGCATCCGCGCCGCGGCGGCCGGCGAGAGCGCGGGCGCGATCTCGTCGCGGCACCATGCGCTCACATAGGTGAGCACATCGCAGCCCTCACCGATCCGGTGGAGCAGCTGGCGCGTGCCGGGCGTCCGCGCCCACCACACCTCGTGGCCGTGGGTGAGCGCCACGACCCGCGCGGCGCCGGCGGCGCGCATCCGGCCCGCGAGCAGGCCCAGCGGTGCCGAGGCGCCGAACAGCACCCGGTCGCACCCGGTCTCGCGCAGGACGCGCTCCACACGGGCCCCGACGCGGGGTGTCGGCAGCAGCACGGAGGTGGGGTCGCGGTGCACCGGGAAGGCCAGCGTCGCGTCGTACGACGGGCCGCCGGGCATCCCGGCCGTGTAGACGACCACCTCGTCGGCCGGCAGCTGCTGGCACAGCGACAGCACGAACGTCTCGATTCCGCCACGCCGGGTCGGGAAGTCGTTGGTGACGACGAGCGTGCGTGTCACCGGGCGCCCTCGTCGTAGGCCTTCGCCAGCGTGCGGGCCATGCCGATCCGCTGCACCGGGGTCGGGTGGCTGCCGAACCAGAGCTGGTCCCACTCCGGGGGCGCCGGCTGCTGCAACGAGGAGATCGCCAGCTGCTTCTGGAGCTCCACGAACGCCACCGGGTCGCGGGTGGCGTCGAGTGCGCTCAGGTCGGCGCGCGCCTCGATCGCGCGGCTGATGGTGTTCTCCACCGGACTGGCCAGGAACGACGCCGCAGCGGTGAGCGCGAGCAGCAGCGCCACCGCACGAGGATCGGCCATGCCCGTGATCCCCGAGCGGCGTCGTACGCCCGGCCGCGCCACGATCAGGCCGAGCAGGCCGACCCCCAGGGCCGCTCCGCAGGCGCCGAGGACCGTCCCGAGCAGCACGTCGTCGTGGCGGGCGTGGCCGAGCTCGTGGGCCACGACGGACTCGATCTCCGCCTGCTTCAGGTCGTTGACGGTGTTGTCGTAGAGGACCACGCGCCGGGTGCTGCCAAAGCCGGTGACATAGGCGTTGAGCGACGTCGTACGACGCGACGCGTCGGCCACCAGCACGTCGTCGACCCTCACGTGCTCCACGGCCGCGAGCCGCAGGATCGAGGTGCGCAGGGGCCCGGCGGGGAGGCTCGTGAAGCGGTTGAACAGCGGCTCGACCACGAGTGGGTAGACAAAAGACCCGAGCACCACCAGCAACGCGGAGAGCACCCCGGCGCAGAGCGGCCAGACGCGCGGCAGCCGTCGCGCCAGCCCGATCAGGACCATCGCCCCGATCGCGGTGAACACGGTGCTCACGAGCAGTCCGACGAGGTCGTCGCGCAGCCAGCCGGCAAGGTCCTGGTTGGTCAGCCCCGCCTGCAGCGCGTTGTGCCGGATCGCCAGCGCCAGCGGCAGGGTCACGAGCTCGCCGATGAGCAGCAGCAGGAAGCAGCCGAGCGTCACCCGCACCCACCACCAGCCCCGCAGCCGGCCCAGTAGGCGGGCGCCGAGCGGGGTGAACCCGAGACCGAACGTGACCAGGAGCGACACGCCGTACGACGTGAGCGAGAGCGTCCGCTGGGCGGAGGAGTAGCTGTCCGCGCGGACCAGCTGGCGGTGAGTGAACGCTTCTGAGGGCGACACCCGAGTGATCTGCCGTCCGTCGGGTAGCCAGTGCCACGGCACCAGCAGCCAGGCGACGAGCACGAACCCGAGACCACCCACCAGCACCAGAAGCCAGGCCCAGCGTTGCGCCTCTCGCCCGGCTGCGGCGTCGTCGACGGTGCTCACGCCCCGCCCTGTCCGCCGGCCAGCCGGACCAGGTCTCGGCTCCAGTCGCGGACGAACACCTGCTGGTTGGTGCCGACCACCCGGCGGAACGCCGCCCTCGTGCTCAGGCCATCGGCGACGGCGCGGTAGAAGGCCACCATCGTTGCCTCGCCGTACCGCTGGGCGAGGTAGCGGCAGGCGGTCCAGGCCTCCTCGTACGTCGCGCCCAGGGCCTGCGCGGTCGGGTCGAGGTCCTGCGCGGTCGGGAGCCCCGTGGGCGCGCCCTTCTCACGGACCCGGCGCAGGATCTGGCTGGCGGCCGTCCGAAGTGGGATGTCGGCGTGGTCGAGCGCGACGAAGTCCGCGAACCCCTCGAGCAGCCAGGTCGGCATGCTCGCGAAGGAGGCGTCGGTGGCGACGTGGGTGGCCTCGTGGCTGAGCACGACCTGGCTGCCCTTGGCGCCCAGCCCGTCGAAGACCTTCGGGTTGACGAAGACGTGGACCGGCGAGTCGGCCGCCAGGGAGCCGTCGACCGTCGTGGTGACCGCCGCGATCGCGGAGTACTCCCCCTTCTCCGCCCCCAGCACCCGCTCGAGCTGCGCCTGGGACGACGGCACCTCCACGACCAGCGAGCCGCGCCAGGAGCGGAGCACCTCCCGAACATCGGTAACGGCCTGCGCCGCGAGCCGCGCGTACCTCCCTGGGTCGCCGCCCGCGGTGACCACCATGCTGTCCCCGCCACGCGCGACCTTCACGGGTCCCTCGAGCCACAGACCGCCGCGCTCGCCGCCCCCACCGGCCGACACGATCCGCACCCCGTCTCCGGTCTGCGCGAAGGTGAACCGCGTGGGGACGTGCGTCCGTCCGTCGTCGAAGCCGCCAACCCGCCAGGTGCCGGTCACCGAAGCCGACCAGGCCCTGTCGCCGTACCGGCGCGCGGCACGGTCGTCGACGGCACCGGGTTCCTCGTCGACGTACCGGAAGCCGAGGTCACGCAGCCGCAGGGCGCCCGCGTTGGCGTAGAGCGCGGTGACCGCCGCACGGGACTCCTGGTCTGGCGCGGCCAGAGCGACGACCGCGGACCGGTCTCGTTCGGCGAGCCCGGTGGCCAGGCGCTTGAGCGCGGTCACCGCGCCTGCGGCGCGGGCGTCGGTGCTGTCCTCCGGCGCCCGTGGTGGCTTGATCTCGGTGCTGCCGCAGCCGGCGAGCGCGAGCAGCAGCGCGGCGAGCAGCAGCCGCGTCGTCCGGAACGGCACGAAGCCGGCGACCCTGCTCGGGGTGCCGGCTCCGGATGCCATGCCTACCAGTGTGCGTCAGCCCGGACGCGTCGCGCCCATGTACGGCATCGAGTGCAGGCCCGCGACCTGGACTCCGGCGCTGGGGTTGGCTGCGTGCACGATCATGCCGTTGCCGATGTACATGCCGACGTGGTGCACCGGCGAGTAGTAGAAGACGAGGTCGCCAGGCTGCAGGTCGGACTCGGAGACGCTGCGGCCGGAGCCCTGCTGCCCGCTCGAGGAGTGCGGGAGGCCCACCCCTGCCTGGGCCCAGGCCATCATGGTCAGGCCGGAGCAGTCGTAGGCGCTGGGCCCGGTCGCGCCCCAGACGTACGCGTCACCGACCTGCGCCATGGCGTAGCGGACCGCAGCACCCCCGCGGCCGCTGGAGACGGCGGGGACGCCGGTCGCGGGGGCGGCGGTGGCGGCCGGGACCGCGGGGGCAGCCTGGGCGGCGGCGGCTGCTGCGGCCCTCTGTCGTCTCAGGAGCTCCAGCCGCTGCTTCTCCTTGAGCTTGCCCAGCAGCGCCTTCGCCTCGGCGGCGCGGTCATCGATCTTCGCCTTCTCGTCCTTGAGCACCGCGCGGGTCTTGGTGAGGGCGGCAACCTGGTCGTCGGCGGCGGACTTGCGCAGCTTGAGCTGCTTCAGCTGCACCCCGTACTCGCGGACCGCCTGGCCCCGCTGGCTGTTGTACGACGAGATCGCGTTGAGGTTGTCGAGGAACGCCTCCGCGTCGCTGGAGAAGACGACCTGGGAGGCGGTCGAGAGACCCTGGCCCTGGTACTGGTCGACGACCATCGTCGCCACGTCGCCGCGCATGTGGTCGACGACCCGCTGCTGGCGGGAGAGGTCGGCGTTGAGCGCCTTGAGGCGGACCTCGGACGCCTTCAGCTGCTCCTTCGCGGCGTTGTAGCGCTCGGAGGCCTTCTCGGCCTGCGCGTAGAGGCGGTCGACGCGCTGCTTCACGGTGTCGATGTTGGGCTCGGCGGCCGCGGGTGTCGCCGCGTGTAGTCCGAGGAAGCCGACTGCGATCAGCAGGGAGGCAAGGGCAGTAGATCTCTTCCGGCCGTCGGTCACGAGCGGTCGGTCTCCTTCGTGTAGACGCACACCAGGTGAGCTGACGGATTCGGGCCACGACGCCCTACCAGTACGCGTCCGCCCGCACCTTTCGTGCGACCTGACGCCCACCGGATTCACCCCAAGAACTTGGTTCCCCGGCTCCGGCGACGGCGTGTCACCACAACACGTCGACACCGGACTAAGCGCGGTGTCCGAGAACGCCCGGTCTGGCGCACTACTGCGGACACCTCAACGCAGGTTAGTTGAGGTAGCAACCGCTTACAAACCGGGCCCAAGAAGCCGCGTGGTGTTTCGTCCGGAATCACCGGAATACTAGACCAGCAAGGAGATTCGACTTGTGTCACTTACGTCACACCAGTGCTGGGTCCGGTGTCCCGTGCTCAGGCCGACTCCACCTCCGGCCCGGCCAGCGGCGTCACCATCCGCAGCGGTGGCACCAGGCCGGAGTCGGCGAGCACGTCGAGCGCCCGCCGTTCGTCGTCGTCGAAGCCCAGCTCGGGTGGTGGACCGAGCAGCACGGTCACCACGCAGTCATGGCAGGCCAACCCGCGCACCAGGCACGAGTCGCAGTCGATGCGAACGCTCATCGTGGGCTCTCCACTTCCTCGGATCTTCGTCGTTGCCGGGAACGCTGACAGGCCCCACCGACACTCCGGCCGCCGCCCGACGTACGCCGGCGTCGCGGACCCGGAGACTTCCCTCGCCGTACGGTCCCTTCCCCTGCGCTACGCCGCTAGGGAAGGGACCGGATACCACGGGACCGTGGTATCCAGCCAGCCACAGCCACCCTCACCGCGCCAGCAGCCGCACCAGCGCCGCCGACGCCACGGCGCGTACGCCGGACTTGCGGATCACGTCGGCGACGACGGCCCGGTCGCTGGTGACCACGACCACCGCTCGGCCTTCGGGCTCGGCGGCGACGAACTCCCGGATCAGGTCATCGGCGATCACACCGGCGGGGGTGAACCGCACCCGCACCCCGCGCGGGTGACGCACGATCGGACGGGTCGTGGTCTCGGCGGCGTCGAACACCACGGTCAGCTCGGCGCCGGTGCGCGCGCCGAGCGTCGCCAGTCCTCCGATCAGCCGGTCACGCTGCACGTCGAGAGCGGCCTCGGGCCAGCCGGTCTTGGTCACGTTGTAGCCGTCGACCAGCATGTGCACCCGCGGCAGCGCAAGCAGCTGGTCGAGCAGCGCAGGATCGTCGACCGACAACGAAGACGCCCCCGACGACGACCGGTGCCCGGCGTCGCCCTCGTCGGCGGCGACCAGGTCGGCCGGCGCGCCTTCCACGGTCGGCAGGCCGAGCTCGCGCTTGAGCCCGGTCGCCGCGTCGACGACGGAGTCCAGCAACAGCCGCGCCCGGACGCTGGCATCGTCGCGGTCCGTCCGACGTTCGCGCTGAGCGCCCATGAGTCGCTGTTCCAGCTCGGTGATCCGGGCGCGGAGGCGCCGGATCTCAGCCTCGGCCGCGGCCTGCGCCGTGCGCGCGGACGCCCCCGCCTCCTCCACCGTGCGGCGCAGAGCGTCTGCAGCCACGACCGCGTCCTTCGCCTGGCGCCGGGACTCTCCCAGCTTGCGGCGAAGGTCGGCGTTGTCGACACGGAGCGAGTCGAGGTCGTCTCGCGCCTTCCGCCGTGCCGCCTTCAGCTCGACCGTCGCGTCGTCGAGACGGCGCTGAAGCCGGTCGGCGCGCTCGTCCGCGGCCCGCACGGCGGCCTCCTCCTCGCGGGCCCGTCCGTGCTCCGCCGCGCGGGTCACCACGTCCTGCCACCCGTCGGGCCGCTCCAACCACGCCAGCGCCGCGGCGTCGATGGATGCGGCGTCACCGGCGTCGAGCTCCACGCCCGCCTCCGGTACGACGGCGCGTGCCTGCACGGCCAGCCGCCCCCGGAACACCTCGTCGGCCTCCGCCGTCTCCAGGATCCGGTCACCCCCCAGCCGCGCCCGGCGGGACGGCGCGAAGCTGGCCAGCCGGCGCAGCGGCGCCGGCACCTGCTCGGGCACCATCCGGCCGAGCGCCTCGGCGGCCACCGCCACCAGCCGGGCGCGGACCCGGTCGCCCGACCGTCCGCCGGGCTCGGCAGCCACGGCCGTCAGCCGTTCGCCTCGTCGGACGCAGCCGCCTCGGCGCGGGCCACCACCTCGACGGCGTCCTCGCGCCCGCACCAGCGGCAGGTCAGCCGCTCGAGCGTCTCCACGAGGGTCTCGGTGTCCTCGACCACGTGGTCGCCGGCGAGGTCGAAGTGCCAGAACTCGCGGGTGCGGCGGGTGCGCGTCACGTCGAACCGGGTCAGGTTCCCGCAGCCACCGCAGCGCCAGCGCTGGTCGGGACCGGGCACGGGAAGCGTCACGTCGTACAGCCTAGGAGGTGGGTGTGCCCGGCGTGCCGCGAACGGTTTGTGTCGGTACCCCGCCCTAGCGTCATGGACGTGAGCACGATGCAGGAGGGCCGACCGCGCTGGTCGGCACAGATGAGCTTCGACGAGCTCGGGCGCCCGCTGCGCGATCTCACGTTCTGCGTGGTCGACCTCGAGACCACCGGCGGGTCGGCCGAGGGCGGCTCGATGATCACCGAGATCGGTGCGGTCAAGGTGCGGGCCGGCGAGGTGCTCGGTGAGTTCCAGACGCTGGTCAACCCGCACACCGCGATCCCGCCGTTCATCGCCGTCCTGACCGGGATCACCAACTCGATGGTGGCGAGCGCGCCCCCGATCGAGTCGGCACTGCCGGCCTTTCTGGAGTTCGCGCAGGGGTGCGTGCTGGTGGCGCACAACGCGCCCTTCGACATCGGCTTCCTCAAGCACTTCGCCGCGCAGCAGGGCCACCCGTGGCCGACCTTCGAGGTGCTCGACACCGCTCGCCTGGCCCGCCGCGTGGTGACCCGCGACGACGCGCCCAACTGCAAGCTCAGCTCACTGGCGGTGGCGTTCGGCTCGTTGACCACCCCCAACCACCGGGCGCTCTCCGACGCCCGCGCGACGGTCGACGTCCTCCACGGGCTGATGGAGCGCCTCGGCGGCCTCGGGGTCCACACGCTCGAGGAGCTCCAGACCTTCTCCGCCAAGGTCTCGGCGGCCCAGCGGCGCAAGCGCCACCTCGCCGAGTCGCTCCCCCATGCCCCCGGCGTCTACCTGTTCCGCGACGAGCGCGATCGGGTGCTCTACGTCGGCACCTCCCGTGACCTGCGCTCCCGGGTCCGGTCCTACTTCACCGCGTCGGAGACCCGCTCGCGCATGGGCGAGATGGTGGCGCTCGCGAGCAAGGTGACCGCCCTCGAGTGCGCGACGCCGCTCGAGGCCGAGGTGCGCGAGCTGCGCCTGATCGCGCTGCACAAGCCGCGCTACAACCGCCGCAGCCGGTTCCCCGAGAAGGTGCACTGGATCAAGCTCACCGACGAGCCGTGGCCACGCCTGTCCCTCGTGCGGCAGGTGCTCGACGACGCCGACGACGGGGCCGACTACCTCGGCCCGTTCCCGTCGCGCAAGGCGGCCGAGAAGTGCCTGGCCGCGCTCCACGAGGCGTTCCCGGTGCGGCAGTGCAGCGGCCGACTTCCGCTCCTGCCCAGCCGGTCGCCCTGCGTCCTGGCCGAGATGGACCGCTGCCTCTCCCCCTGCGACGGCAGCGTCGAGCGCGACGCCTACGCCGCCATGGTCGGCGACCTGCGCGACAACCTGGTGCACCGCGCCGACGAGGTCGTGGAGGCGCTGACCGGGCGGATGGCGACCCTGGCGCTCGGCGAGCGCTACGAGGAGGCCACGGTCCATCGCGACCGGCTCGCCGCGTTCGTGCGTGCCGCGACGCGCACCCAGCGGCTTTCCGCGCTGACCGGGTGCTCGGAGATGGTCGCCGCTCGCAAGGAGGACGACGGCCGCTGGGCGGTCCACGTCGTACGCCACGGTCGGCTCGCCGCAGCCGGCGTGATCCCGCCGGGCACACACGCCGGCGAGTACGTCTCCACCCTGCGCGCCGGGGCCGAGACGGTGCTGCCGGGTCCGGGGCCGACGCCCGCCGCGACCGCCGAGGAGACCGAGAAGGTCCTTCGCTGGCTGGAGTCACCGGGCATCCGGCTGGTCCACCTCGACGGCGAGTGGGCGTGCCCGATCCGCGGGGCCGCGCGTCACGCCTCGGTGCACGACGCGGTGCACGCCTCACGGCAGACGCTGGTGCCCTTCGACGAGCGGCGCAACCTGCCCTTGCTGCACCAACCGGCCCGATGACCGGCCCGGCAACCGCCACGACGGACCCTCCGACCTGGTAGGCAGGGGCGATGGCCACGACCGGGCTCCCTGACACCGGGTCCGCTCCCACCGGGGCGGCTCCCACCGGGGCGGCGGGCGCCGGGGCCTTTCCCGGCGGCCGGACCCCACGACGAGGACGGCTGGTGCTGCTCGTGGCTGCCACCCTAATCTGGGCGGCCGGCCTGAACTTCCTGCTCGACCACTCCACCTGGCACGGTCTGCCACACCGGGTCTGGTACTCCGGGCTGATCAGCGACGGCGACCCGGCCGGCATCCTGCTGGTCTGGCTGGTGCTGGTGCTGGTGCTGGCTGTGACCGGCCGGCTGTGGTTGACCCTGGCCCTCACGCTCGACCTGACCCTGATCGTCGCGGCCGCCAACGCCACCAAGGTCCGGATGCGCACGGAGCCGCTCTACCCCGACGACCTCACGTTCCTGACCAGCCCCGGGTTCCTGGTGCGGATGGTTCCGCCCGCCCAGCTCGTCGTGGGCGTCGCCGCGCTGGTGGGGATCACCGCCGGGCTGCTGCTGACGGGTCGGCTCGCGACCCGCTGCTTCGGCGACCTGCATCGTGCGGCGCCTCCCGCGAGGCGACCCTGGCTTCGACTGGCTCGCCCGGTCGCGGCCCTCACCTGCCTCGGGCTGCTAGCGACCGCGCACGGATTCAACCATCCGGGCAACCCGTGGCGGGCGCTGTTCGACCCGACCGTCGTCAGGTGGCGGACGTGGTCACAGATCCAGAACTACAAGGCCAACGGCTTTGTCGCCGGCACCCTGTTCAACATGCCGGTCGCCGCGATGCCCGAGCCGCCCGGCTACTCGAAGGAGCGCATGCGTCAGGTGGTGGCTCGCTACGCCGGCAGGGCCCGAGCCCTCGACGCGCACCGCACGCCCGGAACGCTCGACGACGTCAACGTGGTGCTGATTCTCTCGGAGAGCTTCAGCGACCCGACCCGGCTGCACGGTCCGACGTTCGCCACTGACCCGATCCCGCGCACCCGCGCCCTGATGCGGCGCACGACGTCCGGACACCTGCTGGTTCCGCAGTACGGCGGCGGCACCGCCAACGTCGAGTTCGAGGTGCTGACCGGGCTCTCGATGGGACTGTTCGCACCGCAGGTCACCTCGCCGTACATGCAGATCCTGGCGGACAGCAACGACTTCCCCTCGGCCGTGTCCTGGTTCGCCGCCCACGGTCACGACACGGTGGCGGTGCACCCCTTCAACACCGAGATGTACAAGCGGAAGGAGGTCTATCCGCGGCTGGGCTTCCAGCGGTTCGTGCACGACCGCACCATGCAGGAGCATCGACACGTCCAGCGCGGACGCTACATCGACGACGCCTCGGCGTTCGACGAGGTCGTCCACCAGCTGCACACCCACGACCGCCCACTGCTGGTCAACCTGGTCACGATGCAGAACCACATGCCCTATCCCGGCCAGTACGACAACCCGATCGGCGTGCGCGGCCTGCCCCGGGACAAGAGCGCCGCGCCCGGCCAGTACGCCCGCGGACTCGCCCTGACCGACGGGTCGCTGACCCGTTTCCTCGCCCGGCTCCGCGCGTCCACGGAGCGCACCGCCGTCGTCTTCTACGGTGACCACCTCCCGCCCGGCGTCTATCCCCCCTCGATCGAGCAGGTGAACGGCAACCGCCGCGTCCACGAGACGCCGTACCTGATCTGGACCAGCTTCGGCACCCGCAGGCAGGCGCCACCGCCGACGACCAGCCCAACGCAGCTCCTCCCCCTGCTCTTCGACCAGGTCGGCGAGCCGCTGACGCCGTTCTACGCTCTACTGCGCGACCTGCGCACCCGGCTGCCGGCACTGGAGGCCGGGCGCTACGTGCGCCCCGACGACACCGACACCACCACGCCGCGAGGGCTCGGGCCGGCTGCGCGGAGAGTGCTCGCGGACTACCGGCTGGTGCAGTACGACCTCACGGTCGGCCACCGCTGGAGCGAGCCGGGTCTCTTCCGCGACCTGTCCTGATTGCGCTGCTCATGGTGCTGGCCTGGGTGCCTCGGCGTCACGGCCCTCGTTCCACGCGCCTCTGAGGTTCAGGAGCGTCGGCCTCGCCCACGCGTCCAGGTCCGATAGATTGCCGACATGATCACCGCGATCGTGTTCGTCAAGGCGGACGTCGCCGGCATCCCCGAGACCGCCGAGGCGATGGCCGCGCTTGACGGCGTGAGCGAGGTCTACTCGGTGACGGGCCAGATCGACCTGATCGCGTTGATCCGGGTGCGTCAGCAGGAGGACGTCGCCACGGTGGTGGCCGATCGGCTGAACAAGGTCCCAGGCGTCATCTCGACCGAGACCCACATCGCGTTCCGGGCCTACTCCCAACACGACCTGGAGTCCGCGTTCTCACTGGGTCTGGACTGACCTGGTCGGTCCGGGAACCTGACTCGACCCGAGACAGCGGGCTGACCAGCGGCCGAGTGCGGTGCGCCGACGGCGTCGCTAGCCTCCGGATGTGAACTGGCTCTCCGACCACTGGCTGGACATCCTCGGCTGGGGCCGGCTCCGCCCTTCTCGTCTACTCCGTGATGCAGGCTGCTCCACGACGGCGGGGACGGCACGGCGTACGTCGACCTCGACTGGGTCAGCCCGCGCTTCCGCGACTTCTCGCCAGGCGCGTTCGTCTGTCGCCGCAGCGGCATGCTCCGCGACCACGGCTTCGCGCGCGTCGTCACCTCCCCGACGATGGTCGGGCAGTACTACGAGCGGATCGGCTTCGTCCCCGCCGG
>Ga0207708_10001157_pt1 | contig 19849 bp, 20 predicted proteins | sample KBSK5101metaG_FD_184340 | JGI IMG/M metagenome (GOLD analysis project Ga0207708, IMG submission 184340) | Corn, switchgrass and miscanthus rhizosphere microbial communities from Kellogg Biological Station, Michigan, USA - KBS K5-10-1 metaG... | ecosystem: Host-associated > Plants > Roots >...
GTGTCGGCCGAAGGCGGTTCGCGTGGCCACATACTCGCCGCCGGCGACGAAGGCGATCAGGACGATGATCGCCAGCGGCAGCCCGCGATTGGAGTTCAGGATCGCAATCGCCGCGATGATCGCGACGGTCACGAGCACGATGCGCACGATGATCGGCACGATGTCCTGCCCCCCGCCCAGCCCGACCGTGCTGCGCCGCACGTAGCGGAAGATGCTCGTCCCCGCGTAGAGCGCGATCACCAGCACCGCGACGATCCAGCCGACCGTGGAGGAGTAGAAGGTGTTCGCCAGACCGACGAGCGAGTTGTCGGTGATGTTGATCGTGCCGGTATCGCCGAGGACCCACAGCAGGGCGCCCTGCCACGCAAGGAGTCCAGCCAGGGTGACGACGAACGACGGGATCCCGAAGCCGGTGAACAACGAGCCCTGGACGAACCCGATGATCATGCCGGCGATGATGCCCACGGCGATGGCCGGGATCGGCGCCCAGCCGTGCTTGACGTTCAGCACCGCCACGATCGCGGCGCACAGGCCGCTGACGGCACCGATCGACAGGTCGATCTCGCCCAGCAGCAACACGAACACCACACCCACCGAGATCAGGCCGACGGCCGTGATCTGCAGGAAGAGGTTGGTGAGGTTGATCGCGGTGAGGAAGTGATCGTTGGCGATCTGGAAGATCGCCCAGATCACGATCAGCCCGAAGATGACCCGGACCGACGCCAGGTCGCCCTGAAGGATCCGGCGAAAGATGTTCTGCTGCGCCGGGGAGTCGGCCGAGGTGTCGTCGGGCAGCGGCGCGGTTACCTCTGCGGGTGCAGTGCTCATGCCGGCACCTCCGTGGGTCCGCCGTTGCCTTGATTGCGGCCGAACTCGGCCCCGGTGATCGCCCCCACGATTTCCTCCTGGGTCGTGTCGCGAACGCTGTAGACGCCTGCCACCTTCCCGAGGCGCAGAACCACGACGCGATCGGCCACCTCGAAGACGTCGGCGAGGTTGTGGCTGATCATCAGCACGCCGAGGCCCTGCTCGCGCAGCCGCTTGACGAGTGCGAGCACCTGCGCGGTCTGGGCGACGCCCAGCGCCGCGGTGGGCTCGTCGAGGATCACGACCTTCGGCTCGCCGAGCAGCGAGCGCGCCACCGCGACCTGCTGGCGCTGGCCGCCGGACAGCGTGCCCACTTCCGAGCGCACGCTCGGGATGGTCACCGCGAGGTTGGAGAGAAGCTCGTGCGAGCGCTGCTCCATCTTCGTCTCGTCGAGTCCGCGGGTGACGACGCCGAGCGGGCTGCGCTCCTCGCGGCCCAGGAACAGGTTCTCGACCACGTCGAGGTTGTCGCACAGCGCAAGGTCCTGGTAGACGGTGGCGATTCCGAGCCGCGTCGCCGCGGTCGGGTTGCCGAGCGAGACCGGCCGGCCGTCGAACCAGACCGCCGCGCGGTCGGCTGCGTAGATGCCGGAGATGACCTTGACCAGCGTCGACTTGCCGGCGCCGTTGTCGCCGACCAACGCGAGGACCTCACCGGCGTTGATGTCGAGCCATACATCGTCGAGCGCCTGTACGGGCCCGAAGCGTTTGGTCACTCCCCGCAGGGCGAGGAGGCTTTGCGGCTGATCCCCCTGAGGCCCGTCGTCGCTCATCCTCGTCCTTTCGTCGCTACGGGACTCGGTGGCACCGGGCGGACGCGCCGCCCGGTGCTCCCGAGTATCCCCTTTTTGCGGCTAGGTCAGTCCCGCCGCCTTGCAGGCCGACGCGTACGCCGACGTGCAGATCTGCTTGGTCGTCCAGAACCCGTCCTTGACGACCGTGTCGTTGATGTTGTCCTTGGTCACCGCGACGGGCTTCAGCAGAACCGAGGGCACCTTCAGCTGGCCGTTGTCGACCTTGTCCTTGACCGTGCTGGCCGCGGGCTTGCGCCCGTTGACCAGGTCCACGGCCATGGTGGCGGCGCCCTCCGCCTCCGGCTTGATCGCCTTGTAGACGGTCATGTACTGCGTGCCGGCGAGGATCCGCTGGATCCCGGCGAGCTCCGCGTCCTGACCGGTGGTCGGCCGCGTGGTCGCATTGACGCCCGCCGACTTCATGGCGGCGATGGCGCCGCCGGCGGTGCCGTCGTTGGCGGCGTAGACCCCGTTGAACCCGTTGTCGCCGACCGCCGTGATGGCCTGCTGCATCTCGTTCTGGGCCTTGTCGGGGCTCCAGTCAGGCGTGTCGTAGGACTTGAGCACCTTGACGCCCGCCGAGTTGAGCGCTCCCGTCGCGCCTTGCTTGAACAGCTTGGCGTTGTTGTCCGTGGGCGCGCCGTTGATCATCACGATCGGGCCCGTCGCCTTGCCGTCCTGCTTCAGCTTGGAAGCCAGCGCCTGGCCCTGAAGCTGTCCGACCCGGACGTTGTCGAACGAGATGTAGTAGCTGACCGGGGCGTTCGTGACCAGTCGGTCGTAGCTGATGACCGGCACGTTCTGCGCCTTGGCCTTCTGGACGATCGCGCCCGCCGAGGCAGCGTCGACGGCGTCGAGCACCAGGACCTTGGCGCCCTGCGTCAGGGCCGCCTCAGCCTGCTGCTGCTGCTGCGCCGGGTCCTGATTGGCGTTCTGGTAGAGGATCTTGCAGTTCGGACACAGGGCCTTGACCTTCGCCTCGAACAGCGGCTTGTCCTGCGTCTCGTACCGCGTCGTCTTGGTCTCCGGCAACAGCAGGGCGATCGTGCCGCCCTTGTTGTTCGCCGTGGACGAGCCACCGCCGCTGTTGCTGCTGCTGTTGCTGTTGCTGCTGCTGCCGCATCCGGCCGCGACCAGCCCGACCGCCAGCACGGCCACAGCGGCCAATCCGGCCGCCTTCCGCGTCGTAGGGAACATCACTCTCCCCATCACCTCCTGGTGGTGTTTGACGTCATGACGCGACGGCCTCGCCTAGGGGTTGGCTTGCCACCACGCCCTGTTCCTTCTCGTTGAGCACAAGGGCCACAGCTCCCAGCAGCTCGGCGCGGTCGCCGAGAACGCCGGGGACGATCTCCACGTCCTCGACGGCTGATGGGATCACCCGGCGCCGGACTGCCTCGCGCAGCGGATCGAGCAGGACGTCGCCGGCGGCGCCGAGGCTGCCGCCGACCACGATCCGCTCCGGGTTGAAGAGATTGCAAAGGTTGGCTACCGCGTGCCCGGTGTAGCTGCCGGCGTCGGCGATCGCCCGCCGGCAGCCGGGGTCGCCCTCGATGGCCAGCTCGACCACGCGATCGCCGGTGATCTCGGTGCCGCGCGTGGCGCGCAGGAGCTCGGCCAGTGCCGGGGTTGCCGCGACCATCTCCAGACAGCCGCGGTTGCCGCAGCGGCAGATCGGGCCGCGCTCGTCGACCGTGGTGTGGCCGATCTCGCCCGCGGTGCCGCCGGCGCCGTGGAACAGGCGCCCGTCGATCACCAGGCCGGCGCCGATGCCGGTGGCCATCTTCAGGTACACGAGCGTCGACGCCCCCTGGCCCGCGCCCCAGTGCAGCTCGGCCAGAGCGCCGAGGTTGGCGTCGTTGTCGACGTGGACGGGGGCCTCGAGCCGCTCGCTCATCACCTCGGCGATGCGGACGTCGGTCCAGCCCGGGAGGATGGCCGAGGAGCCGACGGTGCCGGTCGACCGGTGAATCGGGCCGGGCATGCCCAGCCCGACGCCGAGCACGCGGTCGGGCGCAGTGCCGGAGCGCTCGAGCGCCTCGCCGACGAGCTTGGCCGCGCCCTCCACGCCGGTCCGGGCGTCGTAGTCCTCGTGCATCGTGCGCCAGCGCTCGGCCAGGATCTCGTGGGAGAGATCGCAAACGGCCACCGCGAGGTGGCGCTTCCCGAAGTCGATCCCGATGGCCACGCCGACCGACGGGTCGAGGGTGATCAGGGCCGGCGGCCGCCCGCCCTGGTTGCGGCGGGACACGCTCGCGGGCGCGTCGACCACCATGCCGGCCTCCACCAGTTGGCCCACGAGGGTGGAGACGGTGGCCGGCGAAAGGCCGGTGGAGCGGGCGAGCTCGGCGCGGCTGGCGACCCCGAGCTCGCGCAGGGACTCGAGCACGCGACCGCGATTCAGCTCTCGCAGGGAGGTGAGGGACCCAGAGCCGTCCACCGGCGGCCGGTTCTATGCCATGACCCCGGGTATGTCAAGGACTCGAATATGAAATCGCTGTTACGGGCGCTTTTGCGTTCGGGACTCGAAGAAAGGCCGCTGACTAGGACGCCGCGACCGGGACTCCGACCTCCCGCAGCGACGCGTCCACGGCGCGGTCCCACTCGGCGGCGATGCTGGTCGCGGCCGCCCGCTGGGCCATGCGCTTCAACTCCTCGTAACCCGGCCTACGAAGGCGCCAACACGGCCACGGGGTACCCGCGCGCGCGGTACGCCCGGCTGAACTTCTTGCGGATCCGCCGCGTGCGTGAGGAGAGCGAGTTCAGGCGGCGCTTGTAGCAGGACTCCGAGCGCGCCCGCGCGCACGCGATGATCAGGTTCACCCCCGCGGACGACACGCGCAGGGTCGCCGTGTAGGTCCGTGACACGCCGCGGATCTCGCCCGGCGTTTCGAGGTTGGCGATCCGCGTCGCCGTCGACCCGTACAGGGTCTTCAGGCGCTTGAACGCGGTGATGATGTCCTGGACCGAGTTCGGGTTGCGCGCCCTGCGGATGAGCGCGGCCACGAGCTTCGAATAGCTGCGCTGCACGCGGTCGAACTGGATGATGTAGGCGGCCTTCGTCGCGGCGGTGGGCCCCGTGTTCGTCGGCGTCGTCGGCGTGGTCTCCGGCGGCGCGGTCGGGGTCGTTGCGGCCGTGCTGGGAATGGTCAGCGGGGGCGGCTTGGGCTTGCTGCTCGACGAGCTCGAGAACGTCCCCGTGGCCGCCAGCACGACGCCGACGATGACGAGCAGCGCGACGACCGCGCCGACGATGATCAGGACCATGCGGTTGCCGCCGCCACCGCCGCTGGGGGCGGGCGCTGGGCGCTGGCCGGGCGGTGGGGCGCCCGGGCCGGGGCCCCCGGGGCCGCCGCTGGGCGGGGCCGAGGAGGGGCCGGGCGAGGGGGTGGGCACCGGCGCGGGGACGACCGGCGGGGTGCCGCTCGCGGGCGGGCCGCCGGGGGGCGGCGGGCCGCCCCCGGCCGCGGCGCCCGCCGCGGCACCGGCCCCGGCCGCGGCGCCGGTGGCGCCGGGCGACTGGCCCGCGCGGGTCGGGGCCGAGGTGGGCGATTGGCCGATCCGGGTCGCGCCGGCGTCGGCGGCGCCGCCGCCGACCTTCATCGTCGACTGGCCGAGCTTGACCACGTCGCCCGGCGACAGCCAAGCCGAACCCTCGATCTTGTTGCCGTTGACGAAGGTGCCGTTCGTGGACCCGAGGTCCGAGATGTACAGCCGGCCCTCGTCGGTGCGCGAAATCTGCGCGTGGCGGCGGGAGATCTCCGGGTCGCCCTTCAGCGCTCCGAACCCCTCCGCCGACCGCCCGATGACGAGTTCCTTCTCCAGCTCCTGCTGCTCGCCGCGCGCCGGACCGTCTGTGACTTCGATTCTCTCCCCAGGCATGGATTGCGACTCTAATCAATGGGTCGGAGGCTTTGGAATGAAGTCGGTTGGAGCATCGCCAGCGCCGTCCTGAAGTCGGTTAGGCTCGCCGCCGATGGCCCCTCAACTCCAATTCGTCAACGGCAACCAGCAGGGCCAGGCCGCCCAGGTCGCAGGCGACCGCTTTCTGGTCGGTCGCGGGTCGGACTGCCAGCTGACGCTCGCCGACAGCGAGGCCTCGCGCCGCCACGCGCTGCTGCGCCCCCAGGCCGACGGCAGCGTCGTGCTGGAGGACCTCGGGTCCACGAACGGCACCTACGTCAACGGCCAGCGGATCACCGGCCCGGTCACGCTGCGCGGCGGCGAGCGCGTGCGGATCGGCGACACCGAGCTGAACTTCCTCAACGGCACGGGCGCGGAACAGACCCCGGCCAGCCCGCCACACCCGCCGGTCATGTCCCCGGCGCCGGCCGCCGGCGCCGGGGGTGCGGCCAGCGTCCCGCCGACGCCCTCGCGCATCGAGCGGATCATGCTGCGCCGCTCGGTCAACCGGGCCATGATCATCGCCGCCATCTCGGGCGTGGTCGCGGTGATCGCGATCGTCGTCGTGGTCATCCTCGTCACCACCGGCGGCTCCAGCGCGCCGAGCTCGGCCGAGATCGTGGCGGCGGTCAAGCCCTCCACCGTCGACGTCCTCATCAGCCAGACCGGCGAGGGCGTGGTGGCCGGCGGCACCGGCTGGGTGCTCGACGCCGACCGCGGGCTGATCGTCTCCAACAACCACGTCATCAACGGCGCCGACACCGTGCAGGTCGTGGTCGACGGCAAGAAACGGCAGGCGCAGGTCGTCGCCGCCACACCGTGCCAGGACATGTCGGTGATCCGCGTGGCCGACAACTCGGGCCTGAAGACGATGCCGCTGGGCTCCCAGGCCAAGCTCGAGGCGGGCGACACCGTGGTCGCGGTCGGGTTCCCGGCCAGCGCCTCGCCCCAGGACCACCTGGTGGCGACCGTGGGCTCGGTCTCGGATCCGAAGACCGAGTACGACGTCGCCCAGGCGGCCGACGTGCCGCTGCTGGCCAACGTGGTCCAGACCGATGCGGCCATCAACCCGGGCAACTCCGGCGGTCCGCTGGTCGATCAGGACAAGCAGCTCGTGGGCATGAACACCGCGGGCCTGGACGAGGCCGGCGGCCGCCGCCTGCAGGGCCAGGGCTACGCGATCGGCGTCGACCAGATCAAGCGCTACGTGCCGCTGCTGGCCGCGGGGACCTCGATCGGCTGGACCGGCCTGGGCCTCGAGCCCGCCGACCCGGCCGTCCTGCAGCGCCAGAACCTGCCCGCCGGGCTCCTGGTCAAGAACGCGATCCCCGGCACGCCGGCCGACAAGGCCGGGTTCGGCGACAACAAGACGCGGCTGATCACCGCGGTCAACGGCAAGCCGCTGGACGGGACGATCCGCAGCTACTGCAACATCGTCGGCGACGCCCGCAAGGGCCAGAGCGCGATCTTCACCGTCATCAGCGGGCCGGGGGCTGCGCCCCAGCAGGTCCGGATCCCGTTCGCGTAAGCCTCAAGCGGGTCAGACCCCGTTGCGCGCCGGGCGCTACGGCGCGATCCGCAGCACGCGGTCGTTGTTGGTGTCCAGCACCCACACGCGGCCCTGGCCCCACGCCAGGCCCTGCGGGTTGAAGGACATCTTCACGTCACCGACCTTCTGGCGCGTGTCGAGGTCGATGCGGCGCACGACGTTGTCGACCGGGTAGCTGACCCACAGCGAGCCGGCGCCGACCGTGTAGTAGGCGGCCGAGGTGCCGACGGTGATCGGCGCGGCGACCGCCCCCGAGGAGGCGTCCACGCGCGAGATCTTGTTGTTGCCGGTGGCGACGTACACGGTGCCGTCCGTCACCTGCAGGCCGCCCGGGCTGCCGCCGACCTTGATCGTGGTGATGACGGAGTTGTTGGACGGGTCGATCTGGACCACGCCCTTCTCGGTCGCCACCCACACGTAGCCCTCGCCGATGCCGATCGAGGACGGGTCGCCCGGGACCGAGATCGTCGCCACGGTCTTGTTCGTCTTCGGGTCGGTCCGCGTGACCTGGTTGGCCTTGCCGTGCACGGCCCACAGCGCGTTGAGGCCGAAGGTGATGGCGTCGATGGTCGGGCCGGTGTCGAAGTACGGGCTGACGCGGTTCGTCTTGACGTCGATGCGGTTGATCGAGTCGGTGTAGATCCAGGTCCAGATCGAGCCGGCGCCGGCGGCGACCGCCGACGGCGCGCCGCCGGCCTTGATCGAGCGCGTCTTGTCCGTCGCGGTGTCGATGCGCGTGACGGTCCCGTCCTTGAGGTTGGCCACCCAGGCGTTGCCCGCCGTGAAGGCCATGTCCTGCGGGTCCTTGCCGACCTTGATCGGGTTGCCGGTGATCTGGCCCGCCTTCGGCTTCTTGTCGCCGCCGCCGGTGGCCAGGCCGATGACGGCCAGGGCGACGATGACCACGAACAGGGTCGCGCCGCCCACGCCCGCCCATAGCGCCCAGGTCGGCAGCTTCGGGCGCGCGGGCGGCGGCGACGGCGCCATCGTCATGCCGCCGACGGCGGGGATCGGCGCGCCCGTGGGCGGCGGCGGCGTCCACGGCCCCGGCGGCGACTGCGGCGGCGGCGCCGTCGCCGGTGGGGCCGGCGGCGCGGTCACGGCGGGGAAGCCCGCGGGCGGCGTGTCGCCGGGTGCGGTGGGCGCGACCGGCGCCGCCGCCGGGGACACGATGGTCTCGCCCGCCGTCGGCCCGGCCTGGTGCGCGCGGCTCTCGACCGGCGCGGCGGCGCCGGTGGCGACCGTCCGCTCGGCCGTCGGCGTCGGGCGCGCCTGCACCGCGGCGGCCGCCGCGCGGGCGAGGTCGCCGGTGGACGGGTAGCGGTCCTGCGGGTCCTTGGCCATGCCGCGCTCGACGACTTCCTCGAGCGCCTCGGGCACGTCGGCGACGCGCTCGCGCAGGCGCGGCGGCGGGTCGTTGACGTGCGCCCACATCTTCGACATCTCGCTGTCACGGTCGTAGGGCACGCGGCCGGTCAGGGCCTGGACGAGGACGCAGGCCAGCGCGTAGACGTCGGTGCGCGCGTCCACCCGCCCGCCCTTGATCTGCTCGGGCGCCGCGTAGTCGGTGGTGCCGACGAACATGCCCGTGCGGGTCAGGCCCCCGCCCTCGCCCGCCTCACGGGTCAACCCGAAGTCGGTCAGGTACACGTGCCCGTCGCGGTCGGCGATGAGGATGTTGCCGGGCTTGATGTCGCGGTGGACGAGGCCGCGCGCGTGCGCGGCGTCCAGCGCGAACCCGACCTCGCCGACCACCCGCACGGCGGTCTCCGGCTCCAGCCGGCCCGTCCGCTCGAGCATGGTCCCGAGGTCCTGGCCCTGGACCCAGCGCATGGTGATGTAGAGCTGTCCGTCCGCCTCGTCGGCGTCGTAGATCTCGATCACGTTGGGGTGATCGATCGACGCGGCGAGCTGCGCCTCGCGCTGGAAGCGCTGCCGGAAGCCCTCGTCCACGGCGAGCTCGGGGCTGATGACCTTCAGCGCGACGGTGCGCTCGAGGCGGATGTGCACCGCCTTGTAGACGATGCCCATCCCGCCGCGCCCGCCGACCGCCTCGATGCGGTGCCCGGCGAAGACCTCCCCTGGTTCCAGCTCGTGCACAGGAGTCTTATATCGGGAGCAGTACTACGGAATCCAGCGATCACCCGCTGGTGTGACCACAATCTCATGAGTCATACCGCGCGCATCCTGATCGGCCAAGAAGGCCACGGTGCGGGCCACCGAAGCCATCGAGGCCAGCGCCTCGCGCGGGGTGTCGCGCGTGAACGCCTCGGTCTTCGGGGACTCGATGGTGGCGTTGACGGCCAGCAGCGCGACGTGGATGCCCTCCTCGCGGTGCTCCTGCGCCGCGGCCTGGACCATGGCTCGGCTCGCGAACGCGCCCGCCGCCCACAGGCCGCGCCCGGGAAACGCCCGCGCCGACGACCCGCCCGTGACCTGCACCAGCGTGCCGCCCCCGCCGGCGTCGCGCAGCGCGCGGATGCCGCAGGAGAGGAAGACGAAGGACTGCCGGGCCACCGACGCCGCCCAGCCGTCGAACTGGCTCAGGTCGGCGTCGGCGATCGGGCCGCCGCCGAAGGGCGGCCCGCTGGCGGTCGCGGCGCTGACGGCGTTGACGACGAGGTCGAGGCCGCCGAGCTCGTTGCGGGCCTGGGCGAGCGCCCCGCCGAGCTGCTCGAGGTCGGAGGCGTCGGCCTTGAGCGCCACCGCCCCGCGCTCCCGCACGGCGGCCACCGTGCTGTCGCTACGGGCCACGGCGGCGCCCTGCCAGCCGAGATCGAGGAAATGGTCGAGGATGGCGCCGCCCAGGTTGCGGGCGCCGAGGACGACGATGGCGGGCATGGAGCGAGCGTATAGCTTGGTGGTCGAGGCCGAAGCTCGACGCCCGCGAGCGGGCAGGCCACCTCGATCTCTGTAGGGTCCGGCGCGATGGCCGTCGAGCTGCGCGTGTTGGACGCTCCCGAGCAGGTCGCGGCGGCCGCGCTCGACGTCATCGTCAGCGCCGTCCGCGCCGCCATCGCCGACCGCGGCGTGGCCCATGTCTCGCTGGCGGGCGGCAACACGCCCAAGCGCACCTACCAGGAGCTCGGGGGCGCACTGGGGTCCTGGGAGGGCGTCGAGCTCTGGTTCAACGACGAGCGCGCGGTGCCGCCCGACGACCCGCAGTCGAACTTCAAGATGGTGGCCGAGGCGCTGGGCGACCACCCGGTGCTGCACCGGATCGTCGGCGAGGCCGACCCCGAGAACGCCGCCCAGGCCTACGAGCGCGAGCTGCGCGCACGCATCGAGTCGACCGCCGAGGCCGGCGTGCCGGTGTTCGACCTGCACGTGCTCGGCATCGGCGAGGACGGCCACACGGCGTCCCTGTTCCCAGGCCACCCGGAGGTCCAGATCACCGACCGGCTCGCGGTCCCGGTGCACGACTCGCCCAAGCCGCCGCCCACCCGCATCACGCTCACGCTGCCGGTGCTCCAGGTCGCGCGCGAGCGCGTGTTCCTGGCCACCGGCTCCGACAAGGCGGGCCCGGTGTCGGTGCTGGTCGCCGGCCCCAACCCCGACTACCCCTCGAGCCTCGTGGGGAGCGAGAACACGCTCGTGCTCGCCGACCCCGCCGCCGCCGGCCGGTGAACGAGCACGGCCAGGAGGTCTACCTCGTCCGTCACGGCGAGACGGCCTGGAGCCTGTCCGGGCAGCACACCGGCTCGACCGACATCCCGCTGACCGAGAACGGCGAGAAGGTCGCGCGCGAGCTCGGCGCGAAGCTCGCGGGCCACGAGTTCGACGGCGTGCTGGCGAGCCCGCTCTCGCGGGCGGTCGAGACCGCCCGGCTGGCCGGCTTCGAGCACGGCGTGCAGCTCGACGAGCGCCTCAAGGAGTGGGACTACGGCGAGTACGAGGGCCTGACCACGCCCGAGATCCGTGAGACCAGGCCGGACTGGTTCCTGTGGCGCGACGGCTGCCCGGGCGGCGAGTCGCCCGACCAGATCGGCGCCAGGGCCGACAGCCTGGTCCGCGACGTGCGCGAGATCGACGGCGACGTGCTCCTGTTCGCGCACGGCCACATCCTGCGCGTCATCACGGCCCGCTGGCTGGGCTATCCGCCCAACGACGGCATGCACTTCTCGCTGGGCACGGCGACCCTCTCGATCCTCGGGTCCGAGCGCGAGGCGCCGTCGATCTGGCGCTGGAACGCGCCCTAGAGTTCTACGCCGGCCGGTCGTAGAGGTCGGCGGCCAGCGCGCCGATCACCGTCTGCAGCCACGCGCGCTCGGCCTCGTCGACCCGGTCCAGGCGCCGGCGCGCCCACCCCATCAGGTCCTCGCGCCCGCCCACAGCCAGCACCGGCGAGGTGATCGCGTAGCGCCCGTCGATCATGAGCACGAGGGCGCCGGGGTGGTCGCGTCGGATGCGCAGCAGGTCGACGACCTCCTCGCCGAAGATCAGCTCCGGGCGCGTGCGGTCGGTGCCCTCGTCCGGCCACGGCCGCACGCTCAGCGTCGCCGGGTGCGCGCGCACCTTGCGGGGCGGCCGCGGGGTGGGCCCGATCGGACCGGTGCCCCAGCGCTCGATCAGCGTGGGCATGTCCCGCATCGCCTCCTGGCGCACGAGGATGTGCAGGCTGTCGCCGGCCTGCAGGCGCGTCGAGCCGCGCGGCGGGATCGCCTCCTCTCCGCGCACGAGGACGTTGACCACCGCCTCGCGCGGCAGGCCGAGGTCGCGCACGCGCGCGCCCACGATGGCGTCGTCGGGGTCGATGGTGTGCTCGATGACGTCGGCGCCGAGCTCGCGCACCGTGCCGGCCTCGATCAGCGCCGGCGGCAGCGCCGGCTCGTGCGAAGTGACCTTCAGGCGCCGGGCCACGGATTCGAACGTCGTGCCCTGCAGGAGCGTGGACACGATGACGGCGAAGAAGACGATGTTCAGGTCTTCGAGGCTCTCGGGCACGTGTGCGATGACGGCGAACGTCGCCAGCACGACCGGCACCGCGCCGCGCAGGCCGCCCCATCCGAGCGCCAAGCGCTCGGCGGCGCTGAAGCGGGCGAACAGCGTCGCGATCCACACCGCGACCGGCCGCGCGACCAGCGTGAGCACCAGCGCCAGCGCGGTGCCCTCGACCGCGACGTCGCCGAACTGGCTGGGGAACACGAGCAGGCCGAGGGTGAGGAACATGGCCAGCTGCGCGACCCAGCCCAGGCCCTGGTGGAAGTTCGCCACCGTCTGCTTGGCCGGGATGCTGGCACTGCCCAGGGCCAGGCCGGCCAGGTACACAGCAACGAACCCCGAGCCCTCGAGCGCGGCGGCAGCTCCGTAGGCGATCGCCGCCACCGCCAGCGACGCCACCGGGTACAGGCCAGCAGTCGCGAGCCGCACGCGCCGCAGCGCCTGCACCGCCAGCCAGCCGGTCACCACGCCGATGCCGACGCCCACGCCGAGCTCGCGCACGAACAGGACCAGGGCGTCGCCGATCCCGTAGTGCGGCTTGAGGATCCAATCGATGCAGGCCAGGACGAGCAGCACCGCGATGGCATCGTTCAGCCCCGCCTCGCCCTCCAGCGCGAGCGCCAGCCGGCGCCGGAGCGTCGAGTCGCGGAGCACCGCGAAGATGGCCGCGCCGTCGGTGGCGGCGATGATGCTGCCGACCAGCAGGCCCTCCTTGGTCGAGAACCCGAACAGGCCCGCGGCCGCGAACCCGGTGATGGCCGCGGTGAGCAGCGTCCCGACGATGGCCAGGCTGATGGCGACGCCGAGCACCGGCCGGATCTCGTCGAAGCCGGTGTTGAGGCCGCCCTCGAACAGGATCAGCGCGAGCGCCACGATGCCCACGTCGCGGGCCAGCGCGTAGTTGTTGAAGTCGATCCAGCCCAGCCCGTCGGTGCCCACGAGCATTCCGAGGCCCAGGAACAGGACCAAGGCCGGAACGCGGAGGCGCCCCGCGAGGAGCGAGGCGCCAAGGCCGGCGGCGAGCAGCGCGCCGGCGACGAGTGTGGCTATGCCGAGTTCGATGCCCTGAGCTTGGCATCCCTCCGGTCAGGAGGGCCGGTAGGTGCCGAAGCTCCAGACGTTGCCCTCGGCGTCCTCAGCGCTGTAGCCGCGGGAGCCGTAGTCCTCGTCGCGCAGCTCGCGGCGGATCTTCGCGCCGGCCGCCGTGGCGCGCGCGTAGTGGGCGTCGGGGTCGTCGACGACGATGTAGAGCGAGCCGCCGCCGGTGGGCATCTCCATGCGGCTGGGGTCGGGCTCGCGCGGGGTCTCGCCCAGCATCACGATGCCGTCGCCGTAGGCCAGCTCGGCGTGCTGGACGACCCCCTTGTCGTCCTCGTGGACGGCCTTCTTGGTGAACCCGAAGCCGTCGACGATCAGGTCGATGGCGGCGTGCGCGTCGTTGTAGCGGAGAGCGGGGAAGATGTCGGTCATGCCCGCCAGGCTAGGCGGCGGAGGGCAGGCCGTCTTGGACGGATTTCCCCTCCACGAACCCGCTCTGGCCCGGGAGCCGGCCAGCCACGAACTCGCTGGGCGTGGTGCCGGCGAAGGCGCGGAAGTCGCGGTACAGGTGCGGCTGGTCGTAGTAGCCGCAGAGGGCCGCGAGCTCGGCGAAGCCGAGGTCGTCGTCCGCGCTGCGCAGGGTCTCCACCGCCGCCTGGAAGCGGAGCAGGCGGCCGTAGAGCTTGGGCGCGACGCCGACGTGCTCGCGGAAGCGGCCGATCAGCCGCTTGCGGCTCCAGCCCAGGTCCTCGGCCAGGTTGCCGACCGGCACGGCGCCGCCGCTGTCGACCAGGCGGCTCCAGGCCCATACGACCTCGCGCGGCGGCGCCGGGGCGGCAGCCACGCGGCGGGCGATGGCGGCATCGAGCAGGGCGAAGCGGTCGGCCCAGGTCGGCAGCTCCGCCAGGCGCTCGACCAGACGGTCGCCGGAGCGGCCTGCCAACGCGTCGAGGGCCACCACCTCGTGGGTGAGCTCGCGCATGGGCAGGCCGAAGAACGCGCTGGCGCCCAGCGGCGTGAACTGCACCTCGGCCCCGTGGGCGAAGCCGGCGTGCTCGCTGAACGCGTGGCGGTCATCGAGGCCGGCGACGAACGAGGCGTGGCGGTCGGAGCGCACGTCGGGCTCCACGGGGTCGGGCAGGTCCCAGGGCGGCCCGAAGCTGATGATGAAGTGGACGTCGCCCGAAGGCAGCTCGCGGCGGCGCAGCGGTTGCGGCGTGATCTCGAGGTAGCCGGCGTAGCGGCGCACGAACGCGCGCAGGCGCGGGTCGGGGTCGCTCCAGGCCATCTCCCACCGGCCGAGCTCCGACTCGTGCCGGTCGACCAGCATCAGCGCTTGCGGTTGGCCACCAGGAGCGAGGCGCCGATGGCGCCGCCGAGGTCGCCGAGTCCCGCGACGTGCAGCTGGGGCGGGCGCTCGGGGACGAAGATGTGCTTCATCATCTCCTTGTGGATGGCGTCGAGGTAGCGCGGGCCGAGCCGCACCCCGAGGCCGCCGCCGAGGATGACCGCCTCCACGTCGAGCAGGTTGACCGCCGACGCGATGCCGGTCCCGAGCATCTCCACCGCCCGGTCGATGAGCTGGTGGGCGACCTTGTCCTTCTGGTCGAGCGCGCGCGCCCACACCCCGCTGGTCAGGCGCGTGCGGCCGCGCTTCTCCATGATCTTGAACAGATCGGTCTTGACGCCGCGGTCGTTGGCGCGGCGGGCCGCCGCCTCCATGCTCGCGCGGCCGGCGTAGGCCTCGAGGCAGCCGCGCCGCCCGCAGCCGCAGCGGGCGCCGCCGCGCTTGACCACGGTGTGGCCGATCTCGCCCGCGGCGCCGCGCCCGCGCCATAGCGCCCTGCGCATGACGATGCCGCCGCCGATGCCGGTGCCCCACCAGACGCCGATGAAGGATGAGTAGTCGGCGCCGGCGCCGAGCACGCGCTCGCCCTCGACGGCGACCTGGACGTCGTTGCCGATCTTGACCTTGGTGGAGAGCGAGTCCTCGAGCGTCGCGCCGAGCGCGAAGGGCGCATCCCAGTCGGGCAGGTTGCGAGCGTGGGCCACCGTGCCGCCGCGGCTGTTGATCTCGCCGGGCGAGCCGACGCCGACGCCGCCGAGGTGCTCGGTCGTCACGCCGGCCTCCTTGGCCGCGCTCGACATCGCGGCGACCATCTCGTCCGCCACCTTCGCCGGTCCGCCGTCCGTCGGCGTGGGATGGCGGCTCTGGGAGACCACCTTCCCGTCCGCGTCCACGACCACCGCCTCGATCTTCGTCCCACCCAGGTCGATGCCACCGCGCACGTCGCTCATGCCACGACCCTAACGCCCGTCGGCGCCCAGCACCGCCGCGAAGCCGTTGCCCTGCTTGTCGTCGGGGTCCTGGTAGTCGAGCACCGGGAGATCGAGATGGGCGCACAGGGCGAGGAAGCTCTCGCCCGTCCACACGGTCCAGTGGCGGTCCTCGCGCGACCGCAGGCCGTCGGCGTGGCGCTGCACGAGCTCGTCCAGGGGCGTCACCGGACGGTCGTGGTCGAAGGTGCGGTCGCGGTGCGGGAGCACGATGAACAGGTAGCGGCGCGCGACCCGCTGCCACTCCCGCAGGGCGCGGATGGGGTCGGGCAGGTGCTCGAGCACGTGCGAGGCCAGCACGAAGTCGAAGGCATCGGCGGGGAAGGGCAGGTCGTCGCCCTCGGCGACGACGTCGACGGCCATGGCGACGCCGGCGAGCACGAGCTCCTCGCGCTTGTAGACGGTGTCCATGTCGCGCGAGCGGTCGACGTTGATGGTGTCCAGGCCGAACGCGTTGTGGGCGGCGCCGCCGATCTCGACCCCGCGCAGGCCGTCCAGCCAGCGGTGGGCGAGGGCGGACTCGCGCGTGTTGTGCAGACGCCAGAGGACGCGGCGCTTGGTCGGCAGCCGCCCCGCCCGGCGACCGACGCGGATGCGTTGGCGCGCCATGCGCGCAATCCTGGCAGCGCCGTGGTCTTCACCGTCGGTCACTCCACCCACACGCTCGATGCGTTCCTGGCGCTCCTGCGCGGCGCGGGCGTCGAGGGGGTGGCCGACGTGCGCCGCTACCCGGGCTCGCGCCGCTCGCCCTGGTTCGGGCGCGAGGCGCTGGCCGAGGCGCTGCGCGCGGAGGGGATCGCGTACGACCACCTCGAGGCGCTGGGCGGGCGCCGGTCGGTCCTGCCCGGCTCGCCCAATGGCGGCTGGGACGTCGCGGCCTTCCAGGGCTACGCCGACCATATGGCGACGCCGGAGTTCGCGGCCGGGCGGGCCGAGCTCGAGGCGCTGGCCGCGCGCCGGCCCACGACGGTCCTGTGCGCGGAGGCGCCGTGGTGGCGCTGCCACCGGCGGCTGGTCGCCGACGCGCTGGTCGTGCGCGGCCAGCCGGTCCGGCACATCGGGCCCGACGGCGGGCTGACCGACCACGCGCTCACCGACTTCGCGGTGGTGGCGGACGGGACGATCACGTACCCGCCCGCGCAGATCGAGCTGGTCGGGCGCTAGCGCGCCGACCAGCGCTGCGGCACGTACAGCGGGGCCGCAGGGGCGCTGCCCGCCGCGCGCGTCGCCTCAGCCTCGGTCGCGCGAATCTGCGCCGCGCGCAGGCCCAGCAGCGAGACGAGCGGGGCCGTGGGCCGGAACGGGTCCGCGATCGCGCCCCCGCCCGCGAGCGGCAGCGCCGCCCGGAGCTCGCCGTCGACCTCGGCCACGAGCAGCTCGCCCTCCGCCAGCCGCCGGCTGTCGAGCTGGGCCAGCCGCTGCAACGCCGCCCGGTCGCTCGCGTGCGAGCGCCGGATCGTCACGCCGTCGTAGACCGCGACCGGGTCGTCGAACCCGGCGCCGCGGGTGCGCCGCATGCGCGCCCGCAGCCGCACCAGCGGGCCGTCGCCCCGCGTGGCCGGAATCGTCGTCCGCAGGTCCCGCGCATGCTCGGCCGCCAGCCCGCCAGTTACCTGTTCACTCCACATACGCCTTCCCTCCGTAACCGTCTATTGCCTGTTGATGGGTACTATAACCTATTAAGGGACTTAGGTGGTGATGACATGCCCAAGAAGCATCAAGACGCACCCGGCGGGCTCGAGACGGTCCGAGAGTTCGTGAACTCGCTCGATCTCGAGGACGGGAGCGAGGCGCTGAGCGACCCGCCGGCGCTCGTGCAGTGGCTGGCCGAGCACGACCTCATCGACCCGGCGGTGGCCGCGGACGCAGCCGACCTGCGCCGCGCCGTCGAGGTGCGCGAGGCGCTGCGCGCGCTCATGCGCGCCAACAACGGCGGCGATCCGGCGACCGATGCCGTCGCCACCCTGCGCGGCGCGGCGCAGCGGGCCGGCGTCGGGCTCGAGTTCGAGCCCGACGGCTCGCGCCTCGAGCCCCAGGCGGGCGGCGTCGACGGCGCGCTGGGCCGCCTGCTCGTGGCCGTGCACGAGGCCCAGCACAACGGGACCTGGTCGCGCATGAAGGCGTGCCCATGGCACACCTGCTACTGGGCCTTCTACGACCACACCAAGAACCGATCGGGGGTGTGGTGCAACATGGCGGTGTGCGGCAACCGCGCCAAGGCGAAGGCCTACCGCGAGCGCCACGCCTGAGCAGACCGAGCCTTCGCGCCCCGAGCGGGGTTGGAGCCGGTTAGGGTCGGCACGAAAGCCGCCCCTTGCCCCTCGGAAGGGAGTCCGTCCTTGAAGGTCCTGACCCTCGCCGCGCTCGCGCTCGCCGCCTTCGTAGGTCTCGCGGTCCCTGCCGCGGCGGCGTCCAAGAAGCCGAAGACCCAGTACTACCTGTCGCTGGGCGATTCGCTGTCGGTCGGGATCCAGCCCGGGCCGGCCGACGACCCCGGCCACGAGGCCGAGAGCGTCGAGACCGACGACGGCTACTCCGACCAGCTCTACGCCAAGGCCAAGCGCCTCTACCCGGGTCTGAAGTTGGTCAAGGCCGGCTGCTCGGGTGCGACGACCGAGAACTTCCTGCGCGGCGGCATCGACGTGACCGGGCTGGGCACCTGCACCCCGCCGCAGCCGTTGTACAAGAGCACGTCGGCCGCTACGTCGCAGATGGCCTACGCCCAGAAGTTCATCCGCGATCACAAGGGCCAGATCGCCTTCATCACGGTCAGCATCGGCAACAACGATCTCGACACGTGCCGGCAGGGCTCGGCTATCAACTTCGACTGCGTGGCAACCGGCGAGCAGTCGGTCGGCCGCAACGTCGCCGTGATCGGGCGTCGGCTGCGGCGCGCCGCCGGGCCCGACGTCCCGATCATCGGCACGACGTTCTACGACCCCTACCTCGGCCTCTACCTCCAGGGCGGCGTCAACCAGGCCCTCGCCCAGGCCACCCAGACCATCGCGCAGGAGATCAACGCGCAGACGCTGGCCCCGGCCTGGAAGAAGAGCAAGGTCGCGGTGGCGCGGATCGACGACGCGTTCTGCACCTACACCCCGTTCGACCAGATGGTCAACGACCCCACGTGGGGCATGGTCCCGGTCGCCGTGGCCAACGTGTGCAACTACTCGTGGTTCTGCGTTCCGCCGCCCGCCGGTCCGAACATCCACGCCAACAAGACCGGCTACTCGCTCATCGCCGGCGCGTTCTTCACGCAGCTGAAGAAGGTGGCCTCATGAGGCGCCTCGCGCTGCTGACCCTCGCCGCAGCCCTGATCGTCGCGGCGCCCGCCGCGGCGGCGTCGTCCTCGTCGTCCTCGAAGACGAAGTACGTGGTCTCGCTGGGCGACTCGTTCTCGGCCGGCGTGCAGCCGGGGCCGGGCGTGTCGCGGAGCTTCTCGTATCCGAAGGTGAGCTACGCGAACCAGATGCTCACGCGCGCGAGCAAGCTGCTGCACACGAAGCTCAAGCTGGAGATGCTCGCGTGCGGGGGCGCCACCACCGAGTCGATGGTGGGCGCCGACATCAAGCCCTGCGACCCCGGGGCGAGCGGCTTCAAGCTCCCCTACGCCAACACGTCGCCGCGCACCTCACAGCTGCGCTACGCGACGCGGTTCCTGCGCGACCACCGCGGCCAGGTCGCCTTCGTGACCATGACCATGGGCGGCAACGACCTGCTGCGCTGCGTGGACTCGGCCACCGGCGGCTTCGACCTGAACTGCATCACGAGCAGCTACGGCGCCATCAGCTCCGAGCTGCCGAAGATCGCGGCGCGCGTCCGGCAGGCGGCCGGGCCGCACGTGCCGGTGCTCGGCGCGGGCTACTACGACCCCTACCTGGCGTTCTACCTGCGCGGCCCCGACCAGCAGGCGCTCGCGCAGGCGTCGCTCGGGATCGAGTCGCAGCTGAACGCGACCCTCCGGAAGGCGTTCAAGACGGCGGGCTGGAGCTTCACCAACCCGGACGCCGTGTTCGGCACGAACACCCCGCTGGACCAGACGACGAACCTCGACCCCTACGGCCAGGTCCCAGTCGCGGTGGCGATGGTGTGCGAGATGAGCTGGATGTGCGCGCCCGCGCCGCAGGGGCCGAACATCCACCCGAACCAGGCCGGGTATGCGGCGTACGCGTCGGCGCTGCTCTCGACGCTGAAGAAGGAGTCCTAGGCGCGCTAGCGCTAGCGCAGCGGGCCGCAGTTGATGTCGGGGCCAGGAGTGCGGTCGACGGTCATCGAGACCTTGACCAGCAGGATGTGGAGGACCCGTCGCTCGTCAGCGTCGAGGTCGGCGAGCAGCGCCTCCTCGGCGGCCTGGGCCGCCTCGCGCGCGCGGGCGAGAAGCGTCTTGCCCTTGCGCGTCAAGTGGATCGCGTAGCGGCGG
>Ga0207708_10001158_pt1 | contig 19848 bp, 18 predicted proteins | sample KBSK5101metaG_FD_184340 | JGI IMG/M metagenome (GOLD analysis project Ga0207708, IMG submission 184340) | Corn, switchgrass and miscanthus rhizosphere microbial communities from Kellogg Biological Station, Michigan, USA - KBS K5-10-1 metaG... | ecosystem: Host-associated > Plants > Roots >...
GCGGTGTGCGGATGCTGCTCGTGCTTGCCCGGCCAGATCAGCGCCAACGGATCGCTCGTCTGCACGAACAATGGATGTTACGAGCCCACCGACGGTGGGATCGACAGCGGCTGGACGCCGGAGGCCGCCTGCCTGATGTCGTTCGATCCCGGTCCCTGCCGGGCGGCGATTCCCGTCTACGCGTTCGACGGCACCGCGTGCGTGGCGAAGACGTACGGCGGCTGCGAGGGCAACGACAACCGGTTCAACACGCGCGAGGAGTGCATGGCCGCGTGCGAGGGGCGGCCGACGCCCAACGGATGTCCGGACGGACGCATCAAGCAGGAGATCTGCCTCGCGTGCGGCCCGGTGGGCGGTTGCGCCACCGTGATGACGGTCTGCGCCCAGTCGTGCGACGCCGACGCGGGCGGACTGGGCGAGTGCCCGTCCGAGCTGGGCATCTGTTACCACGGCGTCTGCCAGGTCGCGTTCTGCGAGTGACGTCGCGCGCGCCCTAACGCGGCGGCGGCCGCTTGGGCGGGATGATGTACTCGGGCCGCTTGAACTCGTAGTGGCTGACGAATGACTCGAGCGTCGGCGCCAGATCGAGTTGCTGTTTCCGTCCTTCGCCGAGCGCCGCGTTCACGAGGTGGGCGACACGCACGCGGAACGCGCTCTTGGTCTCGACCGCATCATGGTCGCGCGCGCATGCGACGTACAGCTTCGCCAGCGCCTGCATCAATTCGGCGCCGTGCTGGTCGCGCGTGAATTCCTTGCCGTAGTCGAGCCGGCGTGCGATGTCGCGTGCCAGGATCCAGCGCGGCGTGCCGCCATCGCGGTCGACGGCCACCGAGACGTCGGGCGCAACGTGGACGACGTCGACGTCGTCGCCGAGCAACGTCGCGAAGTCGGCGTCGACGAAACCGAACAGCACGAGGTCCAGCGGATCGCTGATCCAGACTCCGCTCGCCTGGATGCGGCCGTTCGCCGGTGTGACCAGCCGCAGCTCGCAGGTGTCGTCGGCCGTCAGCCAGCGACGGGCCGCCTCGTCGATGGTCGATCGATCCACGATCGCGGGTTGCGCGCCGCACCAAAGGCGCATGTTGTAAAGCGTGTCCTGCCCATCGAAGCTGAAGGCGCAGTCGTAGCCGAGCTCCGGGAAGCTTTCGCCCACCACCCGGATGACGTCGGGCTCCTCGCCCGGGTGGGCCTGCCAGAGCACCGCATCGTCATTGGCCAGGAACCACAGCGCGGCGCGCGGCCACGCGCGCGCGCTGCCCCGCGCAACGACGAGGGGCTGGGGTTTCTTCCGTTTGCGGGCCATCCGGGGGGCTCCATCATACGGACGGCGCGCCGCGCGAAGCGTCGCAGCCTTTGCTTGGCGCCGTCGGGCGCGTCATATAGAGTGCGCCCTCGAAAACGTTCAATGCCTGACGGGAGATAGAAGCAATGAGCACTCGTATCGCCATCAATGGTTTCGGCCGCATCGGACGGCTGGTCTTTCGCGCCCTGCACGAGCAGGGGCTGTTCGGCAAGGAGGTCGAGGTCGCCGCGGTCGGCGATATCGTGCCCGCCGACAACCTGGCGTACCTGCTGAAGTACGATTCGACGCAGCAGAAGTTCGGCGGCAAGGTCAGCTCGAAGAAGTCGGGCACCGACAAGGAAGCCGACGACGTGCTGGTCGTCGACGGCCAGGAGATCGCGGTGGTCAGCGCCAAGTCGCCCGCCGAGCTGCCCTGGAAGAAGCTGGGCGTCGACTACGTGATCGAGTCGACGGGCCTGTTCACGGACGGCGAGAAGGCGAAGGGCCACCTGACCGCCGGCGCCAAGAAGGTGATCATCTCGGCGCCCGCCAAGGGCGAGGACATCACGGTCGTCATGGGCGTCAACCACGAGAAGTACGACGCCGCCAAGCACAACATCGTGTCGAACGCGAGCTGCACCACCAACTGCCTCGCGCCGATCGTGCACGTCGTGCTGAAGGAAGGCTTCGGTCTGGCCGAGGGCCTGATGACGACCGTGCACAGCTACACGGCGACGCAGAAGACGGTCGACGGTCCGTCGCGCAAGGATTGGAAGGGCGGGCGCAGCGCCGCCATCAACATCATCCCGTCGACGACGGGCGCCGCCAAGGCGGTCGCGCTGGTGCTGCCCGAGGTGAAGGGCAAGCTGTCGGGCATGGCGTTCCGCGTGCCGACGCCGACGGTGTCGGTCGTCGACCTGACGTTCAGGACGACGAAGTCGACCAGCCTCAAGGAGATCTCGGCGGCGATGAAGTCGGCCAGCGAGGGCTACCTGAAGGGCGTGCTCGGCTACACGGAGGAGGAACTGGTCTCGACCGACTTCATCCACGACGAGCGCTCAAGCATCTACGACGCGGGAAGCTCGATCGAGCTGAACTCGAACTTCTTCAAGCTCGTTTCCTGGTACGACAACGAGTGGGGCTACAGCCACCGCTGCGTCGACTTGCTGACGTACATGGTCTCGAAGGGCTGAGCGCCGGTGTAGCCTCCGGGCGCACCTTGTAATCGTCCGTCGTAAACAAAAAAACCGCCGCGCCCGAATCAGGAAATCCGGGGGCGTCCGGTTATACTGGCCGACGGTGCGAGTCGGCGCCGTCGACAAGCGCGGAATGAGCGTCCGCCGGTTGATACTCGTCAACGCGGTGCTGGCGTTTCTCATCGCCGCGCACCTTTACGAGAACGTGATCCAGGCCGGCCACTGGCCGTTCTGTTCCTACCCGATGTACGCGGAGCTGGAGACGGAACGCTCCATCACGATCGTTCGGGTTTTTGGCGTGCGCCATGACGGCAGCGAGACCGCCGTCCACAAGAACGAGTTCATCCACCCGTTCGATCAAGCGCGCCTCGCCGACGGGATGGAGAACGCGCATTTCGATCGGTCGTCGGGCGTGGTGGCGTTGAACGATGTGCTCGAGCGCTACGAGCGGCGGCGGATCGAGCGCGAGCACGACGGGCCGGCGCTGGTGCGCTTGCGGCTCTATCGGCTGACGCACCAGCTGGAGCCGCTGGCCGGTAACGCGGACACGCCGGAGAAGCGCGAGCTGCTGGCGGAATCGGACCCGCTGACGAAATCGGACCGATTCGAATGATGCGGGCGCTGCGCGAGCGATGGCACCGTTTCTGGTTCGACGCCGAGGCGCCGGACAACCTCGGTCTTTGCCGCGCGCTGTTCTACGGGCTGATCCTGCTGCTGTACCTGCCGGACGGCTGGAGCGAATGGAGCGACGTCTCGCCCGTCTTCTGGGAGCCGATCACGATGTTCAAGTGGCTGCCCATCCCGGTGTTCAGCGCCGGCGTGCTGACGGCGCTGGGCGTCGTGTGGAAGGTTTCGTTGCTGGCGGCGGCGCTGGGGCTGTTCACGCGCGGGAGCACGGTGGTCGCCTGCGGCGTCGGCTGGTACCTCCTGGGCCTGCCCCACAACTTCGGCAAGACGCACCACTTCGACGCGCTGGTCGCCCTGGTGCTCGCCGTGATGATGCTGGCGCGCACCGGCGACGCGTACTCGCTGGATCGGCGGCTGTTCGGACGGGGACGTCCCGCGCCCGAGCCGAGCGGCGAATATCGCTGGCCGGTCCGCGCGACGTGGCTGCTCATGAGCCTCGTGTTCGCGTCGGCGGGCTTCGCGAAGCTGCGCAACGAGGGTCTGAACTGGGTGTTCTCCGACAACATGGCCACCAAGCTTCTCCAGCACGGCTACAACGTGGCGAGCCACGAGCCGCTGTCGGACATCGGTCCGTGGCTGGCCCAGTATCCCGCCCTGTGCAGCGTGCTGGCGCTGGTGACCGTCGTCGTCGAGGCCGCCTACCCGCTGGCGATGGTCAGCCGGCGCGCGCGCTGGATCTTTCCGCCCGCCATGTGCGGGCTGCTGATCGGCATCCGACTGTTCATGGGGCCGACCTTCCCGCAGTTCATCATCTGTCACCTGTTCTGGGTGCCGTGGGATCGCGTCGTCGCCGCCGTCTCGAACCGCGTGCAGGCGCGGATGCGGGCCCCGGCCGTCGCCTGACGATCGTCAGGGATCGACGCAGTCAGCAATCGTGCTGCTCGGCTCGACGGAGCAGACCAACCCCGACGTCGTGCAGTCGACCGCGGCGGCCGCGCCGTCGAAGCACCAGCGCAGCACCGTGCCGTCACAGGTCCCGGCAGCTGTCAGATCCGTGCAGTCGCTGCGCGAGCTTTCGAGGGGGCAATCGCCGCAATCGCCGGAGATGCCCAGCGTGGGCTGGCTCTTGAACAGCTCTTCCAGCGGCGGGTTCCCGCGATCATGCAGCTGCGCCGCGGTCGCGCTGCCCACGAAACGGAAGTGCCACGGTTCGTAGCGGAAGCCGGTCACCTTCTGTTTGTGCTGCGGGTAGCTCATGACGAAGCCGAAACGCCAGGCGTTGGCCGCGATCCACGCGGCGTCCGCGTCCGCCGCGAACGCGAGATCGACGGCCAGGCCCGCCTCGTGTTCGCTGTGTCCCGGACGCGCGGCCCGTCCCGGTTCGCTGACGCTGTTCTGATCCCAGAGCATCGCCTGCACGTCGTACGTGCGATGCGCGCCGCCGACGGTGACGGTGAACGTCGCGCCGGCGGCGGCCCACAGCATCGCGGCGAGCGCCGGCTGCGCTTCCTTCAGGATCCACTGGCCGCCGCCCGCCGTGGCGAGGCCGGCCGCGTCGATCTCCACCAGCGCGGGCTGGCTCACGTGCGCGCAGTCGGTCAGGCAGCGGGCCGGGTCCACCCAGACCAGCGGCATCTGCGCGACGAAGTCGGGAAGGCCGGCGTCGCTGCTGCACCCGCCGGCCGCGGCCGCGGAGAGCACGGCGGCCGGAATCACCGCGCGGCCGAGCGCGCGCGTCACGCGAGCTCGCGGCCCTTGGTCTCGACTGCGAACGGCAGCAAGATCACGCCGAGCAGGGGCACGAAGCCGACGAAGAAAAGGATGTTGAGCGCGCTCCCGAGCGCGTCCGCACCGCGCGCGGCGACCGTCCCGACCAGGAATGGTCCCGCCGCCGCGATGATGCGCCCGACGTTGTAGCAGAAGCCGGCGCCGGTTCCGCGCAGCCGCGTGGGGAACAGCTCGGGCAGGTAGTAGGTGAAACTGCCGAACACGCCGAACACGGTCAGGCCGATGAAGAGGTACATGATGAGGCGCGTCTCCGGCCGCAGGTCGAGCCCGAACGCCGTCATGACCGCCACCGCCGACAGCGCGTAGTAGATCCCGAACATCCGGCGCCGGCCGAGCACCTTTGCCGCGGGGATCGTCAGCAGCGTCCCGAGCAAGCCACCCAGGTTGAACCAGTTATTTGCGCGCGCCGTCCAGGACGAGATCAGCGCCGACGTCGCGGCAGGATTCATGGCGCTCGCGGTCGCCGTCTCGCGGGCCAGGCCGCTCGCCACGATGGTGATGAAGGCGTTGACGCTCCACCAGGTGATGAGCGCGACGACAGCCATCGCGAACCCGCCCAGCGTCGCGCGCCGGTGCTCGGGCGTGAACAGCTCGGCGATGCGCGGGTGCGTGCCTGCGGCCGCCTGGTTCCAGCGCTCGGGCTCACGCACGAAGGTCCGGACCACGAACGCGACCGCGGCCGGGATCAGACCGCACAGGAACACGAACCGCCACGACGTCTCGGGTGCGCCGTGGAAGATGACGCCGGCGATCTGAGAGTTGGCGAAGGTCGCCAGGAACAGCCCCATCGGCGCCGACGTGTACAGCAACGCGCCCGCCTCGACGCGCCGCTTTTCGGGGACGACCTCGGCGACCATCGCCGCGCCGGCCGCCCATTCGCCGCCGATGCCGAGGCTGGCGACGACACGAAACGCCATCAGCATCCAGATATTGACCGCGCCGGCGCAGGCCGCGGTGCCGAACGCGTAAAGCAACATCGTCAGCAGCAGCGTCCGCTTCCGTCCGATGCGGTCGGCGATTCGCCCGAACAGGATGCCGCCCGCCGACCAGCCGAGCAGCAGCATCGACGTCAGGATGCCGCCCCACTTCAGCGTCGCCGCCTTCGCCGCTGCGGATCCGATCGGCAGCCCGAGCAACGTCGGCACGCAGTTGGGCGCGACGAAGTTGAACAGCAGGCCGTCGAACACGTCGAATCCCCAGCCCAGCCAGGCGGCGAACAGAACCGTCCACTGATAGCGGTTCATGTCCAGCACCGTCCGCCCGACCGCGGTGCTGGCCTTCGTCATGGCGTCTCGATGCCCGTCGTCGGGAAGGCCGCCGCGGCGGCGTTGCAGAAGTTAACCTTCTTGATCATCGGCGGCGGGTTCGCGCGTTCGCGCGCCGAGGCGGCCCGCCGGGTGGCCAGCGCCCGTTGCACGCGATCGCCCCCGCGCGACAACGCCGCGATCACCTTTTTCCACCGGTCCTGCGCTTTCGGATCCGCCGTGGCGGCCGGTTCGGGTACCAGCGCGATCAGGCCGACCAGATCCTCGATCAGCTGCGCGTCGGGTTTTGCGGCCGTCAGGGCGTCCGTTATCAGCGGCACCAGGACGCGGTCGCGGAACGACACCAGATCGTCGGCGTCGACCTGGCACCACAGCAGCCGCGCGTGCAGGTGCCCGAACGTCGGCGCCGCCTCGGCGTGCGGCTGGCGCAGCAGGCGTTTGATCGGGTCGTCGTAGTCGCCCTCCGCCTCGCCGTATGACGACAGCATCACGTCGACCAGCTTGCCGCGGCAGTCGGGATCGCAGCTGCGCCCCAGCAGGTATTCGATCAGCCACTTGCGGTGGCCGGCGTGAAACTTGTCCAGCTCCGCGCTTTCGCTGGCGCTGACCAGCTCGCCGGTGCGCGCGGTCGCGAGCACCAGCGCCGCCACCAGCCGCGCGCCCGCCGAGAACTTCTCGAAGTGATCGATCTCCTGCCACTGCCGGCGCTCGTAGAGATCCTGCAGGTACGGTTCGAACAGCCAGGCCATCTTGCCGGGGAACGCCTGCACCTCGCGCTCGTCCTTCATGATCGCCATCGGCCCGTGCGCCTGCGGCTGGCTCGCCGCGTTCACGGCCTCCAGCTCGTCCTGGAAGACCTGCGCGATCGCGTCCGATCGCTCGGCGAGCGCGTCGTCCTTGCAGATCTCGGCGGCCTTCTCGACGCCGAAGCGCTGGATGCACGTCATCTTGAACGCCTGGGCGAGCTGGCTGTAATTCTTCTCGGCGGTCGCTTCCAGCACCGCGCGCATGTAGCTGGCGTTGTCCTTGCCCAGCTCCAGCGCGTACGACACCGCCAGCTCGGGATCCAGGATCGCCCCGCGCGTCAGCGACAACAGCACGCCGAAGCGCTGGTCGACCGACTGCGGCCCCTGCTTCGACAGCACGTCGAGGTTCTTGGAGAGGATCTCGGCGCGCGCGATGCGCCAGTCGTTGTCGGCCTTGGTGCGCGCGATCGCCTGCTCCGACTTCGCCTGTTCGGCGGTTGTCACCGATTGGCGGAACTGCCAGATCGACGTCGCGATCAGCCCGGCGACGCCCAGGAACAAAGTTGAGAGCGGACCGTGGTACTCCTGGAAGAACTTGGCGAGCTTGCTCTTCTTCGTTCCGCCGCCCTTGTCGGATTCTTCAGCCACGCGGGGAATATATTATCGTTCGCGTCGCGTGGAACAGGACACTGACCGATCATGAACTGGCTGGAGCTGCCCGCCGTCAAGTGGGCGATACCGATTCCGGTTCTGGTCGCGGTCGCGCCGGTGCTGTGGTGGTTCTTTCGAGGAACCTGGCGCGAGCTGGACGCCGAGGGTCTGGCGATCCGGCGCGATCTCGCGGCGCGCGGCGAGATCGACTACCGCCCGATGGTGGCGCTGACGCTGGTCACCTTCATCCTGACGTTCCACGAATATTACGGCCGTCCCGACTTCTACATGCGGGCGCTGCGCGACGTCGTCGATCGCCACGCGCGCAGTCATCCCGGGTCGATCTTCAATCTCACGCTGTACGACGAGCTGTACATGCGGTCGTGGTGGGGGTTCACGCGCGTCGCCGGGTACGTCCTGCCGCTGGCGGTCTGGCCGATCTTCTTCCGCAAGGACAGCGTGCTGGACTTCGGGCTGCGCGGGCGCGGGTTCCGCACGCACGCCTGGATCTACGCGCTGTGCGTGGTGGTGATGATCCCGGTGCTGCTGATCGTCGCCATGCAGCCGGACTTCGCCGACTACTACCCGATGTACAAGCTGGCGGGACGGTCGTGGCTGGACTTCGGCCTGTGGGAGATCGTCTACCTGGCGCAGTTCTTCACGCTGGAGCTGTTCTTTCGCGGCTTCCTGCTGCGCGCGCTGCGCAGCTTCGGCGCGGGCGCGATCTGGGCGATGGCGGTGCCCTACTGCATGATCCACTACGGCAAGCCGTACCTGGAAGCGTCGTCGGCGGTGATCGCGGGCATCGTGCTCGGGTCGCTGGCGATGAAGACGCGCAGCATCTACGCGGGCTTCCTGGTGCACGCGACCGTCGCGGTGCTGATGGACATCCTGGCGCTCGATCGGCGCCACTTCCTGCCCAGCCGGCTCGCGCCCGGGAGCGCGCTGCATTTCGAGTTTCCGAACCCGCGCGTGCTGATCTGGATCGCGTGGGCGCTCGCGCTGGTCGTGCTGGCGGCGAAGGTGCGCCGCTCGTGGCCCGAGCTGACCGCGTTCGTCCGCGGCCTGCGCCGCCGCGGTTCGAACGGTTCGAACAGTTCGAACAGCTAAGGTCCTTGGAGTCTCTCAGAGGGCAATCTTCAGTCCCAGGTGATCCCGCATATGCAGGAGCGCCTCCGCGTTGCCGCGCGCATCGTCGACTGGATTGTGGGTGTGCGGCGTCCGTTTCAGTTTCTTGAAGTTCTTGAACGTGTCCTTGACCAGGCCCTTGAACATCGAGCCCAGGTTGCTCGAGCTGTGGCCGAAGGGGTTCTTCCCCAGAAAATGGTGGAAGTACCAGTTGATGAACTGCCAATCGAAGCCGTTGTTGTCGGAGATGAAGAGCATGCGTTTCGGCACGTTGGCGCGCAGCCAGCCGTCAAAATCCGCCATGACGCGCGCCGCATCGTCGAAAGCGAGGGTCTCCTCGCGCGAGTGCCCGCAGACCTTCAGCGCCGCCGGGATCCAACGCTCCGAGATCGGCCGCAATCTGCCGTAGAACGTCCGGTCCAGGCCCGGCTCGACCACGATGGCCCCGAAGGAGATCATCGAGTAGTCGCCCGGGATGGGGCCGTCTGCCTCCACATCAATCATCACGTAACTCATGCGACAAGATGAGGTCACAACCGCCCACGACCTGCCAGGACAGGAACCCGGACATCGCCTAGGGAGACCGGAAGCCGGGGTCGCCGGGGAACCCCGGGCCGTCGCAGCGGAGGCGGTGCCGGCGGTTCGCGGCGGTGTCCGGCAACGCCGTGCCTTCCAGCTTGTACAGCAGCCAGCGCGCCACGCGCCAGTCTCGGCAACCGGCGGCTTCGCGCCGTAGGCGCGCGCGCTCGGCGGCGGACAGCTGCACGGCGCGGCCCAGCGGCTCGCCGGTGATCGTCTCGATGGCGACGCTGAACGCCTGGTGGTGCGGATACTGGTCGTCCGCGTACACGGCGTCGGGTGGATCCGGCGTCGACGTCTCCCACCCGTAGAAGAACTTGTCGGTCAGGAGTCGGCGCCGCAGCTGGGGAAGCGCGTCCTTGCTGCGGAGCCAGGCCAGGCCATACGCGGCGACGGCGTCGCCCTGCGCCAGCTCGGCGAGCCAGCGCCGCGCGAGCGCATTCCGGTCCATGCGGTCGGCGAGGCGAGTTGCGAATTTTTCAGCGAACGCCGCGGGCCTGCACTCCTTGACGACGTCAGGTCCGCCACAGGTGGCGCCGATCTCCTGGAAGATGTCGTCGCGCGATGGCCGCGATTCGCCGGCGTCCGCGGATCGCAGCAGCGGCCCCGCCAGCGCCAGCAGAATGATCGCGACGGCGATGGCCCACGTTCGCCGGCTCACGCGTGTATTTTACGCGCGTCAGTTGCGCGGCAGGTAACTGCCGATCGCTGCGTACCAGGTCTGCGCCATGACCATGTAGCCCGCGTCGTTCGGGTGCAGCTCGTCGTTCATCAGCGCGGTCTTGTAGTTCATGTTGGCGGTGAACGCCGCGTACATGTCGACCAGCACGATGTGCTTGCCGGCGGTCACGCGCGACTGCACCACGCCGGGAATGGCGTTGTTGTAGGTGCGGACGCGCCCGTTGGTGGTGTCGTTGGTCGTCGGCGTGAGACGCGCGACCACCAGCAGCGCGTTGGGCGCGTCGGTGGTGATGCGGTCGAGCAGGGCGCCGAGGCGCGTGGGCGCGTTGGCGAGATCGAGGCTGATGTTGACGTCGTTGGTCCCGATCATCAGCAGCACGATGTGGGGGTGGAACATGCTGATCGCGCCGTCGACCAGCGGCGAGATCCCCGAACGCCCGCCGCCCGGATCGATCGTGTAGCCGGAGTAGCCCTCGTGGTTGCGCGGGAACGTCCGGCCCGCGACGGTGGTGGGGCCGTTGGTGTTGCGGCCGACGAACGTGATCGCCTGCATGTTGGTGACCGTCGTCGAGAACAGCGGAACGCGATAGCCGCCGCCCGACGAGCCGACGCCGTCGGTGATCGAATCGCCGAGCGGCATGATGATGCAATTTCCCGTGGCGGGGCAGGGGTTGAACCCGCCGCCGTCGCTGCCGGTGTCGACGCGGTCCACGCCCCCGTCGGTGACGGTGCCGCCCGTGCCGCCCGTGCCGCCGCGGCCCGCGGCGCCGCCCTGTCCGGCCGCGCCGCCTGTTCCACCGGCGCCGCCGGTCGAGCCGCCGCGTCCGCCGTTCGCGCCGCCGGTTCCCGCCGCGCCGCTTGTTCCACCGGCGCCGCCGGTCGAGCCGCCGCGTCCGCCGTTCGCGCCGCCGGTTCCCGCCGCGCCACCTGTTCCGCCCGCGCCGGTCGAGCCGCCGCGTCCGCCGTTCGCGCCGCCGGTTCCCGCCGCGCCGCCGCCCGTACCGCCGCGGCCGCCGGTGCTGCCCGCTGCGCCACCGCCGCCCGCCGCGCCGCCCGCGCCCGCGTCGCCTCCTGTACCGGCGCCGCCGCTCGTGCCGCCCGCGCTGGTTCCGGCGCTGCCACTTGTGCCGCTGCTGCCGCCGGCCGCGCCCGCGGTCCCCGTCGTGCCCGCGCCGCCTGACGTGCCCGACGTGCCGCCCGTGCCGGGCTCCGGCGCCGGGCTGCACGACATCACGACGAACGAAACGAGGATCAGTCGAAGGTTGCGCAAGGTTGGGACGCTATCACTTGCTCAAAAGCAAGACTTCGCAGATCCCGGCAGAAGTTCGCAAAAACCTGTCCTTTGCCGTCAAACGGCGCTCCGGTATTGTGGATGTCTTCTGCCTTCGGTCACCTTCGCTTTAAGGAGAGTCCGCATGCGTCACGGTCGCCCCCCCATTAGCTTTCTGTCGATTGCATTGCTTGCCCAGCTGCTGGCGTGCGCGAAAGGGACCAACGCCACCGGCAGCGGCGGCGACAGCGGTCCCGGGATCGCCGGAACGACGGGAAGCAGCGGCACGACCGGACAGGCGGGCGTGAACGGGACGGCCGGCACCGGCGGCGGGGTCGACGATCCGTTCGCTGGTCTTCCGGCGGCGAAGGCGCTGCACGTCCAGGGCAACCTTCTCAAGGACGCCGGCGGCAACACGGTCCGCCTGCTCGGCATCAACCGCGCGGGGTCCGAGTACATGTGCTCGCCGCCTACGCAGGGCGGGCAGGCGTTCGACGGTTCGACCGGCCCCAGCAGCATCAACGCGATGCTGACCTGGAACATCAATACGGTCCGCCTGCCGCTGAACGAGCACTGCTGGCTCGGGATCAACAACACGCTGATCAGCGCCGACGAATACCGCGACGCGATCGTCAATTACGTCGTGCAGCTGCACACGAGGAACCTCTACGTGGTGCTGGACCTGCACTGGTCGGCGCCGGGGTCGACGGTGATCATGGGCTCGGGCACCGGCGCGAACCAGCTGGTCACGATGGCCTTCGCGGATCACGCCATCGCGTTCTGGACGTCGGTCGCGACGACGTTCAAGAACGACCCGATGGTGGTCTTCGACCTGTTCAACGAACCGATCCTGGACGCGAGCGATCGCTTCGGGAACTCCGCGGTCGGCGATCCGTGGGGCTGCTGGCTGAACGGGTGCAGCGTCTCGAAGGGACAGACAGCGGGCATGCAGGCGATGCTGAACGCCGTGCGCGCGACCGGCGCCACGCAGGTGGTCGTCGCGGGCGGCATCGACTGGTCACACAAGCTGGACGGGTGGTTGACGCACAAGCCGTCGGACCCGACGGGAAACCTGATGGCTGCGTTCCACGTCTATCAGCCGCCGCTGTCGAACTGCTCGGACACCGGTTGCTGGAACGGCGCGCTGGCGACCGTCGCGCAGAACGTCCCCGTGCTGACCGGCGAGATGGGCGAGCAGGACTGCGGCCACGGCTTCATCGACGGCTACATGAGCTGGGCCGACAGCAAGGGCATCAGCTATCTCGGCTGGGCCTGGAACGTCCAGAACTGCAACACGTTCCCGGCGCTGATCACCAACGTCGACGGGACACCGACCGGATTCGGCCAGGGCCTGAAGGACCACCTGGCCACCTTCCCCGCGCTGCACTAGCCGCCCGCGCGCGAAGCGCGCGATCGCGGCTACCTGAAAAAAAGATAGTCGCGACGAAAATAGACGAGACCGGCAGTTCGCCAGCCTCGTCCATTTTGTTTTTCGATCCGATCCGAGCTGCGAGTTACTTCGTCTCGGGAGCGGGCGCCGGGGCCTTCATCTCCTTGCCGCCCTCGGTCTTCTCACCCTTGGGGGCCTTGTCCTTCTTCACCTTCTTGTCCTTCTTCGGCGCGTCGGTCTTCGGCTCGTCGGCCTTCGCCCCCTCTTTCGCGGTGTCGCCCGCCGGGGCCGCCGCGACCGTGCGCGACTTGCTGACGTGCTTGGCGGCCGGCGTGGCAGCCAGGGCCGAGCCGGTCATGAGGGCGAAGAGCGACAGGCCGATCATCGTTTTGCGAATCATGTGAATCCTCCGTTTGTTCGGTTTGTGATCGCGAATGCGACGCAATGGGGGATTGCAGTCTGGGTGCCAGCGCACGCCGTGTCGGGAATCCGCGGCCAACCGCGAAAAACCGACGGTTCTGCGCTCGCGGTGGGGCGGTTTCGCTGTGACAGGGGCACAATTCCGCGCCAACGGCGCAGCGCGCCGGCCTACCCGAACCGCTACCCGAACCAGTAGGCCAGCTTGGCCATCAGCACGTTGTCGGCGGCCCGGCCCTGGAGCAGCGGGCGCAGCTCGAGGCTCGCGCCGTTCGCGGACGGAACCAGAGCCGGGTCCTGTGCGCGCGTGTAGACAACGAACAGCGTCGAGCCCAGGCGGTACTCCCAGCGCAGCACGACGTTGATGTTCAGCGTCGCGCGCTCGCTGTCCGCCATCTGCCCGCTGGTGTCGGGCGTGGTCAGGTCGGCGAGGAGGACGCGCCCGCCCGCGGGCTGCGTGACCATGAAGTACGGTCCGTAGTGGACGCGCGCCAGGAACAGCTGCGTGTACCACTGCAGCGACAGCTCGGGCGTGAACGTGACCGCGGCGCGCAGCGTGGCGCCCACGCTGGCGGCGCGTTGCGTCCCGAAGTGATACGGGACGGGGTATCCGGGCGCGACAGTGTCCTTCGAGACGTAGCGCGGCGAGCCGGTCTCATAGCCGGTGGTTGGTAGCAGCGCCAGCTCCAGGCGCGACAGCGCGCGCAAGGAAAGCGTCGCGCTGGTGCTGAAGATGACGCCGCCGCCGCTCTTGAAGTCGAAGGTCGACGCGAGAAAGAACGTCAGCGGCAAGCGCGGATCGGTCGCGACCTCGCCCGAGACGCCGGTGCTGGTCGCCCGCTCGAGCGCGGTGCCGTCGCCCGCCTCGCGATCGTCGAAGTACGCGGCGCGGTAGTGAACGTTGAAGTAGATCCCCCAGAAGTTCGTGAGGCCCGCCGACGTCACCAGCCGGACCTCGCGCCACAGGTTGAGGCCGTCCAGCGTCTCACGCAGGTTGACCTGCAACCCGCTCCACGTCTCCCGGGTGATGAACCAGGGATCCAGCGTCCGGTACGCCAGCGTCAGGTTCGCCTGATAGTCGTTCTTGCGTTCGAGATAGCCGATGTCGTTGAACTCCAGCATCCGTCCGGCGACGTGCTGCCACGCGCCCCACAGCCAGTGCGGGCCGCTGTCCTTGCCGACGTACAGCGACCCGCCCGGCGAGAACGCGCCCGGCCGGATCGGGATGCCGTCGGGCTGCCCGCGTTCGGGGCCGTTCTGAATGGTCGACGCCAGCGCCTGCCACGCCACCGCGTAGGTGCCCAGCCCCGAGCGCCAGCGACCGTCGGTGCTGAATACGTAGGCGTCGTTGAAGCAGCGGCCGTCGGGGGTCGTCGCGCCGCTGACGGGGCAGGTCGCGCTGACCGGCAGCGGCGTCTCGAAGCGGTTCGCCGCCGACGCCAGCACGCCCAGCTCGGCGTTCGCGGCCAGCTTGCGCTTGACGCGCGCGACGTTGAACGTCGTCCAGGGCGCCAGCCGCCGCGCCTCGCGCATGCCGGGGCCGGTTTCGATCTCGACGTCGCTGGGGCCGGTGAGCGCGGACATCAAGCCGACCGTGGTGCGCGCGCCGATCGTGCCCACCAGCTTCGCCGCGCCGTACAGCGGCGTCGGCTCGGGTCGCGCGACCAGTCGTTCCTGCTGCGTCAGCGTCGGTGTCGCGGGCTGCTGTCCGATGCGCCGCGTGTAGATCAGCGGTCGCGGGGTGGCGAAGGTGTCGATCCCCTCCAGAAAGAACGGGCGCTTCTCGGGGAAGAAGGTCTCGTAGGTCGACAGGTTGAGGACGACGGTGTCCGCCTCGACCTGGCCGAAGTCGGGGTTCAGCGCCAGGTCCAGCGTCAGCTCGCTGGTGACGTGCGCTTTCGCGTCCAGGCCCGCCTTACCGCCCGCCGACCAGCCATGCGTGAGCGTGGTGTCCGCGTCCGTGGCGCGGTAGCCGACCCGCCCCAGCACGAACGGCTGCAGCTCGAGGGAGCGGCGCGGCGCTAGATCGCGCAGGCCCTCCAGCCGCCCGAACAGCGGGATGAAGGACGCGGCGCTGCGGGGATAGAACGCCCAGTCGTCGGTCTCCTGGCGCGCGTCGATGAAGCGCCTCACCTGGAAGCCCCAGTCCTGCACCGGCAGCGCCGAGAAGCGCAGCACCGACAGCGGGATGCGGAACTCGACCGAGTACCCGCGGCCGGTGTCCGCCACCTTCGCCTCCCACACCGCGTCCCAGTCGCCGGTGTAGTTCGTGTCGTCGAAGTGAATGCCGTCGGACAGCATGCCGGCGGCGTTGACGCCGAAGTGGAAGGCCCCCACGCCGGTGCGCCGGCTGTCGATGTCCATCCAGACGCCGTCGGACGGGATGGGCGAATCGCGGCGGGCCAGGCGGCGCACAATCGGCGCGTTCAGCTGCTCGCAGTCGACGCCGACGTAGACGTTCTTGTCGTCGTACAGAACGCGCAGGGTGGTGCGCTCGCTGGGCGGCGCGCCCTCGTCGGGAAAGTGCTGGACGAACGTGTCCGACGGCGCGGCGGCGACCCACGCCGGATCGTCGAGGCGCCCGTCGATGACCGGCGGCTGCGGCGTGCGGGTCGCGGTGATGTGCGGGCGCGCGGGCAGCGGGCGCGCGTCGAAAGGCCGCGCCTGGGCGAGCACGAGCGCGAGGGCGACGGCGGCGGGCGACACGGAGCGCAGACATTGTATAACCGTGCGCGATGGGAACAGCGGATCGCCTGGTCGAACGGCTCGCCGAGCTTGTCGCGTTCGACAGCCGCAACCCCGAGGGGGACGAGCGCCCGCTGGTGCAGCGTCTGGGCGCCGAGCTGCGCGCGCTGGGGGCGGCGTCGGTCGAGGAGGTCGACGTCGGCGAGCACGCCTACGTCTACGCGCGTTTCGGCGGTGAAAGCCCGCGCGTCCTGCTGAACGCGCACGTCGACACCGTCCCCGCCAACGAAGGCTACACGTCGCCGCCGCACTTGCTCGTGCGCCGGGGCGATCGCCTCTACGGCCTGGGCACGGCGGACATCAAGGGCGCCATCGCGGCGATCCTGGAGGCGCTGGCGGCGGGCCCGGTCACGCGCCCGGTCGGCGTGTTGTTCTCGGGCGACGAGGAGCACGGGGGCAGCTGTATCCGCGCATTTCTCGACAGCGACGCGGCCCGCGGGCTGGAACGGGCGATCGTGTGCGAGCCGACGAACCTGCGCGTCGGCGTGCGCCACCGCGGCATCGGCGCCGCGACCGTGACGCTGGAGGCGGCGGGCGGGCACTCGTCGCGCGTCGACGAGATGGTGAACCCGATCGCGGTGCTGGCGCGCGCGGCGGTCGCGCTGGACGACATGGGCGTCGAGTTCAAGGCGAAGGGGCCGCCCGGATTTCGGGGCATCAACCTGAACGTCGCCGCGCTGGACGGCGGCATCGCGTTCAACGTGATCCCGACGCGCGCGACGCTGACGTTCTCGCTGCGCCAGGCGCCGGGCGATCGCGTCGACGACCTGCTCGCCGAGACCGAGCGCCGCGTGCGCGCCGCGACGTCGCCGCACGCCATCGCCTGGTCGGTGACGATCGCCAGCCCCTCGCTGCAACAGCGCGACCTCGCCGGTTTCGAACCGCTGCTGGGCGCGCGCGTGGCCGAGCCGATCAATCTCGACTTCTGGACCGAGGCCTCGCGCCTGTCCGAACGCGGGATCGATGCGGTCGTGTTCGGTCCGGGCGCGATCGCGCAGGCGCACGCGGCCGACGAGTACGTCGAGTTCGCCGAGCTCGAGGCAGCGCGCGCCGCGTTCTCGCACGTGTTGCGGTGATGGAAGCCGACATCGTCCAACGCTTCCTGGAGAGCGTCGGCGCCAAGGCCGACATCGATCTGTACCTGCGCCTGCACCGCGCGCAGCGCAAGGAGAGCTTCGCGATGCTGGCGCCCAACGCCCAGATCGTGAAGAGCGCGCTGGATCCGTTGCACTTCGATCTGCGCATCCTGGCGGGCCTGGGGTTGTTGCCCAGCGTGCTGCTGGGTGTGCTCGAGCCGAAGGACGCCGACGCGCAGGCCGCCCGCGTGTCCGAGTGGCTGCTGGAGGACGCGGTGCCGTGCGAGATCGTCGCCGCGACGGCGGACGCGACGGCCAGCGCCGAGACGATCGCCGCCATTCGCGCCGTCGCCGCGCGCGGCGCGATCCCGCTGGTGTCGCTGCAGGCGGCTGGCGGACTGAGCACCGAGGCGCGCTTCGGGATCCTCGCGTCGCTGGCGGCCGCTCTGGAGACACGCAAGCTGCTGTTCCTCAGCCGCCGGCCGGGTCTGGTGCCCAACGGAGGACCGATCCTTCCCGTGGTCAGCCTGGCCACGGACACGCAACGACTGCTCGCGCCCGGTGTGCTGCCGCGCGGGCAGGCGATGCTGCTCAGGCACGTGAAGCAGCTGGTGGAATCCGTGCCCCAGCGCTTCAGCGTCACCGTCGTCAACCCGCTGCAGCTGCTGCGCGAGCTGTTCACGGTGAACGGCGCCGGCACGCTGATCCGGCGCGGCTCGCGCATCGACAGTCACACGTCATGGGAAGGCATCGATCGCGCGCGCATCGAGACCCTGTTCGCGTCCGCGTTCGAGCGCGCGGTGCGCGCCGACTTCTTCGCGCAGCCGCTGGCGCGCATCCTTGTCGAGGAGAACTACTCGGGCGTGGCGGTCGTCCAGGACAGCCCGGTCGCCCCTTACCTGACGAAGTTCGCGGTCGAGCGGCAGGCGCAGGGCGAGGGGATCGGCGGCGAGCTGTGGTCGGTGCTGGCGCGCGAGTTCCCCCGCTTCTTCTGGCGGTCGCGGCCGGCGAACCAGATCAACACCTGGTACGCGAAGCAATGCGACGGGTTCGCGCGGATGCCCGAGTGGTACGTGTTCTGGCGCGGCCTCGCGCCCGAGACGATCGAGCCGGCGATCCGTTACGCGCTCGGGCTGCCCAGCGACTTCGGCTGAAAACGCGCGATCACTTCGCCTTCCACAGCAGTGCGATGCGCCCGGCGCCGCGCACCGGATCCGAGGCGGGCAAGCCGACGCGCGCGATGTTGCGGTCGGTGCCGGGGCGCTCGCCCGGCTTCCCGTACTGCATGTCGGGGCCCGTGCCGATGGGATACGCGCCGACGACGCGGAAATCGGGGCTGGCGCCGTCGTTCTTGTGCGCGACGCCGGCCGGGATGACGGCCACGTCGCCGGCGACCAGCGTGACCGACACGCCGCGCCCGCCGCCGAGGCGCGCCGTCACCCGCCCCTCGTAGATGCCCAGCACCTCGTGCGCCGTGCTGTGGTAGTGGTGCACGGAGAACAGCCCGTTCCGCCACGACGACGACCAGCCGTTCGCCTCGAACATCTGCTCGAAGGCGGCCGCGTTCGGGGTGGCCAGCACGCCCCGATAGATGAGTACGGGCAACCGGCTGTTCGGGAACACGCCGTCGTCGGCGAAGACGTGCGTCTCCGGATCAGCTCCGGCGCCGCGCCGAACGGCGCGCTCGGCGGTGGATGCCATGCGGCAAAAATACTATCTCAGACGCGCGGATAGGCAGGATTAGTTAGCCTCCTTACCTCGGCGGTTTCGCGCAAATCGGCAATCGTTTCCAGGTCGCGCTTACTTTGAGCCGCGACGCCATGGCATGCGACACTTTCTCCGTCGTGCAAGTGGCGAGGCGTAGGTCTACGATCATCGAAGTCGCCGCCCGGGCGAACGTTGCGTTCAGCACCGTGTCTCGGGTGCTGAACGGCGGCTACGCCAGCCCCGAGGTCCGCGCTCGCGTCGAGGCGGCGGCCCGGGAGCTGAATTACACGCCGTCGTCGATCGCCCGCAACCTGAAGACGGGCCGCCAGGGCGTCATCGGCGTGGTGGTGGAGTCCAGCCAGTGCTCGTGGTTCACGCAGGTGCTGGGCGGGATCGAGGAGGCGCTGGCGGACAAGACCGTGAGCGCGCTGCTGGGAAGTTTGAAGCTGCGGGGCAGCTACGACGCATCGACGATCGAGCGCTGGATCGCCGACCGCCGCGTCGACGGGTTGATCTTCGCGCGCTGCACGCGCCACGAGGAGAGCCTGGTCTCGCAAGCGCGCCAGGCGCAGCTCCCGATGGTGTTCATCGCGCCCGACGAAAATTTCGCCGCCGGCCCCGTGTTCGTGGCGCGTAACCGCGAGGCGGCGCGCACGTTGACCGAGCACCTCATCGCGCTGGGCCACCGGCGGTTCGCATTCCTGGGCGGCCCCGACAAGTCGGTCGACGCCGTCGAGCGGTTGAACGGAATGCGTGAGGCGGTCGCGGCGCGCGAGCTGGAGCTTGATGCCGCGAACGTACAGTTCGGTGAAAGTTTTCCAGCGAAGGGCGCGGCGGCGTTTGCAGACCAGTGGCAGGCGATGCCGCGGGCGTCGGCGCCCACCGCGGTGATGTGCGGCAACGACACGCTGGCGATCGAATTCCTGCGCGGGATCCTTCAGCACGGCGTGCGCGTGCCCGACGAGGTGTCGGTGGTCGGTTTCGACGGCGTGCCCGAGGGCGCGCTGTACTGGCCCGGGCTGACGACGGCGAAGCAGCCGTCGCAGGCGCTGGGAAACGCGGCCTGCCGCGCGCTCATGCAGATGATCGACAGCCCCGAGACGCCCAGTCCGGAGCGCGTCGATCTCCCGGCGGAGCTGATCGTTCGCGAGAGCAGCGGTCCGGCGAAGACGGCCGCGGAGAAACGCTAGTCGCTCCGCGCCACAGGCGCGGTGTGCGACTACTGTTTTTTCAGGTAGCCGCGATCCCGCGCTTCGCGCGGGGGCGGCTAGTCGCTCCGCGCCACAGGCGCGGTATGCGA
>Ga0207708_10001160_pt1 | contig 19841 bp, 18 predicted proteins | sample KBSK5101metaG_FD_184340 | JGI IMG/M metagenome (GOLD analysis project Ga0207708, IMG submission 184340) | Corn, switchgrass and miscanthus rhizosphere microbial communities from Kellogg Biological Station, Michigan, USA - KBS K5-10-1 metaG... | ecosystem: Host-associated > Plants > Roots >...
CCGCCGCACTTGTCGACGGGTCATCCCGATCGCACGGAGCATCCCGATCTCGCGGGTGCGCTCGAAGACCGTCAGGACAAGGGTGTTCACGATTCCGAAGAGGCTGACGACGACCGACAGTGCGAGCAGCACGTAGAGGATGTTGAGCACCGACTTCAGCCCGGAGATCTGGTTGTCGATGAACTTCTGCCGGGTTGCGACTTTCGCGTTCGGGAACGAACTCAGGGTGCGGTTGAGAGCAGCGGCATTCGCACTCGTCTGGCCGCCCTTCATCAAGACAAACGAGTAGAGGTTTTCCGGTCGCTCGATGTGCCGATCAAACGATGCGGCCGAGATCGTTACGGATCCGAACGGAGAGCCTCCCGTCGGCGGATCGAAGATGCCCTTGACGTAGAACAGCTCGCCGGAGCCGTCCGGAAATGTCAACGGCACGGGCGACCCGACTCCGAGGCTATGGCTCTTTGCGTAGCCCTTGTCGACGAAGGCGCCGTCGTCGCCGAGCGTGGCGAGCACGGCGCCGGAGCCCACCTTCCAGTCGAGGCTGAACATCCGGCTCGTTGCCGGGTTGACGGCGGTCGTGTTGATCGTCTTGCCGAAGGCGCGCGTCTCTCCTGCGCGAACATCTCCGACTGCGATCACGCCAGGTGCCTTCGCAACCGCATTCGCCGCTGCGACGGGAATCGGCGAGAAGTTGTTCTGCGCAGTAATCGCGTAGTCGGCGTTCTTCCAGATCTTGTCGACGGAGCCCCTGAAGCTGGTGATGATTCCGGCTGCCAGGATCGACACGAGCGTCACCAAGGCGAGGCCGATCATCAGAGCAGAGGCCGTCGAGGCTGTCCGCTGCGGATTTCGCTGCGCGTTCTCGCGAGCAAGAACGCCGGCGCTGCCGCCGATCCTGCTCGCCGGCCATCCCAGTACTCCGGCGAGCGGAGGTACCAATCGCACCGAAAGCAACGCGATGCCGAAGAAGACCAGGAGCGCTCCCCCGAGCATGAACAAGAGCACTCCTGCAGTCCCGAGGCCGGGTGCGAACAGCCCCCACAGGAGAGCCCCGAAACCGAGTGCGGCGAGTAGGATCGATGCAACCGAGCGATACCGGGCGAACCGGGACTCGGGAAGAGTCGCGCCTTCACGGACGGCGGCGATGGGGGGCACGCGGGTGGCGCGCATGGCGGGCCGGAGGCTCGCGAGCAAGGTGACGATGATTCCGACAGCCAGAGACACGACGACCGTGCGTGTCTCCAGGGTCAGGCCGTTGTTCGGGAGCGTGAAGCCGACGACGTCGAACAGCTTGAAGAGACCCTTCGCGAGGGCAAGCCCGGCGAAGAGCCCGACGATCGCGGCAAAGATCCCCATGACGAGCGCCTCGAGAATGATCGAGCGAAGGACCTGCCTCCGTGAGGCACCGAGTGTCCGCAACGTTGCGAGCTCGCGCGTGCGCTGGGCGATGGTGATCGAGAGCGAGTTCGCGATCACGAAGCTCCCGACGAAGAGGGCCACCCCGGCAAAGCCGAGCAGGAATTTCTGCAGGAACGAGATGAACGCGTTCGTGTCCTTGCTGTCTTCGTGCGCCTGTGCCTGGCCGGTGCGCACCTGGGTGTCCTTGGGAAGGATCCCTCGAATCTCGGTCAAGAGTTGTGCGGTCGATACGTTCGACTTGGACGCCACTGCGATCTCGTCGAGCTTGCCTTGTTTCCCGAACAGAGCCTGTGCGGTCGGAAGGTCGAATCCGGCCAACGTGGCGCCTCCGATCGTCCCGACCGAGCCGAACTTGACGATGCCGGAGAGCCTGAGCTGCTGGACCGGACCAATGGCCTGCACCCTGATGGTCTGGCCGATCGTGAAGTGCTCTTTGTGTGCGGTCGATTTGTCGACCACGACCTCGTTGCGTTTCGGCCAGCTCCCTTCGACCAGGCTCAGCGGATTGAATGGCGAGGCGCCGCGCGCGATGCTGAAGCCGAGGTTGGGCGCGCCGCCGTACACGATCGCCTTCCCGTCCTTGCCGATCAGCTGCGCCTCTCCGTTGACGCTGCCGTCAGCGACGGCGACGGCGGGAAGCGCCCGCACCTCTTGGAGGAGCCCCTGGTTGAATGCCGGCGCGGTGACGCCGGTGCCGTCCGAGAGCTTGAAGGCGGACTTGCCGCTGATGACCGCGTCAGACCCCTTGCGGCTGTCCGTGAAGATCGAGCCGAACGCCTTGTCGATCGAGTCGGTGAGGACGTAGGTACCGCTGACCGTCGCAACGCCCAGCACGATCGCGAAAGCCGTTAGCGCCGTGCGGAGCTTGCGTCCGAGCAGTGCTCGCAACGCGAACTTGGTCACGAACCGCCGAGCTCGTCCATCGCCGCGACGATGTCCTGAGCAGAGATGTCTTTCGACTCGCGGACGATCACGCCGTCGGCGAGGAACAGGACGCGATCCGCGATCGCCGCTGCGCGCGACTCGTGCGTCACCATCACGATCGTCTGCTCGAGCTCCTGCACCGAGCGTTCGAGGAGCTCGAGGATCTCGCCGCTGGTCTTCGAGTCCAGGTTGCCGGTCGGTTCGTCCGCGAAGACGATGCTCGGCCTGCTCACGAGCGCACGGCCGATCGCGACGCGCTGCTGCTGCCCACCGCTGAGCTCGGACGGGCGGTGCTTGCGCCGGTCCGCGAGCCCGATCTTCTCGATCAGCTCGTTCACCCACGCCTTGTCGGGTTTCTCCCCCGCGATGGAGAGCGGCAGGACGACGTTTTCCTCGGCCGACAGCATCGGCAGCAGGTTGAAGAACTGAAAGATGAACCCGATGTGCTCGCGCCGGAGCTTCGTCAGGTCCGAGTCGTTTAGCTTCGAGATCTCGGTGCCGGCGATCGTGACCTCACCCGAGGTGGGCTTGTCGAGGCCGGCGAGGATGTGCATCAACGTGGACTTGCCGGAGCCGGAGGGCCCCATGACGGCGGTTAGATGCCCCTTGGGAACGTCGAGCGAAATCCCGCGCAGGGCGTCCACGGCGGTGTCACCCTCGCCGTAACGGCGCGTGAGGTCTCGTGCAGAAACGACCGCATCTGCAGGGGGCATTGCGGTTTCCGTGGCGGCGGTTGCTTGGACTGTCTCGCTCATCTGTCCTCCATCTCGTTGGAGCCAGTTTTCCACGGTACACAGAGCTCCTCAAGGCGGCGCACCGGCGACCTCCGGGTGCGGTTAACCGCACAGTTCGTCAGCGGTCGCCGGCGAAGTAGAACGCGACGACGAGCCCGCCGTAGACGGCGATGAGGAGCGCGCCCTCCCAGCGTCGGCTCCTGCCGTCGCGGATCACGAAGGCGACGAACGCCGCCGCGCCGCCCATGGCAATGAGCTCGATGGGGCGGAAGGCCAACGCCAGCGGATTCTTGAACGCGAAGGACGCCAAGGTGACTACCGGGATCACGAGGAGCGCGACCTGTGCGCTCGAGGAGATCGCGATCTCCGTCGCGAGCTTCATCTTGCCCCGCCTCGCGATCACGACTGCGCCACCGTGCTCTGCGGCGTTGCCGACGATCGCCACGATCACGATCGAGATGAAGAACTCCGAGAGGTGCGCGGCCTCTGCGAAGGCTTGGAGGGAATGGACGAGAATCTCGCTGACCAGGGCGGTCACCACCGTGGTCACGCCGAGGACGACGAGCGACAGACGCAGGCTCCAACCTGTGGCATTCGTGACCTCGTGAGCGGGGCGCCGTCTGATCTCCGCGATCGTCACTACGAGATAGACCCCGAGGAGAACGACGGCCGGCCCGATGCTGAGGAGCGCCAGCGAGTGCCGGTTTGGATCACCGTGCCAGCCGGCGACGGAGGGGATCGTCAACAGGAGCACCGCGAAGATCACCAGACCGAGTTGTCCGAGCAGGGAGCGAAGATCGAGCTCGGCGCGGTCCTCCCCGACGAGCAGCGCGAGCCCGAGGACGAGCAGGATGTTCGAGACGACGCTTCCCGCCATCGAGCCGCGGACGACGCCCGGAAGGTTGTCGTTGACCGCGATCACGGCGATGATCACCTCAGGCGCGTTTCCGAAGCTGGCGTTCAGAAGCCCGCCGATCCGCGGGCCCGTGTGCTCTCCCGCATGCTCCGTGGCTTCTCCGATCAGCCACGCCAGCGGCACGAGTGAGGCGGCCGCGAGCACGAACAGGACCGTCTTGTCCGGGTGGACGAGAACGTCGACGAGAATCGTGACCGGCGCGAGGGCGAGCGAGGCCCAGAGAAGTCGGCGCGCCACGCGGGCCAGACTAACCGCCTAGCTGATGGGCTGGCCGGATGTCAAGTCTTGCGGCGGAGGCTTTTGGGCAGGAGAATTCCGTCATGCAACCACCGGCCCAGCGGCTCGCGGCCCAGAGCGTCACGGAGATACCTCTCCGGCCGCAGGATGAGCTGGAGTGCCGCCGGTGCGAGGTGCATTGCGAGAAGGTCGTCTACCCGTCGGCCTGCGTCGAGCGGGCCTGCCCGTTCCTCTACGCCTTCGAGGAGTTCGGCCACACGTACATCGGCTGCATGCAGCGTGTGTACGGCGTCGAGATCAACCTCGAGCTGCTGCGTGACGCCGAGGCGCGGCGGGAAGGATTCGGAGGGATGCGGGCGACTCGGTCGGCTCTCCCGATGTGCCGTGTCGAGGTGGAGGAGTGCTACGGCCAGGACCGCTCCGGCGACCTCGGCTGCGTGAACCCGGAGTTCCACGAGCTGCCCGTCGGCAAGCCGACGTTCAAGGTCTTCGCTCGGCTAACGGACTGAGCAGGGCGTAGCCGGCGAGCGGGCTGAGCGCCGCGAGCACGAAGGCGAGGCGCCACGACGCGTTGTGGACGACCGTTGCGAACGCGATCGGCGCGACGATCGCGCCTGCGGACAGGAACGTTTGCTGGAGCCCGATCGCCGCGCCGCTGCGTGCGCGTCCGGCAGCCTCGGCCGCCGCGGTGAACGACAGGCCGTTCCACGACAGCGCCAAGGTCCCGGCAACCACGAGTGCGGGAATCACGATCCAGACGGAGAGGTCGAGTAGCGCCGCCAGCACTCCGACCGCGAGCGAGAGCCCGAGCGCGATCCGCCGCAGCAGGACGATGCGTAGATGCAGCTTGTCGGAGAGGCGGCCGACGGCGATGCGCGCGATCCCGCCGAGGACTTGCGTGGCGGCGAGCCCGGCTGCCGCGACACCGGTCGAGACACCGCGGTGGTCGTGGAGGAAGAGGACGAAGAACCCCAGCAGGCTGAGCTGCGTCGTGACGTAGAAGGTGCTGGCGATGCAGATCCGCCAGACGCGCGGGTCGCGGAGCGGGCGCGCAAGTACAGAGTGGTCATCTCCCTGGCCGGGCTCGGAGCGCAGGAAGACCGCACCGACGAGCGCGGCCGCGAGGCACGCCACCGCAAGGCCGTCGAACGCGGCGTGCAGGCTGATGTGACTGGTGAGTGCAGGGAGAGCGAGTGCCGCCACGGCGCCGCCGAGCGGAACGGCCATCTGCCTGATGCCGAGGGCGAGGCCGCGCTCGTCCGCGCCGAACCACGCCATAACCGCGCGGCCGCTGGCGGCGTTGACCCCTGCACCCACCCCACCGGCCACGGCGAGTGCGGCGATGAGCTCTGGATACGACGACGCGTAGGCGGCCCAGAAGAGCGCGGCAGCGGCCCCGGTCTGGCCGACTGCGATCACTGCACGTTCGCCGATCCAGTCGGCGACGATGCCCCACAGAAGGAGCGTTGCAACCGAGCCGAAGCTGACCGCCGCGAGCACGACGCCGACCTGGGTGAGCGTGAGGTCGAACTCCCTTCGGATTGCCGGCGCGATCGCGGGCAACCCGAGGAGGATCGCCGAGTTGGCCGCCTGCGCGAACACGCCGGCGGCAAGGATCGTCCAGCGGTACCTACGAAGTGGCGGCGCGGTCGTGGAGCTCACGAAGCTTGCGGATCTCCTCGGCGTTCGGGCCCTTGCCGTCCTTGCCGGGAACCTCGAGCACGGCCGGCAGTCCCTGCAGCCTCGGATGCGCGAGGAAGACTCCCAGCCCTTCCCCGATCAGCCCGTCGCCGATGTTGTCGTGCCGGTCGCGGTTCGAGCCGAGCGGCGCCTTGGCGTCGTTGGCGTGCAATGCACGCAGGCGATCCAGGCCGATCCGGTCGTCGAGGTCGGTGAGCAGGCCGTCGAAGACAACGGGATCGGTGACGTCGACGCCCGACACGAACAGATGGCAGGAATCGAGGCAGACACCGAGTCGTTCGTGGCGCCCGGCCCCGTCCACGATCAGCACGAGCTCGTCGAGCGAGCGTCCGATCGTTCCGCCGGCGCCGGCCGAGTTCTCGACGAGGAGCCACGTGCGTTCGTTGCAGTGCTCGAGCACCTGCTCGATCGCCGGCACCGCCCGTTCGAGGCCGACCTCCAGACCGGCGCCGAGATGCGAGCCGACGTGGAAGACGACCCCGTCCGCCTCGATCGCGCAGGCTGCGTCGACGGTCGCCCGCATCGTCTCGATGCTCTTTGAGTAGATCGAGTCGTCAGGCGCAGCAAGGTTGACGAGGTAGAGAGCGTGGACGAAGACGGGGAGGTCCGCTTCCTCGCGCTGTGTCCTGAAGGCCTCGAGATCCGCCTCGTCGTGGGCCGGGAAGCGCCAGGTCCGTGGGCTTTGTGCGAACAGCTGGACCGTCTCGGCGCCCATCGCGATCCCGTTGCCGAGCGCCTTCTTGATCCCCCCCGAACAGTGGGCTCCAAACAGCACCTGAGTAACCTAACGGCGTGTCCGTCCGCGTCCGCATGGCTCCGAGCCCAACCGGCTTCCTGCACATCGGGAACGTCCGGACCGCGCTCTTCAACTGGCTCTTCGCCCGTCACGATGGCGGCGAGTTCCGTCTTCGCATCGAGAACACGGATACGAGCCGCGAGGTCGACGAGGCGACGGAGCAGATCCAGGAGTCGCTGCGCTGGCTCGGGCTCGACTGGGACGGCGACGTCACATTTCAGCTCGACCGCCTCGACGACTGCGCCGCGATCGCACGCCGGCTCGTCGAGGAGGGCAAGGCCTACGAGGACGATGGCGCGATCCGCTTCCGTATGCCGGACGAGGGGGTCACCGCCTGGGACGATGCCGTCCGCGGCCGCGTCGAGTTCCCAAACGATCAGCTGGAGGATGTCGTCCTCGTGCGCTCGGACGGCCGTCCCACGTACAACTTCGCCTCGCCCATGGAAGACGTGTGGGACGAGATCACTCACGTCATCCGCGGTGAGGACCACATCTCGAACACGCCGAAGCAGATCAACATCATTCGCGCGATCGGCGCGGAGCCGCCCGCGTATGCCCACGTCTCACACGTGCTGGGCGCCGACGGCAAGAGCCTGTCGAAGCGTCACGGTTCGGTGACCGTCGACGAGTTCCGCCACGCCGGCTACTACGCGCCTGCGCTGATGAACTTCCTCGCGTTGCTCGGTTGGAGCTACGACGACAAGACGACGATCATGTCGCGCGACGAGCTGATCGAGCGCTTCAGCCTCGACCGCGTCGTGCCGAGCCCTGCGACCTTCGACTACGAGAAGCTCGACTGGCTGAACGGGATGTACCTGCGTGCCCTCGAGCCGGACGAGTACGCAGACGAGCTCGTCAAGTACCTCCGAGGCGAAGGCTACGACTGGGACGAAGAGCTGATCCGTCGCGCAGCACCGATCGTGCAGGAGAAGATCGAGCGCTTCGGCCTCTTCCCGGACTTCGCCGGCTTCCTCTTTCACGACGTCGAGCCGGACCGCTCGCTCCTCGACGGTCGCGCTCCTGTGGTCGAAGCAGCTCGTCAGGCGCTCGAGCGCGTCGAGCCCTTCGAGGCGGCGGAGATCGAGGCAGCTCTCCGGCGTCTCGCGGAGGAGCTCGAGCTCTCGCCTCGCAAGGCGTTCGAGCCGATCCGCATCGCCGTCACCGGGTCGAAGATCTCACCGGGGCTTTTCGAAAGCATCGAGTTGCTAGGTAAGGACGAGACGCTCAGGCGCCTCACTGCTGCCGCCGCTGCTCTAGAGGTCTAGGCGAAGCAAGCGGGTCGATGGCGCGCTGAAACTGAAGCCACGCACGCCGCCGGAACTGCGGCGACGGGCGCGGCGCGCTGCCGAGCAAACGGGCGAGAGACCGCCCGAGATCGCAGTCGCGAGTCGGTTCGTTTCTCATTTTCAATAAATAAAACGATGGTTCGTCACATCGGGATACGCGTACACTTCCGGCCGCGGTGGACTCGCCCAGCCACACCGTTCTCGTCGTCGACGACGACTCTGCCATCCGCTTCCTGTGCCGCGTCAACCTGGAGCTGGACGGTTGGAGCGTGGTCGAGGCGGCAACGATCCCACAGGCCCGTGAGGCGATCGACGACGGCGACGTCGGGATCGTGCTGCTCGACGTACACGTGGGCTCCGGCAACGGGGTCGAGTTTCTCGGCGAGCTGCGGGACAGTCACCCGGGCTTGCCTGTCGTGCTGCTCACCGGCTCGGTCGGCTCGCCGAGTCTCGAGGGTGCCGACGCGGACGCGGTGATCTCGAAGCCGTTCACCCTCGACCAGCTGACCGGCACGGTCGGCCGGCTGGTGGGGCGCGTCTCCCGCGACGCTGGATAGAGTCTTCGAGATGTCGACGACCGCCGTACGCAGCCCTGCGGAGTTCGAGGAGCAGCTCCAGCGCTACCTCTACGAGCGCTCGGAGGAAGGCCGGGCCGTCCGCGTCGGCGAGAAGGAGGTTTCCGAGCAGGCGGCGATCGTCGTTCGCTACGCCGACCTCTTCAGCCGCGAGCAGCTACAGGTCCTGCGCGACGATGAGGAGGCTGCGGAGGGAGACCAGCGCGAGTGGCTCTACCGGCTGCGCAAGACCTGTGAGAGCGGGCTCATCGCCGCCGAGCTGGCCGAGAAGGACGACGAGCTCGAGAACGCGATCCTCGCCGCGCGCCTGACCTTCAAGGGCGAGGAGCTGCCGCTTCGTTCGGCGCTCGCTCGTCTTGCCGTGATCTCGGACTATAAGGAGCGCGACGAGCTCGGTGAGCTGCACGGACAGAAGTCGGCCGAGTTCAACGAGCAGCGCCTCGAATTGCTGCGCGCGTACGAGGAGCTCGAGGCGGACCTGACCGAGGAGCCTGACGCGGTTGCCCGTAACGAGGAGGAGAAGCAGATCTCACTGCGCGAGCTCGAGTCGGTCCTCGCTGCGGCGAGCGATCAGATCGAGGGTGCGTTCATCGCCATGCGCGAGCGCTGGTTCGAGCGGTTGCTCGGGCCGGACCGCGAGGATCAACCCTCGTCGGCGCACATGGGCTACGTGCGCCGCCTTTCGCCGCTCGACTCGACGTACACAAAGGACCGGGCGACCGACGTCTGTCTCGCGACCCTCTCAGCACTCGGCTTCGACCTCGCCGCCGACAAGAACATTCGCCTGGATCTCGACGACCGGCCCCAGAAATCTCCGCGCGCCTGTGTGATTGCCTCCGACCCTCCGAGCGTCGTGCACCTGATCACGCGCGCGCAGGGAGGACTCCACGACTACCAGGCCTTCCTCCACGAAGCCGGTCACGCGCTGCACTACGCCGGTGTCGACCCGAATCTGCCGTACACGTTTCGCAGGATCTCCCGGGATCACGCGCTGACCGAGATCTACTCCTACATCTGCGAGGCGATCACCCGCGAGCCGGCCTGGCATGCGGAGCATTTTGATCTCACCGACGAGGAGGCCCGCACGAACGCGGAGGCGACCGTCTTCCTCGAGGCCCTCCTGTTTCGGCGCTACACGGCGAAGCTTCAGTTCGAGATCGACTTCTGGTCCAACTTCGACGAGGCCGGCCTGGCGAGCGACGACTATGCCGAGCGGCTGACCGCCGCGACGGGTGTTCGCTACCCGGCCGACGGGCACCTGGCCGACATGGACGCCGGCTTCTACTCCGCCGACTATCTCCGCGCCTGGATCCGGCACGCGCAGCTTCGCGCGTACCTGGTCGACGAGGTGGGGGAGGACTGGTGGCGCGATCCGAAGACGGGCGAGCTGCTCCGCGCCCTCTTCGCCGAGGGCACGCGACCCTCGAGCGAGGAGATTGCGTCACGGCTCGGCTTCGAACCGTACGACACGGCCCCGCTCGTCGCCGAGCTCACCCAGTAGCACGTGCGTCCCGTCGCATACGACCACTTCTATGCCTACGACGAGCTCACCGACACGCTGCGCGCGTGGGCGAACGAAGCTCCCCAGCTTTGCAGCCTCGAGTCCATCGGCAGGTCGTTCGAGGGCCGGGAGATCTGGATCGTCACGGTCACGAATAGCAAGACCGGCGAGCATCAGGACAAGCCGGCGTTTCTGATCGAGGCGAACATCCACTCCATGGAGTGGACCGGGTGCACGGCGGCGCTCCACCTCATCCACAAGCTGGTGACGGAGCACGGACAGAACGACCTCGTCACGCGGGCGCTCGACACTCGGACGTTTTACGTGATCCCCCGTCTGAATCCGGACGGCGCCGAGCGCGGGCTCGAGGAGCGGCGGTTCATCCGCTCGAGCGTGCGTCCCTATCCGCGCGAGGAGTCGGACGACGGGTTACGCGTCGAGGATCTCGACGGTGACGGTCGCGTGCTCGACATGCGGATCGAGGACCCGAACGGCGCATGGCGCCGGCATCCGGACGAAGAGAAGCTGCTGGTTCGCCGCGAGCCGGTCGACTCTCCCGACGACGGGCCGTTCTACCGCCTGTTGACCGAGGGACGGATCGAGAACTATGACGGCGTCACGATCAAGATCCCGCCGCCGCTCGAGGGTCTTGATCTCAACCGCAACTTCCCGGCCGAGTGGGTGCCGGAGCACGAGCAGCGCGGCGCCGGCCCGTACCCGGTGTCCGAGCCGGAAGTGCGAGCGATGGTGCAGGCGGTGACCGAGCGCCCGAACATCACCGGGCACATCGCGTACCACACGTTCAGCGGCGTTCATCTGCGGCCGTACGCAGGCCGGCCCGACGACGACTTTCCGACCGCAGACCTGCGCGCGTACACGCTGATCGGCGAGCGTGGCACAGAGCTCACCGGCTACCCGGCCGTCTCCGTCTTTCACGACTTCAAGTACGAGCCGAAGCAGACGATCAAAGGCGGTGCCCACGACTGGATGTACGACCACCTTGGCGTCTTCTCGTGGACGACGGAGTTCTGGAGCCCCCAGCGCCAGGCCGGCCTGTCTGACTACCACCTCACCGACTGGATTCGTGAGCACCCCGTCGAGGACGATCTGAAGCTGATCGAGTGGGCGAAGAAGAACTATCCGGACGCGTACGTCGACTGGTACGAATTCGACCACCCGGAGCTCGGCAAGGTCGAGCTCGGAGGATGGGACATCATCAACTACTGGTTCAACGTCCCGTTCGACCGTCTGGAGGACGAAGTTGCGCCGCACTCCGACTGGGCGCTCTTCCACCTACTGATCTCACCGCTCCTCGAGGCCCGCTCGCTCGACGTGGAAAAACTCGGCGAGAGCTCGTACCTGGTGCGGCTCGTCTTGCAGAACTCCGGCTGGCTCCCGACGAGCGTGACCGACAGAGCGGTTGAACGAAGTGCGGTGCGTGGCCTCGAGGTCGAGCTCGATCTGCCCGAGGGCGCGCGGCTGGTGGGCGGCGAGGCGAAGACCGATGTCGGCCAGTTGAAGGGCCGCGCCGACAAGCGTTCGACGACCTGGTGGGCGAACGACGAATCGACCGGCGACCTCGCGAAGCTCGAGTGGGTCGTCGAAGCCCCGCCGGGAACACAGATCGGTCTGGAGGCGCGGCACCCGCGTGCCGGCACCGTCCGCCGCCGCGTCGAACTCCCGTAACGCGAATCGACCGAGGGTCTGTCGAGCTGCGGGGCAAGGACTCGAACCTTGACTACCTGATCCAGAGATCGGCCTGAGCGTGGGGCGGGGGAAGGACAAGAAGCACGTAGCGATGCGCCTTGGCATCTGCGCGAGAGCGCTCTGTGTCGGCCTCAGCCGTCACGTCGGCGATTTGTTTGCGGCGTCCTCGGCGGCGATGCGAGCTCTTCTGTCGGCCGTGAGCTCCTCCGCGACGATCTGGAGCGCCGCCGCGATCGGCACGCCGATGATCGCGCCGATCAATCCGAAGAGCGCCCCGAACGCCAGGACGCTGGTAAGGACCGTGAAGCCGGAGACCTTGGCGGCCTTACCGATGATCGTCGGCTGCAGGATGTAGTTCTCAATCTGCTGGTAGACCACCATCACGATCACAAAGACGATCAAGGCTTGGAGGCTGACCGACAGCGCGACGAGTCCGACGATGATGCCGGCGATCGTCGCGCCGACGCTGGGGATGAGGTCGAGGATCCCCGCGATGACCGCCACGGCGAGCGGGTACGGGAGGCCGAGCACCAATGCAGTGACGCCGTACACCGTCCCGCAGATCACAGAGATCGCCAAGTTGCCGAGCATGTAGCGCGAGGTCGTGTCGATGATCCGATCCATGACTCGCAGGTACCGCTTCCGCTTGTCCCGATACAGGAGGCTTCCGATCCAGTCCCGCCAGCGCGGTTCGTCGATCAGGCCGAAGAGCGTCAGGAAGACAACGGAGAAGACGAGCGCGACCGCTCCGAAAGCCGAGGCTCCGACGTGGGCGACGCCGCCCGACACCTTTCCCACCCCGTTGGCGATGTCGCTCGCGTGCTTCCTCAGCGTTTCGAGCGAGTCACTGCCCTTGTTGATGAAACTGCCGAGGTTGCTGTGCCTGGCCCTGTCGACGATCTGGGGTAAGTCGTCGCTGAACCCGCGCACTGAGCCGCTGATCGCCTGCACCAGGATCAACGCGACGAAACCGATAACGAGCACGATCGCCAGCACGAGCACCGTGGAGCACCGCCCCCGGCTCCAGCCCAACCGTCGCTCCATCGCAGTCACCACCGGCGAGAGAACGGCGACGCTGAAGAGCGACACGAAGATCACCAGAAGGACGTTGGTGATCGAGGCAAGTGCCCACGCGACCGCGGCGAGGCCGGCGACAAGCAGCATCGTCTGGAGAGAGAGCGAGACATTGATTTCGCGCCTACTGGTATCCGTGGTCCCCGAGTCGGGTTCTGCAACGGTCATCTGCTCTTCATAACGGAGAGGGTGGATGACCTAGCCGCGGTGTCGTCGGCGCACCTAGCCCGCTGGGCACTGATTCGGGGACCTACCCAGGTCGGCTTGACCGCCCCGGGGTGGAGGCGTAGCGTCGACGGCACATACCGAAAGGAGGGGTAGGGATGTCGGTGAAGGATAACTTCGCGAAGCTCAAAGAGCAGGCCGAAAAGGCGGATCGGACCGTCAAGGCTGCGGAGGAGCAAAATCAGGCAGAGATCAAGGCGAAGGTGGACGAGGCGAGGCGGGACGCTGATGCACGTGCGGCCGAGTTGCGTGCCAAGACTGACGAGGCCGCCAGGGAGGGCGAAAGCAATTGGCGGGAGATGCAGGCCGACTTGAACCGCCACATCGAGCGTGTTCGGCAGCGCATGGACGCCAAGAAGGCGGCGGTCGACGCCGACGTGGCCGACGCTGACGCCGACTGGGCTGAGGCCGACGCGGAGGACGCGATCGCATTTGCGTTGTCAGCGATCACCGAGGCCGAGTACGCGACGCTCGACGCGATGCTGGCACGTGAGGACGCCGCGAAGCTTGCGGCGAGCTCCTCCTAGGGACGCTCGGCAGCGGTAGCGACCTCGCCGCAACGTGCGCCTCCCCGTGCTGCCTGGGCGTGCGTCACATATCAGTTGAACCCCCTGCGCGCAGACGGCGCAAGCAGGGCAACGAGGGCCAGCCTGCGCGCAGAGGATCTGCGGCCGGGAAGGAGGTCAACCCCCGCTTGAGCCCTCGGAAGGGCCGTATGAGCGAATAGTCAGGCTCTCAGGCGGCCTTAGCGAAGGCTTCCCGACTTGCCTGGAGCCTCACAGGGTCGAGCCAGCGGCCACGGTCATTCAGCTCCCAGCCCTTCGCCGTCATTTCGTCGGCCTCTAGGCAGCGCCTACCGTCTTCTCGAGGCGGGTCGAGCTCGAGCCCCTGCTCCAACGTGTACTCGTAGATTCCGACACGGTGACGGTGGAAGAGGCTCGTACTGGTGAAGTCTTGGCGGCAGTCAGAGCAGCCGTTCAGAGGCTTCTGATTGAAGCGTGGGTCGGGCTGGGATCAAGCCTTCACTTGGTGAGCTTCGGCCCCTTCGATAACGCAGCCAATGCCGTATCGGGGACGACGCGCACGTTACGCGGTGAGATGCAGGCCAAGGCCGCCTTGGTCGCCAGCCTGAGCTTCCCTTTCTCGGCCAGGTAGACCTTTGAACTGGTTAGCTCGCGTAAGAACGTCCCGTCCACCGGATATTTGCGGAGTTTGGCGGCACCTCCTGGAGGCAGCGGTCTGACCTGACCGGAATTGAATCCAAGACTGGTGAGGGTGGCAACGTCTGGAATCCGGAACCCGGCGCCGCCAAAGACCACATACTGCGGACCGCCAAATAGTTCTTGAACGAGCGTGAAGTCGACTGGAGTTGGGGCTAGCGGCCGAAACGAAGTCGTGAGGCCCAGAGAGGTCCCCCATACACCACCGATAAGGTTCAAGAGATTCGGGGGGATGGCGAAGTCGCTCCCCCCAAAGACCACGCTGAAGTTTCCCGCATTGTCGACCATCAGCGTGTTGTCTGGGAGAGGGACGATCGGGTACGTCGGCGCAGGTCCGGCCCAAGCTCCGATGTTCGTATCGGAAAACCAGTCGATCGTGACGTCGAAGCCGCCCCAGAAGTCCCAGAAGTCCTTGGGCGTGAACAAGTACCAGGCTTGCCAGTTGTTGAAGGCTTGGGAACGTCGCCGCAGCACGATCGTGTCCGCGCCCTGGCCGCAACTGAGCCCCATGCTCGAGGATCTGCGGATGATCATGGACGATGGAAACCCAAGCCCTGGGCTGCCGATTCGATCGACCAGGTCGGCCTTGAAGAAGTTCCACGCCAAGATGTCTTTGGGCTCGGCAAGCGTCGTTGTCAAGTTCACCCGCATCTCGCAGCCTGAGAGCTTCGGATTCCACTTGAGGGAAATGATCATCGCGTCGCGGGCGAGATTGGCACCAATAAAACGGTTGTAGCCTTTTCCGCCGGCCATCCGGCGTGGATCAGGGCAAGGGTATTCGCCCATCGAAGAGAGGTTCGTGGTGGTGATGCAGGCGCTCATGGTCGCCGGCCTTCGTCTTCAATCCGCTTCTCAACGAGCATCCGAATCAGATCGCACAACTCCTCCTCATCGCGAGGATCGAGATTGAGCCCGTGCACAGCCACCGCAACGTCCTCGCGCTGCTCAGGTTTCCGCGACCTGCCAGACGATCGCCGCAGACGACCTCGGGTTAGTTCGTGTGCGAGCTCGGCGCCACCGGCTGCGAAGGCCAACGCCAGCAGCTTTACATCGTTCTCCAGGCCCATCGCCCAAGACGCCGACCGCGCGTCACCAGAGACCGAAACGTAGACCTGCGAATCTGGCGACCGGCGCGGATGCCCTTCACCGGGCTCCAAAGGCAAGCCGATGATGGCGTCGAACTCACTGGGCTCCTGCTCGAACGGCCACTGATCGAGGCTTCCTTCTGGCGTGCCAGCCATAAACCACCCTGCCCATCGCCGAACACAACCTTCCGGCCTCACCGTAGCATCGTCCGGGTGATCGGAACGAGTGAGCACGTAGACGTACACGCGGTTTAGGATCTTCCCAGGCCGCAGCCCCAGCGGCATCGCAAGATGACCAGTCAGGGCACACCTCACGGCCGATTTCAACGCGCCATCAACCGCCGTCACGTTCAGGCCGCGGAAATGGCCGCCAGGGAGATGGGCGGACTGTCACTCGCCGATGTGCTCTCGCCCTGCGAGCTACTCGCGAACACCGACCCGGCCCGTACGAGCGAGCCGCGTTTCGTTGGCTCCAGCGGTTCATCGCCTCGTCGTTGGACCGTCTGAGGATTCTGCGTTGACGCGTGAGCGGGCCGGTGCAATGGTCATAGGCTGTGGTAGACCCCACGGTGCCGGAGGATTCACGCGGCAAACGCCTGCCTTTTCCGGAGGCGTGGGTCGTTCTTGTCGCGGTGCCGACGGTTGTGTCTGGGCTCACGGTCGCACGCGTCTTCAGCGGTGATGAGGAAATCCCGGCTCAGTGGTGGACCGGCGTAGCCGCGGCCGTCGCTTTGGTGCTGGGTCTTGTTGGTGGCTTCGTGTTTGCGCGGGTTAAGGATCTCGCCGCGATCGGGTCTTCAGGTCTGGTGGGGTTCTATGTGTTTGCGTTGTGGCTTGGGAGTGGAGCGCGCTCACCCTCGGACCACGACACCGGAAATCTTGGGCTCGTCCTGGCCGTCCTGCTTGTCGTTGCCTTCGTCCCGATGGTCGCGGGTGCGTGGCTTGGGACCGTCGTACGTCGCCGGCTACGAGCCTAGAAGGCCCTGACGTTGACCTTGTAGATGATCGACTGCCGCCTGGAACGGACCCTCTGGGCTTGGACCGGCCTCGCCGTCGTCACGGAGGTCGTCCTGATCGTCTACGCGGTCGTGACGTACGACGCCGATGACTTCGTCACGTCTATGACGCTCCTCGCATTTGGGACGGTGCTCCTATTCGCCGCCTGGGGTGTCGGCGTGGCGGTCGTGTTCGCCACGTCCGGACTCGTTGATCGGCGACGGAAGCGTCGAGCGCGGTCTAGCTCTAGCTGATGCGGGATTCATCGGGGAAGGCCGAGGTGATCAGACTGCTCACGAATACTTCGACGGAGGAGTTCCTGCTGCGCCGCGGCGAGCTTGGCCACGCGACGTTTGCGGCTGGGTTGACCAGGGAGGAGATCAACGCTGCCCTTGCTGCACGGCCGGATCTCCCGCGGCCGCTGCTGCCGATCGAGCGGGACACGCTGCGTGCGCTCTTGGACTGCGCCGATTTTCCCGGGCGCGACGAACTCGTCGCGCAGGTCGAGTCGGCGACAGTGGTCGGCTACTGCCCCTGCCCCTGCGCGACCATCGACCTTGAGGTCGACCGAAGCCTCCCCCGAGGGCCCTACTTGCCGGACAGGGTGATCCCTACCGAGGCCAGCGTTCTTGACACCGCCGGCGAAACGATTGGCGGGATCATCGTCTTCGTTGACGAGGGTTACCTGTCGAGTCTGGAGATCTTCGACTACGGGGAACCCATCAGCCCACTCCCGCCACTCGAGCGACTCGAACTCGGACGGTTCGAGCAACAGAAGGCTCGACGGCGCTGGCCCTGGATCTGGCGGATGCAACAACCACCAAGCGAGTGGCGTCCATATCCCGACACCCGCTCCTAGGCGTTTCAGCGGAACAGCAAAAACGACCTACCCGCAGAACACGGCGGCGAGCAGACCCACGAGCAGCCAGTGCTCGCACAACGTTCGGTTAAGAGGTCCTAGCCCGGTAGGAAGGGGCGAGTCGGGGGATGCGCTGCGCCGGTCGTTCGCCGTCAGGGCGCGGCACCGCAAAGGGCTCGCCCTGGCGAATAGTCCCACAGAAGCCGCGGGTGTTCCAACCTCTGAATCGTGCGCGCCGCACCCGGTGTGCGTGTGCGGGCGTCCTTACCCCGGGAGCGGAGGGCTCGAGCCGTGGGAAAACACGAACGCTCACCCCGGCAACAACTCGCCGCGAGAAAAAATCTCAGCGCGAAAAGAGGCGGGGGTTAGGCTGCTTTGCGGCGCGCGTACTTCCGCCGCTGCTTCTCCCGCACCTCCTCCGGATGCAACCGCGCATAGCGACGGTCCTTGCAGCGCCTCGAGCAGATCAGCTTGCCCTTCCGCGGATCGGCTCAACGTCGCTGCAGAAATTGAATGCACCCCAGCTCAACGCGATGTATGCGGAGATGCTCGAAAGCGGTCGACGCAACGGCAAGGGCGGGCTATCCGTGCGAACCGTGCGCTACACGCACACGGTGATCCGTAAGGCACTCTCGGACGCGGTCGGGTGGAACCTGCTCACCCGTAACGTTGCTGACGCTGCACAGCCCCCCAAGAAGCAGAAGACGACGAACGCAACCTGGAGCGCCGATCAGCTACGAACGTTCCTGAGCCACGTCCAAGAGGATCGGCTATTCGCGACATGGCAGCTCGCAGCGATGACCGGAATGCGCCGCGGCGAAATCCTCGGCCTTTCCTGGGCCGACATCGACTTCGACAACGCCAGGCTCTCTGTGCGGCGCTCGTTGGTGTCTAGCGACTACAAGATCAAGGTCTCGGAACCGAAGACGGAGCGGGGGAGGCGAACGGTCGCGCTCGATCCCGCCATGCTCCGGGTCCTCCGTGACCACCAGGGGCGGCAGCTACTGGAGCGTGTGGCGATGGCCGGCGACTGGGGCAACGAGCTCGACCTCGTCTTCACCCGCGAGGACGGATCCCCAATTCACCCGCAGGCGTTCTCCGAGATGTTCGAAAAGCACGTCAAAGACTCAAAGCTGCCGAAGCTGTCCCTGCATGGACTGCGGCACACCCACGCGACGATCGCGCTCCGGGCTGGCGTCCATCCCAAGGTCGTCAGTGAAAGGCTCGGCCACGCTAGCGTCGCGTTCACCCTCGACGTCTACACGGACTCGCTACCGGACATGCAGGAAACAGCCGCCAATCTGATCGCGGCGCTCGTTCTCGACACATAGGTTTGCAATCGGTTAGCAAAGCGGGCGACAGAGTCCGAGCTCACGAACAGCGAAACCCCCGTCCTGCGGGGGTTTCTCGTAGCTGCGGGGCAAGGACTCGAACCTTGACTACCTGATCCAGAGTCAGGCGTCCTACCATTAGACGACCCCGCAACGGGTCGGAGCATTGTAGCGGGATGGATTCAGGGCTTTGGCCACTCTCCGTGCCCACGCTCGTCGCTACACTTGGCCCTTCGCTTGGCCCATTCGTCTAGTGGCCTAGGACACCGCCCTCTCACGGCGGCGGCACGGGTTCGAATCCCGTATGGGCCTTTTCGTAGTGCGTGGTTATGCGACAACCGCATGGCTGCGCGGGTCAGACGTGTCGCGTGTGCCGCGAATGCACATGCGGTGCAGACCCGGAGATGTTGCCTGCTTAGGCGGCACGGCCAATCAAGTCGGCGGGCTCGCGCTGTTGCTCTCTGCGCGCGAGCTCGATCGCGGCCTGTTCGGCAGTACGAATTGCAGTTCGCCCACCCGGACGCTGTCCTCGCCTTGCGTGACCGGCTCGAGACGCCGAGGCCCGCGAACAAGACTTACTGCGCCGACTGTTAGAGACGTGACCGTTCTCCGTATCTACGGCTGCGGCGCGCCCTCACCCACGGATCACGCTGCCCCACCTGCCGGCGGCGCTACGCGGACTGCTGGTTTTGAACCGGGAAGGTCGTCTCGACGGGTGGGACTGCGAAGCCGCCGTCGATGCTTGCTGCAGACGCGGCATCAGGATGTTGTCGCGGAACTCCTCCCAGCTTTCTTGGGAGTCGTGAATTGCGACGATCGTCCACCCCTCGGCCAACGGACCGGCGGCGTGGAACATCACCGACAGTTCAGACGCCACTCGCGCCACCACCACGTTACGATCTATCCGAAGCTGAGCCGAATGCCTCCATCCATCCAGCACTACAAAGTTCGACTGCGCCGGAGCCGCCGCCTGCCATATCGGATTGCCCGACGCCTCCCGCGACTGCTCCTGTTGGCTCTAGCGTTCGGGCTTCTCGTATTCGCCTATTCGGCTAGGCACTGACGCAAAAGCCACGCGGTCCGCTTGCTAACTGTGGGTAGTAGATGATCTCGTTGTCCCGCACCGCAATGGCCGAGGTCTATACGTGGGTGATCAGCCACGCAAACGTAACCGCTACGACCGCGGCCAGTACCGGAAATCCGACCCGGAAAACGAGCGTTTCGCGCCGCACTGGATCGCGGACGCCGACGTGCT
>Ga0207708_10001162_pt1 | contig 19820 bp, 33 predicted proteins | sample KBSK5101metaG_FD_184340 | JGI IMG/M metagenome (GOLD analysis project Ga0207708, IMG submission 184340) | Corn, switchgrass and miscanthus rhizosphere microbial communities from Kellogg Biological Station, Michigan, USA - KBS K5-10-1 metaG... | ecosystem: Host-associated > Plants > Roots >...
CATCACCTAATAGAATTGGTGTTCAAATTGGAGATCCTAAAATCCTTTATTTCAACATGTTGGAAGTTGCCGCCGTTACTGCGAGCAAATATTTCGAACTGAGTTCCATCCCCGGAAAGAAATACGTGCAGAATGTCTCTTTGGATAGCGGTGTTATCAAGAGTCTTCTGTCAAACGTAGAGCGTGGAAACGCAGACTGGCCTCTTCTTCAGCCGGGTACGAACGAATTTTTCGTCATTACGGATGTGGGAGTGCAAGACTGGTCTCTCTCATATTTCGAACGATTTGGGGGATTGTAAATGGAGCCGTATACCCTGAATCGCCAATTTCTTCCACAGAATGCGATTGATGTATTCGATTCGATCATCTGGACTGAGAGATACTACGGCGACAGCGACGTTGAGCTAGTAGTTCCTTTGACGGCTGATTCATTGTCAAAGTTGTCAACTGGTATGTTCCTTGGTATTCCTGAATCTGACGAGATTATGATTCTGGAGACCATGAGCATCGAGGATGGTAAGATAAAATTTATCGGGATATCTCTCTTACAATGGCTCAACAATCGATTTGTTCGTACATCGGCGGATCATAAAGAAAGCGCTTGGACTATTACTGGTGGACCTGCTGGATGGGTATTGTGGGCAATTGTTTGGAACATGTGCCATAGAGATAGTCCGTTTTTGAACGGCAGCGTTCCTATGGGTGTTCCTAATCCAGAGAAATTCATCATTCCAGGATTAGAACTCAAGGATTACGACAGGTCTGGACCCAACGTCACCCAAGTGGTTTCTTTTGGTCCGGTTTACGATGCGCTAAAAGAAGTTGCTACTAGTTACAAGCTGGGAATGCAAATCACCTTGGAATCGGCTACGGATTCCGCATATGTTATCGGTTTTCGCAGCTACAAGGGAGTCGACCGTACGAGCGATCAATCTGTGACTCCGCCAGTTCGGTTCTCTCCACAGATGGACTCTCTAACTAACATCACGGAACTTAAATCTATCGCGGCACTCAAAACGTGGGTATATACATATGCACCAAGCGTCACTTCTCCTGTACCAACGACTCCAGGTGAGAGTTTCGTGACTGGGCAGGAAAATACCGGTTTTGATTTGCGCGCTCTTATGGTGACAATAAGTGAAATTACGAACGACTCAATTGTTCCTGCTGGAGATGCTGGAAAACTACTCGAGCTCCTAAATACCAAAGCAAACGACGTTTTGAAGGCAAATCCATTCATCGAGGTCGTAGACGGAGAGATCGTTCCTACAAGTCAGTATAAATACGGACGAGATTACAATCTTGGAGACATTGTCGAGGCACAGGGAAACAGTGGAATAGTCACGAAGTACCGAGTGACCGAGTATATTCGTGCACAAGACGAATCTGGAGAGAAAGCATATCCTACCGTTGCTGCAATCGAATAGGAGGAAATTGTGGGTTACGTGTGGTTGTTGGTTGCCTACGCCGGTGGGATGATAGTGGGATTCGTTTTAAGGATGGTGTTAGGACGTCTCTCTCCTTACGACGGTGTTATGCATATCCAAGATGGGCGAGAAAAGACGGTATATTCGCTCGAGCTCGCGGATTATCCAGAAGAGCTCAGATTCAAGAAAGAAGTTATTTTCAAAGTCGACGCTCCAGAAGAAAATCTCAATCGCGATTAAAACATTGCGTATAATGAAACTCTATCGAAGGAGCGAGTATGTTTTGGAGAAAACCAAGCCCACTCGATCTTGAAATCGACAGAGCGACTCGTGATCTGAGTAATCATCGATTTGGTTCACCGGAATACAACACGCTGTTGGTCATCATTGACGAGCTGAACAAGCAGAAAGGTAAGAATACCTCTCCGCCGATCAGCCGTGATACGCTGGCCGTCATCGTGGGTAATCTCGTGGGCATCTTGATGATTATCAAGCATGAGCACGTGAATGTCGTCACATCGAGAGCGATGGGCCTGTTGCTCAAACCAAAGGTCTAGCTCAAGAGAAGAGATTAAAGAATATGGGGAGTCGCGAAAGCGGCTCTTCATATTTTTTTCGCAAGATAAACATGGTGTATAACGAGATGTAGTTATCCTATTTAAGGAGAATTATGAACTACGGAATTTTCAAATTCACACTGGATATGATCATGGTCTTCCTAACCGGAGGACTTTGGTTGATCTGGATGTTTGTTCGTGAAAACCGTAGACGTAATACTATCGTAGTTAGATAGCATTCGTCTCGAAAAGGGGAGTTCTAACACGGACTCTCTTTTTTCGATTCTTAAAAATCCCCGGGGGGAAATTTTAGCATAAAGTCGCAGTTATTACATATTATATAATGAAACCTATCTGAAGGAGGAAAAGTGGAAACTCTGAACGTTTGGGACGAAATGATGAAGGCCGCAGGGAAGACCTTGCAGGAAACTGGCAAAACGGTGACAGAAAAGTCAATGCTTCTGTCGCTCAAAGAGCTGGAAGACCTCGTAGGGTCCCTGCGCGCCATCACAAGCGTCTTCGAACAGAGGATCGCCATCATTCAGAAGGAAAACTAGCCAATTAGGGCCCCAATCCACCGGGGCCTTAATTTTTTCGCAAAAATTACATATCATATAATGAAACCTATTTAAGGAGTGACAATGACAAGTTTGATCACCCCGATCGCCACTTTCGTTGTCAAGCTCGCGGTCACCGTGATTTGGGCGCTCATCCTGAGCAAGCTCATCCGCGGTGTCTGGAGCCTGGCAGCCAAGCACGTGATCCGGAGAGAGAACGAAATCGTCATCACCCACTAAGGGTAGAAGCTAGGGTCTTTAAACAGACTCTAGCTTTTTTCGCAGAAAAAACACACACTATTATGAAAGGTACAGACAATGTGAAACCTCTCCTAGTGAGAGATTCGCGTACCTTTCGTTTTTTCTTTTTTCCTAACTTGCCTAGGCTAGTAGTGGTAGTAGCGATCCACGTTATACCCGAGTGGTGAGCAAGAACCCTGGTCTGAGGGACGGCCAGGTACCAAAGCTACTAGCCCAGGGAGGTTAGGATGAAGGTAGCTGAGCAAATGGTCAGCGGTGGAGGGACGACTGTTAGCCAACACAGGGAGCGGCAGCTCTTAAATCCCGATGAAGCGACTTGACTCCGTGAAGTTCGCGCGATACTCGGAGCTTCAGACTAACCTCCATAATTCTAAAAAAGGAGTGTTTATGGCTCCATTGACAATAGAGAAAGTCGACCGTTGGATCGCCAGTTTCAAAACTCCAGTCTTTCTTCCACGAAAAATCGTTGTTACATCAAGTCCTCCCCAGTACAATGGTGGTTATAGTTATTACGAAACAGATATTGCTCGTGATGACTATGATTACATATATTTACTTCCCGACATCGACAAGCTCTCTTGTGCGCATGAATTCAACCATTGTTGGGACTGGCACCGGCTGACAGCAGCACATCACCGGCTGCTCAAGCACTGGTGGGGAATTCCGCAGCAACGTGGATGGTGGTGGAACGAGATGCCTTACGGTCCAATGGTAGAGCACAAGCCTGATGCAGGTTGTGAGATATTTGCCAATCGTGCAGCAGAGGCTGCTCTAGGAATAGGAGGACATCAGCGCTTACAGCACTTCATGTGGCGAGTTGAGAACGAACGGCGAAAACTATAAGGAGAAAAAATGTGGCGAAATCGATCACTCCGTGTAAAGATGGTCAAAGATCACGAAGCTGTCGAGAGTCAGCCAATTGATTACAACGATTTGGCCGAAGTTGTTACCAGAGGTGTAAGTACGTGTATCGCCGTCTACGTCGGTGCGGATATTGTTCGACGAATCGTCGTTTACATGTTGACCTCGAAGTTCTAAATCGCAGAAAAAACACACACTATAACAGAAGGGACTTTCCTATGCTTGCATAGGGAGTGACACCATAGAGTGTCGATCCCTTCTTATTTTTTCTTTTTCGGAAAGGAGAGTTTGTGCCACATAAGAAAGGTGGTAACAAGGGAATCCTCAAGACGAAGCGAGCACGAAAAAGAGCGGAAGCTGAGGAACGCAATGCCAAGACTCCGGTAGAGCGTACCCGCGCATATCGACGACGGATGGAAGGAGGAAATCTTGATGATCGTAGTCGTTGAAAAAAAGAGTTACGGTTTCTGGAAATTCGTGGGCGACTGCATCATGGTCCTGTTGACTGGCGGACTTTGGTTGATCTGGATCTTTGTTCGTGAAATTCGAAAGTCTCGTTCGGTATATCCATGTTGACATCAAAGATGAAAGGCTAATTACGTTGATTGGATTCACTGGTCTAGCACAGCGAGCGAAGTTCTTGGTGAATGACAATTCCACCACGATCCTGACAGGCGCAGGCGTAGTTGGTACCGTCGCGACCGCATATTTGACCGGACGGGCTACTTTCAAGGCCGCTCAGCTCATCGATTCTGAACAGATCCTGAGATCAGAAGTTCTGAGCGCAGAAAACTCGGGAGCTCACGCAAAATTCGAGCTCTCAAAATCCGCCAAAGCGAAACTAGTCTGGCGGTACTACATTCCACCGTTCAGCGCCGGTCTGACCACGATCACATGCATCATATTTGCAAACAAGATCGCCTCTCGGAAGATTGCTGCTCTGGTAGTTGCTTCTGGAGTCTCTGAGAGAGCTCTTCAGGAATACAAGACGAAGGTCGTAGAGAAGCTAGGGCGCAAAGAAGATCAGGCGATCCGAGATGAGATCGCACAGGATCGGGTTACGAAGAATCCGATCAAGTCAGGTGAAGTCATCGTCGTAGGAACAGGAGAAGTCTTGTTCTTCGACATGACGACCGGTCGATATTTCCAGAGCACGGTCGAGGAAGTCAAGAAAGCGGCCAACAAGGTCAATCACGATCTGAACAACTTTATGTACACGAGCCTGAGTACATTCTACGACGAGATCGGCCTAGCACCGACGACATATTCCGATATGGTCGGATGGAACGCGAATCAGCAGATGGAGGTGCAATTCTCCACAACCATGTCATCTGACCAGCGACCGGCCATCGCGATCGAATTCAATCCGGCCCCTTTTGCGGAGTACGACCGGTTATACGACCAATGACTGGAGCATTGTACCATAATCGGGATATGTGACGCTGCTCGATATCTTCCAGAATAAAAGACTGAGCCGGTAGTGACCGAATTGACTAAGAATCGCCTCAGGTGGACATGCCTGCATAGTAGGAACTATCGGCTCAGTAAGACTTCAGAAAGGATGACGTGCTCAAGAAGACGATTACCTACACCGATTTCAACGGTGAGGAAGTTAGCGAAGACTTCTTCTTTCATCTTTCCAAGGCCGAGCTAGTTGAGCTCGAGCTGAGTCATAGTGGAGGTTTGTCTTCTGCTTTGGAGAGGATCGTAGCTGCACAAGACGGAAAAAGCATCATCGCTGAGTTCAAGAACATCATCCTTGGTGCTTATGGCAAGCGATCCGATGACGGTCGAAGATTCATGAAGAATCAAGAGATTCGAGACGAATTCGAATCGAGCGAGGCATATTCTGTTCTCTTCATGGAGCTCGTAACCGATGCAAGTGCGGCGGCCGAGTTCATCAATGGGATCATTCCGGAGGGAATGGCGGAAGAAGTCGCCAAACTAGTCCCGGAAGAAGAGAAAGATACACAAGAACAAGGGAATAACTTGCAGGAGCTTCGAGCTGTCAAGCCTGATCCCGAGATCATCCATAAACACGATATTGCAAGGATGTCTGCTGAAGAACTAGAAGTGCTTGGAGCTCGTCTTCTAGCTGGAGAAGCAAAACTAGCCGAATAATTCGCAAGTAAAACACGCTCTATTATGAAACCTACTAAAGGAGCTGTAATGCCTCCAGTTATTCTCATCCAAGGCGCTGTGCGACTGATCTCAACGATCGGTGTCGCGAAGGTGCTTAGCGATGTCGTCAAGACGAACACCGTCGTCAATACCACGCTTGACAAAGTGCTGGTAAACGTCGGCGGGTTCACTCTTGGTTCGATGGTCGTCGAGCACGCTTCGAGTCACGTCGATCGTGTGCTGAAAGGTCTGCGCAAGCAGTACGAAGAGACAAAGGAGACTGGCAAGCTCGAGGTAGTGGTTGAAGAACCACAATCAGGAGAGGCCCCTTAACAGGGGCTTTTCCTTTTTCTTTTTCCAATCTAAGGACATAAATGGAACCTGATTTCCCGCCTAATAGCGAAGCCAGTAAAAGAGTTGAAGCAGAGAAGGAACATCTCGAACAAATCACCAAAGGACAAGCACGAAAAAGAAAGAAGCCGCTTCGGAAAAAATTTGCGGAAGTATTTATCGCGGGTTCTGCCTCGACTGCGATTGGTTACGCTGTTTGGGAAGTATTACTTCCAGCGGCTAAGGATACAGTCGTTGAGGTGATCACACAAGGCGTAGAGCGATTGTTTTTCGGGGATTCTCGCAGAAGAGGAGCAACACCCCCACAAGCGGGACCAACCGGCTACGTTGCGTATAATCGATATTCTACAGGACCAATGGTAGCGAGCGCAGTAAACAGAATGAGCTCAGGGCAGAGAGCTTTGAGTCGTCAAGCACGTGCTAGACACGATTTCGACGAGATTTTGTTGGAATCGAGAACAGATGCAGAAGAAGTAATCGACCGACTATTCGAATTGGTGAGCCGATATGAATCAGCGACAGTTGCAGATCTTTATGAGTTGGTGGGCCTGGCCGCTAGTCATACCGATCATAAGTGGGGTTGGACGGATCTACGCGGGGCAGGCGTTTCTCGAGCACGCGATGGCTTTCTATTGGATCTCCCAGAACCGATCCCGCTCGGATAAAGATGAAGCTGCCTAAAACCGTAGAAATTAAGGAGTTCGCAAAGCGAGTGGAACATGTATGCGATTTCTTTCTTTCTAGGACAGATGCGGATGGTTCAGGTGATCGTCGAGTTCTCGAAGATCTAAAAAATGACGCCGCGGATATTCAATTCGACCAAGGCATATTAGAAAAAGGACCGTTTGTTGGCCTCGACGACTATATGAGAGGCATCAAGAATGCTCCTGAAGAAAATATTGGAAGGGAGTCGTAATGAACGTCGTTCCAGCAGTGATCGGTAGAACGGTCGCTCGCAACGCGTTACTGGTTCAAAAAGCTTCTCCAGGAATGCTTTTGACGACGGGTATCGTCGGTATGGTGGGAAGTACCGTTCTCGCATGTCGGGCTACACTGAAGATGGACGAGGTTTTGACGGAGAGTAAAAGTAAGCTCGACCTCGCTAAGACGCTCGTGCATGAGGACTATAGTTCTAAGGATCGTCAGAGGGATGTTGCGCTTATTTATTTCCAGACGAGTGTGAAAGTCGCTCAGTTGTATGCACCAGCAGTTCTTGTTGGAACAATTTCAATCGCAGCTCTAACAAGATCGCATAGCATCTTGACCCAGCGTAATGCGGCATTGATGTCGGCTTATGCTGCGCTCGAGAAGGGTTTTAAGGAGTATCGTGCTCGTGTAGTTGAGAAGTATGGCGAGGAGCAAGATCAGGATTTCCGGTACGGCATCGAGAGAGTTGAAGTGATCGATGCGCAGACGAAGGAGAAGAGAATCAAGATGACGGTTCCTGGAGAGCCGTCGATCTATGCTCGATTCTTCGATGAGATGTCTTCGTCATGGAACAGAGAGCCTGAATACAACTTCATTTTCTTGAAGGCACAGCAGAATTACGCAAACGATCTTCTTAATTCCCGAGGTCATCTTTTCTTGAACGAAGTCTATGATCTACTTGGACTTGAGAGATCAATGGCTGGATCGGTAGTGGGATGGCTTCGTTCATCGAACGGTTCCACTGATAATTTCGTCGATTTCGGTATTTTCAACGGCGATTCAGAGAAAGCTAGAGATTTTGTCAATGGTTTTGAGAAATCAATTCTGCTCGACTTCAATGTCGACGGAGTGATTTATGACAAGATCGAATTCGGAATGCGGGAGGCATTGTCATGGCGACGGAACAAGTAGTAGAGAAAGCAGCAGAAACAGTAGCAGAATCTCTTGAAGAGGCCGCCTTCGTGACTCGCCGAATCAATCCGAGAGATATCAGTCTAGTAGCTGGTGGACTAGGTCTAGGTCTCGTTATCGGTTTTGTCATCGGGTGGCGTCTCAATCGAGCAAAGATCTACGCGGAAGCATATCGACAGAGCGAGGAAGAAGTCGAGAAGATCCGCGAGATGTATCGAGAGGCTACCGCAATTAAGCTAGAAGATAAACCAGCTCTCGAAGCAGTCATTCAAGAGCGAGGGTATGCTACAACAGAAGGGGTTCTGCCTGCTGACGAATTGGAGCCGACAAACGATTCGTCGGGAGAAGTAGAAGTGCGATTGCGGGCTCCTGTTCCGATTCCGCCTACTCTCACGGTGGGAGATCAGCCCGAGATTCCGACGATCAGGTTGGAAACAGGGAAGTCGAAAGATCTTCACTGGGACGCGGAAGAGGAACTCGCCAGTCGGACTCCTGATAGGCCGTATATCATCCACGAAGATGAATTCTCGGCTAACGAAACGGACTATAGGCAGGAAACTCTTACTTGGTATGCGGAAGACGGAGTCCTTACCGACGAAAATGAAGACAAGATCGAGGCACCAGACGATATTGTCGGTCTGGATAACCTTAATAAATTCGGGCATGGTTCGGGAGATTATAACGTACTGTTCGTGCGAAACGACGCGAAGAACATGGAGTACGAGATCTCTCGCATGCACACCAGCTATGCTGAGGAAGTCCTAGGAATCACCAATGAACCTCGAGAATGATTACTTCAACTGGTTGATCTCACAAATAGAGGTTCCTTCACGCGGTAACACCTATAATGATCTGTTTGCGAAAATGCACGCTACAGAGTTCGTATGGATCCTTACAGGTGATGATAATCGTTTACAAGACGCAGTGGATGTACGTTTCGAATTTCTACAAAAAAGACGAAACGATCCACTAGCAGATCGACCTGTTTCTATGCTTGAGGTATTGATCGCTCTCAGTCGAAGAGTGGCGTGGATTGCTAATCATAGTCCAAACTACTGGGCTTGGCAATTGATCAAAAACCTCAGATTGCACAAAGCGTCCGATCCATTGACCAGTCGAAAAGAAGAAACAGTAGAAAACGCTCTGGAGATACTCATCTGGAGAATGTACGAACGCGACGGTCAGGGCGGATTCTTCCCGTTGAAATACCCGACGGAAGATCAGACAAAGAAGGAAATCTGGGATCAGATGAATCTGTATGTCAACGAGATGAACAGAGCCACTATTTGATCAAAAATCCTGACCCATAAGGAGGGTTTATGGATTTTTATCAGATCCGGACTAGAGAGATGAAAGATAAGGGTATGGAGCTGTACCCTGATTTCATTGTCCGACGTTCTAAGGATCTGATGGTTCAAGGACGGACCTTTTATGCTATTTGGGATGAAGCAAGAGGTCTTTGGTCTCGTGACGAATACGATGTTCAACGGTTGGTGGACGAAGAGCTAGAAGCTGAAGCCGAGAGGCTGAGAAAAGAAACAGGGATAAATTACCACGTACGATATATGAGCTCGTTCCATAGTAACAGTTGGGCTCAGTTCAGAAAATTCCTGTCTAACATCAGCGACAATAGTCGTCCGCTCGACTCCAAAGTCATGTTTCTTAATTCAGACATAAAGAAAACTGACTATGCGAGCAAGACGCTGAGTTACGCCTTGGAAGGAGGTGATTACTCAGCTTGGGATGAGCTTGTAGGAACATTATATTCTGTCGAAGAACGAGCCAAAATAGAGTGGGCTATCGGATCCATCGTTGCCGGAGACTCAAAGAAAATTCATAAGTTCTTTGTTTTCTACGGGCCCGCTGGATCCGGTAAGTCCACTATATTGAACATACTGCAGAAATTGTTCGAAGGTTACACCACGACGTTTGATGGAAAAGCACTTGGTAGATCTGAAGGACAATTTTCTACAGAAGCCTTCAAGAATAATCCCTTGGTTGCTATTCAACATGATGGTGATCTGTCCCGACTAGAAGATAACACTCGGCTGAACTCAATCGTCTCGCATGAGTTGATGCAGATGAATGAGAAATACAAGCCGAGTTACACAGCCCGATCACAAGCTCTTCTATTCATGGGTACTAACCTGCCTGTGAAGATTACACATGCCAAATCGGGAATCATCCGAAGATTGATCGATATTCACCCTTCGGGTGTAAGAATTCCGGTGAGGCATTATAATGCATTGCTCAGCCAGATCGATTTCGAACTGGGAGCAATTGCTCAGCACTGCTTAGACACATATTTGGCGATGGGCCAGAACTATTACAACGGCTATCGTCCTCTTGAAATGATGCTGCAAACCGATGTATTTTTCAATTTCATCGAAGCATATTACGACCTGTTCAAAGCTCAAAATTACACGACACTGAAACAAGCATACGGTTTGTACCAGGAGTTCTGTAGTGAGAGCGGTATTGAAAGAAGCTTACCTCAATACAAGATCAGAGAAGAATTGCGTGATTACTTTGACGAATTCAAGGATCGTGGAGAAGTAGGAGGAGAACACGTTCGAAGTTTGTACAGTGGCTTCAATGCGGAGAAATTCAAGACTCCAAAAGACACTGAGACTGAGTTGCCAGCCTTCTCACTGGTAATGGAAGAAGTAGAGTCTCTGTTCGACAGGGAGTTCTCCGACTGTCCAGCACAGCTTGCAAACAAGGACGGTTTTCCTGCTCAGAAGTGGGCTAAAGTCAAAACCACACTTTTAGATATTGATACATCACAGCTGCATTACGTAAGAATACCAGAAAAAATAGTTGTGGTTGACTTCGATTTGAAGGAAGCCGACGGGCATAGTCCACTCGAGAGAAACCTCGAAGCGGCTAGCCAATGGCCTCCGACATACGCCGAGCTCAGTAAATCTGGAGAAGGCGTACATCTTCATTATGAGTACAGTGGAAATCCTTCTGAATTAGCGAGCATATATTCGGACGGCATCGAGATCAAAGTGTTTACAGGAGAAGCCTCATTACGGCGAAGGCTGACTTTATGTAACGCTGTGCCGATCCAAAAGATAAGCAGTGGTCTTCCGCTTAAGCCGAAGAAAGAGAAGATGCTTAAGGCTAAGACTATTACAAGCGAAAAAGGTCTCAGAGAGTTAATCGAGAGAAATCTCAAGAAGGAAATTCATCCTGGAACCAAGCCATCTATCGACTTCATAGCTCATATTCTAGAGGAGGCACACGAATCTAAACTAAAATACGATGTCACAGATCTTCGCCCGCGTATCTTGGCCTTTGCAAACAACAGCACGCACCAAGCAGCAACCTGCTTAAAAACTGTCCAGAAGATGAAGTTCCAATCCGATCCTGAGCTGGGTTCGGACGCCACTGTAGATGTGAACGACGATCGTATGGTTATATTTGATGTCGAGGTCTATCCTAATCTCTTCATGATCTGCTGGAAATTCCGTGGGGATGACAAAGTTGTAAGGATGATAAATCCCTCGCAGGCAGAAGTTGAAGCCTTGACAAAGCTCAAACTAGTGGGATTCTACAATCGTCGATTCGACAATCATATTTTGTACGCGGCGATACTGGGCTATACAGTCAAGCAGTTGTACGAACTGGCTCGAAAGATAGTCATTGACGGTAATCGCAATGCCATGTTTGCTCAAGCGTACAATCTTTCCTATACTGACGTTTGGGATTTCAGCTCCATTAAACAAAGCCTGAAAAAATTTGAGATTGATCTCGGCATCCATCATATGGAACTGGATATTCCGCTAGACCAACCCGTAGATGAGAAAGATTGGCCACGAGTTGAGGAATATTGCGTCAATGATGTCATAGCAACTGAGAAAGTCCTCGAAGACAGATGGGAAGACTTCGTGGCTAGACAGATTCTAGCCGAACTCAGTGGATTGACAGTCAATGACACAACGCAGAGACATACAGCTAAGATCATATTTGGGGACGAGAAGAATCCCCAACAATATTTTGTTTATACGGACCTTAGCCAAGAGTTCCCGGGGTATACCTTCGACGCTGGCAAGAGCAATTATCGAGGGGAAGACCCTGGAGAAGGCGGTTATGTCTATGCCGAGCCCGGTATTTACGAGAATGTGGCCCTACTTGGTATCGCTTCGATGCATCCTACTTCGATTGAGATCCTAAATCTCTTTGGAAAATTCACGGAGCGTTTCTCAGAGCTCAAAGAAGCTCGTATTGCTATTAAGAGGAAAGCATTTGCCAAAGCTCGGACTATGTTGAATGGTCGTCTAGCACCATATTTGGAGAATGAAGAAGGCGCAGATAAGCTTGCCTATGCCCTCAAAATAGTTATTAACATTGTGTACGGATTGACTTCGGCTTCATTCCCGAATCCTTTCCGTGACCCCCGTAATAAAGACAATATTGTGGCAAAGCGTGGCGCTCTCTATATGATCGACTTGAAGAACGACCTACACGACCATCATCATAAAGTTGTTCATATCAAGACCGACTCCGTAAAGATCCCATATGCGGTTGGCGGTGGTGCGAGTGTTATCGACTTTGTAAAAGAGCATGGAGCTCGATATGGATACGACTTCGAACACGAAATTACTTACGACGTACTTTGCCTTGTTAACGAAGCTGTATATATTGCTCGCAAAGGCGATAAGTGGACTGCTGTTGGTTCTCAGTTTCAACATCCGTATGTATTCAAAACTCTTTTCTCTGGAGAAGAACTTACTTTTGACGACTATTGCGAGAGTAAGAGCGTACTTCAGGGAACAATGTATCTAGATAGAGAGGAGCACGAAAAAGATGAAGAATTGGATCATCGTCGCATGCGCCACGTCGGCCGCACTGGTCGCTTCGTACCTGTTCACGAGAAAGGCGGAACCCTCTTTCGAGTCAAAGAGGACAAGTACTACGCCGTAGCTGGAACCAAAGGTTACAAGTGGATCGAAGCGGAGATCGCTCAATCTACTCCAGATCTAAAGATCGACATGTCATATTTCGAGAAGTTGCAAGATGATGCCGTAAAGACCATTGAAGCATTCGGGTCTTTTAAAGACTTCGTGAGTAAGGAGCAATGATGTTTGAAGGCGGTAGAACTGGCCACGATCGAGATCGCGGTTTATACAGAAAATTTGAAGTTAACAGAGTTAGTGATCCCGATCATAAACATCTCAATTGTGAGTATTTTGTACTCGATCTGACTCACGATAAATTTGCTAAGCCCGCTTTAATTGCTTACGCTAATGCGTGTTCTGAGGAATTTCCTGCATTGGCTAAAGATCTGAATGCTCTTACCGAGAATACAGGAGACGTCGATGCCACAGGATAACACGGTACTTATGGAAGGTGTCCGCATCATCTTTCGCAATTTCTCAGGAAAGGAGGGACAGTACAACAGAGAAGGTGACAGGAACTTCGCAGTTCTGCTCGATGACGCAACTGCTAATGCAATGGCCGAGGATAGTTGGAACATTAAATGGCTCAAGCCTCGCGAAGATGACGAAGATGACACTCCGCAGGCATATTTGCCAGTCTCTCTAAATTTCAAAGGTCGTCCTCCACGGATCGTGTTGATTACTTCTCGTGGGCGCACTAATCTCGATGAAGATTCAGTTGACATGCTGGATTGGGCAGACATCATCAACGTTGATCTGATTGTCCGTCCGTATGAATGGACGGTGAATGAGAAGAGCGGAATTAAAGCGTATCTTCAGAGTATTTACGTTACGATCGAGGAAGACCCTCTGGAGATGAAGTATAATCAACTCGATCAAGCATGATAGGGATTATTGTCACAGTTGTTGTGACAGCCCTTGTTGTTCTGATCAGTGTACTATTGGGATACGGCCTTGGAATTCGCAACCGAAACGAATAGGACTTATGGAAACTACTAGTCTCACAACCAAGTATGTTCGTAAGCCTCTATACGTGGACGCTGTTCAGGTAACTGAGCAGAACTTTGCTGACATCGCAAGATGGTGTTTTGGAGAAATTGGCAATATTGACGAGTCGCCTGTAGACCGCTCAGCGGAGGTTCAGCCAAACAAACAGTACATTCACGTGAGAGTACATAATCCGAAAAACCCACGCCAGACAAAAGCATTTGTGGGAGACTGGATTCTTTATACCGAACGAGGTTACAAAGTTTACACGACCAAAGCTTTCCAAGCTAATTTCGACCCGGTCGAAGAAAGCTGATCAGAAACTCGCGTAAATTACACGTGTTATTATGAAGGAGTAAGTAATTTATTTACTCTTTCTTTTTTTCTTTTCCTAAAGGAGGTGGGATTGTGGCGGAGCAACGCACGTTCGTTAAGGCTTGCCAGGAGTTTTTCTCCGAAGGCAAGCACGGCCGTAAGGTCGAGATTCCAGAGTTCAAGCAGCTGACGACGCAGGACAAGATCGAGCTGAGTCAGATGCTGATTGCGGCAGGCTTCGACCACAAGCCCTACACCGGGGAAGGAGCTACGTCGTAATCACAGATAGACCCTGAGTGGGATTCCTAATCCGCGACTCTCTGACGAGGGGAGTGCTTTCTGTCCGCAGTCAGAAGGCAGCTCAGGGTCTTAGCATCGGAGGAAAATGAAGCTAAAGACATTGCTAATCTTTTTCTTGTTCATGCTCGTGCTGGCGTTTCCAATTACAGCGCAAGCAAGACCCCCTGTTCCAGCAGATGTCTTCAAAGCTGTTAGGACGTATTGGCACACGAAAAGTGAACGTGTGCAGGCATTTGACATCATCGACTGTGAAACTGGCCATGCCTATAACACAACGGCGAAGAATGGTCAGTATCGCGGTATGTTTCAGATGGGTACGGATGAACGAAACAAGTACGGTCATGGATCAACGGCCATGCTTCAGGCAAAAGCCGCTCATAAATATTACCTAATTTCAGGTTGGTCACCCTGGCGAGCCTGCCTATGAAAGAGAGCGAATATGCCCGAAAACGAGCACAAAGTCGTGACGAAGTGGAAAGAAGCAGATGCCCAAGCTCTTGAAGACCGGGTAAGTGCGATCGACGAAACGCTGGAACATCTTAACGATTTGGTCGAGATGTTCGATGACGACCATGATGTTGTTACCGAACTTCGAACTATGACTGGACGACTGCGAGAGCGGAAGAACCATTTCCACGACAAGGCAGAAAAAATTCGAGCGGAGTTGGCCTCATGAAATTTCTTTGGGCAATTCTCTTTTTGTTGTGGGTGTTCCTGGCTTTCCACTACTTTATCTCGTATAGGGAGTGGCGACAACAAGACAAATCTCGAAGAGAAGAACGAAGGCTGCAATAGCCATGTATATTTGGGGATGCAGAATCGGCGCTGAGTTGGATTGGGAAACCCTTCCAAGAGAAGCCGAAGAGACAATGCGTCAAGCAGTCATGAAAGCGTTTCAAGAACTAACCGGACAGAGTCCATATTTTTGTTTCTCGGGTTGGGGTGCGGAACTCGATCCTGGACAGCAGAGACTAATTGATCGTCGACTAAAGCTCGATAAGCAAGTTCAAGAGCAAAGAGAAAAGCTGATTGATGGCTGAACAAGAAGAGACCACACGTGAACGTGCTTATACTTTTGTGCAGAGCACTCATACCGACGATGAGGACCTCGAAGGTGCTGTTCTCACAGGATTTCTAATCGTCGGAGAATGGCAAGCTCCAGATGGGAGTAGATGGCTGTCGAAACTATCTGGGGACTCGAGTAGAAGCCTGCCTCCATGGCGAGAAAGAATGTTCGGCTTTGAAGTAGCACACGAATGGTGGGACGACGAACGAGAGGGAGATGATGGCTGAGCCTAAGACGCAGATCGAACGACGACAGGACAACCTAGAAAAAGCTATTAGGGAAATGGGAAAATCTATTCTCAGTGATGTAGAGCAAGCACAGATCGACAGAATTCTCCGCGGGGAAGATTTGGGAGAAACAGAGGCAAACGATGCCGGTTCGGAAACATAAAGGCGGATACAAGTACGGCAACAAGGGAAAGCTGTACAAAGGTAAGGGCGCTAAGGCAAAAGCAACAAAGCAAGGAAGAGCCATCCAAGCGAGTAAGCGTGCTCGAGACCAGAAGAAATAATTAAAAGGAGCGTAATGCCTGATAAGACTGATAAATTCGTACTCCAGAACGATAACACAGGCACAATTCACCAGCTTCGAAGAGATGGCAAGACATATTGCGGGCGTCCAAATGGTCCGAACGACAAGCGAAGGCGTCTAAGCTCAGCTCTCAAACACAAGAACGCACATCTTTGTAATACGCCAGGAAAGTGCATGGCACACGCGTAAGAAGGAGTCATGCGTCAAATCTATTTCAAAAAGCAGATGCTTGGTAAGTGGCGAAGGGACGACGGAGAGTCAAAGAAACTCGTCAGCGAAGAGACCATGCATCGCGAAGTTCAAAAGTTGATCAACGATGGATGGGCGCTCGAGACTCACGGAATGTTCCATCTTCGTGGAATGACGCTGACCAAAGCATGAACCATCAACACAGAGGTAGTACCAAAGAGACAGTCCGGCGGTGTGTATCGGGGTTTAGCGGCTCAGATACGTATCCCCCAGACGTGGAGTGGCTCGAAAAGGATTTACCAGCTTTGGTTTACGGCTGGTAGGTCGTGAAGGCGGGACCCGGCAAAAGCATCTGTTATTGAGCAGGTGTTAGTAGCAGTCGTAAAAAAGCGCTGCTTCCAATGGGGGAATCCCTGAGGAAGGGTGTGGACGAGCGTTACGAACTCGTCAGCGGTGATCCGGTAGGATAGGGAAGGCTCCGGTGATTTACAGTATGCTACTATTGATTATTATCAATGGGAGTAAACTCATCGGTCGGGAGTTATACCTAAAAACACTCTCCTCCACAGTCTCTTTGGTACTATCTCTGTGTAAGCTCCAGGTGCGGGGATCTAGCGCGGATCGAGGCGAAACTGGAGTGTCGGCGGTACGGACCCTTGAGGAACCGCTTCAACATGCACTGGGCTACGCGGCCGACATGAATTTTGAACAAAAGATTAGTCCACGCTGCTAAAAGAGCCGACAAACCTAGGTGAGCGCAACCTCACTTAGACAAAGCGGCGACCCAGTTGCGTGGGAATGCGTAACCTGCGTGTCGAAAGACGACGGTAGGAATGGGGCAAAGGGCCCTCGCCGTGGACTAAAAAGCTTGGGCCTGTCTCGAATCCTCTCTCAAGGAACATGGGTGATCTGCCATGTCGGGATGGGCCCAAGAAACTCTGGCGTGAACTTGCGGCGCGATCGTAATTCTAATATAGGAAGGAAGCTATGAAGAAGATTGCGACAATGCTGGCAGTATTGGCCGCTCTTTGGGTGGTTGCCGCAGCTGGTGCCGGAAGTAATCTTTTCGACCACAATCTTGTAAGTGCGGAGCTCTCGTCGACTGCAGTAGACACAACGCTCGATGGTAAGGTCTTGAGAGTGACGAAAACAGAAGAGCAGATGCCGATCGCTGACTGTCAAGATAGAAGTGATAACGACGGCGACGGTCTCATCGACTGGCCGAGTGATCCTGGTTGCTCTTCCTCGAGCGATACGGACGAGTGGAATGCCCCTCCCCCCGCCCCTCCACCTCCTCCTGCGCCTCCGCCTCCTCCTCCACCCGAATGGCAATGGACTCTGATGGACTCAAATCCTCCAGATTACGGGGATGGGGGCTATGACGAGTGTCAGCTGGTTAGAGTTCCATGTCTGATGATGGATCCACTTACCATTCGCTGCAAGGTCTTCGCCTTCGTTCTCAAACCGCATGAAGGTCACTTCGGATGGGATTTCGGACCAGCTCTCAAGTACGAAGGTGGATGGAGGATCTGTTACCGGCCGTTCGGGGGTGGGATCACTGAAGTCTCATACAGGTATGGCGATGCCACTGACACTTACGGACAATGGGAGTGGCGCGGCAACGACACTGGTTACCCAAACCATATTAGACAAGACCACGTTGTCTACGTGCGTTACGGAGGCGGAGCTGCCATCTGTATTGGTGGTACTCAGGGTTGCGGACCCGAACGTCATTTTCGTTTGACGTACACATTCACAGACTCGGGTAAGTACGGGTCAATCACCAAGGTTCTGAATTACCTATGAGAACCTTTCTCGCAGCACTCGTCATCGTGATCGCACTCCTGGCTGTCCTGTATATTTGGTCAGCCGGGCTTCAGTCGTAAAACTTAGTCTCTAGGTACTCCTTCTTCGTCACGGAACACAGGGGTTTTGTCAGTCGCTGGCCTAGTCCCACGTCGACTAAGGGCTACGCGTTTCACTGGACTAGAGACTAAATATTCTCCGAGAGGCCTACCCGCGGGGAGTTAAGCGGGAACACAACTCGGGGATAGGGCGAGGTTTCAAGACGGCTAGCCTCACCCGCCGGTGTCTGCGGCACTCCGTAACGACACGGAGGTGAGAAGGCTCTAATGCGAGATATCCCTTAGCTTATGCATGAGCGTGAGGGCCATTAGAGTCTTCTCCGCCGGTTGCCCAGACAGTTTATTTTTTCGAAAGGATATCTATTATGGCTGATAATGGAGATGCACCAAAAGTTGCGATATTCCTTTGCTGTGCGCAAGTGATGCCGTTCGATCGGATACACGATATGGCAGGCTTTTTGATCTGTCCTGAGCATCATGAGCGTCTGTACGGATGGCGTAGTCAAGAATTCAGACCCGGCCGACTATATTCTGGAATGACTCAGCTGGAGAGAGACCAAGCTCGAGCTGCTGAATTGTTTGGAGAGAGCAATGACGCTTGAAAAAGCTCGCACAGGACTGTTTATTCTGTTGATAAACTATCCGGATGCCATGATCGTGAAGTACGATGCGCAGATTTATGATGAACAACCTTCAGGAACGCCAGGAACACCGGGTTGGTGGTCACGTAAACCAGACGGTCCATGGGTCTGCGTCGATCTAGACAACGGGGAGAAATTCGCAATCTGGAAAGAGACAGGAAACGTATTCCGTGTCGATGAGAACGGTGCGGTTGAGGATGAACCGTTGTACGAAGCGTCGTCGATTATCTCATGGGGTCCTGATCAAGATGCCTGAGATGTATCAAGATTGTTTGGACGGACACGGATGTTCAACGCCTATTACATGTCAACTTGGACATCGATGTCAACTGACATTTGAAGTATACGGATATACACGACCTCCTCCACCGATACGAGAAGTAAGAGAAGGTGACCCACCATTAGGACGATTTAAACTAGAATCCCAAATAGAAATCCTAGACGAATGGTCAGTGGTCGACAGATGGTGGACTCTAGATCCGTTAAGGTGTGAATTCCTTCACGTAGACTGGTTAGGACGCGCCCTTACATTTTTTAGACAGGCTCCAGATAAAGTATGGAGAATATGGCAGAAGACTTAAAACCGCATCAAAAGAAAGCGCTGACGCAATTAAGCAATGGCAAGATCCTCTGGGCTGGTGTCGGCTCAGGCAAGTCTCGTGTGGCAGTTGCCTACTACATGAAGAATGAGCACCCAAAAGACGTCTATGTGATCACCACGGCCAAGAAGAGGGACAAGCTCGAGTGGGACAAGGAGTTCGTCGGCTATGGGATCAGCAAGCACAGCGACGGTACAGGGCCAGGGTTGTTGACCGTTGACAGCTGGAATAATATCGGTAAGTACGCGGAGGTGACTGGTGGATTCTTCATCTTTGACGAACAAAGACTGGTTGGCAGCGGTCAGTGGGTACGATCGTTCCTCAAAATTGCCCGAAACAATAGATGGATTCTACTATCTGCAACGCCGGGGGACACATGGCTGGACTATATTCCTGTTTTCGTCGCCAACGGATTCTATAAAAATCGAACTCACTTTAAGAGAGAGCAC
>Ga0207708_10001165_pt1 | contig 19807 bp, 19 predicted proteins | sample KBSK5101metaG_FD_184340 | JGI IMG/M metagenome (GOLD analysis project Ga0207708, IMG submission 184340) | Corn, switchgrass and miscanthus rhizosphere microbial communities from Kellogg Biological Station, Michigan, USA - KBS K5-10-1 metaG... | ecosystem: Host-associated > Plants > Roots >...
CCTCAGACTAGCGTTGCTTGGGTATCTTGGACGTCGGTGCCGACGGCTCTGCCACCACCCGTGCACCTCGCTCTCGACGAGCCGGTCGCACGCCAGTACTGGGCCGCCCGCATCCGCCAGCACAGGGAAGACACCTACGCGGGCGTATCGATGCTGAAGTTCCCCGAGGACCTGCGCGTCTACGAGCACCTGCTGTGGGAGACCGCGCCCGCAGCGGTGATCGAGGTCGGGGTCAAGGACGGCGGCAGCGCGCTGTGGTTCCGCGATCGCCTGCGCACCCTGGCCGCCTACGGGCGCGTGCGCGAGCCGCTGGTGGTGGCCATCGACGTGACCCTGGAGGACGCGCGTCCCCAGCTCGAGCGCGTCGATCCCGCCTACGCGCAGGACATCGCGCTGGTCGAGGGCGACATCCGCGACCCGGCCACCGCCGACCGGGTGGCGGAGCTCATGGAGGGCCGCGACGGTGCCTTCGTGGTCGAAGACAGCGAGCACGTCTACGACACGACCATGGCCTCGCTGACCACGCTGGCGCGCTACGTGCCGCGCAACGGCTACTTCGTGGTCGAGGATGGAGCCGTGGACCTGGACGAGCGTCGCGTCGACGACGACTGGCCCCGTGGGGTCCTGCCCGCCTTGCAGGATTGGTTGCAGACGCCGGAGGGCAGGGCGTTCCGCGTGCGTCGTGACCTCGAGCTCTACGGCCTGAGCGCCCATCCGTCCGGGTTCCTGCAGCGGACCGCGCCGTAGACGCGGACCCGGCCTCTACCCTCTCCGCCGTGGCTGCCACGTCGCAACCCGCCCAGTCCGAGATCATCGCCGGCCCGTCCGCGCTCGCCGGCGGCCTGGACCGCTTCTTCCACCTCACCTGGACGCTCGCCGTCCACGAGTTCAAATTGCGGTTCTTCGGCTCGGTGCTGGGCTACTTCTGGCAGCTCATGCGGCCGCTGCTGCTGTTCGGCGTGCTGTACCTGGTCTTCGCCGTGATCCTCAAGGCGGGCGGCAACACGAAGTACTTCTCGGCTGTCCTGCTCATGAACATCGTGCTCTACACGTTCTTCTCCGACGCCACGACGGCGTCGGTGCGAGCGGTGTTCGAACGCGAGAACCTCGTGCGCAAGATCCGCTTCCCGCGCCTGGTCATCCCGGCCTCGGTCGTGCTCACGGCCAGCTTCAACCTGCTCCTGAACCTGATCGTGGTCTTCGTCTTCGCGATCGCCGCGGGCGTGCGGCCGCACTGGGGCTGGTTGTTGCTCCCGGTGATCGTCATCGCGATCTGGGCCCTGTGCTTCGGCCTGGCCATGCTGCTCTCGGCGCTGTTCGTGCGCTTCCGCGACATCGCGCCGATCTGGGAGGTGGTCCTGCAGGCGCTGTTCTACGCCACGCCGATCCTCTACCCGATCGAGACCGTCCAGGCGCACAGCCCGGAGCTCGCCACGGCGATGATGGCCAACCCGCTGGCGACGATCATGGAGCAGGCGCGCGTGTGGATCATCGACCCCTCCGCGCCGACCGCGGCCGAGGTGATCGGCAGCGTGGCGCGGCTGCTGATCCCGATCGGGCTCATCTTCGCCACCGTGCTGATCGGGTTCTGGTACTACAACCGGGAGGCACCCCGCATCGCCGAGCGGCTATAGCGTCCGCGGCCGTGCTGGACCGTATTCGCACGAAGATCTTCGCCGACGGCGCCGACCTGGACGGGATCGTCGCGCTCGCGCGCGAGCCCCACATCGACGGCTTCACCACCAACCCCACGCTGATGTGGAAGGCGGGGCTGACCGACTACGAGGAGTTCGGGCGCCGGATCCTGGACGAGGTCGACGCGCTGCCGATCTCGTTCGAGGTCTTCGCCGACGACGCGGAGGAGATGCGCCGCCAGGCCAAGCGCATCGCCACCTGGGGCGACAACGTGTACGTGAAGATCCCGGTCTCCAACACGCGCGGCGAGTCGATGGCGGCGCTCGCGGGAGCGCTCTCGGGCGAGGGCATCAAGGTCAACGTCACCGCGCTGTTCACGCCGCGCCAGGTGGCCGAGATCGCCAGCGCGGTGGCGGGCGGCGCGCCCAGCTACCTGTCGGTGTTCGCGGGGCGGATCGCCGACGCCGGCGTGGACCCGGTCCCGATCATGCGCGAGGCGCTGTCGCTCATGGCGGTGGCGCCACGGGCCGAGCTGATCTGGGCGAGCCCGCGCGAGCTGCTCAACCTCGTGCAGGCCGACGCCATCGGCTGCCACATCATCACCATGACCCACGACCTGCTGGCCAAGCTGCCGGCGCTGGGCAAGGACCTGGAGCAGTTCTCGCTCGAGACCGTGCGCATGTTCCACGACGACGCCGCGCAGGCGGGGTTCGAGCTGTGAGCGACGTGCTGGTCATCGGTGGGGCCGGGTTCATCGGCAGCCACCTCGTGCGGCGGCTGCTCGAGCGCGACGGCGGACGCGTGACCGTGTACGACAACTTCAGCTCCGGGCAGGACTGGCACCTGGAGCCGGCGGCGGGCGACCCGCGTCTGGCCGTGGTGCGAGCGGACGTCAAGGACCTCGACGACCTGGTGGCCGCGGCGCGCGGCCACGACACCGCGTTCCTGCTCGCCTCCAACCCCGACATCGCAGCGGCGGCGACCGACCCGGCCATCGACTTCTGGGAGGGCACCTACCTGGTCCAGAACACGGTCGAGGCCTGCCGCCTGGGTGACGTCGGCACGCTGGTCTACGCGTCGGGCAGCGGCGTGTACGGCGACCAGGGCGCGGCCGAGCTGGACGAATCCTTCGGGCCGCTGCTGCCGGTCTCCACCTATGGCGCCGGCAAGCTGGCGGGCGAGGCGCTGATCTCCGCCTACTGCCACCTGTTCGGCCTGCGCGGGGTCGCGTTCCGCTTCGCCAACGTCGTCGGACCCCGCCAGACCCACGGCGTGGTCTACGACTTCGTGCGCAAGCTCCTGCGCGACCCGGCGCGGCTCGAGGTGCTCGGCGACGGCAGCCAGAGCAAGTCCTACATCCACGTCGACGACGTGCTGGACGCCGTGCTCCTGCTCGCCGCCGACCCGCCGACGCCGTTCGACGTCTTCAACGCCGCCACCGAGGACTACGTCACGGTGCGCGAGATCGCCGGCGTCGTGGTCGAGGCCATGGGCCTGTCCGACGTGGAGCTGGCGTTCGGGGACACGCCGGGCGGGTGGAAGGGCGACGTGCCCGTGGTGCGCTTCTCGTCGGCCAAGCTGCGGGGGCGCGGCTGGGCCAACCGGCACACGAGCCGCGAGGCGCTGCGCGCGTCGGCGCAGGCGCTGCTCGAGGAGGCCAAGGTCGCATGAGCGCCACCGCCGAGCGCAACGTCGTCGCCGCCTGGGACGACGCGCACCGCTACTCGCCGGCGCCGCGGCACCGGCGGCGGCTGATCGTCGACGCCCTGCGCGACCTCGAGCCGGCCGAGGTGCTCGACGCCGGCTGCGGACAACCGTTCCTGCTCGCCGCGCTGCGCGAGCGCCTGCGCGTGCCCTGCTACGGCTGCGACGTCTCCGACGCCGTGGTGCGCGACCCGGCCTGGGCCGGGGTCGCCGACGAGCTGCGCGTGGTCGACCTCGAGCGTGCGGCGTGGCCGGACGGGCGCACGTTCGACGTCGTGGTCTGCAGCGAGGTGCTCGAGCACATCGCCGACTGGCGCGCGGCGCTGGACAACGTCGTGGCGATGACCCGGCGCTACCTGCTCGTGACCGTGCCCGGCGGGCGCCGGCGCCCGATGGACGCGATCGTCGGCCACCACCGCCACTTCACCGTCGCCGAGCTCGAGGAGGCGCTGCGCACGGCGGGCCTTCAGCCGGTGTCGGGCCGGCGCTGGGGCTTCCCGCTGCACACGCTGTACCGCTGGGCCATCTCGCGCGTGGGCGCCGACCGCATGTACGACAGCTTCGGCACCGAGCGCTACTCGCGCGCCCAGATCGCGCTCTCCGACGCGCTCTACGGCGCCTTCTTCGTCAACGACCTGTTCCGCGGCGGCGACCAGGTCATCGTGCTGGCGCGGCGACCCCAGGGGTCAAGTCTTTCTTTGCAACACCGGAATCTCGTGTGGCAAAGAAAGACTTGACCCCTTTCGGCGCGCTGCGCCTCCGCTTCCGCGCGAGCGTCGACCTCGAGTGGCGCACGCTGCGCGACGCCATGGCCACCGCGGCGCCCTACGCGCACGGGCGCCTGCTCGACGTCGGCTGCGGGGACAAGCCGTGGGCGGCCACGTTCGCGCCGCACGTGACCGAGCACGTCGGCCTCGAGCGCACCGGCGTGCGCCAGTCGCGCGCCGACGTCTTCTACGACGGCGGGCGGATGCCGTTCGCCGACGCCGAATTCGACACCGTGCTCTCCAACCAGGTGCTCGAGCACGTGCCCGACCCGCGGGTGCTGTGGGCCGACATGGTGCGCGTCCTGCGTCCGGGTGGCACGCTCGTGGTCACCGTGCCGTTCTCGTTCCGCCTGCACGCCGAGCCCGAGGACTACTGGCGCTTCACCTCCCACGCCCTGCGCCGCCTGTGCGACGAGAGCGGCCTCGTCGTCGAGGTCCTGCAGCCGCGGGGCGGCCTGTGGCTGGTCCTCGGGCACAAGCTGGCCGCGTATCTGACCTTCGCGGTGGGCCGCTTCCACCGCGAGGCCCAGGCCGCCGGCAGCACGACCTACGAGCCGCGGGCGACCCAGGGCCCGCGCTGGTGGGCGGTGCCGCTCGTCGTGCCCGCGGTGATCGGCGTCACCGCGCTGGCCCGCTGGCTCGACGGGATCGACCCGCAGACCGGCGACACCCTCGGGTACCTGCTCGTGGCGCGGAGGCCGGCGTGAGGGAGGCGGTCGCCGAGCGCGAGGCGCGCACGCCCCGGGTCAAGGGGTTCGTGTCCATCGTCGTGCCCTGCCGCAACGAGGAGCTGACGATCGGCGAGTTCGTGGACTGGTGCTGGGAGGGCCTGCGCTCGGCCGGCGCCGAGGGCGAGGTGCTGATCGTCGACAACTCGACCGACCGCTCGCCCGAGATCGCCCGCGAGCACGGCGCGCGCGTGCTCTCCGTGCCCGAGCGCGGCCTGGGCCGCGCCTACGTCGCCGCCATCCCCCACATCCGCGGCGACTACGTGATCATGGGCGATTGCGACCTGACCTATGACTTCCGCCAGCTCGACGGGTTCCTGAAGGCTCTGGACGACGGCGCGGAGTTCGTCATGGGCACGCGCCTGAAGGGCACGATCGAGCCCGGGGCGATGCCCGCGCTGCACCGGTACTTCGGCACGCCGGTGACCACGTGGATCCTCAACCGGCTCTACCGCCAGCGCTTCTCCGACATCCACTGCGGCATGCGGGCGATGACGCTGCAGGCGCTGCGGCGCATCGACATCCAGTCGCCGGGCTGGGAGTACGCGTCGGAAATGGTCTTGAAGGCGGCCAAGCTGCGGCTGCGCACGACCGAGGTGCCGGTGCACTTCCTGCGCGACCGCGAGGGGCGCGAGAGCCACCACAAGCGCGCGGGCTGGCGCTCGCCGTGGAAGGCGGGCTGGGACAACCTCAAGGTGATGTTCCTGTACGCGCCCGAGGCGCTGCTGCTGCTGCCCGGGCTCGTGCTGCTGATCCCTGGGCTGATCCTCAGCGCCGCGCTGGTGGGCGGGCCGATCGACGTCGGGAAGTTCTCGCTCAGCCTGAACTGGAGCCTGCTCGGCCTCGCCGCTTCGACGATCGGCTACACGCTCGTGTGGCTGGGCGTGCTCGCGCGCGTGCACAACGACCTCGACCCCGAGTACACGGACCGCAAGCTGCGGCGCTGGACCTTCGATCGCGGCGCGTCGGCGGCGTTTCTGCTCGCCGCCGCCGGGGTGGTGCTCAACGCGATCCTCGTCGCCACCTGGATCAGCCAGGGCTTCGCGCTGGACCAGATCTATCACCCGGTCGTCTTCGGGCTCCTGCTCGTCGTGCTCGGCTTCCAGACCTTCGCCTTCACGCTGCTGCTGACCATCGTGGCCCCCAAGCGCTGATGCGCACCGCGTCCTACGGGGAGCGCGCGCTCTCCCCCGTCGACCGCCTCGGCGTGTGGCTCTCGCTGCGCGCGCTGCGCCGCGACGTGGACTGGTCGGCGCGCCCGCGCGTGCTCGACCTCGGGTGCGGCTACGAGGCGACGCTGCTGCGCGCGCTGCGGCCCCGCATCGGCGCGGCCACCGCCGTGGACGTGTCGCTGTCGCCGGCGCTCGGCGCCGACGGCGTGCGGGCCATCGAGGCGCCGATCGAGGCGGCGCTGCCCGGCCTCGAGGACGACAGCGCCGACGTCGTGCTGGCCATCTCCGTGCTCGAGCACCTCGCCGACGACGCCGGCGCCCTGCGCGAGTGCCACCGCGTGCTCGCGCCCGGGGGCGTGTTGGCGCTCAACGTCCCCACGTGGCTGGGCAAGCCGTTCCTCGAGTTCTCCGCGTACCGGCTCGGGCTCTCGCCCGCCGAGGAGATGGACGACCACAAGCGCTACTACGGCCGGCGCGACCTGTGGCCGAAGCTGGTGCGCGCGGGCTTCCGCCCCGGCGCGATCCGCCTCCGCTACCACAAGGGCGGGCTCAACCTGTTCGGGACGGCGCGGTGCGACGCGCCCTGATCACGGGCGGGGCCGGCTTCATCGGCTCCCACCCGGCCGACCGCCTGCTCGCCGACGGCGTCGCCGTGGTGGTCTACGACGACTTCTCCACCGGGCGGCGCGAGAACGTCGCCGGCGTGCGCGCCCACCCGCAGGGCGAGGTGGTGGCGGGCGACGTGCTCGACGGCGAGCGGCTGCGCGACGCCCTGGAGGACTGCGACGCCGTCTTCCACCTGCAGGCCAACGCCGACGTGCGCCACGGCCTCGAGCACCCCCGCTTGGACCTGGAGCAGAACGCGGTGGCCACCTCGGAGCTGCTCGAGGCCATGCGCGCGCTCGGCGTGACCCGCATGGGCTTCATCTCCTCGGGCTCGGTCTACGGCGAGACCGACGTCGTCCCCACGCCCGAGGACGCGCCGCTGCCGCTCCAGACCTCGCTCTACGGCGCCACCAAGCTCGCGGGCGAGGGGATGCTGCAGGCCTACTGCCACGGCTTCGGGTTCACCGGCGTCGTCTTCCGCTTCGTCTCCATCCTCGGCGAGCGCTACCAACACGGCCACGTCATCGACTTCTGGCGCGCGCTGCGGCGCGACCCGACCCGGCTGCGCGTGCTCGGCGACGGGCGCCAGGAGAAGTCCTACCTCTACGTCGGCGACTGCGTGCAGGGCATGCTCACCGCGCTGGCCGCTCACACCGCGCCCGGCGACACGGCGGTCTACAACCTGGGCACGGACGAGACCGTGCTGGTGGACGACTCGACGGAGCTGATCGCGGCGCGGCTCGGGGTCGCGCCGGCGATCGAGCACGCGGGCGGCCGGCGCGGGTGGCCGGGCGACGCCCCGCGCATCCTGCTGGACTGCACGAAGCTGCGCGCCCTGGGCTGGGCGCCTGCGCTGACCATCGAGCAGGCGATCGCGAGGACGGTGGACTGGTTGGAGGCCAACGGATGAGCATCATCTTCACCCGCGCCCCGCTGCGGATCTCGCTCGGCGGTGGCGGCACCGACCTGCCGTCGTACTCGGACCGGTACGAGGGCTTCCTCATCGCCGGCGCGATCGACAAGTACGTCTACCTGCTCATCCACACGGCCTTCCAGCGCAACTACCGCATGAAGTACAGCGAGCTCGAGGTCGTCGACCGCCCGCAGGACATCAAGCACCCGATCCTGCGCGAGACCATCTGCCGCCACTGGGAGGGCGAGCCGCTCGAGGTCGCCTCGCTGGCCGACGTCCCCGCCGGCACCGGGCTGGGCTCGTCGGGCGCCTACACGGTGGCGGTGCTCAAGTCGCTGGCGCTCGGCCGCCACATCGCCACCACGCCGGCCTCGCTGGCCGAGGACGCCGCCCACATCGAGATCGACGTGCTGGGCGAGCCGGTGGGCAAGCAGGACCCCTACGTGGCCGCCCACGGCGGGCTGTGCGCGTACACGTTCCGGCGCGACGGCACCGTCGCGGTCGAGCCGCTCGCGCTCTCCCGCGAGACGCTGGACAAGCTGCGCCACAACCTGCTCCTGTTCTTCACCGGCTCGACGCGCTCGGCCTCGCGGCTGCTCACCGACCAGGTCCGGCGCACCGAGGCCGACGACGAGGCCATGCTGCAGAACCTGCACCGCACCAAGGAGATCGGCCTGCAGTCGCGCGAGCTGCTCGAGCGCGGGGACCTGGCCGGCTTCGCCGAGCTCATGGACGCGCACTGGCACACCAAGCGCGCGCGCTCGCCGGGCATGGAGACCGAGCGCGTGGACGAGCTCTACCGGCTGGCGCGCATGTCCGGCTGCCTCGGGGCCAAGCTCGTGGGCGCGGGCGGCGGCGGCTTCCTGCTCGTCTACGCGACCAACCCGGCCGACACCCGCATGGCCATGGCGCGCGCCGGCGCGCCCGAGCTCGAGTTCGACTTCGAGTTCGGCGGCTGCTCGGGCACGGAATACCAGTGAGCGAGCGGCTGCGGGTCGGCCTCGCCGGGTGCGGCTTCGTCGGCGGCAAGCGCGCGCAGGCGCTCGACGGCGACGAGCTCGTGGGCGCCTACGACCTCGAGCCCGCCGCCGCCGCGGCGCTGGGCGCGCTGCCCTTCGCCACGCTGGACGCGCTGCTGGCGCAGGACCTCGACGTACTTGTGGTGGCGGTGCCCCACGACCGCCTGGCCGATCTGGCCGTCGCGGGCCTGGAGGCGGGCGCCAACGTGCTGGTGGAGAAGCCGGCCGGCATCGGCACGACCGACGTCGACCGCATCGCCGAGGCGGCGCGCGCGGCCGGGCGGCTCGTGCGCGTGGGCTTCCAGCACCGCTTCTACCCCGGCCTGCGGCGGGCGGCCGAGCTCGTGGGCTCGGGCCGCTTCGGCGAGGTCCTGTTCCTGCGCGCCCGCTACGGCCACGGCGGCCGCGTCGGCTACGAGCGCGAGTGGCGCATGGACCCGGCCGTCTCCGGCGGCGGCGAGCTCGTCGACCAGGGCATGCACCTGCTCGACCTCGTGCACCTGCTCATGGGGCCGCTGCCGCTGCACAGCGCCCTGCTGCGCACGAGCTTCTGGGACGCCCCCGTGGAGGACAACGCGGTGCTGCTGCTGGGCGCGCCCGGCCCGGCCGACGCACCCTGGGCCATGCTGCACGCGAGCTGGACCGAATGGAAGAACCTGTTCTCGCTCGAGGTCTACTGCCGCACCGGCAAGCTCGCGGTCGAGGGCCTGGCCGGGTCCTACGGGCCGCAGGTGCTGCGGGTGTACGCCATGAAGCCCGAGCTCGGGCCGCCCGACGTGGAGGAGACCGCGTTCTCCGCGCAGGACCTGTCCTGGGTGGAGGAGTGGCGCAACGTGCGCGCAGCGGTGCGCGCCGGGGCGACGACGCTGGACGATCTCGACGCGGCACGCTATGCCTGGGGCGTGATCGAGGACGCCTACGCGCGGAGCGCGATATGAGGCTGGCGGGGCGGCGCATCCTCGTCACCGGCGGCTCAAAGGGCATCGGGCGCGAGATCGCGCGCGCCGCCGCCGAGGCCGGGGCCGAGGTCGTCGTCGCCGCGCGCGGCGAGGAGGCGGTGCAGGAGACCGTGGCCGCGCTGTCCGGCGAGGGCCACAGCGGCGTCGCGCTCGACGTGGCCATCGAGGCCTCGTGGGCGTCCGCGGTCAACGACATCGGGCGCCCGCTGCACGGCGTGGTCGCGGCCGCGGGGATCCTCTCCCCGGTCGGCAGCCCGGGCCACTACCCGGCCGAGGAGTTCCTGGAGACGCTCAAGGTCAACCTCTACGGCACCTGGCTGGCGGTGGAGGCGTGCCTGCCCGCCCTGCGCGCCACCGGCGACGGCGCCATCGTGACGTTCTCCGGCGGCGGCGCCACCGCGCCGCTGCCGCGCGTGCACGCCTACGCTGCCTCCAAGGCCGGCATCGTGCGCCTGACCGAGAACCTCGCCGCCGAGCTGGCCGAGGACGGGATCACGATCAACGCGATCGGCCCCGGCTTCGTGGCCACGAGCATCCACGACGTCGTGTTGGCGGCCGGGCCCGAGCGCGCCGGCCCGCTGCTGCCGCGCACCGAGCGCCAGCTCGCCGAGGGCGGTGTGCCCACACAGGCCTCGGCCGAGCTGGCCGTGTTCCTGCTCTCGAGCGACGCGCGCGCCATCAGCGGCAAGCTCATCTCGGCCGAGTGGGACGACTGGCGCGACGCGGAGTTCCGCGCCCGCCTGGCCGCCGACCCGGACCTCGCCACGCTGCGCCGCATCGACGACCAGCTCTACCGCCGGGTCCAGTGAGCCTCGCGCCGGTCGCGATCCTGGCCGGCGGCCTGGGCACGCGGCTGGGCGCGCTTGGCCGCAGCACGCCCAAGGCGCTCCTGCCCGTGGCCGGGCGCCCGTTCGCGCTCTGGCAGCTCGAGCTGCTGCGCGACCACGGCGCGGAGCGCGTGGTCATGTGCGTCGGCCACCAGGGCGACGAGGTGGAGGCGCGCATCGGCGCCCCGTTCGGCCTCGAGGTCCGCTACGCCCACGACCCGCCCGGGCTTGCCGGCACCGCCGGCGCGCTGCGCGGCGCCCTGGCGCTGCTGGGCGAGCGCTTCCTCGTGCTCTACGGCGACACCTACCTGCGCATCGACTACGCCGCCGTGGACCGGGCTGCGGCGAGCGAGCGCGGGCTGATGGCCGTGCTGCGCAACGAGGGCCGCTGGGACACCTCCAACGCCGTCTACGCGGACGGGCGCGTACTGCGTCACGACAAGGCCGCCCCGACGCCGGACATGCACTGGATCGACTACGGCCTGGGCGGCCTGCGGGCCGATGCGTTGGACCTGCCCGGGCACGACCTCTCAGCGGTCTACGCCGCGCTGGCGCAGCGGGGCGAGCTCGCCGGCTACGAGGCCACCGAGCGCTTCTACGAGATCGGGACGCCCGACTCCTTGGCCGAGACGTCGGCCTTCCTCTCCTCCAGCTCCGGCATCCGGCGCGCGTAGAGCGTCGAGCCGCCGGCGTAGAGGAGCTCGATGCCGGTCTGGGCCAGGCGGGTGACCACGGCGACGGCGATGGCCACGCCGGTGGGCAGCGCGATCGACAGCACGGCGGCCATCGCGCCCTCGCGCACGCCCAGTCCGCCGGGGATGAAGAAGGCCACCAGCGCGCTGGCATAGCCGACCGACCACGCGCTGAGGATGACCGGGATGTCGGAGGCTTGCACCGGGTGCAGCGAGCGTGCGATGCAGAGCACGCCGATCCCGGTCACCAGGAACGAGACCACGTAGACGCCGGCGAACAGCAGGACGGTGCGGAAGGGCAGCGCGCGTTCGAGCTTCTCGGCCTTGAGCCGGTGCAGGAGGAAGGCCGAGACGCGCGTGAACGGCTTGGGGTGCAGGCACGCAACCGCGACGATGGGGACGAGCAGGATCGCGAATCGCCAGGGGCTGCTCTTGATGTCGGGCAGCGACATGAAGCCCCAGGCGGCGACGACGATCGAGCCTGCGGTGACCAGCGCGAACTCGTAGACGATCGAGGAGATCGTGATGCGCTTGGGCACGCCCTCGCGCTCGGCCATGCCCACGCGCGTGACCGCGAGCATCACCTGGGTGGGCACGTAGCGGGCCAGCAGCGAGACGTTCCAGATCACCCAGCCCTTGCGCGGCGGCAGCTCGCCGTGCAGGCGGTGCAGGATGCGCCGCCACGTCTCCGCGTGCATGCCCTGGAAGACCACCAGCGCGATGAAGGCCGGGATCAGCCACCAGAAGTCGAAGCTCCAGTCGATCTTGGGCAGGTGACCGGCCTCGTCGATGACGGCGAGGACCAGGAACACGACCACGAGCACGGCCACGAACAGCCAGAAGCCGTGGCGCAACAGCGACCGGGCCTCGGTTATGGACCCGTCGGGTTTGATCTTGCTCATGACGCTGCTCGGGTGAGGACGGTGGCCGGAGCGAGCGACTCGAAGAACCGTTCGAGCAGGTCGATCCGCGCCTCCCAACCGTACTGCGCCACCGTCTCGCGGCCGTTGCGCACGAGGCGCTCGCGCAGCTCCTTGTCGGAGAGCACGCGCCGCAGCGCCTCGGCGACGGCCTCGGGCGTGGCCTCGGGCATCAGGCAGTTCACGCCATCCACGCAGAAGTCCATGTTCCCGTGGGCGTCGGTGCAGACGACGGCGCACCCGGCGGCCATGGCCTCCAGAGGCGGCAGGCAGAAGCCCTCGTGCTGCGAGGTCTGTACGAACACGGTGGCCTCGTTGAGGAGGCGGTTGACCTCGGCGTCGCTGGGGCGCATGACGTAGGGCAGGTCCGGGAAGCGGTCGCGCGTGTCGGGCTCCGAGCCGTACAGCCGCAGCTCGGACGCGGGCGGGTCGCCCAGCCGCTGCCACGCCGCGACGGTGAGGTCGAGGTTCTTGATCCAGTGCCCGCGGCCGATGGCCACGACGAGGTCGTCGCGCCGCTCGGCGTCGTCGAGCTCGCGGAAGACGTCGAGGTCGATGCCGGGCGAGACGACCTCGGGGTTGAGGGCGAGCTCGCGCAGGCGGTCGCGGTTCCACGAGCTCGTGGTCACGGTGGCGAACTCCTCGCGATAGGAGGCGAGCACGCGGCCGTGGTAGACGGGGTCGGGGTAGTACGAGGTCTCGATGTCCTGCACGAACGCGGCGGCGATCCCGCGTCCGGCGCTGGCCAGCCAGACCGGCAGCGAGGTGTTCCACCACGTCGCGACCTTGATCGCGTCGAGCGTGGGGAGCTCCTCCAGCAGCGGCTCGTAGCGGTCGAAGCTGTGCACGGGCACGCGCAGGTCGAACCAGTCGGGCGGGGCGTCGAGCGTGTACAGGGCGCAGTCGTGGCCGCGCGCGGCAAGCCGGTTGAGGTGCTCGAACACGACGCGGTGCCCGCCGCCCACGCCGGTGTCCTCGGTCACGTAGGCGACCCGCAGCTTGCCCTCGGGCGTGCGCACGTCCCGGTGCTCGAGCCAGTCGCGCCAGCGGTCCCAGAACGCCGCGGCGCCGGGTGCGTCGGGCGCGCGCGGCGGCGCCAGCTGGGTCACGGTGACCGAGGGGAAGTTGTTGACGCGCAGGCCGACCTGCCAGGCGCGCAGCGACCAGTCAATCGCCGCCCACGGCATCGGCAGCGCGTCGTCGAACGCGCCGACGCGGTCGATGGCGTCGCGGCGCAGGTACAGGCACGCGCCGGGGTCGGCGATGACGGGCACGTCGGTCTCGGCTTGCTGGTAGTGGGGCGAGCGGCCGCGGTAGCGGTCGCCGAAGCGGCCGGGCGAGCGCGGGTCGTGGAACAGCCCGCAGGCCCGCACCGAGGTGCCGTCGGGGTCGAGCTCGCGGGCGCCGACGCAGGCGCGGACCTCGTCGACGTCGCGCGAGTCCTGCTCGAGGCGGCAGGCGTACCACTGCAGCATCTCCACGAAGCCGTCGTAGGCGATGACCTCGGGCCCGAGCAGGATCACGTCGTGCGGGGTGGCGGCGATGGCGGCGTTCAGCGCCGTGGTGGTGCCCTCGGGCACGAGCCGGACGTCGGCCTGCAGCCGGCGCGTGGCCCGGCGCGCGGCGCGGGCGGCGCGCTCGCCGTTGCCGGTCACGATGACGGTCACCGGGGCGGCGTGCTCCTCGTACCACCAGACCGCGCGCTGGTGCTCGCTGCCCTTCTTGCCCGTGCCGATCAGGCCGGCGCGGCGCAGCGGCGCGGACAGCAGGCGCCAGGCGATGCCGACCAGGCCGCGGTAGCGCAGGGCCAGGCGGGCGCGGGCGAAGTACTCGTGCAGGCGGCTCATGCGACGGCCCGCAAGGCTAGCCGTGGGTCCCCGCTGCCGCGGAGGCACGTGTCGCTATGGCCTCGAGCGCGGCCTCGAGCTCGTCGGTGCGCTTGTCCCACGCGTAGACGGCGGCGGTGCGCCGGCCCTCGGCGACCAGGCGCGCGCGCAGCGCGTCGTCGTCGAGCAGGCGGCGGATGGACGCCGCCACCGCCTCGGGCGTCGCCTCGGGCATGAGGCAGTTCTCGCCGTCGCGACAGAAGTCGCGGTTGCCGTGGGCGTCGGTGCAGACCACCGCGCAGCCGGTGGCCATGGCCTCCAGCGGGGGCAGGCAGAACCCCTCGTGCACCGAGGTCTGCACGAACACCGCGGCCTCGTTGAACAGCTCGACCACGCCGTCGTCGGGCGGCGAGGTGGCGTAGGGCACGCCGTAGCGCTCGCCCACCTGGGGCTCGACGCCGAACATCTGCATCTCGGGCTTGTCGGGGCCGAGGAGGTCGTAGGCGGCCATGGTCAGGGCCAGGTTCTTCAGCGGGTTGTCGCGGCCGATGACCAGCAGGCGGCGGTCGTGGCGGGCGACGTCGTCGCGCTCGCGGAACTCGTCCAGGTTGACCCCGGGCGGCACGAGCCGGGCGGGCACGCCGTACTCGGCCAGGCGCTCGCGGTTCCACTCCGAGATGGTCAGGTAGCGGAACTCGTGGCGGTAGGTGTCGACCACGCGGTAGGCGAAGTCGGGGCGGTCGGGGTAGTACGAGGTCTCGATGTCCTGCACGAAGTAGGCGGCGATGCCGTTGCGCACCGAGGCCAGCCACACCGCCGGCCCGGTCGCCCACCACGTCGCGACCTTGATCGCCTTGAGCGGCTCCAGCGCCTCGGCCAGCTCGTCGAAGGAGTCGAACGAGCGCACCGGCGCGCGCAGGTCGAACCAGTCCGGCGGCCCGGCGCGGCGCGTCCAAAGCTCGGCCTGGTGGCCGCGCTCGATCAGGCGGTTGAGGTGCTCGAAGATGTCGCGGTGGCCGCCGCCGACCCCGGTGTCCCAGGTCACGTAGACGATGCGCAGCTTGCCGTCGTCGGTGCGCACGTCGCGGCGGTCGAAGAAGTCGCCCCAGCGCGACCAGAACAGGTCCTTGGAGGCCAGCTCGCGCTCGCCCTGCTCCATGCCCCGCGTGACCGACTCCAGGTGGGTGAGCTCGGAGTAGGGCTGGTAGACGATCCGCAGGCCCGCCTGCCAGCAGCGCAGGCACCAGTCGGCGTCCTCGAAGGCCATCTCGTAGTCGTCGTCGAGCACGCCGATGCGCGCGATGGTCGAGCGCTTGACGTACAGCGCGGCGCCGGTGGCCGCGAGCACCGGGCCGGGCACGTTGGCGGGCCCGTAGGTCGCCTCCTGGAAGCGGTAGCGGTGGTCGAACCACTCCGGCGCGCCCAGGTTGCGATGGGAGCCCGCGGACTGGATGCGGCCGTCGGGGTAGAGCAGCTTGGGCGCGGCCATGCCGATGTCGTCGCGGGCGTAGGCGGCCTGCTGCAGGGTCTCGAGCCAGCCGCGGTGGGCGACGATGTCGCTGTTGAGGAGGACGACGTCGCCGGGCGCCTTGCGCAGGCCGCGGTTGGCATTGCGGGCGAAGCCGAGCTGCTCGGTGCCCTGGATGAGCTCGGCGCCGCGCAGCCCGCGCTTCAGGCGCCGGCGGTGCTCGGGGTTCGGGCTGGCGTCGTCGCATACGACGATGCGCACGCGGCGCTCGTCGGTGGTGCGGCGCAGCGAACGGACGCACTTGATGGTCACGTCGGGGTCGCCGTACGTGGGGATCACGACGGTCACCGGGCGCCCCTGCTCGCGGTACCAGCGCTTGGCCTTGACCCGCTCGGGGCCGTAGGAGCGCCCGTAGCCGAGCCAGCGCCCGAGCGGGGTCGGGCGCAGCGGGAAGGTGACCACGCGCAGCACGGCCTCGCGCGGGCCCAGGTACTGCAGCGTGAGCCGCGCGCGGCGCGCGAGCGAGCGCAGGCGGGTCACGCGCGGCCCTCGAGCGAGAGCTTCTGGCGCACGGCGCGCGGCAGGCGGGGCGCCCGCGAGCCCAGGTAGGCGCCGATGGTCCGGGTCGCGTGGTGGGGCAGCGAGGACACGCCGTCCTCGCGTACGGCGTCGAACAGGGCGACGAACGAGAGCGGCTCGACGTAGCCGGAGATCTCGTGCAACGCCCGCCACTCGTCGAAGCAGCGGCGCAGGTGCTGCACGGGCGGGTAGCGGTGCGAGTGCACGACGGCGGCGTCGGGCACGTAGACCTTGGCGTAGCCGGCCGCCAGCAGCTCGGCGGCCAGCAGGCGGTCCTCGGCGTAGGCGACGTCGCGGAACGGCACCTCCTCCCAGGCCGAGCGGGCGATGCAGCCGTTGGCGTCGGAGAAGAACATGCGCGCCTGCGGGATCAGGCTGCGCGCGACGGGGCGCTCGGCGTTCTCCAGCCGCACGGTGGCGGGGCCGCCGTTGGGGGCCATGGCGGCGAACCACTCGCTCAGCTCGCGCCGCACCGACGGGGGCGCGTCGCGACGCGGGCGGTAGGGGCCGAGGGTGAGCGCTACGTCGTCGGCGCGCTCGAAGCCGGCGAGCAGGCGCGCGAGCCAGCGCTCGTCGGCCGGCGTGGCGTCCTGGGTCAGGAAGGCGACGTGGCTGCCCGCGGCCCGGCGCATGAGGTCGTTGCGGGTGCCGCCGTGCGAGAAGGACGCGGGAGCGATCTCGACCACCTCGGCCCCGTGCCGCTTGGCCGTGGCCACCGAGCCGTCGCGCGAGCCCGAGTCGCAGACCAGCAGCTCGACCTCGGCGTCGACCTGCTGGGTGCGCGCCGCTGCGAGCACCTCGTCGAGCAACGGGCCTCCGTCGCGCACCGGGATGGCGACGGTCACGACGTCAGCCACGGCTACGAGCGGCGGCGCAGGCCCAGGATCGAGAGCAGGAACGACGAGAAGAAGATCTGCAGCCCGACGATGATCAGGGTCGCGGCGAGGATCGCCAGCCGCTCCTCGGACAGCGTGCCGAAGTCGCGGTCGATCCAGATGCCGAGGATGATGCCGCCGAGCGCGATGCCGGCCAGCGTGACGATTCCGCCCAGCAAAAGGCCGTGCTCGAGCTTGAAGCGCGCCCGCATGCGGTCAAACCACGGGTCGCGCTCGCCCATGAAGTACTTGCCGTAGGCGTGCGCGCACAGGCCGAGCGAGACCACCTGGACGCCGATGATGAGCATCAGGCAGCCGGCGACCATCGTGTGCAGGTCCCAGGAGCGGCCGAACACGTCGATGCGCAGCACGACGAGCAGGGCGATGAGCGCGCCCAGGCCGGCCATCACCGCGCCGGGGATGACGAACAGCCAGGTCGGGCTGTGGACGAGCAGGAAGCGCAGGTGGCGCCAGCCGTCGCGGAAGCTCGAGAGCTTGGACTCGCCGCCGCGCGGGTGGTACTCGATCGGGAACTCGCGGATGTCGAGCTTCTCCTTGGAGGCGCGGATCACCATCTCGCTCGCGAACTCCATCCCGGTCGTGCGCAGGTCGAGCACGGGCAGGATGTCGCGGCGGAACCCGCGCATGCCGCAGTGGGCGTCGCTGACGCCGGTGCGGAAGAAGAGGTTGAGGACGCCGGTGAGGATCGGGTTGCCGACGTAGCGGTGCAGCCACGGCATGGCGCCGGGGTGGATGTTGTCCATGCGGTCGCCCATGACGAGCTGGGCGCCGGCCTCGAGCTGCTCGACGAAGCGCGGGATGTCGGCGAAGTCGTAGGTCAGGTCTGCGTCGGCCATGACGATGTACTCGCCGCGGGCGGCGGCGAAGCCGGCCAGGTAGGCGGAGCCGTAGCCGCGCCGGGGCTCGTGGATGACGCGGGCGCCGGCCTCGGTGGCGAGCTCGGGCGACCCGTCGTTGGAGCCGTTGTCGGAGACGATGACCTCGCCGGGGAGGTCGTTGTCGGCCAGCGCCTTGCGGGCGCGGGACACGCACTCGGTGATGGTCTCGGCCTCGTTCAGGCACGGGATCACGACCGAGACCAGGGGCGGACGCGCCGGGTCATCAGCGGGTACCGCTACAGCTTGCAATCTCTCGGTCGTGCTCATGCTCGATCGGCCCCTGCCGTTGGGGCGTCGACAGCTTGGACGCGCGAGCACCGCGGAAGTCGCGCGCAATCGGCGGCAAGGATAGCCTCCGGCCGGGTCATGACCCAGCTCTACACGGAGTCTTTCCTGGAGGAGACCGCGCGAATCGCGGGCGCGATCGACGTGGACGCGGTCGAGGCCATGGCGGTGGGGCTGGCCTCGTGCCGCGCGGGGGGCGGGCGGCTGTTCGTGATCGGCGTGGGCGGCGGTGCCGGGCACGCCTCGCACGCGGTGTGCGACTTCCGCAAGCTCGCGGGCTTCGAGGCCTACACGCCGGTGGACAACGTCTCCGAGCTGTCGGCGCGCACCAACGACGAGGGCTTCGAGACCGTGTTCGACGCCTGGCTGCGCGGCTCGCGCCTGCGCGCCGGCGACGCGCTGCTGGTGTTCAGTGTCGGCGGCGGCTCGCGCGCGCCGGAGATCTCGGTCAACGTCGTGCGGGCGGTGGAGCTGGCGCGGTCGGTGGGCGCGTTCGTGTGCGGGGTGGTGGGCAAGGCCGACGGGGTCACCGCCACGCTGGCCGACGCCGTGGTGGTCGTGCCGGCGCCGGCCGAGCGGCTCACGCCCCACACCGAGGCCTGGCAGGCGGTCGTCTGGCACCTGCTGGTCTCCCACCCGGCCTTGGCCACGGCGCCCGCGAAGTGGGAGTCGGTGTCGTGACCGCTGCCGTGTTCCTCGACCGCGACGGCGTCATCAACCAGGGGGTGATGGACGAGGAGGACGGGGCCTTCGAGTCGCCCTATCACGCCGACGACGTCGTGCTCGAGGACCGCGCGGTCGAGGGCCTGCGCGTGCTGGAGGGGCTCGGGGTTCCGCTCATCGTGGCCTCCAACCAGCCCGCCGCGGCCAAGGGCCGCGTGAGCCTGGCCGAGCTGTGGGAGGTGCACGAGCGCGTGATCGCGCTGCTGGGCGAGGAGGGCATCGTGCTGACCGACTGGCGCTACTGCTTCCACCATCCGACCGGCACCGTTCCCCAGCTCTCGGGGCCGTGCCCGTGCCGCAAGCCGCAGGCCGGGCTGCTGCGCGCGGCGGCCGAGCGCCACGGCATCGACCTCGAGCGCTCGTGGATGATCGGCGACACCGACCGCGACGTCGGCGCGGGCAAGGCGGCCGGGGCGCGCACGGTTCTGCTGGAGAACCCGCGCTCGGCGCACAAGCGCAGCGGCGAGGCGGGCGAGGCGTTCCTGGCCCGCGACCTGGCCGCGGCGGCGGCGATCGTGGTGGCGGAGGCGGGGAAGGGGTAGCTCCGTGGCGCCGGCCGGCTCGGCGGCGGAACCGAGCCGCCGCGCGGCGCCACCCGGGTCCCACGGCAGGCGACGAGGGTGGGGGAAACCGGGCGTGAACCACCTCGGGTCGGACTGTCAGCCCTCAGGTGGTTCACGTCTCCGGACAAGGGCCGAAAGCGCATGGATGACGCGCGGTTTGACACGAGACTGCGGCGGTCGCAGCACCATCTGGCTCTCACAACGGCGTCCGAGGAACGTGTGCCCTAAAACCGCTGGCAGTCAGCCGAAATACGGCGCACGTCGGCCGCTGGTCCGATGCCACCCCCGCCCGACGCCCGACCCGTCCACCCTCGTTGCCCGCCGTTCCAGCGCCGCGGGCGCCCAACCCGCCGCTCGGTCCGCCGCCACCGCCGCCCGCCGCCCGCCCGAACGAACCCCTACGCCCCGTAGTACCGCTCGAGCGTCGCTAGCTGAGCGAACACCGACAGCGCGATCACGACCATCACCAGCCCGGCTCCAAACGCCGGGCCGAATCGCCGGCCTGCTCCTCGTGCCGCCACGGCGACCGCTGCCGCGGCCAGCGGGAGCAGCGCGAACAGGTAGCGCGGGGACTGGAAGTAGGTCTCGAACTTCAACTCATAGTGGTAGCCCACGATCGAGAGCAGAGCCATGACGCCCAACGGGGC